>Ga0209639_1000252_pt1 | contig 81114 bp, 64 predicted proteins | sample EPASupsiteHSE605_FD_187268 | JGI IMG/M metagenome (GOLD analysis project Ga0209639, IMG submission 187268) | Bioremediated contaminated groundwater from EPA Superfund site, New Mexico - Sample HSE6-05 (SPAdes) (version 2) | ecosystem: Environmental > Aquatic > Deep subsurface > Groundwater >... | reverse complement strand
TGAGCCAGGATCAAACTCTTCGTTGTATAATTTGTTTGTCTTAATATCTCTTGCTCAGAATTCCCTTCTATTATTAGTTTACAATTGACGGTATTAATTTTGATTCTTTACGTCCAACTATCCCGAAAGATAGCGTTTCTTGTACTACTTGTTGATATGTAAATTTTTCAAAGAACTCTTTTTTTGCATTTAGTCGCTGTATGTTACAGCGGCAAAGCGGGTGCAAAGATACGTCTTTTTATTTTTAACTTCCAAATGTTTTTGGAAATTTATTTTAAAAAGTTTCGGAAGCCGTTTCAGCCTGACTGCAGGATTCTCGCTTAGCTCTGCTAACCTCACCTTATGTACCGTCTGTTCGTTTCCTCATCATGTTTGCTGCGCCACTCTCTCTTGAATGCGGGGACAAAAGTAGTGCTTTACAACATACAATCCAAACCTTTTACCATCTTATTTTTATATCCCCCCTGCCCGAATGCCCTTAACCACTGATACCCCGACTGTTAAAGCTCAATCATTTTTAAAGTTTTTTCAGGGGGGATAAATCAGCCTTTGCCTCGTGTACATTATATATATAAAGGTAAAAAGAGGATATAATTACCGTAAAACCCGACACAATTTCGCAAATCTGCACAATAATTGCTCAAAATATCCTTCACTTCCTTCACCTTAAACGGTAAACAACTTAACACGAAGTTGTTAGACGCTATTTGAAGGGAAATATCCTTCACCTTTTGGAGAATATCCTTCACCAGGGGGCTATTATCTTTCACTTTTGACAAATATCTTTCACCGTTCCCTCACACTAAACCGATTGTTAAGGGGGTTGGTATAATTTTTAGAAAACAGAAGAGCACATCGTGCAAAAGGACTTATAACTGACAACATGCTGTAACTACTTATGAATACTGGATATTTACCAACTGAATCTTACTCTCTAAACTTATCACTCAACTGGGTGATCATTGTCACTCAGTTGAGTGATTATTGTCACCCGGTTGAGTGACAATGATCACCCAGTTGAAAAACGAGTTATGCCAAACGTAAAAAACACTAAAGAATCTAGTGAACGGGGCTAATAACTAAGTCTTGGGATCAAATCATCCTTTTAGTCGTTTCAATCGCCTGTACAATCGGATTGGAATAAAAGAAAGGAAAACAAGGCTGAATGTTTCATGGCGGATTAGTCCGACAAAACATATCTCCGGCAGGCTTTCTTGCCAGTGGTAGGTGGCAGATGAAAATGATCTCTCACGAGACATCCCTCACCCTCAATAGCCTTTTCAATAAAGGGTTTTCACCCAATTGGTGACAGATGAGAGATAACTATTGAAAATTTAATTTCCAGAGAGTATATCCCCTCTAAGTAAGACTGACAAAAAAACCCTATATCTTTGAAATTTCATTTATATAATTATCAACTTCAAAAGATATATCTTTGACAAGTTAAAGATATATCTTTAAGATCGCGTTCTTATCAAGCACCGATTTGTATGCCAGTTTGAAAAACAAGTCTATGGACTTTCCGTTCTTTCCTTATATATTCGTCGGAGAGAGGCGAATATCCTCTTGAGAAAGTCTGTCGACTGTTTTCGCAAAATGACTACATATTTTAGTACATTTGTTGACAACTAATTTTATTCGCTTATGGAATCTATTATTAGAGAGTACGTAAACTCGATAAAAGAGATTTGTCCGAAGCTGACGAGTGAGGATGAAGCATCCTTTGTTCAGAACTTGACTATAAGAGAGTTCCCATCTAAAGCATACTATATTCATCAAGGAGAAAAAGGCTTTCATATGGGCTATATTGCCAAAGGACTTGTTCGGGTATTTTATTATGATGAACAAGGCAATGATATTTCGCTTGATTTTCTTAGTGAGGGAATGTACACATCCGACTATACACCTTATGGTGCTTGTTGTAAGAGTCGGTTCTATTTCCAATGCTTGGAAGATTGTATCATTATCAATATGCCTTACTCTCATTTTACGGATTGTTCTCAAAAGATTCCTAACCTTGACCGGTATATTTGCTTCTTTCTGGAAAGGAGCAAAAATCGTCTGCTCAACCGGGTAGAAAGTTTTTTACTTACCAATACCGAAATGCGTTATCTAAGGTTCATTGAGCAAAACCCGAATATCTACTACCGCATCCCGATAACCCACCTTGCCACCTATTTGGGTGTGAGTAGACAAGCCCTTACAAAAGTTCGGAAAAACAATCCGAAAACCGTTTGACAAAAAGTTGTCGGCTGCATAGCTTCCGGGCATGTTAATTTTGCACCAAAATAAAGTACCCAATGTTATGTTTAATGGTAAAGACACAAAAATGAACAACAGAATATGCACTATTCTGGGCATCGAGAAGCCTATTATTCAAGCTCCAATGAGTTGGCCGACAAATAATTAAAAAAGAATAGAATGAAGAAAGCAGTATTCATCAATGGAAGTCCAAGAAAGAATAAAAACACCGCACAGATGTTGCAAAAAGCAATGGAGGGAGCCAAACTTGCAGGTGCAGAAGTAAAAATGTACAATCTATACGAACATGATTATAAGGGTTGCTTGAGCTGTTTCGCGTGTAAAAGGAAGGGCAATAAGGCGAATGGACTCTGTGCCATCAAAGATGGTCTGCACGAAATATTGGAGGAAGTTGTTAATGCCGATGTCTTGGTGGTCGGATCTCCTGTGTATGACTCTTTTCCTACAGGCATGACACGATCGTTTATCGAACGTTTAGTTTTTCCCGCCGTCAATTACAATGATTACAAGAGCCCCACTCGTCGCAAAAAACTTCGTTGTGGCACTATTTATACAATGAATGCTCCCGAAAGTTTGATGAAATCGATTCATTACGATGTAATACTGGGTGAAAGTGCTTCTGTTCTTGACATTTTCGGTTATCCATCAGAAATGCTTTGTAGCTATGAAACCTATCAGTTCAACGATTATTCAAAATATGAAACAGCATTCGATGAGAAAGAACGTGCCCACATAAAAGCCACACGTTTTCCAATAGATCTGCATAAGGCTTTCGAGATGGGGAAGCGATTGGTGGAACTTGCTGAGTGATACGTTTGTGACAAAGATCGTAATTTGTTTTGATGGAAAAGATTAGTAAAAAAAAGCCTGCTTATTCACTAAAAGATAAGCAGGCTTTAATATATTGATTTATTTATTATTACAAACCGAAAGCCTCTTTTATCTGATCTACATAATCAAGCTTCTCCCAGGTAAAGAGTTCCACTTCACAAACTACAGGAGTAGGATTGTAGCGAGAGCAGAAAGTTTTAATCACAGCCTGGGGTGTACGTCCCATGTGACCATAAGAAGCTGTTTCAAAGTAAATTGGATTACGCAACTTCAAACGGTCCTCGATAGCCTTAGGACGCATATCAAACAAGTCCCATACCTTCGCTGCAATTTCACCATCGGTTAGATTAACCTTAGAACGTCCATAAGTGTTTACAAAAATATTCATAGGCTTAGCCACACCAATGGCGTAGGAAACCTGAACAAGTACTTCGTCGGCCACACCGGCAGCAACAAGGTTCTTTGCAATATGACGAGCAGCATAAGCAGCAGAACGGTCTACCTTGGAAGGATCCTTGCCGGAGAAAGCACCTCCACCGTGAGCGCCTTTACCTCCATAGGTATCCACAATAATTTTACGGCCGGTAAGACCTGTATCACCATGAGGACCGCCGATAACAAACTTGCCGGTAGGATTCACATGATAGGTAATCTTATCGGTAAACAATGCCTGAACGTAAGGAGGATATTGTGCCTTAACACGTGGAATAAGAATAGCCTTCACATCGGCAGCAATTTTATCCTGCATCGACTTATCTGCCTTCTCCTGTGCTTTTGCACTCTCATCGGAAGGAAGAACAAATTCGTCGTGTTGGGTCGAGATTACGATGGTATCAATACGCAACGGAGCTCCGTTATCATCGTATTCGATGGTTACCTGACTTTTTGCATCGGGACGCAAATAAGGCATCTTTTCTATTTCGTTTTTACGAATAAAAGCTAATTCAGACAATAAAGAATGCGAAAGGTCCAACGCCAACGGCATATAATTTTCGGTTTCGTTGGTCGCATATCCAAACATCATACCCTGGTCTCCCGCTCCCTGATTATAGGGATCTTCGCGTTCGACACCACGGTTGATATCTCCACTTTGTTCGTGAATGGCAGAAAAAACTCCACATGATTTAGCTTCGAACTGGTATTCACTTTTTGTATAACCAATACGCTCAATCACAGCGCGTGCTACTTCCTGCACATCAACGTATGCACTTGATTTAACTTCTCCCGCCAGTACAACCTGTCCGGTTGTAACAAGTGTTTCGCAAGCAACTTTCGAGTTCTTGTCGTAGGCAAGAAACTCATCCAGCAAAGCATCCGATATTTGATCGGCCACTTTATCGGGGTGTCCTTCAGACACCGATTCGGAGGTAAATAAATAACTCATTGTTATATAATTAAATATATTATATTTTGAACTGATAGGGGAAAGAGGAAATCTACGCAATACAAATAATAAAACCTTTTCGTTTTTAGCATTTTTTCCTGTGGTTGCAAGCATTCAAATCTATCCACATCAGTTCGGCCACAAAGATACAAACTAATTTTAGGATACAATAAAACCTTCCGGTTTTTCACCACATTTAAGAATTCTATTTATTTGTTATCCAGAGGAAGAGACAGGTACAGTTCGCCGATTGTTCGTTTCAAAACAGGATGAACAAGCGTATGCGCAATCTCTGCAAGGGGTCCAAGCACAAAGCTTCGCTGGTGCATCAAGGGATGCGGCAGCACAAGATGGGGCGTTTCCATCACCCAATCATCATACATTAATATATCGATATCAATAACACGGTCGTGATATTCGCCATCGCTCTTCGTAGTACGTCCCATGGTTAGCTCTATATCCTGAGTAACCGAAAGAATATCCAGGGGCAACAACGAAGTATCCATCATGAGTGCTGCATTGAGAAAACTATTCTCAGAGACAAAGCCCCATGGTGTTGTTTCATATAAATCAGAAAGGGAGAGGATATTCCCCACCCTTTCTGACAAAAGAGCTACAGCGGTAATCATATTATTCCGCTTGTCGCCCATATTCGTTCCTAAACCAAAATATACAATTGCCATTCGAAATCAGATAATCAGCATGGCATCGCCATAAGCGCCAAACCGGTATTTTTCTTTCATTGCCAAATCATAGGCATCCATAATCATATCATAGCCACCAAATGAAGCCGTAAGCATCAACAGGGTTGAAAGCGGCATATGAAAATTGGTAACCATGCTGTTGGCCACACTAAAATCGTAAGGAGGAAAGATAAACTTGTTGGTCCATCCTTCAAACTCTTTCAGGTGCCCGTCCGTACTTACGGCAGTTTCGATGGCACGCATCACAGAAGTTCCAACTGCGCATATCTGATTGTTGTTATCCTTAGCCTCATTCACTATTTTTACAACCTCAGCATTTACTACCATCTGTTCCGAATCCATCTTATGCTTGGTAAGATCTTCCACATCAATTTCGCGGAAGTTCCCCAAACCCGAATGTACCGTAAGGAAAGCAAAACGACAGTCTTTTATTTCGAGACGTTTCATCAGCTCACGACTAAAATGAAGCCCTGCAGCCGGAGCAACAACAGCACCTTCCTGCGTAGCATAAATATTCTGATAACGGTGTTCGTCGTCGGATTCCACTTCGCGTTCAATGTACTTTGGCAGCGGAGTTTCTCCTAAAGCATACAATGCCTTTTTAAACTCATCATGATTTCCGTCAAACAAAAAACGTAACGTACGTCCGCGTGATGTCGTATTATCGATTACTTCGGCAACCATGGAATCGTCCTCTCCAAAATACAATTTATTTCCGATACGAATTTTACGGGCCGGATCTACCAATACATCCCATAATCTGAGCTCTTCATTCAATTCACGCAACAAAAAAACTTCGATGCGGGCTCCAGTCTTTTCCTTATTACCATATAAACGCGCAGGAAATACCTTTGTGTCGTTAAAGATGAAAACATCCTTCGGTCCAAAATACTCAAGGATGTCTTTGAAGACTCTGTGCTCAATTTCCCCCGTTTTACGATGAATTACCATTAACCTGGATTCATCTCTGTTCTTGGATGGTTGCATGGCAATCAGCTCGGACGGTAAATTAAATTTGAATTTAGAAAGCTTCATACTACTAGTATATTAATTTTCATTTGTTATTATCACTTCTTTTTCTAAAAATGCATCGATATCCTCTGCATTCATACATTGATCCAGGGTAACATCGCCAATGCGGGTACGCTCAAGCCCAATGAGATGAGCCCCGGAATTTAATGCTACACCGATATCACGGGCCAATGCCCGAATGTAGGTTCCTTTACTACAGACAACACGTATCTTGATAACAGGCAACTCACATAATAAGAGTTCTATCTCATCAATTACCAGTGTTTTTGCCTTTAATTCGACCTCTTCTCCTTTACGAGCAAGTTCGTAGGCTCGTTTTCCATCAACTTTGCAAGCCGAAAAAACAGGAGGCACCTGCTGTATCTTTCCTACAAATGACAACAAAACTTCATCAACCATAGTTTTGGTGATATGTTCAGTCGGATAAACTCCATCCACCTCTTTCTCCAAATCAAAAGACGGTGTGGTTTCACCCAATTTAAGCGTAGCCACATATTCTTTTGTCTGATACTGAAACTCCTCGATCCGCTTGGTTGCCCGTCCTGTACAGATAATCATTACCCCGGTAGCCAGAGGGTCCAACGTGCCGGCATGTCCTACTTTAATCTTCTTGACATGCAGTTTTTTCGATAGCTTGTATCGAAACTTGTTCACCAAATCAAACGATGTCCACCGCAGCGGCTTATTAAAATAGAGAACTTCTCCTTCTATAAAATCCATTAAACAATTTCTAAGTTATATCCCATCAACATCATCACCAGAATAATACCACCTACTATAATACGATAGTATCCAAAAGCCTTGAATCCATATCTGGTAACGAACCCGATAAAGAATTTAATTGCCAGTAAGGCAACAACAAACGCAACCACATTACCTATAACCAATATAGCAGCGTTTTCGTTCAAAATAGCCAGTCCGCCAGGCTCCAATATAAGTTTTAGCAGTTTATATGCCGTAGCAGCAAACATAGTTGGTACAGCCAGAAAGAAAGAGAACTCTGCCGCGGTTTTGCGAGACATGCCCTGCGTCATCCCTCCAACAATCGTAGCCATAGAGCGTGAAACTCCCGGTATCATAGCTATACACTGAAAGAATCCTATATATAAAGCTTTCTTTTCTGTTACCTCTTCATTTTCTACTTTATTGAAAAGCTTGTCCACAAATAACATGAAAACACCTCCCAATACAAGCATAACTGCCACTACCCATACATTTTCTAGCATGGAATCGATGGCATCGCTGAATAGAAATCCAATTACTGCTGCCGGTAAAAAAGCAACCAGCAACTTCCAGTAAAAGTCGAACTTATACAAAAATCTTTTCCCATAAACAGCCCATTTAGAGAAGCCGGACTTTCCTTCCACTGCCTTCTGGTCAAATATGGTACATTTATTCAGACGAAAAAAACGGTTCCAGTACAAACAAACCACCGAAAGTATAGCTCCGAACTGTATTATAACAGTAAACGCCTTTACAAAATCAGTACTCTGTATTCCAAGCATATTTTGAGTAATGATCATATGTCCGGTAGATGATACCGGCAAGAACTCGGTCAGCCCTTCAACAATGGCAATAATAATTGCCTCTATAATATTCATTTACTACTGTTCGTTATTTTTGGGTTTATGAACAATGGCATAGATCATCGCAACAAAGCCAATTATTGTGATTACTGGCGCCACAACGATACGGCGGGTACTGAATATTTCCGGATTAAAAGATACGCCATCCTCAGAGGCCCCTCCCCCCATTAAAACAAACCCAACTACAATGAAAGCAATTGCCACCGCAATAAGGATAAAATTTTCCTTTCCAAAAGCAAAATCTCGTTTAGCCATCTTGATATATTTCTTATTATATGTAATACAATTTATCAACACCCATCCTCAGGTATTTGTTTACCGCAAAGAACGTTGCAATCAAAGAAAGCATTATTCCGAGTATCAGCACGGCAGCAAAAACGAGTAACAAGGCATCCGTATTAAGTAAATCTATAAAACCGGACAATTCCTGCTGAAGGTAATATAAGGCACCCATTAACATAAGTATGGCCAGAATTGCGGCAAAAAGTCCGCTAACCATATTGTATATCATAAACGGTCGTCTTATAAATCCGGGAGTGGCTCCCACTAATTTCATCGTATGTATAAGAAATCGTTTGGAATAAATAAGCAACCTGATGGTGTTGCTTATCAAAACGAAAGAGATAATCATCAGAACCACCGCCAGGGTAAGTAAAATAATTCCAATTCGTTTCATATTATCGTTCACAATCTCCATCATATCTTTCCTGTACAAAAGTTCAGATACATTGGTATAGGTCTTTATCTTCTTTTCGATAAGTTGCAAGCTATCCGAATTTGCGTATTCTGAATTCAGCTTCACCTCTAGTGAGGCTTGTAAAGGATTAAAACCCAGAAATGTTTCCGGACGTTCACCCAGCTCTTCTTCCAATTCTTTGGAGGCCTGTTCCTTGGAAATATATTCGGCCGACTTGATAAACGGTTCCGCTTCCAAACGTTTTTGCATACGTTTAACTTCCGCCTCGCGAATGTTATCTTTCAACACTACGGAGAAAGTGATATTCTCTTTTACAAAGCGGGAAAGGGTATCCCCCATTAGGCCCATCAGAAAAATCAAACCTAATAAAAAGAGAACCAACGCAATACTAATTACGGATGTAAGGCGAGAATTAAAGAAAGAGACAGTCGTAAATTTCTTATTTTCAGTCATCAGTTTATTCCTAATTAGAGTTAAATAAATCAAGAAGGTGCGTTCAGAGAACACACCCCCTAAATTTTGTGCAAAAGAACGAATAATTTACAAATTATGCAGCCCTTTGCGTTTCTTTAACATTCTATTATATGTTATTGTCAGACTATTCTTCCACTGGTATACCAAACAAAGTTGCCGAAGTAGCTCCGGTTACCCGAACGGAAACAAATTGTCCGACTTTAAAATTCTGCTTGTCGAAGATGACAACCTTATTCTGTCCTGTTCTGCCAAATAGTTGTTCGCGCGAACGTTTTGAGAATCCTTCGACAAGGACTTCAAAAACTTTTCCCACATCCCTCAGGTTACTTTCTTCAGAAAGCTTATTCTGCAGATCAATCATGCCCTGAAGGCGACGAATTTTTTCGTCTTCCGGAATATTATCTTCCAGATTTTTGGCAGCAAATGTACCCGGACGTTCTGAATACTTGAACATGAAAGCCGAATCGTAGCCTACTTCACGCATCAGCGATAGCGTTTCTTCATATTCCTCTTGAGTTTCAGAGTGGAATCCGCTGAAGAGATCGGTTGAAATTGCACAATCCGGCAATATTCTTCGGATGGATGCTATACGATCAAGATACCACTCACGCGTATATTTTCGGTTCATAACCTGTAAAATCCTTGAGCTTCCTGATTGAGCAGGCAAATGTATATGCTTACACAAATTAGGATACTTTGCCATTACCTTCAACGTATCGTCGCTCATGTCCTTGGGATGAGACGTGGTAAAGCGAATACGCATATCCGGCGCTTCAAGCGCTACCTTTTCGAGTAACATTGGGAAAGTTATTTGCTCATCCTCTTTTTGAAACGAATATGAATTTACATTCTGACCCAAAAGAGTTACTTCACGAAAACCTTTGTCGCGCATATCGCGCAATTCATTTAAAATGCTATCTACATCGCGACTACGTTCGCGACCGCGTGTATAAGGAACAATGCAATAAGTGCAAAAATTATTACATCCGCGCATAATGGAAATAAATCCTGAAATATGAACTCCGCCTACTTTCAAAGGAATTACATCCTTGTACGTCTCCTGGGTTGAAAGCTCTACATTAATGGCTTTCTCTCCATGCTCCACAGCTCCGACCAAATTCGGAAGGTCCATGTAAGAATCCGGGCCCACCACCAAGTCAACGCCATGTTCATTAATAAGTTCTTCCCTTACACGCTCGGCCATACAGCCCAACACGCCAATAATAAGCGACTTCTTTTTCCGCTTCAAAGACTGGAAATACTGTAACCTTCCCAAAACCTTTTGCTCCGCATTGTCTCTCACAGAGCAGGTGTTCACAAAGATTGCATCAGCATCTTCAATTTGATTTGTCACAGCATAGCCATCCATTTCCATAATGGATGCAACAACCTCACTGTCAGCCACATTCATCTGGCAGCCATAGGTTTCAATAAACAACTTACGTTCTACGTTTTCGGTAGCAGATTTTAAGTCCGCGCCTTTCGTTTCATTACTCATACAATATCTATTAAAAATATATAAAACAACTGGTTACGTATAAAAAAACAGACAAAATACTTTGAAAATAAAAACCATTCTTCTAATTTTGCCTATGAAAAACGTAAATTTTTTCATAGTTAAGGTTTTGGTTAATTACAAGATAAGGGTGGCTGCGAAGTTACCCTTATTTTTTTTCATTTATGAATATTCATTTTTTCTTCTTACATTTGAGGTGCAAAAATAATCAAAGTTTATGGATAACCTGGGAGATTGGCTCTACATTGTTTTTTTAATAATCGCAGCCGTAAGCGGATTGCTTGGTTCAGGCAAGAAAAAAAAACGTCCTTCCGAAGTACTTGGACAACCGGACAGAGATATAGTACCCGAACAGGAAAAAGCTCCTGAAAAGAGCTTTTGGGAAATGCTGGAAGAGATGCAGGAAGGAAAACCTAAACCCGCACAAGTTCCCAAACCGGCAACAAGGCCTGCTATAAAAGAAAAGGAGAAACAGCGTCTTGCACCCTCTCCCTTCCTTAACAACGAAAGTAAGTTTACAAAAACTATTCCGACACCTCAGGTAACAATGCAAGAGGAGGAAGAACACAGCGCTATACCGAATCTCTCTTTTTCGGATCCGGACGAAATAAAAAAGGCTATTATTTATTCTGAAATTTTTAACCGCAAGTATTGAATACCAGCTCTTTTTAATAACTTTGCGTCGCAAAATTGAAATCTAATATATATATAACTAAATAACAATATCATGTCATTAAAATTCATTACTGCTGAAGAAGCTGCCTCTTTCGTGCAACATGACGATAATGTAGGCTTCAGCGGATTTACGCCAGCCGGATGTCCAAAATCTATTCCGGAGGCTATTGCAAATAGGGCAATGGAAGAACATGCCAAAGGGAATCCATTTCAGATAGGTATGTTTACCGGAGCTTCAACAGGAGATAGACTTGATGGTGCACTTGCTCGGGCCAATGCAGTCAAATTCAGAACTCCTTACCAGTCAAATAAAGATTTACGTTCGGCACTTAATGCGCACAAAGCTCAATATTATGATCTGCACTTGTCTGAACTGGCTCAATGTCTTCGCTACGGTTTTTTAGGTAAAATCAATGTAGCTGTTGTAGAGGCTTCCGATGTTACCGAAGACGGGGAGATTGTTCCGACCTGCGGTGTAGGGATTACTCCTACCATTTGTCGTCTGGCCGACAAAATCATCGTGGAACTAAACAGAAAACATCCAAAAGAAATCAGAGGTATGCACGATATCTATGAGCCATTGGATCCTCCTTATCGTCGCGAGATACCGATTTATACACCTTCAGACCGTATCGGATTGCCATATATCAAGGTTGATCCGTCCAAAATCGTTGGAGTTGTTGAAACAGATAATGCGAATGAAGGAAGTGCTTTTGCTCCTCTGGACGATGTAACCATGGCTATTGGTAACAATGTTGCCAAATTCCTTGCAGGCGAATTAGAAGCCGGACGTATTCCAAAAGAATTTTTACCTATGCAAAGTGGTGTAGGAAATGTTGCCAATGCTGTACTTGCCGCTGTAGGTGCAAATAAAGATATTCCTGCATTTAATGTGTATACTGAAGTAATTCAGGATGCCGTGATCGCGTTAATGAAAGAAGGTCGCGTTAAATTTGCCAGCGGATGTTCATTATCTGTGAGCAATGAGGTGATTCGTGAAATATATACTAATCTTGATTTCTTCAAAGATAAGATCTTACTTCGTCCTCAGGAAATTTCAAACAATCCTGAAGTGGCACGCCGTTTGGGATTAATTACCATCAATACAGCTTTGGAAGCGGATATCTTCGGGAACATCAATTCAACACACGTATCAGGAACAAAGATGATGAATGGAATCGGCGGTTCGGGAGACTTTACCCGTTCGGCATACCTTTCTATCTTTACAACTCCTTCTACAGCCAAGGATGGAAAAATCAGTGCGTTTGTTCCTATGGTGTCTCACGTAGATCATAACGAACACTCCGTTAAAGTAATTATTACAGAGTACGGTGTTGCCGATTTGCGTGGAAAATCGCCTGTTCAACGTGCAGAAGCTATCATTAACAATTGCGTTCATCCGGACTACAGACCATTGCTGCTTGACTACATGAACATGGGCATAAAAGGTCATACTCCACAGAATCTTAAATGCAGTTTCGCATTTCACGAAGAACTTGCTGCAAGTGGTGATATGCACAATGTTGACTGGAGCAAATACGAGAAGTAACATATATTACATTTTCATTAACAAGGAGTTATACCAAAAGTATAGCTCCTTGTTTTATTACGTAAACCTGTAACAGAATTGTAATATTGTTGTAATATTTCCTTCAAACCTATTTAATCTGTTTTTAATACCTACTCTGTTACTTTGCATCAGAAATAAAATAAAGTAAACGTGAGAAAGTTTTTTGAAAAAATAGTAGAAGGAGGTTTGCTGATTAGCGGAAGTGTCAGCAGTCTGGCAATCTTATTGATTGTAGTCTTTCTTTTCAAAGAGGCTTCAGGACTTTTTAACAGTCCCGCAATAGAAGAAGGATATGTTTTAGCTGTAAACGACACCAATCCAGTTAAACATCTTTCTCCTGAAAAAACAAAAGAAATTTTCGACTCAGAAATTACAAACTGGAAAGAACTAGGTGGAAACGATGAAGAAATCCTTGTTTTCCGGTTTTCTGATCTCACCAACTTCTATACGGAAGAAGAACTGGGAGCTGAGTTTGAATTTGTGCCCTCAAAAATAAATGAACTGGTTCAAAAAGAAGGAGGAATAGTGGCCTTCTTTCCTGAAATGTATCTGGATAAGGATTTTAAGGGAACAGTGATTTCCAAGGATCCAATTAAACCAAGTGAATTTTTTGGAGGTACACAATGGTATCCAACGGCAACTCCTGCACCAATATTCGGATTAATTCCTCTGCTGCTTGGAACTCTCCTGGTTAGTGTAGGGGCAATTGCTCTTTCGCTTCCCTTTGGTATAGCAGTATCCATTTACCTGGCAGAAATAGCTAATTTCAAGACCCGCCAGTTCCTCAAACCAATCATTGAACTTCTGGCAGGAATTCCGTCTGTTGTTTATGGTTTCTTTGGATTAGTTGTAATTGTTCCGTTGATTCAAAAAGGATTGAATCTACCTGTCGGCGAAACGGCTTTTGCGGGTAGCGTTGTACTTGCCATCATGGCCTTGCCTACGATCATTACGGTTGCCGAAGATGCCATGCGCACAACTCCCCGGGCTATGAAAGAAGCTAGTCTGGCTTTAGGAGCAACACAATGGCAGACAATATATAAAGTAGTAATACCCTATTCAAGCTCTGGAATAACTTCGGCAGTTGTACTGGGTATTGGTCGTGCTATTGGTGAAACCATGGCAGTACTGATGGTTACCGGGAATGCGGCAATCATCCCGACCTCTTTCTTTGAACCTGTACGTACCATTCCGGCAACCATTGCCGCTGAATTGGGAGAGGCTCCTGCAGGGGGAGCACATTACGAGTCTTTATTTTTACTGGGAGCTGTACTCTTTCTGATTACACTTGTTCTTAGTATAGCCGTTGAATATATTTCGTCAAAGAAAAAAATCTAAAATATGTCACCAGTTGAAAAATTAGGCAATATGGATAAAAGAAAGCGATGGTCTCAAAAGGTGGCCTTCGGCTTCTTTACATCACTTAGCTATCTGGTTGTTGTTATTCTTTTTGTTATTCTGGGTTTTATTATTATCAAGGGGGCCAGTGTTATTAGCTGGGACTTTCTAAGTAAATCGCCGGAAGAGGGAATGACTTCGGGAGGAATATTCCCTGCTATTGTTGGTACCTTGTACCTTGTACTGGGAAGTAGCCTTATTAGTTTCCCAATTGGAATTATGAGCGGTATTTACATGAACGAATATGCAACCAACGGCAAAATCACCCGATTTATACGGATTATGACTAACAACCTCAGTGGCGTTCCATCTGTTGTTTTTGGATTATTTGGTATGGCGCTGTTTGTTAATACGTTAGGTTTTGGAGATTCTATAATTGCAGGCTCTCTGACACTTGCATTACTGTCTCTTCCTTTAGTAATCCGAACAACTGAAGAGTCTCTAAAGAGTATAGACGATTCCTTTAGGCATGGCTCACTTGCTTTAGGAGCAACAAAATTACAAACAATCCGCAAGGTTGTAATGCCAATGGCTTTTCCCAATATTATAACCGGCCTGATTTTATCTATCGGTCGGGTTTCGGGAGAAACAGCTCCTATCCTGTTCACAGTGGCAGCCTATTTCTTACCTCAGCTTCCTGGTAGTATTTTCGACCAGTGTATGGCTCTTCCCTATCACTTGTATGTAATTTCTACAAGTGGAACAGATGTTGAAGCCTCAAGAGGAATGGCCTATGGAACAGCATTGGTTTTGATAGCCATTGTATTGGTGGTAAATTTGCTTGCTAACGCTCTTCGTTCCTATTTTGCTAAAAAAGTTAAAATGAATTAATGTCCACTACGAATATGATTAAAATTGATGCTCAAAATGTAAATTTCTATTACGGTGATTTTCACGCGTTGAAAAACATCACGATGAAGATAGAATCGCATACCTCAACGGCTTTTATTGGTCCGTCTGGTTGTGGAAAATCTACTTTCCTCCGTTTATTTAACCGTATGAACGATTTAATAACAGACACCCGAATGGAGGGCTCCATTAAAATTGACGGAAGGGATGTTTACGCTAAAGGAGAAAAGGTAGACCAACTGAGGAAAAACGTTGGAATGGTATTTCAGAAACCCAATCCTTTCCCCAAAAGCATTTACGAAAATGTGGCATACGGACTTCGGGTGAATGGTGTTAGTGACAATAACTATATTGAGGAGACTGTCATTAAAACGCTTCAGCAGGCAGCTTTGTGGAACGAAGTAAAGGATAAGCTGAAAAAGAGTGCATTTGAACTATCCGGCGGACAGCAGCAACGGTTGTGTATAGCTCGCGCACTGGCAATCTCTCCGTCTATTTTGTTAATGGATGAACCGGCTTCTGCGCTGGACCCTATTTCAACAAGCAAAATAGAAGATCTGATTCATGAGTTGAAAAAAGAATATACTATAGTTATTGTCACGCACAATATGCAGCAAGCAGCCCGCGTTAGTGATAAAACAGGGTATTTCTATCTGGGTGAATTAATTGAATTTGGTGATACGCGTAAGATTTTTACCAATCCGGAAAAAGAATCAACGCAGAATTATATCACAGGTCGTTTTGGATGATTTCTTTTGTTATACCTAAAAAACGGAATGAACGTTTAAACATTTGAAGTATGAAAGTTATAGAAGAGGAAATAAATGCATTAAAAGGAAGCATCAGCCAAATGTGGGCATTGGTGCATCAACAATTATATAATGCAGGTGAAGCGCTTTTAACAGGTGATAAAGAACTGGCTTTTAAAGTAATGAATCGCGAACGTCGTGTTAACGCTTTTGAACTAAAGATTGACAGCGATTGTGAAGATATAATTGCCTTGTATGCACCTGTAGCCATTGACTTACGGTTCGTATTGGCCATGTATAAGATTAACACAAACCTGGAACGGTTAGGCGATTTTGCTGAAAGCATAGCCCGCTTTGCAGGAAACATGCCAGTAGGCGAGCCTATTGATCCGGAACTGATAAAAGCGACCCGAATAGAAGAAATGCTTAAAGCTGTTCTGGAAATGATGTCTGTAACAAAAGAGGCTTTCGAAAAAGAGGATTCTGCTATTGCCTCGGGTGTTTTTGCCAAAGACGCTATTGTTGATGAGATAAATCATGCATCGGCCTCTCTTATAGCAGATTTCATCGAGACCCATCCGGGAAGTGCTTTGTCCGGATTATTTTTAGCAGGTGTAATCAGAAAGCTGGAACGTTATGGAGATCATTGCACCAACATCGCAGAAGAATTGATCTTTTATTTGGATGCCAAAGTCATGAAACATATAGGAAAAATTGATGCAAATGTAAATGGTGCAGAAACCAATGACTGATTTAAACGATACAATAAAAAAAGAGAGCTATAAAAGGCTCTCTTTTTTTATTGTATCGTTTAGAAATCAAGAACGGCTATGTCTCCTTTTTGGAGCGTTAATGTAAGAATGCCATCACTAACGGGTAGAGACTTTGATTGTCCATTTATGACAACACTTAATTTGGGTGCATAAACAGGTAATTTTACTTTGAACGTATTGTCGACTGTTGCTTTAATTGTAGCCTCTTTTACAGCATTATTTATCCAGCTTACAGCCACTTCGGCCCCTCCTCTCACTCTCAGGCCCTTGAAACTTCCGGTCTTCCAAACGGATGGCAAAGCTGGTAATAATTCTATAATTCCGGTCTGACTCTGAATCAGCATTTCTGCAATACCAGCTGCTCCTCCAAAGTTTCCATCAATCTGAAAGGGCGGATGCGCGCAAAACAGATTGGGATAGGTACCACTTCCATAACCGGAATAGGTTGGCTCATCGGACGACTTTAAACACGGCCTTAAGAGATCGGATAACAGCTTATGCGCACGGTCACCGTCATGCAGACGAGCCCAGAAATTTACTTTCCAGGCCATAGACCATCCGGTGCTTTCATCACCTCTCTTCTCTAGTGATGCACGGGCAGCTTTGGCAAGTTCGGGTGTAAGTGCAACCGATATTTCATTTCCCGGATGTAACCCATACAAGTGCGACACGTGACGGTGGGTGATTTCCGTTTCTTCATACTCATTCAACCATTCCATAATACGGCCATCTTTCCCTATCGTTGTTGGCATGAGTCGACTGCGTTTGGCTGTTAGCTCCTGCACGAAAGCGCTGTCTAATCCTAAAATGCCTGCAGCTTCTATCGTATTACCAAAAAGTTCCCGCACAAGTTGATTATCCATTGTTGAACCTGCAGAGACCGCAACTTCTTTCCCGTTAGACGTACGGAAATTATTTTCAGGGGAGGTTGTAGGAGCTGTAACCAGATATCCGTTTCGGGGATCTTCTACCAACATATCCACAAAGAAAAGGGAAGCCCCTTTTAATACCGGATATACCTCCGCTAAATACTTTTTATCCATAGTATAAAGGTAGTGATGGTACAGATGCTCGCAAAGCCAGGCTGCTGATGTATTGGTTGCACCCCAGGAAGGGTGTTCGCCCGGAGCAGTAAACTCCCATACATTACCTAAAATATGTGTAACCCATCCGCGTGAATTATAAAAAACCCTGGCAGTTCGTTCTCCACTCTTCACCTGAGCCTTCGTCCACTCAATCAGTGGCATATGCAATTCCGAAAGGTTTGTCACCTCAGCCGGCCAAAGATTCATCTGAAGATTTATGTTAAGATGATAATCTCCGTTCCATGGTGTGCGAATAGTGTTACACCATAATCCCTGTAAGTTAGGAGGCAATAACCCTTCGCGTGTTGAAGAGATTAATAGATAGCGGCCAAACTGAAAATAAAGCGCCATCAAATCCTGATCTTGTTTTGTCTTATTGAATTCGGTAAGCCTTTTGTTAATAGGGAGTTTTGATGCGGCAGTCGTACCAAGGTCAAGTTCTGCGCGGCTAAACAACGGATAGTAAGCGGCAATATGATCGCTCTTCAGCTCTTCAAAACTTTTATCCCCGGCAGCAGACAATAAATCTGTTAGCTGAGATGGCACACTCTTGCCAAAATAATTAGTAGCCATGGAAATCAGAATGGTTGCTTCGGAAGCATCTCGTACAGTTAACGAGCTGTCTGATGCAACTATATCTCCATCTTTTGGAAGTACGATTCTCACGCGCGCTCCGTAAAGAGGTCCTTTCTCTGATGTTCCGCTAGCCAATTCACCTTGCATTATCAAATCATTTCCTTCGGTAGAAACAGTATAGCGTTCCGGCCTCGTCATCTTTATTGTAAATGCAAGTTTCCCTGCTTTGCTGGCTGTTAAATGAACAACTCCCAGATCATCTGCAAACGATGTAAATGCCTCTCTTCCATAAAGGACTTTTCCTTTTTTGAATGAAGTCGCGGCGATTGCATCATTCAAATTAAGCGTACGTTTATATTGAGAAACCGTATCCTTATTGTTTGGATAGTCGTATGCTATTTCAAGATTACCCAAAATCTGATAACTTCCATAAGGTGTATCAGCCCCGTTGCCCTGGCCGCTTCCGAGACCTTTGCATACGAAAGACTTGTACATTAATGCCTGAGCCTCGTCATTCTTTCCCTCAAACAGTAAGTTTCTGATTTGGGATAATGATTTATATGCTTCCGGGTTATCGGTATCCTGTTTACTCCCCGACCACATGGAAATCTCATTCATGACAATTTTCTCCTGGTCGATTGAACCATCAGGCATTAGGCCGATACGTCCGTTTCCCAAAGGAAAAGTTTCTTCCCAAACGCTTGCAGGCTTTTCAAAAAAGTAACTCCAGCTTTTTACAGCAGGCGCCCCGGTTTGTTTACATCCCGTAAATACAAACAGAGAAAGGCCAAAGATTAGCAATAAATATTTTTTCATACTATGCGTTTTTTGACTGATTCAACTATCACTCCATTCACCAAGTGTCATCAAAACTGCTGCATATCACAAAGCTTTTTGTAATATCCGTTTAATTCCATCAACTCCTCGTGACATCCGCGTTCAACTATTTCGCCCTCGTGCATTACACAAATCTCATCTGCATTTCGAATGGTCGACAATCGGTGTGCAATCACAATAGTGGTTCTGTTTTTCATCAGGTTCTCCAATGCTTCCTGAACAAGACGTTCGGATTCTGTATCCAATGCAGATGTTGCTTCATCCAAAATCAATATAGGAGGATTCTTCAGAATTGCACGAGCTATGCTTATACGTTGACGTTGTCCGCCCGACAATTTACCACCCCGATCACCGATGTTTGTTTCATAACCGGACTCGCTGGCAATAATAAATTCGTGCGCATTGGCTATTCTGGCGGCTTCCTGCACTTGTTCGAGCGTTGCATTCTTAACTCCAAATGATATATTGTTGAAAAAAGTATCATTAAAAAGAATGGCTTCCTGATTTACATTTCCCATCAGACCTCGTAAATCAAAAAGAGTCGTATCGCGAACATCAGTTCCGTCGATAGTAATGGCTCCTTTATCTACATCGTAAAAACGAGGGAGCAAATCTACCAAAGTACTTTTTCCTGAACCTGATTGCCCAACCAACGCTACAGTTTTCCCTTTAGGAATAGTCATAGATACATTTTTGAGAATCCAGTCATTCTGATACTTGAACCAGATGTTTTTGTATTCAATCTGTTTATTTAATGCTATCGGTTTTGGATTTTCCGGGTCATTAATATCACTCTCAGCCTTTAGTATCTTATCTACACGATCCATGGACGCCAATCCTTTCTGGATAGCATACACTGATTTAGACAAGTCTTTAGCCGGATTTATTATACTGTAAAAAATTACCAGATAATATATAAATGTCGGCGCATCAATCGGGCTATTGTTTGCAAGAATCAATGTTCCTCCGTACCACAAAACAACAACTATAGTCGCTGTTCCGAGAAATTCACTCATCGGATGAGCCATCTGCTGACGGCGATAGATCTTCATGGTAGTCCGTCGGAATATATCATTGCTCCTTTCGAAACGATCACGGATTTTTCCTTCAGCATTGAACGCTTTGATAATTCGAAGGCCACTCAACGTTTCTTCAATTTGAGACATCAAATCGCCCCATTGCGATTGTCCAAGAAGAGATTTTCTTTTTAGCTTTTTGCCTACTTGTCCCATTATATAGCCTGCAAGAGGAAGCAATATCAAAACGAATATGGTAAGCTGCCAGCTAATCAGAATCATGCCAACAAGATAAATCAGAATTAAAATCGGATTTTTAAATAGCATATCCAGCGAACTCATTATAGAGTTTTCAATCTCATTTACATCTCCTGATATTCGGGCAATAATATCTCCTTTACGTTCTTCGGAGAAGAAACTAAGAGGCAGTTGCGTTATCTTTCTATTAATCTGGTTTCTTATATCCCTTACAACACCTGTACGAATTGGAATCATATGATAAAACGCCAGATACATTGTAGCCACTTTAAAGAAGGTCATTACAACCAGAAAAACGCCCAGAACCACCAAGGTGAATGATCCGCCTTCGGTTTCAATCAAATTGGTTATATACCAGAAAAAATTATTTTTGACTGCTTCTCCCAATCCTTTCCATGAATCCCACGAAGAAAATTCGAAACTCCAAGGCATATAGGTGTATACCTCTTCATCAATCTTAAATAAGATCTGAAGGATTGGTATAATTAAAGCGAACGAAAACAAATTTAAAATGGCCGATAAGACATTAAAAATTATATTCCATACCATATGTAATTTATACGGAGGTACAAAACGACGTAGTATGCGAACGAATTCTTTCATATGTATACAATTGAATTAAATTGGGCGCAAGTTACTCATTATCCTTTTATCGGACAATATGACTTTCGCTATTCTATTTTAAAAGACTTAATTATATGACCTTTAGACTAACTTTATTGACAATTATCTTAAAAATAGTATCTTTAGTGCCGAAAACACAAAATAGAAATAAACTCAAAAGTTAAACTAACATGAAACACATTTTACTAATTGGTCTGATGCTGACGTTAAGCCTTACGTCGAACGGACAGAGAAATGAGAATTTACCCTTAGGGGACTATACCGAACTTACAGACACGAAACCCATCAACGAAAAGGCGTGGAATCTGGTTCCTGAAAAGCCTCAGTTAAGTTGGGGAAACACGGATACCCGCTATAGTAAACAAAATGCCCCTTCTATCAAAGTTAGTTCCAAATTACGGGTGAAAGGCTGGAAAGGAGAAAGAATAAACGCACAGGCTATTCTTTGGACTACGTCCGATCTTGAAAAAGTCAGCATAGCTGTTTCTGATCTATCCGGGGGTAAATCGGTAATACCCGCTTCTGCCATCCAAACAAATTTTGTTCGCTACGTTATGACAGACGAAGTAAACAAAGACGGCAGCGGAGCCTGTGGTCACCGGCCCATAAAGTCTGAATGGGACTCATCCATAGTAGCTGATGTGCTGGATATAATAAAGATAAAGGATGTGAAGGCCCGAACTACTCAACCTTTTTGGATTAATGTCTGGATACCGGCAGAGACTAACTCCGGTATATACAAGGGCACTGTTTCCGTTTCTTTTAATAATTCCAAGCCATTGAAACTTGAGCTTGAAATTGAAGTTTTAAACCATACACTTCCTGCTCCGAAGGACTGGGCTTTTCATTTGGATTTGTGGCAAAATCCCTACTCAGTGGCTCGTTACCACCAAGTACCCCTTTGGAGTAAAGCCCATTTTGAAGCCTTACTTCCGGTAATGAAAACATTAGCCAATGCGGGACAAAAGGTTATAACAACCAGCATTATGCACAAACCATGGAACGGACAGACCGAAGATCATTTTGACAGCATGATCTTTAGAATGAAAAAAATGGATGGAACCTGGGAATTCAGGTATGATGTGTTCGACAAGTGGGTGAATTTTATGATGAATGAGGTTGGCATAGATGAGCAAATCAATTGTTATACGCTTATTCCCTGGGCACTTCGTTTTGATTATTTCGACGAGGCGACCAATCGGGTGATGTTTGTTGAAGCAAAACCAGGTGAAGCAGCTTACGAAGCATACTGGGGAAGCTTTCTGAAAGATTTTGCACGTCACCTCAAAGAAAAAGGATGGTTTGAAAAAACAACCATCGCCATGGATGAACGCGGACTTGATGTTATGCAGGAGGCTCTGAAAGTTATAAAGAATGCAGATCCCGATTTCAAAGTATCTCTTGCCGGTAATTACCATCCGGAAATCGAAGCTGATTCATACGATTTATGCCTGGCTTTCGGTCATAATTTCCCGGATGGAGTAAAAGCCAGAAGAGAAAAAGAAGGAAAGATCAGCACAGTATACACCTGCTGTGCAGAAGCATTACCTAATACGTTTACGTTCTCCCCTCCTGCCGAAGCCACTTGGATTGGATGGCATGCAATGGCCGGCAATTACGACGGATATTTACGTTGGGCTTATAACAGCTGGACAAGCGATCCATTACGCGATTCGCGCTTTCGTTCGTGGGCTGCCGGAGATTGCTACATCGTATATCCCGGAGGCAGGTCAAGCATTCGAATGGAGAGGCTGGTCGAAGGAATACAAGATTATGAGAAGATACGGATGCTTAAGGAAGAGTTCATAAAAAAGAATGAGAAAGCAAAATTGGATAAGTTAAACAAGATTGTATCCTCTTTCACTCCGGAAGGACTTACAAAAACGGATCCTGCAAAAATGGTTACTGATGCAAGAAATGCCTTAAACCGTTTCTAAAAAAAAGAAGGACCTCTTATTTAAACATAAGAGGTCCTTCTTTTTCTTAGTTGGTTGAATTGATCTTCTGTTGGAAAAGCCTCACTTGTTAATAAAAGTGAATCAACCCCCTCTTTATTAAACCTATCTAAAAAAAGGGCGTCTATCTTGTCAGTACAAATATTGGTTAAGACTATATATTATGAAATTGGGAAAAATCCTTTTGGTGTTGATTGTAACGCTCTTTTCGCTGCCCTCCATGGCACAATCGGGAGTTGATGTTACAGGTAAGGTTGTTGAACGAGGGAATAATCTCCCTGTTGAACAAGCGACAGTGAGACTTTTAACAGGGAAAGACAGCCTACTGGTTGGAGGCGTAGTTAGCTCTCAAAACGGAGCTTTTACTATTAAAAACATAAAATCGGGCAGTTACTTATTGCATGTAACTTATGTTGGGTATGAACCTATATACCAACCTTTGCACATAACAGGCAAGGTAAATCCGGTTAAAGTTGGGACGATAGAACTTTCCGACGGAGCTATAGAGCTTGGAGAAGCTGTTGTTATAGGTAAAGCAAACGAAGTCGTTGTAAGAAATGATACGGTAGAATATAATGCGGATTCCTACAAAGTAACAGAAGGCTCTGTCCTTGAAGATTTGCTTAAAAAAATGCCCGGGGTAGAGATTGCCAGTGATGGAAAAGTGACCGTCAACGGGAAAGAAATTAAAAAGATTATGATTGATGGGAAAGAATTTTTCTCAGACGATCCTAAAGTCGCATCCAAAAATCTTCCAGCGAAGATGGTGGATAAAGTACAGGTGTTGGATAAAAAATCGGACATGTCAATAATGACTGGTTTCGATGATGGCGAAGAAGAGACTGTAATAAACCTGACTGTAAAAAAGGGGATGAAGCAAGGATGGTTCGGAAATGCCTTTGCCGGTTACGGTAGCGAAAAACGGTATGAAGGGAACGCCATGGTAAACCGTTTTATCAATAACGACCAGTTTACCTTTATGGGAGGACTAAATAACACGAACAACATGGGATTCAGCGACCTTGCCTCCACCATGTTCTCGGGAATGGGAGGAGGAGGCCGTGGTGGTTTTGGCCGTTTTGGTAGTGGTAATGGGATTACTACTTCTGGAAATGCTGGTTTAAATTTCAGCAAGGAATTTACCCCTAAAATGACAATTGGAGGAAATACCCGCTATTCTCATTCGGATAATGATGCACAAAGCAAAAGTGAAACACAAAATATTTTTAGCAACGACAGTAGTTCGTACTATAGTGAAACGAACATAAGTCGCACTAAAAGCGATAATATTGGAGCAAATTTCCGTATGGAATGGAAGCCTGATACATTAACCTCCATAATCTTCAGGCCAGACCTGGGTTACAGCCGTACCAGCAGTTCTGAGATTGGAAACTTCGAGACCCTGGATGGTAATTCGGAAAAAGTGAACGGAGGTAAGTCGGAATATAATTCTAACGGCGAAGGAATAAATTTCTCAGGCAGATTGGAATTTAGTCGTAAATTAAACAATGAAGGACGGGTATTTAGCGCGTCTTTATCCGGAGGGTATGACGACACCTACAATGAGGGAATGAATTATTCCAGTACAGAGTATTACCAACTTATAGCAGGACAAACAAATGAAACGATTGATCAGAAGTTTCGTTACGATAACTCAGGATTTAATTACCGGGCTTATGTATCATGGGTAGAACCAATTGGGCATAATAATTTTATTCAGGGGACTTATAGCTTTAGCAAGAAGAATCAGGAATCACTTAAGAACTCGTATGCGCGAGGAGAAGACGGACTGTATTCAGTTCTTGATACGGCTTACAGTCAGAGCTACAAGAATGATTTCATTAACCAAAGAGCCAGCTTGAGTTTTAAGGCTCAGCGAGAAAAATATAATTACACAATCGGATTAAATGTTGACCCATCCTACACAAAAAGTATAAACTTTGTGGGAGATATCACCTTGTCTGAATTGAAACGAAGTGTTGTTAATGTATCTCCAATGGCTCAGTTCAACTACATGTTCAACAAGCAGACTAATTTACGGATCAACTACAGCGGACGAACCAATCAACCGAGCATGACTCAATTGCAGCCCGTTGCCGATGTATCAGACCCGTTGAATACAGTGATAGGTAATCCTGATTTGAATCCCAGATATACGAACAACCTGTTTTTAAGATTTCAAAAGTTTATGCCCGAAAAACAGAGCGCTTTTATGGTAATGGCCAACGGTAGCTATGTTATCAACGACATTGTAAGTTATGCGACCTATCAGGAAAACAGCGGGAAAAAGATTACTACTTACAAAAACGTGAATGGCAACTACAATGGAAATATTAGGGCAATGCTAAATACACCTTTAAAGAATAAGAAATTCTCGGTCAATTCGATGACAATGCTTTCCTATTCAAACAATAAAGGGTTTATTAATGCCGATGAAAATACAAGTAAGAGCTTTACTGCGATGGAACGTGCCGGAATCGATTTCCGCTCTAATTTTATCGATTTTGGTGTTAACGGAAATATACGCTACAATGGAGTAACCAATTCATTCCAGGCACAAAATAACCGGAAAACATATAACTACGGCGGAGGGGCTACAACGACTATTTATCTGCCTTTAAACTTCAAAGTAGAAAGTGATATTAACTTCTCAACCAATTCAGGATATTCAGCCGGTTACGAACAGAAAGAATGGTTATGGAATGCATCTGCCTCCAAAACATTCTTAAAAAACAACCAGGGTACACTGAGGTTCAAGATATATGATATACTGCAACAGCGCAGTAATATTTCACGTAGTGTAACTGCCAGTTATATCCAGGATACAGAGTACAATACGCTTAGCAGTTACTTTATGGTGCACTTTATTTATAGATTTAGTATCTTTAAAGGAGGAGCTAAACAGTCGGATGTACAAATGGGTCCGGGACGTGGTGGAAACCGCATGGGCCCTCCGGGTGGTGGAAGAGCATTCTAATTACAAAATAGTAAAACCGGCTTCTTGTTGTTTCAGGAAGCCGGTTTTTTATTATTAAAGAATCAGTTGCTTTTGTCGTTGCTCTTCCCTATCTTTAGCATTCTTATACGAAGAGTGATAAAAGCATGTTGGCAGCCATTTACATACAATATATCGTTGAAACAATATTTATTTTATTGTACACCGTTACCATTCTGGGTTTAGTTCTGGTTATTATAACCGAAAACCGAAACCCTCTTAAAGCCATATCCTGGGTAATTGTATTAATCCTTGCCCCGGGAGTTGGTCTTTTATTCTATTTCTTCTTTGGTCAGGACAACCGCAAACAACGGATAATATCAAGACGAACATACAAACGCATCATGAAACGCCCGGGAGAAAGAGTTCTCCTTCAAGACAAATGTGTTGTTCCCAAACAATACCAGCCCTTGGTCACGCTGCTTACTAATACGAATCAGTCATCCTTACTCTATGGCAGTGAAATAAAAATCTACACAAACGGGACTGACAAATTCAGAGATTTGTTCGAAGAAATAGAAAGAGCCAAACATCACATTCACCTGCAATACTATATTTTCTGTGACGACGAGATCGGGAACCAGATTAAAGCCGCATTGATAGCAAAAGCAAAGGAGGGCGTTATTGTAAGGGTTTTATACGACGATGTAGGCTGCTGGAATGTTAAGAAAAAGTTCTTTGATGAAATGAAAGAATCCGGCGTCGAGGTTTATGCATTTCTTAAAGTTGTATTTCCTATATTTTCGAGCAAAGTAAACTACCGAAATCACAGAAAGATTGTAGTTATAGACGGTAAGGTTGGCTTTGTGGGAGGTATGAATATTGCTGACCGGTATGTTAAGGGATTGGTCTGGGGAAACTGGAGGGATTTGCACTTTAAAATAACAGGGAAAGGAGCACAAGGACTGCAATCTTCTTTTCTGATAGACTGGTACGTGGTAAGCAAAAACCTTATAACCTCGCGCGACTACTACCCGGTAACACCAGCGTACGGAGAAAGTTGTATACAGATTGCAACAAGCGGTCCGGTTGGCCAATGGCGAACATTATTACAAGCTGCTATCTTTTCCATAGCCAATGCTAAAAATTACATCTACATTCAAACACCCTATTTCCTTCCCACAGAAGGGATAAACCAGGCGTTGCAGACTGCAGCTCTGGGAGGAGTCGATGTAAGACTGATGTTACCTAAACGATCGGATGCACGTACAGCGAACATGGCGACACATTCCTTTATTGACGACATGCTAAAAGCCGGAGTAAAAGTATTTTTCTATGAACCGGGATTTCTACATTCCAAACTAACTGTAATAGACGATGCGATTACGAGCATAGGTTCTGCCAACATGGATTTCCGTAGTTTTGAGCATAATTTTGAAATCAGCGCATTCGTATACGACATAAGCTTTTCCCAGAAGATGAAAAAAGTGTTTTTGCATGACATGCACCATTGCGAACAGGTAATTCCATCCAAGTGGCTTAAACGTTCACTTAAACAACGAATCCCTGAATCATTTATGCGTCTTTTTTCTCCTCTTCTTTGAGAAAGATACTAAAGTTTACAGAACCATATTCACGGTGCTGGTAAAAGTAGGGTAACGTAGAAAAATCATTTGTTTTTGGATGTTCCATAACAAAAACGCCTCCCTCGCGCAGCAACTCTTTTTCAAGAACAAGACGAGGAATGTCTTCCAGTTCCTTTAATGCATAAGGAGGATCTGCAAATATAAAATCGTATGAATCGGCTTTAGCTGTCTGTAAAAATCTGAAAACATCACCCCTTACCAAATCAATGGCATCAGTATCAAGTTCGGTAATTACCTTAGCGATAAATGAAGCATGAGCATTATTCTTTTCAATGGATGTTACCCTTTTACAGCCCCTCGACGCAAGCTCGAAAGAGATGCTTCCTGTCCCCGCAAAGAGATCCAATGCATCTGTATCATCCAAATCGATAAGATTTGCTATAACATTAAATAAATTTTCTTTAGCAAAATCGGTTGTCGGACGTGCGCTAAAAGATTTAGGCACATCAAACCGCCTTCTGCGGTATATTCCACTTACAATTCGCATAATGATAAATATAATAAATCCAAAGGTGCTTGTTCTGTGCCGGGACCCATCAAATAAATCTCGGAAGGCAAACCAATTGATTCAAGTTTATAAATAAAGGGAGATAATAAACGCAAAATTTCATTTTGCAAATCTGCAGGAGCATAGAAAAGCAGTTCATCCGTCTTTTGATCCAACCCCGTTTGTCGCCAGGCATACAAAATAAAATAGATTATATCTGTCGAATCCTGGAATGTAAACGTATTAGAAAAAAGGAGCGTCCCCTGGTCGTAACAAACCACATCCATCATCGTGCGATGAAGATAAACATACATTTGTTTCGGAATACTCAGTCCGCTTCGCTTCTGCCACATAGTCAGCAGAGGCGAAAGATGATGCACAAATAATGGATTCAGTAAAGAACGGGCGCAAAACTCGTATATATCTTCCGGAACATCAAAAATTACAGACAACTTATTGCCCCGCAATGCGTTACTTAATCCTTTTGATGTAGTATCAGAAAAATTAAAGGATAAAAAATCCGGTTCACATTTATCCTTTATTACGTCTTCGGGAACAAGGGTGTAATGGGCCGACACATACAAAACCCTGACACTGGCATAGGTGTATCCCAGAAATTCATTTTCAAAGAAGACATCCTTCAACCAAGACAAAAAAGTCTTACTTCGGTCATATTCGGCTTCGCCATAAAAGAACGAACCGCTTTCCGAAGGATTGTAACCTGAAAAAGAAAGTCCACCCGACCAAAGCCGGATGGACAACTTATATTTTTCCGAGTTACCAGTATTTAAGATTTCAGGAATACTGATTCCCATAGTATATTTCAATTATTCCCAGTTACCAGCGTTGTTGTTGATTTCGTCAAGAGCACCAACTTTTAAACCTGCGAATTTATTTGATTTCTTTGCCATATCTTTCATATTAGCAACTTCTTGTTTGTCAAGATCTCCCAGATAAACATCATACTTAACATTTGCTTCGAATACCTTGATGGTATAACCTGAACCTGATACCAAAGAAGCTGTATCCATAAAGAATGTTTCAGAAGTTCCAGGTACAAAACGTAATGAATCAACGTTAAAGCCCGCTTTAAATAAAGTATCCTTAGCTACAACCCAGAAAGTATCACGTTTGATAAGACCTTGCTTTACAGCTTCTTTTTCTGTCATACCCTTCTCCAATTGTTCGTCGGTTAGCACACCTTCTTTTTTCAAGAAAGGAATCTTCTCTTCTTTAAGGAAACGAGATAATTCATCAAAATTAGGAGCATGCACTTTGTACTTGTTTTTGTACTCTATCTGAGCCGTTCTGATGTCAATCAAACGAGCGATAACAGCCTTTTCACGAGCATCCTTCTCTTGTTCGAACTCAATTGGACCCATAATACTTCTGTAGCACATGTAAATAAGTACTACAACTGCAGCAACTAGCAGAATCTTAAATGTAACTTTCATGGTTTGTATTATTTTTTTAAATTTATTTCGTCCGGCAAATTTAAAAAAGAATATTTAATCAACTACCTTTATCGCAAAAAATATTGCAATCAAAATGATAAATAGCTATTTAAGTCGCCAAATTATACATAATTTCCCACATACACCAACAAATGAACAACTTTTCGTACTAAATACGCTTTCCGATTTTCTCTTGTCGACCGATTGCGATTCATTATTATTATTAAAAGGGTATGCAGGAACCGGCAAAACTTCGCTGGTTGGAGCTTTAGTAAAAACGATGGTGGAACTAAAACAGAAAAGTGTTCTGCTGGCACCTACCGGAAGGGCTGCAAAAGTGCTTTCGGACTATGCCGGACAAAAAGCAAGTACCATTCATAAAAAGATTTACAGGCAAAAAACATTTTCGAACGAACCTTCCGGATTTCTGCCTTCTGACAACCTGCACAAAGATACATTATTCATCGTCGACGAGGCTTCAATGATTGCCAATCAAGGAATAGATTCACACATTTTCGGATCGGGCAGACTGCTCGACGACCTTATTCATTATGTATATTCGGGCGAAAATTGCCGGCTGATTCTTATGGGAGATACCGCTCAGCTTCCTCCTGTTATGCAAGTGGAAAGCCCTGCGCTTCAACCCGACGTGCTCCGCACCTATAATTTAAACATTGAAGTTGTACAACTTACCGAAGTAGTGAGACAAGATAATAATTCGGGCATTTTACACAATGCGACACTTCTCAGAGACAGCTTACGTAACAACCAGGTGGAGATATTTCCTAAATTGCAATTAAAGGGATTCACGGATATTCTTAAGATAAACGGCGACGAACTGATCGAGGCCATTTCTAACGCTTACAATAGGGATGGCATTGACGAAACAATTATAATTTCCCGTTCAAACAAAAGGGCAAACATATATAATAATGGGATCCGGAATCAAATATTATACAGGGAAGAAGAATTGTCGACAGGCGACCGCCTGATGGTTGTAAAAAACAATTACTTCTGGACCCGCAATTATAAGGAGATGGATTTTATTGCCAATGGAGAGATTGTTCAGGTTTTACGTGTTAGAAACACGACAGAATTATATGGCTTTCGCTTCTGCGATGTAACAGTTCGCTTTCAGGATTACGATCTGGAAATGGACATGAAGATTCTGCTTGACACATTGCAAACCGAGGCACCAGCTCTACCAAAGGAGTTGAACGACAAGCTTTTTTATGCTATACTGGAAGATTATCAGGACATTCCCACTAAAGCGGGAAAGATGAAAAAAATGAAAGAAGATCCCCACTATAATGTAACACAGGTAAAATACGCTTATGCAATAACCTGCCATAAAGCCCAGGGTGGTCAATGGATGAATGTATTTCTCGACATTGGTTATATTACAGAAGAAATGCTGGGCGAAGATTTCTATCGCTGGCTATACACAGCCATGACACGTGCAACTCATCGGCTATATTTGGTGAATCTGCCAGATCAGTTTGTTAGTTGAAAATACTTTTTTTCCGTTTATTGTCGTTAGATACGTAATAAATACTTATTTTTGCTCAGAATAACAAAGGCATTTAGGCATGGGAAACAAAGAGAAAATAGATTACCTGTTAGCAGACATTCGCGAACTCGAAAAGCTGGTGGCTAGCATGCGTGATGCGGAAATTTACCCTATATCCTTTTTTTCACAGTCATTCGCTACCGCACAGAAAATAATATCCGGCTTACATTCCATCGAATCAGATCAGGTAGCCTTATTTAGCCGGCAAATGCAAGAACATAAAGCATTGCTAACAGAAAAGGAACAGACTGTACCGTTTACTTCTCCGGTCAGAGAGGAAGCTATCCTTCCCGAAACAGAGGAAATAGCAGAAGAAATAGTACAGGAAGAAAAGGAAATAATTCCGGAAGTAGTTTATGAAATAAGAGAAACCGAAGAGAAAAAGGCCGAGCAGTCAGCCCGTCTTGCCGTGAAAGTTACGCTTGACCAAGCGCTTCCTCACTCTATCTCGTTGAACGAAGTTATTCAAAAGAAGTTCCTCGCGGATTTCAAAAAAGCATTTAGCCTGAACGACCGTTTCCGTTTTCGCAGAGAACTATTCGGCGGCGACGAAAACAGAATGAACAAGGCTATAGAAGATTTAAATGGGTTGCAATCTTACGAAGACTCGATAGATTACCTGAACGAAGAATTAAAATGGAATATTGAAGACGAAGCCGTAGCTGATTTTATCAAACTGCTTGAAAAGCGCTTCTCTTAATAACAATACTATAACTGATGGCAAAATTAACTGTTGTTCCCACCCCGGTTGGCAATCTGGAAGACATAACTTTCCGTGCGATACGGGTATTAAAGGAAGCGGATCTTATATTAGCTGAAGATACCCGTACTACCGGTTTTCTTCTAAAGCATTTTGAAATACAGAACAAAATGATGAGCCATCATAAATTTAACGAACATAAAACGGTTAGCCAGCTTGCTGAGCGTATCCGTGGAGGCGAGAACATCGCTCTCGTTTCTGATGCCGGCACTCCATCGATTTCCGATCCTGGTTTTATGCTGGTACGCGAATGTGTTCAACTGGGTGTAGATGTAGAATGTCTGCCCGGAGCCACTGCCTTCGTCCCTGCTCTTGTAAACTCGGGTCTGCCAAGCGATAAATTTTGTTTTGAGGGATTCCTTCCTCCTAAAAAGGGCAGACAAACAAGGCTGAAAGAGCTTTCCACCGAAACTCGTACGGTTATTTTTTACGAATCGCCTTACAGGTTGGTTAAAACACTTACTCAGTTAAGTGAAAACATGGGAAGCGACCGGAGGGTATCTGTTTCCAGAGAAATATCCAAATTACATGAAGAAACTGTTCGCGGAACTCTCGCAGAAGTTATATCTCATTTTTCAATGAACGATCCTAAAGGAGAGATTGTTATAGTTTTAGCAGGCTTAAATGACAAAAAAGAAAAAGAGAAAAACAACGAAGTTTAATTAAAAAGATTCAATCGAAACATGAAAAAAGGACTAGTTTTACTTATTTGCGCAGTTATGTTTGCCTCTTGCGGACAAAATTCTGCGGATTACAAACAATTGCAGGCAGAGAATGACTCGCTTAAATTAGAAAACGCAAAATCTTCTACCGAATTAAATGAAATGCTATCCATACTGAATGAAGTGGAAACCAATTTCCAATCTATTCGGGATGCAGAAAACTATTTGTCCATGCAGCAACAAGGTGGAGCTGAACTTAATCAGAACAGCAAGGAACAGATCCGCAGCAATATGCAACTGGTTACAGAAACATTGAAGAAGAACAAAGAACAGATTGCCAAGTTGCAGGCTCAGTTGAAATCAAGCGGATTCAAATCTGCCGAGCTAAAGAAAACGCTGGATCGTCTTTCTTCCGAATTAGATCAAAAGACAGCTATGGTTGTTGCTTTGCAAGAAGATTTAGCTAACAAGAATGTTCGTATTCAGGAACTTGACGAAATGGTTGGATCGTTGACTGAGGATGTCGAAAGTCTTTCTGCAACTACTGCATCACAATCAGAAAAGCTACATGCTCAGGATAAAGCCTTGAACACAGCATACTATTGCTTCGGCACATCAAAGGAACTTAAAGATCAGAAGATTCTTAGTGGCGGTGGCGTATTTGCCAAGTCAAAAGTTTTACAAAGCGGATTTAACAAAGACTATTTCATTACTATCGACATTCGTGAAGTAACTGAAATTCCATTGTTCTCAGCTAAAGCTAAGCTGAAATCAAATCATCCGCAAGGTTCTTATCAATTAGACAAAGATGAAGATGGCAATCTTACTCTTAAGATTACAGATGTAAAACAATTCTGGAGTCTGGGCAAGTATCTTGTAATTGAAGTTGGATGATTGACTGATGTACAAGAATTTATTCATTGATCTGGACGATACCCTCTGGGATACGTATCATAACAATAAAGAATGCCTCGAAGAAGTGTATACCGATTACAAGTTTGATCGGTTTTACGCCTCCTTCGAGGCTTTTTTTGCCACTTACATGCCCAATAACCTCTCTTTGTGGGAGCAATACCGCGAGGGAACGATCGACAAACAAACCCTCATTGTGGAGCGATTCCTGCATATACTCAGACCGTTTGGGATTTCGGATCCTGCTTATGTAATTGCGCTTAACAGGGATTTCCTGAATCGCACAACATTAAAGACTCGTCTTATTCCGGGTACGATCGAAGCATTGGATCACCTTAAAATAGCCGGCTACCGGTTGTTTATTCTTTCCAACGGATTCAGGGAGGTACAATCCAAAAAGCTATCTAACGCGGGACTTTCGCCCTACATCGAACGAATGATCCTCTCCGAAGATGCCGGGATTAACAAACCCCACAAACAAATTTTCGACTTTGCGCTTATCAATACCAATTCACGCCGCAGTCAGTCTTTAATGATTGGCGACAGTTGGGACGCAGATATAGCCGGTGCCTATAATGCCGGAATGGATCAGCTGTGGTATAATCCGGAAGGGTTACCTGCCAAAGGCTTCGAACCGACTTACACCATTCGCAGGCTAATCGATATCAAGGAAATTCTGTAGCATATACTCCGGCAACTAACGTCGGGCCTATAGGAATCTACTTTGCTGCCTATAGTCATTTATCCCTTTGAATACGAAGATCTATTCGTTTGCCATATGTCAAACGCAAAGTCAACATATGGATACCTTTCGTTTGACAATTGTCAAACGAAAGGTATCCATATGACAAACGAATAGATCTTCGCAGTCTCAGGCTTAGTTTATAGTAGTGATCGGGATACTTTATCGGATGGGAAGGATTAAAGAATGCAGGGCAGGGCGCAGGGTATGATTCCGGGAAGGTGACAGGTGAGAGATCCGAAGCATCTGTCACAACCCATCTCCCACCGTCGAAAGCCGCTCCAGGAAAGGGATCCCGACCAGTTAGTGATAAATGACAGATGATTTGGCAATAAATTCTATCTGAAACGAAAAAAGGAGATCCCCAACGGAGATCTCCTTTTTGTATGATAAAAACAGATGATTACTTACCTGAAAGTTTTTCTTTCAAAGCAGCAAGTTCTTCGATGTCACCAAGTGTAGTCTTTTCTACTGTACCTGATACAACCTGAGAACCTTCGTCTTCTTTCTTATGACGCTTTGCAGTAGCAGGTTTCTTTTCGCCGGCAGCAGCAGCAGTTTCTTTCTTTGCACCCTTTTGTTCGTCTTCGAAAATACGGCTGTGAGAAAGAATGATACGTTTTGCTTCCTTGTTGAATTCGATTACCTTGAATTCCATCTTTTCTTCGGCAACAGCTTGTGAGCCATCTTCCTTTACAAGGTGTTTTGGAGTAGCGAAACCTTCAACACCGTAAGGCAATGAAACAACAGCACCCTTGTCTAATACTTCGATGATTGTTCCTTCGTGTACTGAACCAACTGTGAAGATTGTTTCGAATACATCCCAAGGATTTTCTTCCAATTGCTTGTGACCTAAGCTCAAACGACGGTTTTCCTTATCGATTTCAAGAACCTGAACTTCGATTTCTGCACCAATCTGAGTGAATTCACTTGGGTGTTTGATTTTCTTTGTCCAAGAAAGGTCAGAGATATGAATCAAACCGTCTACACCTTCTTCGATTTCTACGAATACACCGAAGTTAGTGAAGTTACGAACCTTAGCAGCATGCTTAGAACCTACAGCGAAACGAGTTTCGATGTTTTCCCATGGATCAGACTTCAATTGTTTGATACCAAGAGACATTTTGCGTTCGTCGCGATCCAAAGTAAGGATAACAGCTTCGATTTCGTCGCCCACCTTCATGAAGTCCTGAGCGCTGCGTAAGTGCTGTGTCCAAGACATTTCAGAAACGTGAATCAAACCTTCAACACCGGCAGCGATTTCGATAAATGCACCGTAATCAGCCATAACAACTACCTTACCCTTAACCTTGTCACCAACCTTAAGGTTAGCATCCAAAGCATCCCATGGGTGTGGAGTAAGTTGCTTCAAACCAAGAGCGATACGTTTCTTTTCGTCATCGAAGTCAAGGATAACAACGTTAATCTTTTCGTCCAATGTAACGATTTCTTCCGGATGAGAAACACGACCCCAAGAAAGGTCAGTGATGTGGATTAAGCCGTCAACGCCACCCAAGTCGATGAATACACCGTATGAAGTGATGTTTTTAACAGTACCTTCAAGTACCTGTCCTTTTTCAAGCTTAGAAATAATGTCTTTCTTCTGTTGTTCAAGTTCAGCTTCAATAAGAGCTTTGTGAGAAACAACAACGTTTTTGAATTCCTGATTGATTTTAACAATCTTAAATTCCATAGTCTTACCAACAAATACATCGTAATCGCGGATAGGCTTCACGTCGATCTGAGAACCTGGCAAGAATGCTTCGATTCCGAATACGTCTACGATCATACCACCCTTTGTACGGCATTTGATAAAGCCCTTGATGATTTCGTCTTTCTCAAGCGCTTCGTTTACGCGATCCCAAGAACGGGTTGCACGAGCTTTCTTGTGAGAAAGGATTAATTGTCCTTTTTTGTCTTCCTGACTTTCGATGTAAACTTCTACTTCGTCGCCTACTTTTAGTTCAGGATTGTAGCGGAATTCTGCCATAGACACAACACCGTCTGATTTGAAACCAATGTTAACAACGACTTCACGTTTGTTTAACGAGGTTACAGTACCCATAACTACTTCTTTGTCCTTTACGGTGCTCAAAGATTCGTCATAAGTTTTTACAAGATCATCTTTACTTACATTTCCGTAAGTTTCGCCTTGTTCGAATACATCCCAATCGAAATTGTCGACTGGCATAATGTTCTTCAAATTTTCCATTCTTTAATTGTTAATACTGTTTGTTAATTAGTAAATTGGACATTATATTGTCTTATCTCAAAAACTGGGTGCAAATTTAATCCTTTTTTTCTGATTAACAAGCTATTCCGTCTCACTTTTTTGATATTTACGCTTGAAAAAAACGCGAAATTTATAGTCGGCCAATAGCAGAATAGCGACCAGTATGGTAATGAAAAGATAGAAAACAGTAAGGGGTTGCTCCGGAATTGTTATCTTCGGGAGTAGTGTATCCGTATAAATAAAGGCAAAAACAGCCAGACCAATTAGCAGCAAAGAGGCCGCACTCACTGCCGCCAGTCCGATGCGCTCCTTTTTCTTTCCGGCACGCTCCGCTTCGGCAAAAACCTGATTCATTACATTCGTACGGAATGCAGGGGGTAAGGATCCTTTATCAAGTTGTTTGAAAAGGCCTTCCATTATTTCTTTTTTATTTGAAGTAGTGTTCATGCGTTTAATCCTCCATTTCTTTTAATAACAAAAATAATTTCTTTCGGGTTCTGTGTAGTTTGGTTTTTACGTTCGACGGCGTTAATCCTGTAATGACAGAAACCTCATCCACACTTTTCTCCTGCATATAGAAGAGCAGAACAATGGCTCTTTCGTCTGCGGGAATTGCATCGAGTGCTCTCTCCAGTCGTTCGATTTGTTCGTCGTTCTGTACCTGCCCCAACATTTCGGACACCTCTTCTTCTGATACATTACTTAGCTGATTGTCTTCAATAGCCAGAAACTCATAACGAATTTTCCGGGTATGAGACACCGCCGTATTGTATGCGATCCTGTAAATCCATGTAGAAAAGCTGCAATCGCCCTTAAAAGCCTGCAACGAACGGAATGCTTTTACAAACACATCTTGCGAAAGCTCCTCTGCATCTTCCCGGTTTCGCACCACCCTGAAGATAAGACTGAACACCTGCGTGCTGTATTTATCCAGCAAACAGGCAAAACAGGCTGTATCCCCCGAAAGGACGCGTTGGATGTAGTATGTATCTGTGTATAATTCCATCTCATATCTATGGACGCAAGTTACGCTGTTTGGTTACACTTTGGGCAAAAAATAAATAAAAAGATGCATCTAATTAAAATAGAAACGTTTTTAAAGATTTATTGCGCAGGTTGTAACCTTTACGAAACAGGTGCGTCAAAAGAAGCAAAGGATCAAACAAATCAATTTAAAAAGTACAGCTATGTTAGACTTTATTACAATTCCCGCCGTTATGGTGATTATTTGCGCTGGTATTTACGGCCTGTTCGAACTATTTGTACGACGTAACGAGCGTATGGCAATTATCGAGAAGATTGGTGACAAACTGGATGCTTCTGCTTTTGAAGGCAAACTGGGTTTACCAAGTTATGCAAAGAAATTCTCGTTTTCGAGTCTCAAGGCGGGTCTACTGCTTGCCGGAGTAGGTTTAGGTTTACTTATCGGATTTATTATCAATGTAAACACTATTCCTTACATTCACTATGGAGACGAATGGAATATGCACGAGGTTTCCGGTATTGTGTACGGAGCATCTGTGTTGTTGTTTGGAGGTTTAGGATTAATTATCTCTTTTATTATTGAGATTACGATGTCGAAAAAGAAAGATTAAGTTTCTTTTTTCCGGCTTAAAAGTAAACAGGCAACCATGAGTAGTGAACTACTTAGGCTGCCTGTTTCTGATCATATAATCAAGTCAAACAATTTCTTCTAGAATTCCGATGTGAAATGGAATTTGATTTGCGGAAAATCATTCTGTGCCATCATCAGTACATAGCTTGAATCGGCCAGATATACATCTCTTCCTGATCGGTCTACCGCCATATACTGCGCTTTCCTCTTTTTAAAGTTAGCGAATACTTCGGCATTGTCGCTTTCAATCCAACAGGCTTTATAAAGACTTATAGGTTCCCAACGACACTGTGCTCCGTATTCGTGTAACAAGCGGTACTGAATTACTTCGAACTGCAGCTGGCCCACCGTTCCGATTATCTTTCGTCCGTTAAACTGATTAATAAACAACTGGGCAACCCCTTCGTCCATCAGCTGATCGATACCCTTATTAAGCTGCTTGGTTTTCATCGGATCGTCGTTCTCAATGTATTTGAACATTTCGGGCGAGAAGCTGGGTAATCCTTTGAAGTGAAGATCTTCGCCTGCTGTAAGGCTATCTCCGATTTTAAAGTTTCCGGTATCAGGTAAACCAACGATATCGCCGGCAAATGCCTCATCAAGCACTTCTTTCTTTTGAGCCATAAAGGCTGTTGGACTACTAAAGCGCATCATCTTGCCATGACGGATATGCTTGTAGTTGGCGTTTCGCTCGAAACGTCCGGAACATATCTTTACAAAGGCGATACAACTGCGGTGATTCGGGTCCATGTTGGCATGAATCTTAAATACAAATCCAGAGAAAGCATCCTCTTCCGGATCTACTTTCCGTTCAATAGCTTGCACCGGACGAGGAAATGGAGCGATACGCACAAAGCAATCGAGCAATTCCTTTACCCCAAAGTTATTAAAAGCTGAACCAAAAAATACGGGAGCCACATCTCCATCAAGGTAGGTGTTCACATCAAATTCGGGGTAAACGCCATTAATCAGTTCGATGTCACTGCGTAACTTAACGGCAAGCGGAGCACCGATATGGTCTTCCAGTTCCGGATTATTAATATCCTTAAACTCTACATTCTCTGTAACAAATTGTTTACTTGGAGTATAGAGGTTTAATTTCTGTTCATAAATATTGTATACGCCTTTGAAGCGTTGTCCCATATCAATTGGCCAACTTAAGGGGCGTACCTTTATTTGAAGTTCTTCTTCTATTTCGTCGAGCAGATCGAAAGGGTCCTTTCCATCACGGTCGAGCTTGTTTACAAAAACAATTACGGGAGTTTTGCGCATGCGGCAAACTTCCATCAGTTTTCTTGTCTGAGTCTCAACACCCTTTGCTACATCTACAACAATGATAACACTGTCTACAGCTGTAAGGGTACGGAAGGTATCTTCCGCAAAGTCCTGGTGACCCGGAGTGTCAAGAATGTTGATTTTATAATCGTCGTAGTTGAATCCCATTACGGAAGTGGCAACCGAGATTCCACGTTGCTTTTCAATTTCCATCCAGTCGGATGTGGCGGTCTTCTTAATCTTGTTCGATTTTACCGCACCAGCCACATGGATAGCTCCCCCGAATAACAAAAGTTTTTCGGTAAGGGTTGTCTTTCCCGCATCGGGGTGACTGATAATAGCAAAGGTTCTTCTCTTTCTGATCTCTTCTGAAAACTGACTCATTTCTATCTAATAATAATGTATATACTTAAACTTGTGCGGTCAGTCTTTCAATACACAACCGCAGACTGGTTTCCCAATGGGGAATTTCCAGCTTATAAACTTTTTTTATCTTGCCTTTATTCAGCACACTGTAGTGCGGACGACTGGCTTTAGTGGGATATGATTCCGATCCTACCGGTAACACCTTGCATGTTGTAATTCCGACCAATTGATGAATCTTTACCGTAAAATCGTACCAGCTGCAAACGCCTTCGTTCGAATAATGGTATATGCCTGCCTCAAAGTGTCCGTTTTCTGCTTGTACTACTACCGAAAGCATTGCTTCGGCAAGATCGGCAGCATAGGTTGGTGAACCAACCTGATCGAACACTACGGTTAATTGTTCCTTTTCTTTTCCCAAACGAAGCATCGTCTTTACAAAGTTATTGCCAAATGGCGAATAAAGCCAGGCAGTACGAAGCACTACCGAAGCGGGACAAGCAGCAAAAAGAGCTTCCTCGCCGGCAAGCTTTGTTCGTCCGTAAGCCGAAACCGGGCAGGTTTGGTCGTTCTCCTTATAAGGTTTACAGGATGTTCCATCGAATACATAGTCGGTCGACACATGAATCACCTTCGCCCCTTGCTTAACAGCGGCTTCGCCGAGATTACCTACAGCATCGCGATTAATTCGTTCGCACAGGGCATAATTATCTTCGGCAGCATCTACTGCCGTGTAGGCAGCGCTGTTCAGTACATAATCTATCTTATTCGAGGCCATGTATGCCATTAATCCTTCTTTATCGCAGATATCCAACGTATCCACATCCGTAAAGAAAAAAGCGAACTGAGGATACCTCGGTGCAAGCAACCTTATTTCGTTGCCAAGCTGACCGTTTGCTCCTGTTACCAATATATGTTTCATCGAATAATCTTATTCTTCTATTTCTAATTTTCCTTCTTTTTCGAGCCTGTATTTATCAGACAGGATTCCCAAAAAAGTACTTATTTGTTTAATGGCTTCCATTGTTTCGTCGCTAACAGGTTTCTGCTGCATTTTAAGCAGTATATACCCATAAACGGCCGAAAAGCAAGTTTCAAGTTCAGGAATGCTGGCATGTCCCGACTTACTTCGCAGCTCAACAATGTAGGGCAGTGTTTTATAATAAACTGCACCATAAATCATCTCTTTAGGAGTTTTTAGCAAGCGCAGATGAAGATCGGTCAGCACAATAATAACATTCTTATTCAGCTGAATGTGTCCTTCTTCTTTTACACCTTCGGTACGCATCATCTCTATTAGTTCTTCGTACCAACGGGCTATCTCTTCCTTAACTTCCGCAGGCTGATCATAGCGGTCTACCACCTGCTTACGGATGGTTTCCATATCGAAATTGCTGGCACGTATCAGGTCTTCAACCTGCCACATGTACAGCAAATACTCAGCAATATTCTCTTTACGTTTTTGATTTGCTACAATCATATCTTACAGTGATAAGCTATATTCTGAAATGGCCTGATAAAAATCTGAATCCTTTACGCCAAGATGACGGCAAACCAAACGTGCTGCATTCAGGTTGACAAGGAAGTAATTGTCCGGAATCTTTATCGCATAATTCCCATAACGGGTAATAAGCTGCGTAACTCCTTCAATTTCTTCAGAGGGATGTCGTTCGTACGAGATGGCAGTTATATCTTCGCGCACAATCTGAGCTAACTCAGAAACAGCGGGATCCTCACCGAAATAAATCAGTTTTCCTTCTCGTTCTACCGAGGATGTAAATCGTTTATAGGTATCCAGATAGGCTTCCGGTGATGCATGATCGGGAGTTGGCTTCCATTGAATATTTGTAAGCACGGCAATGTGCGGTCTGTAAAATTCAAGCTGAAAGCGCTTCTCGAGTGCAGAAGTAGCATGCGCATCGCCCTCGATCAGTGCGATTCTTGCCAGGTAACTTAAACCTACCCGGTTGGGAAGAAGGGATATCTCACTGCTTAGCGCATAATCAAATGCCAGATTCTGCCGTTTCAAGGCATAAATAATCATGGAGATGATTGATTTTTTCCCTCGGCTTCCAGCTACGACCACGCGTGTTTTTTCGCGGGTTCGTTGATATATGAATTCCGGAATAGATTGAATGAGTAATCCTAGTTCTTTTGCTTTCTGCAATTCAGGATTATCCTGCTTGGCGCTGGCTCCCAAAACGACAGAATGGATATCTTTTGTCAGGTTTTCAGGAAACCATCCATCACCGGCGCATACAATCCCGGCATCACGTAACCGAAGCAATTCAGCTTCAGACACGCCCACACCTGAAGCACTCACCTCGTATCCCTTTTCTCTGATAGCAAGAGCCAAATCAAGAACAATAGGTTCTGTAACAGAGATTAAATGAACTTTTCGCATTTCTCAGATTTTGTTGCAAAAGTACGATTAAATAGCGAAGCTGACAACCTTAAGACTGGCTTTTTATCAAAAAGCTTTCTCTTACATACTAACTTCACTATATTTACGGACTAAATACTTTGTAAGATGAAAATCGAGTTGATAGAGACTGGCTATTTCCTTGCAGACGGAGGTGCCATGTTTGGCGCTATCCCCAAAACAGCCTGGTCGCGCAGGTATCCTTCCAATGAAGCCAATCAATGCATCCTTGCCATGCGTTGTGTTTTGGTTACTTCATACAGCGGACGGGTGATTTTAATTGACACGGGGGCAGGCAATAAACAGCTTAAGTCTCTGGCCTACTATAAATTCTCCGACATGATAGATATGGAGAAAGCGCTTGAATCCAAAGGAGTATCAAGAGAAATGGTGACAGATATCGTTTTATCTCATCTACATTTTGACCATTGCGGATACGCTACAATTATTGACTCCGAAAGTGGTAAAACAATTCCGGCTTTTCCAAATGCAAACTACTGGGTGGGCGAAACGCAATGGACTAATTTTATCCATCCGAATCCTTTGGAAAGCGGTGCCTATTTCCCGGAAAACTTACTTCCGGTGTATGACGCAGGAAAGCTAAATCTGGTTTCGGAAGACACCTTGCTTTGCGATGGAATTCAGCTTCGCTTGTTCGACGGACATACTCCGGGACAGCTGGCTGTTTATATGAAAAATCCTTCCGGCACGATCGTTTTTGCAGGAGATGTAATTCCGTTGGCGGCTTCCGTTTCGGCCGAATGGATTTCGGCATACGATACTTTTCCGACAATCTCTTACCAGGAGAAAATAAGAATGCTTGAAGAGGCCGTACAAAAAAAGCAGATTCTTATTTATTGCCACGATGCCTACGTGACTTGCAGTACAGTTAAGAAAGTAAACCAATATTACAAAGCAGACAAAAAAATAACATTGCAGGAAGGTGTCTTCCCGCAATGAGTATGGTATGCGTTAAAAGTATAATTCGCCAAAGAAAGCCGGGCAATGAAAGTCCGGATTAGGCAAATCAATGGGATTCCAGCTTACAAAATGCGGATAAGCAGTGTTATCTGCGCACTTATAGAAGTTAGCTTTTATTTTTTCCGGCAGATAGTTTGGATCCAATCCCATCAGTGTAAAAGGGATGGCAACAACTAGTTCCCAGGAATGAACTCCCTGAATCTCGTCGAAGCTTTGATGCTTTAGCGACGAATGTCGTCTGATGCGGGCATATTCCTCTTCAGTCAGCGATGTTTTCTCATTGCGAGACAATCGTCTGGCTGCATCGCAAGTTCCAATGCAGTTGAATTCGAAATTAATGTATGATTTCTCTCCGGGCACTTGCATAAAGAATTCTACGCAACTATCCTGATGAACAGGCGAATCATCCGCAGCATGTACAGCACGTAAGGAATTACCTTTTACAAAATATCGGATATACAAATCTTTGTCGCCTCTCGCTATATCAAAAGTGACAATAGGCTTGTAGGGATATTCATCCCAATTTACAGTATCAATGCTCTCGCGATGTGCTTTGTCTTCCATAAGAAATCCGATGGAAGTCAGATCGAGCACATCAAGCGTTTTAAGATAAGGAATCTTTATACTTTTCATTTTTCTAATAAATATGAAGCATTGGCAAATTCAGGAAAGAAGGCCATATTACAGAAACAGCTCCTACAACAGCAAGCACAATAATAACAAGCCCAACTACCCTGTTCATAACACCAATGCCCCTTATATTAAACCATTTTTTTAACTTTGCAACAACATATGTAATAAAAAACCACCAGATAACAGCGCCAAGTCCAATGCCTCCTATTCCTCCGGCCAACATCCAAACAGAGTGTTCAGGTAATACGAATCCAAACCGGGCAAAAAGACCAATATACAAAAGGACAATAAGGATATTGCTAAAAGTAAGGAAAAAAGCGGTAATAAAATCCTGTGTGAAAGAAAGCTTCTTTTCATGCTGCTTTCTTAATTCGCGTACAGGATTACTTTGGAATATATAATATCCAAAGCCTGCCAATACAATACTACCTATTAACTGAAGCGGTGCTTGGTTAGCCTCAACAAAATTAACAACAACTCCCATACCAAGACAAGTAAGCGCAGCATAAATAATATCCGACAAAGCAGCACCCAATCCGGTTACCAGTCCGTGCAAACGGCCTTTGTTTAAGGTCCTTTGCAAACATAACATTCCTACCGGCCCCATGGGAGCTGAAACTAAAATGCCAATAATTATTCCTTTACTTACAATTCCGAGCATGTTTAAATTTAGTTCTTATAATTAGTTTCCGGCTACAAAGATAATCTCAATTCTGAGTTTAAAGCACAAAATATGCCGCATTAGCAGTTATTAAGAAAGCTTTTCATTATCTTTGCAGCTCATTCAAAGGCCTCTGTGCCGTCAATTGATTATCCTAATAAATCGACGATATGATTCTATTTTTCAAGTCTTCAACACAAACGGTACTGGCTGTAGAAACAGCTACTCCTTTCTCAAACGAAGATGTCCAGAAACTTATCTGGTTGTTCAGCCAAGCAACTCCTCTTCAGTCGGAAACAATGGAAGGTTGGTTCGTAGGTCCGCGCCGCGAAATGATTACCCCATGGAGTACGAATGCCGTAGAAATCACCCAAAACATGGGTATTACAGGTATTCTTCGTATTGAAGAGTATTTTCCGGTTGCTTCAGAAAAAGCAGAACATGATCCAATGCTTCAACGTATCTACAATGGTCTGACGCAAGACATCTTTAAAGTAAGCAAACAGCCAGATCCGATTGTTCACATTGAAGATATTGATGCCTACAATAAAAAGGAAGGCTTAGCTTTAAGCGAAGACGAAGTTTCTTACCTGAACGAGGTTAGCCAGAAACTGGGTCGTAAACTAACAGATAGCGAAGTGTATGGTTTTGCGCAGGTTAATTCTGAACACTGTCGTCATAAAATTTTCGGAGGCGTTTTTGTTATCGATGGAGAAGAGAAAGAAAGCTCTCTTTTTAATCTTATAAAAAAGACTTCGGCAGAAAACCCAAATAAGCTGGTTTCTGCTTACAAGGATAATGTAGCATTCAGCGAAGGTCCCGTTGTAGAGCAGTTTGCTCCGGTAAGCGGTGATAAACCTGATTATTTTGCCATCAAAGATATTAAAACAGTAATTTCACTTAAGGCAGAAACTCACAACTTTCCAACAACCGTAGAACCGTTCAATGGAGCGGCAACTGGTACCGGAGGAGAGATTCGTGACCGTCTGGGCGGTGGTAAAGCAAGTTTACCTATTGCCGGAACTGCTGTATATATGACTTCTTATCCTCGTACTGAAGGAGCACGCTCCTGGGAAAATATTCTTAATCCCCGTGCCTGGTTGTATCAGACTCCTGAACAAATACTTATTAAAGCTTCAAACGGAGCTTCCGATTTCGGTAACAAGTTCGGACAACCCCTTATCTGTGGTTCTCTGCTTACTTTCGAACATGCAGAAAATAACAAAGAATATGGATATGATAAGGTTATAATGCTTGCCGGCGGTGTTGGTTTTGCTAACATGCGCGATGCTTTAAAGGGCAATCCTGCTCCAGGAGAGAAAGTGGTTGTATTAGGTGGTGACAACTATCGTATCGGAATGGGCGGAGGTGCCGTTTCTTCCGTAAATACAGGTCAGTTTACCAGTGGTATTGAGCTGAATGCTGTACAGCGTGCCAACCCGGAAATGCAGAAACGTACGGCGAATGTTATCCGTACAATCTCTGAAGCTGATGTAAATCCGATTGTTTCCATTCATGACCACGGTGCAGGTGGACATCTTAACTGTTTGTCTGAATTGGTTGAGGCAACCGGCGGCCGTATCGATATGAGTAAGCTTCCGATTGGTGATCCAACTCTTTCTGCAAAGGAAATTGTAGGAAACGAAAGCCAGGAACGTATGGGTATTCTGGTAGATGAAAAAGAAGTTGAAATGATGAAACGTATTGCCGACCGTGAACGTGCTCCGATGTACGTGGTTGGTGAAACGACTAACGATATGAAATTTGTTTTCGAGCAGGCTGATGGGGTGAAACCTATCGACATAAAGCTTGAGTACATGTTCGGTAAAGCTCCTCGTACAGTGATGACGGACAAAACGGTTGAAGAATCGTTCCAGCCTGTTGTTTACAAGGAATCCGAACTTCATCATTACCTTGAAAATGTATTGCAGCTGGAAGCTGTTGCCTGCAAAGACTGGTTAACGAACAAGGTTGACCGTTCCGTAACAGGAAAAGTAGCCCGTCAGCAATGCCAGGGTGAATTACAATTGCCATTGAGCGACCTTGGTGCTGTAGCACTTGATTATCGCGGTAAAGCTGGTATTGCAACATCCATCGGACACGCTCCTCAGGTAGCTATGGTTGATCCGGCAGCTGGTTCTGTAATGGCTATCGCCGAAGCGTTGACTAACATCGTTTTTGCTCCGCTTACCGATAAACTGGAGGGAGTATCCCTTAGTGCCAACTGGATGTGGCCTTGCCGCAACGAAGGCGAAGATGCCCGATTGTATAAAGCCGTTGAAGCAGCTTCTGAGTTTGCCTGCAGCCTGGGAATTAATATTCCAACAGGTAAGGATTCTTTGTCGATGACTCAAAAGTATGGGGATGAAAAGGTTTTATCGCCAGGTACTGTTATAATATCTGCCGGAGGAGAAGTAAGCAATGTGAAGAAGATTGTTTCTCCCGTGCTTGTTCACGACAAGAACACATATTTATATTATATTGACTTCTCTTTTGATTCTCTGAAACTGGGAGGTTCTGCTCTTGCTCAGACTTTAAACAAACTGGGCAATGAAGTTCCTACGGTTACCGATGCCGAATATTTCCGGGATACGTTTAATTCTGTTCAGGAACTGATCGAGAAAGGCTTGATTCTTGCTGGTCACGATATTTCTGCAGGTGGTATGATTACCGCTTTACTTGAAATGTGTTTTGCCAATGTAGAAGGAGGTCTTGAAGTTAATCTTGATGGAATTTCTGAAAATGATATCGTAAAGATTTTATTCTCAGAAAATCCGGGTATCTTGATTCAGGTGAAAGACAAAAAAGAAGTAGAAAAACTGCTTGAGGAAAATGGTGTAGGTTTCGCCCGTATAGCAAAACCAACCGACGAACGCCATATATTGGTTTCAAAAGAAGGAATTCAGTACCATTTTGGTATCGACTATATGCGCGACGTTTGGTATGAGTCTTCTTACAAACTCGACGTTAAACAGAGTGGTGCAACATGTGCAGGCAATCGTTTCGAAAATTATAAAATGCAGCCTATACAGTACAAGTTCAACAAGAACTTTACCGGTAAACTCTCTTCCTTCGAAATTTCGGCCGACCGCCGTACTCCGTCGGGAATTAAAGCGGCTATTATCCGTGAAAAGGGTACGAACGGTGAACGCGAAATGGCTTATGCGCTGTATTTAGCTGGTTTTGATGTAAAAGACGTTCATATGACCGACCTTGCTTCTGGTCGTGAAACACTTGAAGACATTAGCTTTGTTGTATTCTGCGGTGGATTCTCTAATTCGGATGTATTGGGTTCAGCCAAAGGATGGGCGGGAGGTTTCTTGTACAACGAAAAAGCCAAAAAGGCTTTGGATAACTTCTATGCTCGTAAAGATACAATGAGTTTGGGTATTTGTAATGGTTGTCAGCTGATGGCTGAGTTGGAATTGCTCTATCCTGAACACGCTATAAAGCATAAAATGGTTCATAATGATTCTCATAAATTCGAATCTGGGTTTGTTGGATTGGAAATTCCAAAGAACAACTCAATTATGTTAGGTTCATTATCCGGAACAAAATTAGGCGTCTGGGTGGCTCACGGAGAAGGAAAATTCTCTTTCCCTTACGAAGAAAAGGAATACAACGTGATTGCCAAGTACAATTATGATGGTTATCCTGCTAATCCGAACGGTTCTCCCTATTCTGTTGCCGGTGTTTGCAGCAAGGACGGGCGTCATCTTGCCATGATGCCTCACCCTGAGCGTGCCATCTTCCCATGGCAATGCGGATATTATCCGAACGATCGCAAGAGCAACGACCAGGTTACTCCATGGATGGAAGCCTTTGTTAATGCACGTAAATGGATAGAAAGCCATGCATAATGCTTTCTATATTCTATAAAATATAGAATGGCGGCTGTCTTTTAATAGGGCAGCCGCTTTTTTTTGTTTTAAGCAGAAATAAAAGATTAAATTCAAATTTGTTTTTTCAAATAGATTTCGGATAAAAGAAAATAGTCAACATTTCAAACTTTACCCATTATGTAATTGTTTTTTTATCATAAGTAGCAGATTATCATTTAACCTGGCTATTACTGTAATGGGTTTGTAACACAAAATCTTTATTCTTGTAATATCTTCGCAACAAACATGAAATGGTTTTGTTGTTATTTTGCTGTCGGAAAGGTGATGAAATATTTATTCACAACAACCAATAAAGTTAGGATGAAATCAGGAAAAATTATTGCATTAGCGCTTTTGGCGCTATCTCATCTGTTCAGTTTTGCCCAAGAACCGGAAAACGATCAGGAAAACAGAATAACTGCTCTGGAAGAGCAGACTGAAACCTTGGACAAAGTTGTAAAGGGTCTAAGTAAATTTAAGGTATCTGCTTACCTTCAGGCTCAGTATCAAAATGGCGAAGAAGATGCTACATTGAAAGTAGGCGACAAAAATGAGAATGCGGATAAAGGCTTCAACCGGATAGGGTTCAGGCGTGGACGTGTTAAGTTTGAGTACAATGACGGTATCGGGACAGGAGCTGTTCAGATTGATGTAAACGATAAAGGAATCAGTTACCGGGACTTGTATATTGGAGTCAAAGATCCATGGACTAAACGAAGCAGTCTTACAGTTGGTGTATTTAACCGTCCTTTTGGATACGAGATTCCTTATTCAACCAGCAGTCTGGAAAGTCCCGAACGAGCAACAATCATACAGGATTTCTTCCCTGATGAACGGGATTTGGGAGCTATGCTTACGTTACAGCCTGTAAAGGAAAGTAAGTTTTATTTTCTGAAACTGGAAGCAGGACTGTTTGCCGGAAATAGCATCAACAAGGAAACTGATAGCAGGAAAGATTTCATAGGCCGCCTAAGTGCCGAAAAACCAATTGGCGATTTTGCTCAATGGGGACTTGGAGCTTCTTATTATAACGGGAGCGTTTACAATCCGACTACGACTTCCTACGAAATGGTTGGCAAAGAGTTCAAAATTGTTGAAAATGAATCAACCGGAACGTATATGAAACGGGAATATATAGGCTTTGACGGTCAGTTCAGCATCCTTAGTGCTATTGGTAAAACGACTTTGCGTGCAGAAGGAATGTTTGGACAACAACCAGGAATTGCAGGAAGCAGCAAAAGTCCGAATTACAGTGCACGACCGGGGAATACCCCAGAGAATGCTTTATACAAAAGACCTTTCCTGGGATACTTCTTTTACCTGGTACAGGATATAGGAACATCACCATTTTCCGCTGTACTTAAATACGACACATACGATCCAAACACGGATATAAAAAACAACGAGGTTGGGTTTGCAGGATCTCAAACAAACAAAACAGATCTTGCTCAGAGTACAATTGGTATCGGGGCACTTTATCGCTTCAGCAAAAATATTCGGCTTCAAGCTTATTACGAACTTAATTCAAACGAAAAAAGTACAAACGTAAGCGGATACGAAACAGATAGAAAAGACAACGTGCTAACTGTACGTCTACAATATAAATTTTAATAAATTACATTCATTAACTAAGCAATTTGAAAATGAAAAAGACAATCTTACTGGCAGCTATGGCTTGCCTACTTACCTCGAATGTATTTGCACAGAAAATAAAAGGGAGTGATACCGTGTTGCCGTTAACTCAAACGGAAGCAGAAAATTACATGAACAAAAACAAAAGTGCAAAAATTACAGTAACCGGAGGCGGTTCAGGTGTTGGTATTTCGGCACTGATGGAAGGGACTACAGACATTGCCATGTCATCTCGTAAGATGAAATTCGACGAGAAAGTTAAATTACAACAATCAGGAAAATCTACCAAAGAAATAATCATTGCATATGATGCATTATCTGTGGTAGTTCACCCGTCAAATAAAGTGTCTAACCTTACCCGGGAGCAGATAGAAGGAATTTTTACCGGGAAGATCAAAAACTGGAAAGAAGTTGGCGGAGCAGATCTTAAGATAGTGGCTTACTCACGTGAAACCTCTTCAGGAACTTATGAATTCTTCAAAGAGAGCGTGCTAAAGAATAAAAATTACAAGAATGGTATCCTAAGTATGCCTGCAACCGGAGCGATTATTCAGTCGGTAAGTCAGACTAAGGGAGCCATTGGCTACGTTGGACTTGCATACCTGAACAAAGAGGTAAAAGCGATACATATCTCTTACGACAAAGGCAAAAAATACATTGAACCCTCTTTCCAGAATGCAAAAAGCAAAATATACCCGGTAGTTCGTCCGCTGTTTTATTATTACGAAACCAAAAGCGAAAAGAAGGTTAAACCTTTCATAGACTATGTACTTTCTGCAGAAGGTCAAAAAACGGTAAAAGATGTAGGATATATTCCTGTTAAGTAATCACTTATATAATAAATATATGAAAGCCTTGTTTCTTAATGAAGCAAGGCTTTTTTGTTGCACAAATTTAACCATCCTGTGCAACATTTTTTCTATAAATATACTCATATCAATATATTGTATTACCTTTGCTCCCTGTATTTAGAAAATAATTTAGATGAAAACATTGACTATCGGAGACCTAAAAGCTCATGTACCCATTATCCAAGGTGGAATGGGCGTAGGTATCTCTTTATCGGGCCTAGCCTCGGCAGTTGCAAACGAAGGAGGCATCGGCGTAATCTCCAGCGCCGGTTTAGGACTTTTATATAATAAACTATCAACTAATTTCGGTGAAGCAAGCATTTTGGGCCTTAAAGAAGAGCTCAGAAAAGCACGTGAAAAAGCAAAAGGCATTATCGGCGTAAACGTTATGGTTGCCATGACAAATTTTGCAGACATGGTAAAAACAGCTATTTCCGAAAAAGCAGACATTATCTTCAGCGGCGCTGGTCTTCCTCTTGATTTGCCAAGCTTCCTGCAAAAGGACAGCACAACAAAGCTTGTTCCAATTGTTTCTTCTGCACGCGCTGTACGTATTATCTGCGAAAAGTGGATGAGCCAGTACAACTATCTTCCCGATGCCGTTGTGGTAGAAGGACCTAAAGCTGGGGGACACCTGGGATACAAAGAGAACCAGATAAACGATGTGAACTTTTCGCTGGAAGAAATATTACCACGGGTTGTTCACGAAGTTTCTCTTTTTGAAGAGAAGTATAATAAAAGCATACCGGTTATAGCTGCTGGAGGGATCTATACCGGAGAAGATATTTATCGTATGATGCAACTTGGAGCATCAGGCGTACAGTTAGGGACCCGTTTCGTTACAACCGACGAGTGCGATGCATCGGATGCTTTCAAAGAGCAGTACATTGCAGCCAAGGAGGAAGACATCGAAATAATAAAGAGCCCTGTCGGAATGCCTGGAAGAGCCATTGGAGGTTCTTTTATCCAACAAGTAAAAGAGGGAATTAAACAACCCAAAACTTGTCCGTTTCATTGCATTAAAACATGCGATATTTCAAAAAGTCCTTATTGTATCATGCTTGCGCTTTATAATGCATTTAAAGGTAATTTCAATAACGGCTACGCTTTTGCAGGATCAAATGCCTACAAAGCTAACCGGATTATGAGCGTAAAGGAAACGATTTCTGACTTAATGAGAGAGTGGAAAGAAAAAGAATTTTTCTCTAAAAAGTAGGAATATTCAAGAAATAATAGAACGGGAGAGATTCATTAATGGAAACTCTCCCGTTTATTTTTTTATGTCGTCCAATTCAATTAACTTGTTTACAATTGCATAAACAGTAAGACCACTGGCACTATGAATTTGTAATTTTCGTGCAATATTACGCCGGTGTGTAATCACAGTATGAGCAGACAAATACAACTGCTCGGCAATCTCTCTGTTTGTAAGTCCCTTGACCACACATACAACTATTTCTCTTTCGCGAACACTAAGGGTTTGGAGTTCGTCCTCTCCTTCTGTTTTTTCGACTTCATACTGATTTGAAATCTTTTCAATCTTGTTTTTTATTTCTTCGGGACTATCGTAAATAGTAATAAAGTCGTCGTATTGCTTTAATAAAGAATGCTCCGCCACGGCATAAAGCAAGGCAACACATTTAAGACGGGAGCATCCACACTCTTCTTTAAGCATTGCAAGTGAGTAATATCCTAAAAAAGCCGGATTAATAATCAATACGTCAGGTTGATGCTTCTTCATATATTCATATAAAGCATCTGCTCCGGAAATCTCATCCACATAAATCCGAAGGCTCGAAATTCGTTTTAATGTAGCCTCAACACCACTTCGAATGATTACCGACGGGTCAGCAATTGCTATTCTTAGATTAACGTTCATGATCTGTGCTTATTTTTCTTTCAAGTTCCATAATTGTAGGGGTAAACATATGATCCTCAATTATACTGTGTGAGGCTAGTTCCTGTTCGCAGGAAAAGATATCAAACAGTACACTATTTAAAAGGTCACTCCCCTTACCCGGATAATATTTTATAATAAGGTTTTTGAGTTCTATGATTTTCATCTCAATCTGATCATGTCTCTTTTTGAATATAGATATATTGTACCGGCTATCCTTTACTCCTTTCAACAGTCCACGCACATAAGGAAAAACAACTTTTTCTTCATATTGCATGTGCTTAAAGACTTCGTCTGCATACTCATCGAAAAACTGCTGTATAACAAAAGCCACATCTTTGGGACAAGTTTCAATCGCCAAAATAAGCTTTCGGCGAATATTAGGCAATCTGAAGTCCAGAAAATAGGTGTGGGAATTTTGCAGATAGGAAATCAATGCATCCATCGAGAAACATTCAGAAAGTCTGGCAACATCAACATCTGTATGCTCATCGTTCAGCAGAAAGTTAACTACTGTCAGAAAGGTACAAGTGTCAACATTATTCGATTTGCAGACCTCTTTAATATTCTTTTCGCCAAAACCCATTGAGATCCCAAATCTACTCATTACCAATAGCATGGGATAGTTATCGCAAATAAGATCACTCATCTTATCGGTCTCCCGATATTTTCCTTTTTTATACATAACCAATCTTTTAGTCTGATTTTAAACATTCAAATATACATCATTCTCTTCTCGTTCTATTATACAACAGTAGACAAACTGATTGTTTTTTACAGACCCCGATAAATTCACAATTATTCACATTTACAAGAATTTTAATCACGAATGATTGACAAAGGTAGGTTATTGTCGCGTCTTTCACCCATCACTCTTTTTAGGTATTAACCAAAAAAATATACATAAACATAGGTATTGTCGGCTTCATTCTGCGCCAGTATCTTTGTAATCATAAAATAACAATCATTTCAGATCAAAACTATTACTAATTATATAAGATAATAATAATAACAGGATATTTTTCTATTAGTTGATCTTGTTATGAAAATAAAGCTTTTCTGTGAAGAAAGGCTCTTTTTTTGAATTCACCTCAAATTCTTTAGATTGCCATTCATCAAGAAGAAAGAATAGTCCTTTGTTAATTTCATTTCCAAAACAATTAAATCAGCATTTATTCTTTATATTTGTGCAGGTTAAGAATATAACAGATAAGAAAAGAATCACCTAAATGGAAAAATGCATATCATCTTTCAACGTAATAGCATCTATAAAACGCATAGGATTCATCTTCTTATTCTTACTAATTTCCTATACGTTACTTGCAAACGAAAAACACCCGATTCTTATTATCAGTTCTTATAATCCAGATACCCGGAACACCACACAAAACATCACAACATTCATCGAAGCTTATCAAAAACTCGGAGGGAAGCTTCCTATCGTTATTGAAAACATGAATTGCAAGAGCCTGCCTGAAGTCCACTTGTGGAAAGAAAGAATGCAAAATATTCTTGGCAAATACACGGGTGAAAGGAAACCTTCAATAGTAATGGTACTTGGACAAGAAGCTTGGGCATCTTATCTTTCATTTAATAATAAATGCTTTGCCAATATCCCATTAGTCTGCGGTATGGTAAGCTATAACACATTGCATCTTCCCGACTCCATTCCGGAAACAAAATCATGGGAACCAAAATCAATCCTTATCAATGAAATAGAACACAATCAACCTATCAGAGGCTATTTCTATCAATACGATATTGATAATAACATTCAGCTGATAAAAAAGCTTTATCCTGCCACTAAAAATATTGCACTTATTACCGACAACAGCTTTGGAGGTTTGGTTTTGCAATCGCTGGTAATAAAGAAATTCCAGAGCTATCCAGATCTATCACTGATCCAACTTGACGGACGTAAAAATAACATCTATGAAATAAGTAAGAAAATTGAAGAATTGCCAGAAAATACAGTCATTCTTATTGGAACCTGGAGAGTAGATGTAAGTGACGGATATTATATTGGAAATGCTACCTATACAATGATGTCTGCCAATCCGAAAGTCCCGGCTTTAACGGTGACATCTGTCGGTTTAGGACACTGGGCGCTGGGCGGGTACATCCCGAATTACAGAAATATTGGTGCTGATCTTGCCCAGGATGTTGTTAATGTTCTAAAAGAGAATAACAAAAGCAAATCGCTAAAGGCAGAAATTATTCCCAATTCTTATTCCTTCGATGCAAAGAAATTAGACGAAAAGAAGATAAGCAAAGAATCGCTCCCCCCCCTTTCAACCTTTGTAAACGTAAAGGAATCTCCGTTAATCGAGTACAAATATGAGATACTGCTCACTATAACTATTTTTTTATGTCTATTCAGCCTCACAGGTCTCTACTTTTACATTCGCACCAAAGGGCTGAAAGATCACTTACAGGATGTTGAAAAGGACAATCTGATTATTCTAAACAATATTAAATCATCTATTAAGTTTGTAACTCCTCAGTTTAATGTAAAATGGAGCAACCAGGTTCCTTTCTTTTGCCGTTCCATAGATGGAGAAAAATACAGTTGTCTGGCATCAGGATCCCTTGAAGACTTCTGTCCAAACTGTCCAATAACCAGTGCTATTAAAGCTAAAAAGGAATCGGAAGTGATTAATGAGTTTCCCAACAAACAATTTGTTAGGATATTTGCCAATCCCGTTATAGATAATAATTCTAATTTAATGGGTGTTGTTGTTAAAGCGGAAGACGTTTCAGAACAAATGCGAATTGAAAACGAACTGCGTAAGGCAAAAGAGCATGCCGAAGAATCCGACAGGTTAAAGTCGGCATTTCTTGCTAATATGAGTCACGAGATCCGTACACCACTTAACGCGATTGTTGGTTTTTCAGAATTGCTCGCCTCGGCGGACGAGCAACAAGAAAAAGATGAGTACGTAAATATCATCAATAACAATAACGAAGTTCTGTTACAATTAATAAATGACATTCTGGATCTTGCCAAAATAGAAGCAGGGACTCTCGAATTTGCATTCATGGACGTTGATATCAATAAACTTTTGTCAGACATAGAACAGAGCTACAGACTCAAAGTTGATCAGCATGTTAAGCTTGTCTTCGAAGAAAAAGAACCGCGATGTATAATCAGGACTGACAAAAACCGAATATTGCAAGTAATTACAAACTTTATTAACAATGCCATCAAGTTTACAAACGAAGGAAGCATTGAGTTTGGTTACCACATACTCAATAATGAAATCTATTTCTACGTATCCGATACCGGATGTGGTATTGCACAGAAAGAAGCCCGAAAAGTTTTTCAACGCTTTGTTAAACTAAACAGCTTTTCTCAGGGAACAGGACTTGGGCTCTCCATCTGCCAGATGATTGTTGAACGCTTAGGAGGAAAGATAGGCGTTAATTCTGAAGAAAGAAAAGGTTCAACTTTTTGGTTTACTTTACCCTATAATCCTGTTGAAAAGGATATGCTGGAATCTTCCATTAATCCTGCAAGCGCCATCTTATCTGAGAAAATGGCCACCTTGTTAATCGCTGAAGATAATGAAAGTAACTTCAGGCTCTATGCCGCCATGCTGAAAAAGTATAAAGTATTTCATGCCAGAAACGGGAAAGAGGCTATAAAACTTTACAAAGAAAACAACCCCGATCTTATCTTAATGGATATCAAGATGCCAGAAAAGGACGGGTACGAGGTAACGTCCGTTATCCGTCAGGAAAACAAAGCCATACCCATAATTGCTGTAACGGCTTTTGCTTTTGGAGAAGACGAACAACGTATCATGAAAAGTGGGTTTAATGCTTATTTATCCAAACCAATTAAAAAAGAAGAACTACACAAAACCATTCATGAACAATTAATTAAACACATCTACTCTGTATAAATCATCTTCTTTGTCATCCCCCCATCTATAACGATATTTTGTCCATTGATAAAATCGTTCTCAGGAGCACATAAAAACAGGCAAGCGCGGGCAATATCATTTGGAGAACCTACCCTGCCCGATGGATGCTGTTTATGATTTGTTTGGGATAGAGAACTGTAAGACTCATTCTGTATCCAGCCCGGACTAACACAATTTACTGTAATAGCATACTCGCTGAACGACAATGCAAGGGCATGAGTAAGCGAAACAATTCCTCCTTTGGAGGCAGCATACCCTTCGGAGCCAGGTTCACTCATCAAGTAGCGTGTAGAAGCTATATTCACAATGCGACCGTACCTTTTCTTTCCTTCCTCCGTATTACGCTGTACTGCTAATGCCTGAGATGTTATAAACACCGGACGAAGATTGGTCGCAATAACCCGGTCGAATTGTTCCAGTGAAGTTTCAGTTAGCGGAGAGAAAAGACTTACTCCCACATTGTTGATAATAATATCCAATGTTCCCCAACGCTGAAACAATAAATCCATCACCTCAAGCAAACGAGTGGCATCCGTTACATCAACTTTATAGAAAAGAGCCATTCCCGAAAGTTCATTACGCAACTGCTCTCCCGCCTCTTTGTCGTAATCGCAAAAGGCTACTTTGGCTCCCGCATTGGCAAATAAGCAAACGATGGCACGTCCAATGCCTTTTGCTCCACCAGTTACAAACACATACTTTCCTGCTAATTCTTCCATAAACGACTAACTTACTATATCCGGTAATAAAACAATTCAACATCCAAGGAATGTTGCGGAAAACACAAACAAAAAAAAGGAAGCGAAGAAATATCTCTTCCAAGACACTTCTTCGCTTCTTTCCTATTTAGCAAATATCCTTAGTAAGGTTTGAACCCGATAATCCGGCGAACTTCCTGTATGGTTTTCGATGCACTTTCGCGTGCTTTTTCTGCCCCAAGACGGGCAACTTTATCCATATATTCGGTATTGGAAGCAATATCCTGGATACGTTCGCGTATCGGAGAGCAAAACATATTTATATCTTCAGCAAGTTGCTTCTTCAAATCACCGTAGCGAATTTCGCACGTTGCATACTTTTCGTTGAAGTAATTATATGTGTCTTGAGAAGAAACAATCTCCATCATAGTAAACAAGTTTCCTATAGCTTCGGGCTTTTCACTATTCGGTACAGTAGGACCGGAATCGGTAACAACCTTCATCACCTTCTTCTTGATTGTCTTTTCGTCGTCGATAAGATAAATAGCATTCCCTTCCGATTTACCCATCTTGCCGGAACCATCGAGACCAGGAACCTTAACAGCTTTGTTTGATAACGAGAAAGAAGCTGGTTCCGGGAAATAATCCACGCCATAAAATGTATTGAAACGACGAGCAAACTTACGCGCCATTTCCATATTTTGCTCCTGATCTTTTCCAACTGGCACCTTAGCCGCTTTATGAATAATAATATCCGAAGCCATAAGCGTTGGGTAAGTAAGAAGTCCTGCATTTACATTTTCAGGTTGCTTACGCGCTTTTTCTTTAAAAGAAGTTGTCCGTTCCAACTCTCCCAGATAAGCATTCATATTCAGATACAAATATAATTCCAACACTTCGCGCACATCACTCTGTACATATATAGTAGCCTTCTCGGGATCAATTCCGCAAGCTAAATATTCAGCTAAAATTTTCCGAACACCGCTTACGATATTATCCGGATGAGGATGAGTGGTCAGTGAGTGCCAGTCTGCAATGAAGAAAAAGCAATTATACTCATTCTGCATCTGCAGAAAACTTTTTACTGCCCCAAAATAGTTACCCAGGTGCAGGTTTCCAGTTGGCCTGATGCCACTTACTACTGTTTCCATATCTTGATTCTTGGTTTGTTATTCTTATAATCGGAGGGCAAAGTTACAAAATTTTACAGAGTATCTTGCAAAAAATAAGTTGCCCCAAGTAGATAAATAGTATACAATTGTGAATAATTAAACAAAGAGCAGGAATTAGACGGTACAGTTCGGTTCATTTCTCTGTTTTAGGAGATATATCTTGTTTATATTGCATGCGTTAGTTACTTTTACTAACGCATTTTTTTGTCCTGTCAAAACACGAAACATTCTATGAACAATATATTAATAAACAAAACAATCAAATTATTATGGCAAAATGCGGAATGAAAAAAGTGATTGTGCTGGGATCGGGCGCCCTTAAAATTGGCCAGGCAGGAGAATTTGACTATTCAGGTTCTCAGGCTCTTAAAGCGCTAAAAGAAGAGGGCATCAGCACGGTGTTACTTAATCCCAACATTGCAACGATTCAGACTTCGGAAGGAATCGCAGACAAAGTCTACTTCTTGCCGATCACGCCTTACTTTGTTGAAGAAGTGATTAAGAAGGAACAACCGGATGGAATTCTACTGGCTTTTGGCGGACAGACAGCTCTGAATTGCGGAACAGAGCTTTACTTAAGCGGCACACTGGCACAATACGGGGTTAAAGTGCTGGGTACTTCGGTAGAGGCAATCATGAATACCGAAGATCGCGACTTGTTTGTAAAGAAGCTGACTGAAGTTGATGTTAGAACTCCGGTTAGTCAGGCTGTAGAAACAATGGATGATGCCGTTGCTGCGGCTTATCGTATTGGTTTCCCTATCATGATTCGCTCTGCTTATGCATTAGGCGGCATGGGTAGCGGGATTTGTACCGACGAAGACGAATTACGTACTTTGGCAGAAAGTGCCTTTGCTTATTCTAAACAGATTTTGGTGGAAGAGTCGCTGAAGGGTTGGAAAGAGATCGAATTTGAGATTATACGCGACCATAAGGACCATTGCTTTACTGTGGTAAGTATGGAAAACGTAGATCCTCTGGGTGTGCACACCGGCGAAAGTATCGTGGTTGCTCCTACTTGTTCGCTTAACGATGATGAGTTAGACTTATTAAAGGGACTTTCTATCAAAACCGTTCGTCACCTGGGTATCGTGGGCGAGTGTAATATTCAGTTTGCTTTCAATTCCTATACGAACGACTACCGTGTAATCGAGATTAATGCCCGCCTCAGCCGTTCGTCGGCGCTGGCTTCCAAGGCAAGTGGTTATCCTTTGGCTTTCGTTGCTGCTAAACTAGCTTTGGGTTACAGTCTGGACGAGATAGGCGAAATGGGTACTCCAAACTCGGCTTACAAAGCTCCCGAAGTTGATTACATTATTGCGAAAATACCTCGCTGGGACTTAACCAAGTTCGAAGGAGTATCACGTCAGATTGGTTCAAGCATGAAGTCTGTGGGCGAAATCATGTCTATCGGAAAGAGTTTCGAGGAGATTATGCAAAAAGGGCTTCGTATGATCGGTCAGGGAATGCATGGTTTTGTTGGCAACAACGACCTCGAATTTGATGACCTGGACGAAGAACTGGCCAATCCCACCGACTTACGTATCTTTGCCATTGCAAAGGCTTTCGAACAAGGATATACGGTGGATCGCATTTACGAGCTTTCAAAAATAAATCCGTGGTTCCTTAATAAGCTTAAGAATATTGACGACTTCCGCAAGGTGCTGGAGGGATACGATAAAATAGAAGCTCTACCTGTTGAGACATTAAAAGAAGCTAAACGGTTGGGATTTTCGGACTTCCAGATTGCCCGTTTCGTAGAAAAGCCTACAGGTAATATGGAAAAAGAAAACCTGAAAGTGCGTGCGCTGCGTAAAAAACTGGGCATTCTTCCCAGTGTAAAACGTATAAATACCATTGCATCGGAGCATCCGGACCTCACCAACTATCTCTATCTTACTTATGATGGTTCCGAGCATGCGATTCCTTACTACCCGAACGACAAAAGTGTGGTTATTTTAGGATCGGGAGCTTATCGTATCGGGAGCTCGGTAGAATTTGACTGGTGTTCGGTTAATGCGGCACAAACAGCACGAAAGCTGGGTTACAAATCGATCATGATCAACTACAATCCCGAGACAGTATCAACAGATTACGATATGTGCGACAGACTTTATTTCGACGAACTGTCGATGGAGCGTGTGCTGGATGTTATTGATCTGGAGATTCCCAAGGGAGTAATTGTATCCGTGGGTGGTCAGATTCCAAACAACCTGGCCATGAAATTATATCGTCAGAATGTACCTGTGCTGGGAACCTCACCTCTATCCATCGACCGGGCAGAAAATCGTCATAAGTTTTCGGCCATGCTTGATCATCTTGGCATAGATCAACCTATATGGGGAGAACTTACAAGTCAGGACGAGATAGACGGATTCATCGAGAAAGTTGGTTTCCCGGTATTGATTCGTCCGTCCTATGTACTTTCGGGTGCGGCAATGAATGTATGCCATACCCGCGAACAGGTAGTCACCTTCCTTAAACTTGCAGCCAAAGTTTCTAAAGAATATCCCGTGGTTGTAACCGAATTCCTGCAGGATGCCAAGGAAATTGAGTTCGACGCGGTAGCTAAAAACGGCGAAGTGGTTGAGTATGCCATTTCTGAGCACGTTGAGTTTGCCGGTGTACACTCCGGAGATGCCACTTTAGTCTTCCCTGCTCAGAAAATATACTTCGAAACGGCGCGTCGCATCAAGAAGGTTAGTAAAATGATTGCCAAGGAACTTAACATTAGCGGTCCGTTTAATATTCAGTACCTGGCCAAGAACAACGAAATAAAGGTAATCGAATGCAATCTTCGTGCTTCACGAAGTTTCCCCTTTGTATCGAAAGTCCTGAAGCGCAACTTCATTGAAACAGCAACCCGAATTATGTTGGATGCTCCATATTCGCAGCCGGATAAGACCGCTTTCGACGTTGATTGGATTGGTGTTAAAGCTTCTCAGTTCTCGTTCTCTCGTTTGCACAAGGCCGACCCGGTACTGGGCGTGGATATGTCGTCGACCGGCGAAGTGGGATGTATTGGCGAAGACTTCGACGAAGCGTTGCTTTCGTCCATGATTGCTGTAGGAAATACCATTCCGAAGCAAAACGTGATGGTCTCTTCGGGAGGTGTAAAGAGCAAGGTAGACCTGCTTGATCCGTGTCGTTTGCTGGATGAAAAGGGATATACAATCTATGCAACTGCCGGAACAGCCCGGTTCCTTTTAGATAACGGTGTGAATGCAACGGTCGTATCGTGGCCGGATGAAGAGGGCGAACTGAATATTATGGACATGTTCAGCAAGCATGCTTTCGACCTGGTGGTTAATATCCCCAAGGATCATAGTCGCCGCGAGCTTACCAACGGATACAAAATCCGTCGTGCAGCCATCGACCATAACATTCCGCTAATAACGAATGCGCGTCTGGCGAGTGCTTTTATTAAAGCGTTTACAAGTATGAAAATGGAAGATATCAAGATAAAGAGCTGGCAGGAATATTAATCCACCACATTCCGACTATACTATAGAGGGGAGACAATATCCGGTATATTTACCGTCTTGTCTCCCCTCTTTTATGTGTAAGCCTTATAGGAAGTAGTCCAATGCTAGCGAGAAACTAATTGTATGCATAGCCGGACTTACTTACTCTATCATCTTACGAAAGTACCGGGGCTTGTAATCCGGCAACAATTCCGGATGAAAAACCCAAACAAGATCCTTAAGCAGGTAATCCGGATGCATGGGAAACTCTTCATAGTAAGGCACCTTTCCTGTGTTACAGGTATAAATTGTTTTATTCCTGAAAGCATCGAAAGAGCTGTACGGTGTATATTCGGTCTTCAATGCCTGATAATCCATTTCTTCCGCCAGGTTATACTTTATTAGCCAATAATCCGCATGAATTGCCTTGTCGAGCACCGTTTCGAAAGAAAGCGGCGTACTACCCGCACCATCCAAATCTGCAAAACGGTAGCTAGCTCCCGCATCGGCAAACAGCACAGCCATGTAACTCTGTCCAGCTGGCACAAACCAGGAAGCTCCAAACTTCTTCTCGGATAATACCGTTGGACGTTTCTCTACAGAAGCTGCCAGCTTACGAATAGCAAGATAAGCTGATTCAGTTTCACGGAATATTTTATCAGCCTCTTCTTCTTTATCGAAGAATAAGGCTATAAACCGGATCCATTCGGCACGCCCCAAAGGAGTAGCTTCCATATAGTCTGCACACTCAATAATGGGTAATCCCAGCTTCTCGGCCGGACCATATCCCGCATTCTCGAAAGGAGAAACAAGAATAACCTCCACATTGATGTCAATCATCTTCTCAACATTCGGTGCAGTTGCTTCTCCCAAATCGGAAACAGAACCTTCCTTAATGCCCTTTTGCACAACCGGACTATCAATGTATTGAGGTTCGCAAACGCCCACTACTTCATTTGCAACCTTAAGCTGCTCCAGAATGGAACAGTGAACGGAGCTATAAACGGCCAATCGTTTTAGAGGAACCCGCACAATTGTTCCCTCAGGAAGATTCTCAGGAATATCCTTATTCCGGTCAACCAAAAGATATCGTTGAAGAATTCGGGTACTATCCCATGGATCGCGCACCTCAACCTCCCGGTACGAGGGATAATGCTTAACCGTAAATCCCGTAGCATAACGGATGGTGTCCGAATAAGTCGCCTCGCCTCCTCCTTGTTTATTTCCTTTTGAACAGGAAGTGAAAAAGGCCAGCAGAACCAGAATAAAGAATACTTGTTGTTTCATACGGATGAAATAGGGTACTACGTTAATACTCCCCGGAATTTAATTATTTATTGGAAATAAAGAAGGCTCCCACAGGATTAAGTCCTACTTCAAATTTATTGATAAGCTTGCCTTCTCTGGAGAAAATATACATATCACCGTTTGTTTGATAGTCTGAATCACCTATATATATATTGCCAGTTACCGGATCAACTTTTATACAAGCCGGACCATTTGTTAGTTTTGTGCCGTCAGTGATAAAATTGTTCGAAATTAGTTTCTCGTTTTTGGCATCATACTTAATGTAAGAAACTGTAGGCTGGTTCCACTGCGAATAGATAGCATAAATGGTATCATTGCAAATTGTCATTATTGTAGCATCCATTACAGTTGTAACAGCCTGTGTCTGCTTGTCGATACGCTGCAAGGTGTTGTTTGCCGTAGTACCATAGTCGCCCATCGATATAACATATACATCGCCCTGACTGTCCGAAAGTACGTTGATAGGGTTCTTAACAACATCAATTTTTGTTACTTCAGCCAGAGTTGAAGCATTAAGTACAGCAACTTTGGTTCCGGTATTCGGATAATTCAATCCTTCGGAAACAGCAACATACACTTTATTGTTGGCTACAGTTAATTGTTCCGGATTTAGTCCGACCGGAACTATCGTTCCGATTTCGAGAGAAGTGGTATCAATAACTCCTACATAACCATCAAAAAAAGAAACATATACCTTTCCATTGGCAGATGTAAAACAACGTGGCTGGTGCAATGAATTGTCCGCATTCTTTGAAGTTAGGGTTTTCAACGACTTACCCTGCTTATCCATCACTTCTATCTGTTTGGAGCCATACATTGCAACATACATTTTACTTCCGTAAATAAGCATATCCTGCGCAGTATCTCCCAACTTTCGTCCGTTCACAGAAGAAAACACATCCGAAACAACTGTTTTGCTTGTTACATCGTAATAAGAAAGCGTCGCATTGTTGCTTCCGTATTTACCATTGTTAAGAACATACACACCTTCTGTAACCTCGGGTATTTCAACAACTACAGGTTCGTCATCATTCTCGCAGGAAGTAAATGGCAATATGAATGCCGTACTCAAAAAGACACCTAACAAAAATTCATTCTTCTTCATTTCTATACGTTTAAATACTGTTAATAGTTTATTTTAAGTGAAACCCGGAAAGATCGTCCGGGCATGGGATAATATTGGATAACCTCGTAATTTATATTACCCAGGTTAATAATTTCGCCTTGCAACCGTACAGATGTATTACCTAATGCAAACGTGCGGTTGGCAGAAATGCCTTGTTCTATGTAACCACTTATGCGGTTCTCTCTTATATTTTGCGGAAGAGCATAACGGTCTCCTACTGCTGTAAGCAGATAACCAATATTAAGCCAGGGAGTCTCTGCAGTTAGAGAAGCTGTTCCTGAATGCTCAGGAGTATAAGGAATCTGATGCTTGTAGTTTTTCTTAGACGGATCTGTAATGTCAATGGCCTTTTGCCAGGTATAGGTTCCTGCCAGCTGCAGGGAGAGTTGTTTGGAAACCGGCAAGCCTGTTTCCATATTAATATCTACTCCTTTGATGGAAACCTCTCCTAAATTCATCATTTTAGCAAACGACAGTGAAGGTAAAACAACTATTTTGTCATGCACCCGGTTATAGTATCCATCAGCCGACAGACGTAGATAACTAACAAAAGGGAATGGAGTCCCGCTCCAGGTAACTCCCGCATTGTACTGTGTAGCCCGCTCCGGACGCAAACTTGTATTGCCTATACGCAAATAGTATAAGTCATTGAAGGTCGGTACCCGAAAGATATCCTTGAAAGAAGCGCGTATGCGGATATTCTCATCTTCCAATATTCGCCATGAACCGCTCAGAGCTGGAGAGACACGCTTGCGGTCTGCCGGACGATCACCCGTCTTTACCCGTTCTGTGATGAAGGTTCCCAGTAAACTTCCTGTCAAGGTAAGTCTTGAATCCTGATATTGTGCGGCAAGCACAGAAAGAGATGTGTAACGTGTAGGGTACGGACTCTCGGGAATGGTTGCATCCAGGGTATTCACAAACAAATCGGTTGAAAAGGAATAGGTAAGAAAATCCGTTGGGGTATACTTTAAAGCACCCGATCCATAGTACTCTTTCTGCGTATAGCGGTCATCTTGCCGGCCACCTGTATATTTGTTATTAATGTCCTGGTACCGGTTATAGGCATAATTGTATTTAAGAAGTCCCTTTACCGACCATGCACGGCTTAGGTTATTTTCATATCGGGCCTGAGTAAAGAAGTTGCGGTCCCACATCCTTTCGCGTGCCTCCGGATTATAGAGGCTGACCGAACCCGGTAAACCTCTTTCCGAGTCAAAGTAGTAAGCTTTAAACATGAGCTGACCGGCTTGATGTAAATCGGCATACACATTCGCCTCTCCCCTCCAGGAATTGATATCGCTGTTTAATCGTTTTTGTTCTTCACGCAATGTACCGTTTACCAGGGTAAAAGGATAGTTGCCATCTGCCCGCATCCAATCGGTTTGAGCCGTTGCCGACACCCGCTTGCTAATCTTTTGGCCATAACGGAACGAAGGGTTGATGTACCCGAAAGAACCTGTTTTAACCTGTCCTTCCAGCGTGTAATTCCTTTGGGCAAAACCGGGTCGCGATGTTTCTATCTGCAAAGCTCCTGCAGAGGCATACATGCGTGCGGTCTGAAAGATATTATCAGTCTGACCGATGGAAAGGACAACTTGCTCCACATTGTCCAGCGAATAACGGCTAATGTCTACCTGCCCGCTTTGCGCATCACTAATTGTTATTCCATCGTAACTAACGGCTGTATGCTGAGCGCCCAGACTGCGAACTGAAACAGTTTTTAATCCTCCGATGCCCCCGTAATCTTTAATGGTTACTCCGGAGAACCTGCGTACTACTTCCGACAATTCCTGCATGCCTAACCGCAGCATCTCGTCCCTGTTCATTACCTGAATCGGTGCACCTTCGCGGTTTACTACCGGTCGCGCCCTTTCAACCACCTCAACGCCGTTAAGGTCTCGGTGACGCATAGACACGGTGTCCTGTTGGGCACGTAATCCGACTGTTGAGACAAGACAAAGCAGTCCTGTACAAAAACATCCTATAAATCGATTATATTGCATAAAAAATTCATTTACGATACCTTCACCCGAAGTACCGGTATAAGAATTGTGGCAGGTTTTCTGGCTTGCTCTCCCTTAGTTCGGCCGCCTTCCCGTCCGTTTGGTGGACAGTGGCAATGGTATACCGAGGTTTAATGTGAGCTTACAGCTGCGGGTACAGCTCCGGTATTACACCGGATTCCCTTTTACTAACCGTTCATGACAATGAAGCAGTTACACCATGATTCGGCAACAAAGATATATAAAAAGAGAGAGTAACAAACATTTTTAGAAAATTATCTTCTGTTTTATAATTACTAAGTAATACTTTGTTATATTTGTTGAACCGCAACTTTTAATTACAAACATTATGAAAACCAAAGGATTGATTGCTATTATTCTACTATTGTCGGCCCATTTTATCACAGCACAGAATGACACACTATCAGGTGTACTGCGAGATACGAAAGAGAAAGCGATTAAACGCTACGAGGTAAGGTTAGGAAACAATCCGGGCGTTACCGTAAAAACCGATAGGAATGGTGTTTTTGTATTTCCTCAGGCAAATTTGCAAGACACTATATACGTTGAAATGAATAAAAAAGGGAAAACAGCCAAGGTTCCTGTTTCAGGTTATTCGTTTCTTACTATCAGCCTGAAAGAAGGCTCTTTTGAAGTAGATCATGCCTATGAACCCGATGCCGCTTTGCAGGAAGTAATGCTTCGCGAGTGGAAAAAGATGGTTAGCTCGTCTACCCTCAACAAAGCTGAAATCCTGCAGACACGTTGCCAGGATATATATTGCCTGCTCAGACGCTTGTCCGGAGTAATGGTTCAAAGCAATGGATCAGTCCGCATCCGTGGTGGAGCCTCTTTTAATGCTCCCTCCAATGCTTTAATCGTTGTAAACGGGATTCCTATGCAGGATTCCAGTATTATGAGTACAATTACGGTTCAGGACATTGAAGAAATTACTGTGCTGAAAGATGCTACCCAATACGGAGCAATGGGTGCAAATGGGGCTATTCTCATCAAAACCGGGAAATAAGCCCTGGTAAAAGCTTCGCTCTGTGTTATTGGTATATTCCTTTTTTATAGTAACTTTGTTATTCATCAAAGAGAGTGCCGGAAATGAAGCGATGGATGAAATGGATAGGTATTGTATGCTTGGTGCCTGTGGCGCTTATAATTCTGCTGTCTCTTCTCTTATACTTTCCTCCGGTTCAGGATATGGCCAGAAAGAAAGCCATTGCGTATGCCGAAAAAACGACCGGAACGCGCATTCAGATTGATAAGATCAGGCTATCATTTCCATTGAATCTTGCCGTTCAAAACGTTTTAATTGTTAATCCGCCTGCTGATACCCTTCTTTCACTTCAAAGTCTACAGGTGAGGATTAAATTACTTCCGCTACTTAAAATGCAGGTAGTTGCAGATGCTGTGGATTTAAGAGGCGGGCAGATTAACTCTGGAAAGTTTCTGAAAGATATGCTTGTGAAGGGATCTGTGGGACATCTGCATGCTAAGGCCAATCATATTGATCTTTCCAAAAAGAGAGCCATTCTTAATTCATTCGATCTATCTGATTCACATCTTTTTCTTCGGATTGACTCTGCATCCACTCCGGAAGATACAACCTCGATTCCTTTGGATTGGAAGCTGGTGCTGGAGAAAGTCACATTCAACCAGGTTTCTTTTGCTCTACAACTTCCGGGAGATACTACAAAAATGAGTACCACTGTTGAAAAGGCAGTGCTTTCAGGAGGAACAGCTGATCTGGCCCGTTCGAGCTATTCGGCAAATAAATTCTATTTCACGGGAGATACGCTGACATACGATTCGGATACACTTGAAAGAAAATCGGGATTGGATTTTGCTCACCTTGCCATCGGTCAGCTTCAGGCAGAGGTAGACTCTCTTTCTTATTGCGGAAAAGAGTTCAGTGCACACATTCGGGATTTTTCATTCACAGAACAATCAGGACTTAAAGTTTCTTCAATTGAGGGAAGCATAAAGAGTGATGGCGTTCTGTTGGAGATTCCTCAACTCCTTCTTAAAACGCCTTATTCGGAAGTACAGATTCTCGCAAATGTACCATGGAGTGCTTTCAATGAAGCACCGGAGGGTTCCATGAGAAGTTTGTTTATTGCTTCAATCGGGAAAGAAGATATACTGCTTGCAGCCGGAGAATTACCTGAAGATTTTCGAAGTGCATTTCCGGATAAACCTGTATCAATTACCGCAGGCATAGAAGGAAATCTCGGTAAGTTAGAGCTTCGCGGTCTGAAAAGTGAGCTCCCCGGGGCCTTTCGGGTAGAAGCTTCAGGTCAGCTTAGTGAGATTACCGACAGCCTTCGTCGTTCAGGAAAGATTTTGTTTGCTGCAGAATCAGGTAATTTAGAATTTATCCTTGGGATGCTTGACAAAAAACAACGGAACTATTTGGAGATACCGTCGGGCATGAACTTAAAGGGAGAGTTCGCTTTCGGTGAGGGTAAGTATGAAACAAATCTCACCTTAAGCGAAGACAAGTCACGTGTTAAGATGAAAGGTCAATACAATGAAACTACCGAAAACTACGAGGTGGCTCTAGAGATTGACAGCCTTCAACCCAATCATTTCTTGCCAAAAGATTCTCTTCTCTGGCTTACAGCCACCATGAAAGCCAAAGGAAAAGGGCTGGATGTCTTTTCGTCTGGTACCCGCGCCAGCATGGAAGCGGTCGTATCGGATATACGTTATGGCAGCACTTCTGTTTCTGAAATTAGCTTTCGGGCCTCACTAGAGAAACAGCATCTTTCTTTATTGTTAGAAAGCGGTTATCCACTGGCGCTGTTGAAGGCATCTCTGGAAGGAACATTGAGAAAAAACGAAGTAAATATGCATCTGCAAGCTCAGGTAGACAATCTAAACTTATACAGACTTCATCTTGTTGATGCACCCTTGACTACCGCTTTTTTGCTTACTGCAGAAGCAAAAAGCAATGGGAAACAATCTCATCGGCTTGAAGGAAAGCTGAACCAATGGGAACTGATTGGAGAAAACCAGACCTTCTATCCGGATGAAGTAATATTTCTGGCTAAAACGAGCAAAGACTCTACATCTATTTCATTCGCAGCGGGTGATGCTCATCTGGAAATGAACGGAAATCAATATATCGAAAGTCTATCAGCCAATCTTAGTCTGCTTACTGAAAAGCTCAAGGAACAATACAAGCACAGAAGTCTTGACCTTTCCGCCATTCGGTCGCTATTCCCTGTGCTTTCCATAGAGGCTTTTGTCGGAAATCACAACCCCATCCAGGATTTACTGACCATGCAGAATATCAAATTTAATGAACTTAGTCTATCGGCATCGACTTCTCCGTTATCAGGTCTTTCAGGAAAGATGGCAGTTCATTCGCTGGTTAAAGACACCCTGCGACTGGATACCATTCGGGTTACGGCTTTCGAAGACACAGCTGGTTTAAGGTTGACAAGCGAATTGAAAATAAACAGAACCCGTTTTAGGAAAGCTTATTCTGGGAAACTCGATGGCACGATAAATGATAATCAGGCGCAAGCTCTTCTGGATGTAACTGATGGCGACGGCCAGACCGGGCTTCATCTCGGTGTACTGGCCCAGCTGGAGGAAGATGGCATCCTGTCTGCACGTCTTTTCCCCGACAACCCTGTTATAGCATTTCGTAAGTTTACGGTAAATCCGGATAATTATATCAGGTACAAGGACCCAAAAAACATGGCAGCCAATCTACGTCTTACAGGAGAAAAAAATGCGTCGGTTTGGTTACATTCAGTTCCTGACAGCGGCGCCTTGCAAGAGCTTCATGCCGAGATTAGTCAGGTAGATCTTAGTTTACTTTCGAACAGTATTCCAACAATTCCCCAGATAAGCGGTATTCTTAGTGCCGATTTACAGTATGCTCCCTCCGAAAACTCTTTCATGCTCGTAGCAGATGCCGGAATTGATGAACTGCGGTACGAGAACAAACGGGTAGGCGAAATGCAACTTGCAGCGGTTTATCTTCCATTATCAAAAAACGATCATCAGGTAGACTTCCACCTTTTCCGCGACCGGAAGGAAATTGCATCCGCAACTACTTTATATAAGACGGGTATTCATGACAGTGTTTCGGGCTTGGTTAACATTTCGGAACTACCTCTGGAAATGGCAAATCCTTTTATTCCGGATGAAATGGCCAAGATGTCCGGTCGCTTAGAGGGAAATATCACTATCAGCGGACGATCTTTAACACCGCAGACCGAAGGTTTCCTGCAAATGGATTCGGCTTCTGTATTTGTTGGAGCCGCAGGATCAACGTACAGATTTGATAAGAAGAAGCTGGAAATAAAAAACAACCGATTGTTGTTTTCAGACTATAACCTGTACGGTTATGGGAAAAATCCATTGGTAATAAACGGGGATATAAACCTTACTGATCCGTCTCATATGCTGGCAAATCTTAAGCTGGATGCCGAAAATCTGCAGTTAGTTGATGTAAAAAGAAACAAGGAAAGCCTGGTTTACGGGAAATTGTTTGTAAACATGAACTCCACGCTTAGAGGTCCGCTTGATGCACTCACCATGCGTGGCAATCTACAGGTATTGGGAAATACAGATCTTACTTATGTAATGAAAGATTCACCCCTCACCGTACAAGACAGGCTGGCCGATCTGGTTACATTTACCTCATTCACCGACTCACTACTGTATGATCAGGCACAAGAAGTCACTCCTTTACAGCTTGAAGGACTGGACATACTGCTCTCAATTCGGATAGATCCGGCCGTACGACTGCAAGCCGATCTAAGTGCAGATCAGGAAAGCCGTATCGAGTTGGAAGGGGGTGGTGATCTTTATTTTCAATATACCCCTCAAGGCGATATGTTTTTAAATGGAAGATACACCCTGTCCGGTGGAAGCATACTCTACGCCCTTCCTGTTATTCCAAAGAAAAAATTCAATATTCAGGAAGATAGTTACGTGGAATGGAACGGCGACCCTATGGATCCGTTACTAAATTTAACGGCGACCGAACGGGTAAGGACAGCAGTAACCATAGATGACCAGTCTCCCAGACAAGTTAATTTCGATGTGGGCATTTCGTTAAAACAGCGGATGAATGACCTTCAGCTGGCATTTACCCTGGAAGCTCCGGAAGATATGTCTATGCAAAATCAATTGAGTGCCATGGGAGAAGAAGAACGAAGCAAGCAAGCCGTAAGTATGCTTGTAACGGGGATGTATCTTGGGAGCGGAAGCGGCACAGGAAAAGTTAATATGGATATGGGTGCCGCCTTAAACAGCTTCCTGCAAAAAGAAATTACCAATTTAGCAGGCTCGGCATTGAAAACAGTTGACATATCTCTGGGAGTTGAAAGTTCGGAAGAAAACGACGGAGGGAAACGAACCGATTATTCATTCCGTTTTTCTAAAAGATTTTATAATGATCGCATAAGAGTTGTACTGGGTGGACGGATTTCTACCGGCGATGTTCCGGAACAAACCCAAAGCTTTATCGATAATATCTCTTTCGAATACCGGTTGGACAATAGTGGAACCCGCTATGTGAAACTTTTTCACAATAAGAATTATGAAAGTATTCTTGAAGGAGAAATTACGGAAACAGGTGTCGGTATTGTGCTCCGCCGAAAGATGAAAAATCTGGGAGAATTCTTTTTATTCAAAAAACCAAAGAAAATTATTCCGGTAAATGGAGAAGTTAACAATGAAAAGTAATACAATCAACATACAACCCATCAGAAAATTAATAGCAGGAAGCTGTCTGTTTATCTTCTTTATGATGATGTTGTTTTCGTCGTGCTCAACAACACGAAACCTTCCTGAGGGTGAAATCCTGTATACTGGTATCAGGAAAATTGAAATTCAACATAAGGATTCCACGAAAGCCGGACAAACAGCCCTTGAAGAAATTGAAGCAGCATTGGCCTATCCACCCAACAATGCCCTGCTTGGAAGTTCGTCCATACGTACTCCTTTTCCTTTTGGTTTGTGGATTTACAATGCCTTTGTAAAAAAAGAAGGTAAATTAGGTAAATGGATTTTTAATAACCTTGCGGCTAAACCTGTTTTAATTTCAACCGTTAATCCGGATGTCCGGGTTAAAATCGCACAGAATTTGTTACGTGAATATGGTTATTTTAATGGAACAACAGCGTATACAACTATACCAAATGAAAAAGATTCCCTGAAAGCGAAAGTCAGCTATCTGATAGATATGCAGAATCCTTACCGGATCGACACGGTTCTTTATCCCCCTTTCGCCCCAAAGGCTGATTCTATTATACAAAAGGCCATTCCCGACAGGGTTATCCGCGAAAATGATAATTTCAGTGTGATTAAACTTGAAGCCGAGCGTCAGAGGCTTGCTTCTTTGATGAGAGATAAGGGGTACTATTACTTCCGTCCCGATTTTATTACTTATCAGGCAGACACATTAAATTATCCGGGCAAAGTAGGATTAAAAGTAATAAGTAAACCCGGCTTACCATCCAGTGCCCTCCGCCCCTGGCATGTAGGAGATATTTCCTTCCACTTAAATGGATATGACGGAGAAGTTCCAACGGACTCTCTGCAATACAGAGAACTTATGATTTATTATGAAGGCAAACTTCGTGTTCGTCCGCGTGTTCTGTATAACCGGCTATTCTTCAAAACAGGAGATCTGTACGCTCAGTCCGTTCAGTTAAAAACACAGGCTGCTATTAATCGCCTGGCAATATTCCGCTACACAGATATGCAGTACATGCCGATAGATACTACCAGTTCATGCGATACGTTGAATCTTCGTATCAATGCCTTCTACGATTTACCGCTTGATGGCGAAATGGAAGTGAACGTAACATCAAAAAGCAACAATCAAGCCGGTCCCGGGGCAGTCTTAAGTGTTACCAAAAGAAATTTTTTTGGTGGAGGAGAAATAGCGGGAGTAAGTCTCCGGGGTTCTTACGAATGGCAGACCGGAAACAGGATCAATGGCGCAAGCAATGCTATCAACAGCTACGAAATCGGGGCAACTGGTACATTAACTTTTCCTCGCGTTATATTCCCGGGATTTCAGAATAAGATATATAATTATCCGGCATCAACAACCTTTAAACTATATGCCGACCAGTTGAACCGCTCTCGCTTCTTTAAGCTTTTATCGTTTGGAGGAAGTGCCTCTTACATCTTTCAGCCAACCGCCTCAAGCCGGCATACAATTGTTCCCTTTCGTCTTACGTACAATTTACTGCAAAGTACAACTCACGAATTCGATTCCATAACAGTTGCAAATCCTGCCTTATACCTCAGTCTGAAAAATCAATTCATCCCAGCCATGAGCTATACGTATACCTACGATAACGCAATGATAAAAAAAGGGAATAACCATGTCTGGTGGGAGAGTACGATTACTTCTGCAGGGAATATTCTCTCGGGAATTTATGCCCTGACAGGCAAAAAATTCTCTGAAGAAAAATCATTATTAGGGAATCCGTTTGCTCAATTTATAAAACTTACGAGCGAACTTCGCATAACTCACGAAATTGACAGGAATCAAAAGCTGGCCATGCGCGTGATGGGGGGAATTATTTATAGCTACGGAAATGCAACCATTGCTCCCTACAGCGAACAATTTTATATTGGAGGGGCGAACAGTATCCGTGCATTTACTGTAAGAAGTATCGGGCCGGGGCGTTTCCGTCCTGATCCCGGTAACAGATACGCATACATTGATCAAACAGGCGACCTGAAGTTCGAAGCAAATCTGGAATATCGCTTTCGTATATTCGAAAACCTTCACGGGGCATTCTTCCTGGATGCCGGGAATATCTGGTTATTACGAAATGATGAAGCACGCCCGGGCGGCTTGGTTACCGCCAAAGACTTTCTGAATGATTTCACCCTGGGCACAGGTACAGGCATACGTTATGACCTGGAATTTTTGGTTCTCAGACTTGATCTGGGCGTAGCCTTACATACACCTTACGAAACAGAGAAGAAGGGGTACTACAATATACCCACATTCAAAGACGGTCTCGGACTGCATCTCGCAATCGGATACCCATTCTGATTTGTATACTTATAAGCGGGACGTTATATAATCGATAACCGACAAACAAAGCTTGGTTGTTATATCATCCGTATCCAAGTCTGGGTTAAGCTCAACAAGGTCGAGCGATTTAATCAAGTTGGTCGACAACATGTGACGAACAAATTCCTTAAATTCATCCGGCGTTAATCCTTCCGGAACCCGGGTGCCAGTTCCGGGAGCAAATCCGGGGTCAATGCTGTCTACATCAATACTGAAATGAACATTCCGGATCTTACGATCCCGCAGCTTATTCTTAATATCTTCTGCAACAAACTCCATCCCTTTATCCCGAATCGTGTCCATTGTGTAAACACTAAGCTGCTGCTCTTTAATCAAATCACTTTCTCCATCATCGAGACTACGGGTACCAACTAAAAATACATTTTGCGGAATTACCTTATTTCCCGGAGAATAAACATTAACCAACTCTTCACTGCCAAGACCCATTAGTGCGCTAAGGGGCATCCCGTGAATATTCCCGCTGGGGGATGTTTCGCCGGTATTGATATCTCCATGAGCATCCAGCCAAATAATACCAAAATCATCATAGCACATTCCTACTCCCGAAGCACTACCCAATCCCAGCGAATGATCACCTCCTATTACCAATGGAAAAGCTCCGCCCCGCAGCGTGTCATAAACAAGTTCGGCAAGGTTATTATTTACTTCTACGATTGCATCAAGATATTTCAAACGGTTTCCTTTCAGAAACTTTTCTTCTTCCTTAACAGCCGGAACGTATAAATTCCCTAAATCAAAAGCCTTATGACCATGACTCCGGATCAAATCCATCAATCCTCGTTCCCTTAAATAATTGGGAGCTTTCTCAACTCCTTTACGATCACAACCCAGATTCAGGGGCACCCCTATTACATTTATTTTCATTCGTAAAATAGTATTTATTTCTGATAGTCCTTTTTTATTTATTAAAAGCTTCCAAAGTATCCCTGATAATCCCGACAGAAGTAAGCAACTGTTCCTGTGTGATTACTAAGGGAGGCGTAAATCGGATAATATCTCCGTGCGTTGGTTTGGCCAGCAATCCGTTTTCTTTAAGAGCAAGACAAATATCCCAGGCAGTTATATTCCCGGTTGGGCGGGTAACAATCGCATTTAGCAAACCTTTACCCCGAACCTTTAGCAACATTGGATTTTTAATCTTCTCCATTTCGCTGCGGAATATCTCTCCCATCTCGTATGCATTACGGGTAAGTTGCTCATCTCTTACTACTTCCAGCGAAGCAATGGCAACACTGGCAGCCATTGGTGTGCCGCCATAAGTGGATCCGTGCTCTCCCGGAGCAATGGTGAGCATAATTTCATCGTCGGCAAGTACGGCAGACACCGGATACATACCTCCCGAAAGAGCTTTACCCAGAATTAGTATGTCGGGATGAACATCTTCATAATCGCAAGCAAGCATCCGTCCGGTTCGTCCGATTCCGGTCTGGATTTCATCTGCCATAAATAAAACATTATTCTCTTTGCACAAATCGTAGCAAGCCTTCAGGTACCCGTCGTCAGGAACAACAACACCGGCTTCTCCCTGAATCGGTTCCACCAGAAAACCAGTAACATCCGGATCACGCAAAGCTTCACGCAAAGCATCAGTATCATTAAATGGTATCTTAATAAAGCCCGGAGTATAAGGACCGTAGTCAGCATACGAAGTTGGGTCGGTCGACATAGATATTACTGTAATCGTACGACCATGAAAGTTATCACAACATACCACAATCTTAGCCCTGTTGGACGCAATTCCTTTTTTACGATATCCCCAACGCCTGCAAAGCTTTAAAGCCGTTTCCACAGCTTCCGCTCCCGTATTCATTGGTAATAGCTTGTCGTATCCAAAAAAATGACAGGCGTATTCCATGTACTCACCTAATACATCCGAATGGAAGGCACGGGAGACAAGAGCGAGTTTTTTGGCTTGTGCAACCATTGCTTCTACTATTTTGGGGTGGCAGTGACCCTGGCTCAGGGCTGAGTAACCTGCAAGAAAATCTATATACTTTTTCCCATCAACGTCCCATACGTATACACCCTCTCCTCTCTCTAATACAACCGGGAGGGGATGATAGTTATGGGCTCCATAGTTTTCTTCCCTAAGGATATAGGCTTCTGTTTTCATAACGACGACTTGTTAACTGTTCTACATAATGTAAGTAAACTGATAAAAGGTATTCCCAAAGATACCACAATTAGTAACAATATGATAAAATCAAATCTATGTTAAGAAACACATACTACCAACAAAAAAGCCTCTGCATTCCAAAAGGAAACAGAGGCTTAACTATATTTTAACTATCAATCTGAATTAATCCTGTATACTCAGATGATTTTTTAATGGATTTGAATAAATCAGCAATAGTTTGCTACGCAAGAACTTTTCATCCTTATTAGGCAATTGAATCTTATCCAGCTGACCTTGCAGGTATTCTTCAAAAGATTTTTTATCCTTTATACCATAGTTTGCACTAAACCGGGTACCTCCATATAACATATCATAAGCAAGATAATTACACGGATAGAAACGGTAGTGCTTATAAATTTCATGATCAATCGCTGTAGCTACAGCAGTAATTAATTCATTTTTGTCCATTTCTTTGTCAAGTTTTGACAGCGACTGGTTAATAGGAGAACCCAGCGTAAAATGCACACGCCCTTTATTGTAAAGAAGCCCTGTTTCCATCGCTAACAAATCGTCCCGCTGACATTTAACAAAGTCTGGATTATCACGCTTTTGCTGAAACTCCTGGGCTTTTAAAAAATCGCATGGATCAAACTCATAAGAAATAGCAACAGGAACGATATTCAACTCCATCATGTTCGTGAGGAAATCCTTATCACCACCCATATTAAGCATTTTCAATACACTGCCCTGGGTACGATCGTCAGAATCCTTGGCACGGCCTTCACGTTGTGCGATCCAAACCGATTCCTTAGTTTCCTTGATTGTATGATGCATATATTTTGAAAGCGTTTGACTAACTTCCAGCATCTGACGAACCGATACGCCACGCTTTACAATAAAGCTATTGTTAAGACGAACCAATGTTTCTATCCAGGGACGAATAAGCAAGTTATCACCAATAGCAACCTGTGTCATACCATGACCTACATCGTACAACATTACATTCAGGAAGGCCGCATCGAGAACAATATCCCTGTGATTCGAAATAAAAGTGCAAGGCTCTTTAGGCAAACGGCTTCTTCCTGAAATAGTAAGAGAAAAAGTCGTTTTCTTAGCAACAGTCATAACGGCATTGTAAGCCATAACATTCTTAAAGTCTTCTTTAGTCTTAAAAGAACGCATAAGCACAGAAAACTCCGTCCAGTTTAAATCAGGCATTATATAGCGTAAAGCACGCTCAAAATCTTCAGAAGCCAACAGCTTTTCAATTGCGTCTTTCACCTCATTGTTATTGAGCGGACGAATCTCTTCAAAATTGGGAGAAACTGTTTCTTTATCCATATCTTTATGTATTATTTACGTACCTTATTAAGTTCATTGCTTATAATATCAGACATCACATCTTTGATATCCAATCCGGCAGCACGAACTTGCTGTGGGATAAAACTGGTTACCGTCATTCCCGGGGTTGTATTTATATCAAGCATCTTAGCTTCGCCATTAGCCTGAATAATGTAATCAACCCTTATGATGCCTTTAGCACCCAAAATATCGTATATACGTAATGTTTCGCGCTGAATCTTTTCTGTCATCTCGGCTGAGATCCGTGCAGGCGTTATTTCGTCGACCTGTCCGTTATACTTGGCATCGAAATCAAAAAACTCATTGGAAGTAACCACTTCCGTAAGCGGAAACACCACTTCTTTTCCATTCACTTTATAACAACCACAGGTAACTTCAGTTCCTGATATAAAACTCTCTATCAACACTTCCTGACCTTCGTCGAAAGCTTTGGAAATTGCTTCCTTAAGTTGTCCGATCTCTTTTACCTTTGTAACGCCAAAACTTGAACCTCCGTCATTAGGTTTTACAAAAACAGGCAATCCCAACCGTTTAACTATTTCATCGTCCGCCATACTTTCCCCTTTAAAAAGGCGAATGGAATCGGCTACATTCACGTCAAAACTTTTCAGGTAATTATTACATACAAATTTATTGAATGTAATAGAAGACGCCAAAACACCACAGCATGAATAAGGCATTCCGATCAAATCAAAATATCCCTGTAATAAACCATTCTCACCCGGAGTTCCGTGAATAGTAATGTATGCAAAATCAAAATGAGTTCGAACCCCATCCTTAACGAAGCTGAAATCATTTTTATCGACCGGCACCATCTGATTGTCACCGAGACGAACCGACCAATCTCCTTTCTTAAGGATTACTACATATAAGTTATACGCTGACTTATCGATAAACGAGTAAATTCCGTCCGCACTTTTTAACGAAACAACTACTTCAGAGGAGTCTCCTCCGGCAACAATTGCAATGTTCTTTTTCATTTTTCCAATTCTTTGTTATTTACATACGTTCGCCATTTACTGATCAGCTGCGTCATATCGTCAGGCATTTCGGAATCGAAAAACATTTCCTGACCAGTAGCCGGATGAACAAAACCTAATGTTTTGGCATGCAATGCCTGTCTTGGGCAAACTGCAAAACAATTCTGTACAAACTGCTTATATTTAGAAAATGTCGTACCTTTTAAAATATCATTACCTCCATAACGGGCATCATTAAACAACGTATGTCCAATATATTTCATATGCGCACGGATTTGATGCGTGCGTCCTGTTTCCAAACGGCATTCCACCAATGTAACATATCCCAGACGCTCAAGAACCGAGTAATGCGTTACAGCTGTTTTACCCTGATCTCCATCAGGGAATATAGTCATCTGCATCCGATCTTTCGGATTTCGGCCAATATTCCCTTCTATTCGGCCTTCATTATCTTGAACTATACCCCATACCAATGCCCTGTAATTGCGTTTGGTTGTTTTATGGAAAAACTGCATGCTAAGATTTGCCTTAGCTTCCGGTTTCTTTGCAACCACCAACAGGCCGGAAGTATCCTTGTCTATACGATGCACCAAACCCAACCTTGGATCGGTAGGATCATAGGTAGGATCATCTTTCAGATAAAATGCAAGCGCATTCACTAATGTGCCTGTATAATTACCATGCCCGGGATGAACAACAAGCCCTGCTGGTTTATTAACCACCAGCAAATCGCTGTCTTCATAGACTATGTTAAGGGGAATATCTTCGGGAATAATTTCAAACTCTCTGCGGGGGCGGGTCATAACCAACGTAACCACATCAAGCGGCTTTACCCGGTAATTACTCTTTACCGGAGATCCATTAACCAAAATAGCGCCAGCTTCGGCAGCCAGTTGTATCCGGTTACGGGTGGCATTCATCATTCGGTCAACCAGAAATTTATCAACCCTCAATAATGACTGTCCTTTATCAGCTACAAACCTAAAATGTTCATAAAGGGCTGGAGCCTCCTCCAGCTCATCATCTTCAATCAACTCCTCGTCTTCTGCCAAATCCTCTAAGGAATCGTCAGCTATATCGTTCAGTGAATCGTCCATATCAAAACCAGTTTTCTTCTTCACTGTCCAATTCTTCAACAGCGGTCGAATCTGTGGGGGTTGTCAGCATTTCGCCTTCTCCATTGCTAACCTTTAATACCAAGGCAGCCTTAAGAGATACTTTCTCTCCACTACTCAACATCCTACCTCTATGTTCTACACCAACAACTAAATCTTTATAATCACCGGGAACATACTCGATTTCGACAGAATTAAATCCGGTTGCCTCCAACAATGCCTGAGCCTGGCGAAAAGACAAGTCCTGTACATTTGGCATAGGAGCCATTTGTGTGGTAGAAGCATTGATCGTGATAAAAACTATCCGACCGTCTTTCACTTTCGCTCCAGCTTCAGGAATCATCTCAACAATGGCTCCTGCGGGTACATCATTAGAAAAAACAGAATCAATTACATTATATCTCAAATTACTTCTATCAAAATATTCAGCAGCCTCTTCAACCTTAAGGCCTCTTACATCAGGAACTACTACAGCTTCATTATGTCTGGTATATGAAGATAGCCAAAACATAACACCTCCTAATAACACCAACGTAATTACACCTGCAAGCAGCAGATTGAATACAAATGGATTCTTTAAAATTTTTATAATATACTCTTTCATTTTTATCTTGAGTTAATCCTAACGCTTACCAAATACAAGCACCTGGAATAGCCGTGGCAAATGTAAATAAAAAACACGATATAGCCATAAGATATAGACTACTAAGGTATAAAAACAAAGAAAGTAAAGGCTTTTTATAAAAACCTTTACTTTCTTTAATAGGAACTAACGAATACCTGTAAAATTATCCGTTGTATTCGTCTGATACTGTTAATTTAGCTCTTCCTTTTGCACGGCGAGAAGCCAATACTCTGCGACCATTAGCCGTAGCCATTCTTGAACGGAAGCCATGCTTGTTCTTTCTTTTTCTGTTGGAAGGTTGGAATGTTCTTTTCATCTTGCTATATTGTTTTATTGTTATTTCTCCATACCAATTCGGGTTGCAAAGATAGGGTCTTTTTTTTAATAAACAAACGGTTCATTGTTTTTTTAGAGTTTTAAACGATTCATTTTTGGTATAAACCAGCATTTTAACTCTTAACAACGTAGAAAAAGAAACCCTGATCCAAATGATCTGATGGACTAAAATTAAAAAGAGGAGTCAGTTCTTACGAACTAACTCCTCTTGTAAAACGGCGGCTACCTACTCTCCCACTATACGCAGTACCATCGGCGTGGGTGGGCTTAACTTCTCTGTTCGGAATGGGAAGAGGTGGAACCCCAACGCTATAACCACCTT
>Ga0209639_1000250_pt1 | contig 81626 bp, 72 predicted proteins | sample EPASupsiteHSE605_FD_187268 | JGI IMG/M metagenome (GOLD analysis project Ga0209639, IMG submission 187268) | Bioremediated contaminated groundwater from EPA Superfund site, New Mexico - Sample HSE6-05 (SPAdes) (version 2) | ecosystem: Environmental > Aquatic > Deep subsurface > Groundwater >... | reverse complement strand
CGCTACACCATAGCCTTGTACATATACCTTGGTTCCCAATGGGATTACATTGGGATCAACCGCTACAATACCACGACGTGCTTCAATACCAGTCGCAGTAATGCCTGCAGCAGAACCATCTGTTGGCAGATAAGCACTTGCCTGCATGACTTCTACGCGACTAAAACGCATTGAGCCCCGAGAAGTTTCCACCATATCACGCGTACCCACTTGTACGATTTGCGGTTTTGGCGCTTCTGTAATAACCTCACTAATTTGCTGAGAACTCACTTCTACCCCATCGGCAAAATTCTGGCGTATCGTGACAGTCTTACTACCATCTTGTCCCTCTTGCATGATTCTTTCCACGCCTTTTTCTAATGTTGGGTCAGGTTGGCGAATCACACTGTATAACTCAGGTACTTGACGTTCCACATTTTTTTCACTTACCGTAATAACCTGAATATGCATATCAGGTTCAATTTTCGTTCTTTCTTCCGGTACAATCTTAGTATCTACTCGTTTCACACCTAAACTTTCAGCCAATTCTGCGACTGTAAGTTTACTCGTTAATATCGTCTCTGTTTTCCCTTGATACGTAATCGTAACTGGTACTGCTCTATGTACCGAGATCACAGTACCATCGATGATTTTAGGTGTCGACATACGATATTCGTCATTCGAATTTAGCTGTACCCCAGCTTGTACTAAAACTTCCTCTGGCTTGCTATGTAATGTGCTAATAACCACCGTAGCGCCGTCAACGGCAATTTGTACTTTTTTGTTAGCAAAAACGAAACCTGTTGCCAACAGCAAAACCATCACTAACGCTAGGATTAAAGGCAGCAATTTCTTTTTAAAAATTAGTTTTTTTAGTTGTTTTTCACTCATATAATTCCTCCTTTTTAAACGTTTGCACATTATACCACAATCATTTTACATTGTCAAATTATCTTTCTATTATTTCCTTATTTTTTTGCCAATAACACCTACTTTATACAGAATAAAAAAAAATGAGCAAATACCTTTTAATAAGATATTCACTCACTATGTAAATTATTCCCACTTTCAGCTAATTTTAAATATTTTTTTTGTATTCTTGCTAGTAATCTCACTTAAAGTCGATAAATCCATGCCTCGGATGCTCGCCACCCGCTCTGCTACTAACTTTACATAAGCCGGTTCATTACGTTTCCCTCTATGGGGATGAGGGGTTAAATACGGACAATCGGTTTCTACTAATAATCGATCTAGTGGTACGTGTGCTATTACTTCTGGCAACTTTGCTGCATTTTTAAAAGTAACAGGCCCCGCAATCGATATATAAAATCCCAGTTTCAGAACTTCTTTCGCCATTTCCAAGCTACCAGAGAAACAGTGAAATACACCTTCTAGCCCTTTTGCTTCTCTTTTGATAATATCTAAAATATCACCATGAGCATCTCGATCATGAATAATAAAGGGCACCTTCATTTGTCGTGCCACATCAATTTGTCTTATCAATACAGCTTTTTGGACCTCCCGTGGCGATAAATCATAATAATAATCCAGACCAATCTCGCCAATCGCTACGACTTTATCGAGTTTAGTCCACTCTGCTAGCTTCTCGTAGTCAAGCTCTTGCGCCGTTTCCGCTTCATGTGGATGAATGCCTACTGCTGCATAGATATTTTCATATCGAGTTGCAAGTTCAACGGAGCGAGCAGAAGAGGCCATACACGCCCCGATGTTGATCATACCAGTTACTCCATTTTGCAATGCTCTATCAATCACATCACTACGATCATCATCAAATTTTTCATCATCAATATGAGCATGAGAGTCAAATAGCATATTACTTCACCCGGCTTCCAGGAGTCATATCAGCAGCGGTAACCAATGTTAGTTTTTCTTCATTGGAAGCAGCAAGTACCATTCCACGAGATTCAATCCCACGGATTTTAGCTGGTTTCAAATTAATAATCATCACTACATTTTTACCAACTAACTCTTCGGGTGCATAATGTTTCGCAATACCAGAAACAATTGTACGTTCTTCATTTCCCAAATCAACCGTCAATTTCAGCAATTTATCAGCCTTTTGCACTTTTTCTGCCGCTAATACTTTCACAACCCGCAAATCCATTTTTGCAAAATCTTCAATGGTAACTGCTTCTTTTTCCGGATTCTTATCATCGTTTATTTTTACTGTTTTTTCAACTTGCACAACAGGTTCAACCTTAGTTTCTACTATCTTATCTTCAATTCGTGGGAAAATAGGTTCTGGCTTGCCGACTACCGTGCCACTAGGCAATTTTCCCCATCCCTTTGCATCCGTAAAAGTTGTGGATGCAAAGTTTTCACCTAAACCTAACTGTTGCCAGATTTTCGGTGCTGTAACAGGCATCAATGGAGAAATTAGAATCGAGATAATCCGCAGTGTTTCTGCCAAATTATACAATACAGTATTGAGTCGTCCTCTCTTTGCTTCCTCTTTCGCCAACGCCCAAGGACCTGTTTCATCAATATATTTGTTGGTGCGACTAATTAACGTCCAGATCACCTTAATCGCAGAATTAATATCCATATCATCCATAAATTTCTCATACTGCATAACAGTATCTTGCGCTAATTGCATCAATTCTTGATCAATCGCTTCTACATCACCAGGCTGCATAATAACGTCATTATTAAAACGACCGATCATACTAAGTGTTCTATGTAATAAGTTGCCCAAATCATTTGCTAAATCAGCGTTAATCCGATTGATTAAAGCCTCACGAGAAAAGTTGCCATCCATCCCCAAATTAATTTCTCGTAATAAAAAGTAACGAATGGAATCCGCACCAAATTCTTCAATGAGGGCTAGAGGATCAATGACATTGCCCTTGGATTTGGACATTTTATCGCCTTCCATAATAAGCCAACCATGCCCATATACTTTCTTAGGTATTTCAATATCTAAAGCCATCAAAATAACAGGCCAAATAATACTATGGAAACGTACAATTTCCTTACCAACTAGATGAATATCAGCTGGCCAAAATTTGTTGAATTTCTCTCGGTCATCTAGATAGCCAGCAGCTGTAATATAGTTCGTCAAAGCATCAAACCATACATATACAACATGCTTGGTATCAAAAGGCACAGGAATACCCCAGTCAAAAGTAGTACGTGAAACACATAAATCCTCTAGACCGCCTTTGATGAAATTAATCATTTCATTTCGGCGCGAAACTGGTTGAATAAAATCAGGATTTTCTTCAATATACGCAAGTAACCGATCTTGATACTTCGACATACGGAAAAAATAACTTTCTTCCTGAACGATTTCCGTAGCACGACCGCAATCAGGACATTTGCCATCTACTAATTGACGTTCTACCCAAAAGGTCTCACAAGGTGTGCAATAATGCCCTTCATAGGATGCCTTATAAATATCACCTTGGTCATAAATTTTTTGAAAAATAGCTTGTACAACCTCATGATGACGTGCCTCTGTTGTGCGAATAAAATCATCATTAGAGATATTCATTTTCTTCCATAAAGCTTGAAAAGAGGCAACGATTTTGTCAACATATTGTATCGGACTGATCTGTTGTTCAGCAGCCTTACGCTGAATTTTTTGCCCATGTTCATCCGACCCTGTCAAAAATAGTACATCATATCCAGCTAATCGCTTATATCTAGCCATTGTATCAGCAATTGTTGTTGTATAAGCATGACCAATATGCAACTTATCACTTGGATAGTAAATTGGTGTTGTAATATAAAATGATTTTTTGTTCATTTGTTGGTATACCCCCTACGCAATTTAATTAATTAAGGATCTAGCGAACTATATTTTCTTCATAATTCTTATTTTATCAACAATATACACCTATGTCGAATCGTTTTCACAAGCACTCTTCGAGTAATTTTGACAAAAGATTTAAAAATGTCCATATTTAGTACCTGTTATGGAAGAAATAGGTTGACACGCTTTGGAATATTTGGTACTATTTAGTTAGATAGTTTTTTGTCGAAAATTGTTGAAATAATAGGAGGATTTATTATCATGAAATCAACTGGTATTGTACGAAAAGTGGACGAGTTAGGCAGGGTTGTTATTCCTATCGAATTACGGAGAACACTAGCAATTGCTGAAAAAGACGCTCTAGAAATATATGTAGACAATGATCGTATCATTTTACGCAAATACGAGCCCGCTTGTTCTTGCGTATTCTGTGGCAATGCAGATGAAGTGATCGTTTTCAAAAATAAAAACATCTGTAAAGAATGCTTAGATGCAATGACTACAAAAGAAAACTAATTCAAAATTGCCTGAACATCTAAAGTATACAAAAGAAATTATATTTCTTTTGTATACTTTTTTTATTTTTTAACGATCCAACCATTATTTCACTACTGCTTGATATACATCACGTTTTGGCAATCCTCTTTGCATAGCAATTACCTTAATCGCATCCTTCTTCGTCGATCCTTTTTCTACTAATGACATAACAGCCTCCAGTAAAGTACCTTCCGCTTCCGGAAATTCTTCACTGCTCTGGCAATCCGTCTGCCCAGCGACGATAACGGTAAATTCCCCTCTAGGTTCATGCTCAGAAAAATGGGTTTCTAAGCTTTCTAACGTGCCACGAACAAACTCTTCAAACTTTTTGGTTAGTTCCCTCGCAACCACCGCTGGTCGCTCACCAAAAGCCTGACGAAATTCCGCCAGTGTCGTTTTTATATGGTGGGGTGATTCATAAAAAAGCATCGTATAAGGATAGTTCGCCAAACCAGCTATTAATTCACGACGTTTCTTTTTGTTTTTAGGTAAAAAACCAATAAACGTAAATAAAGAAGTATCAAGACCTGAACAAATAAGAGCCGATAATGCCGCATTTGCACCGGGCAGCGGCACGACTGTAATACCAGCTTCAGCAGCCAATACGACTAAATCAGCCCCGGGATCAGAAATCCCCGGCAAACCGGCATCACTGACGAGTGCAACATCTTCGCCAGCTAACAATCTCTCAATAATTTGCGGTCCTCGTTCTATTTTATTGTGTTCATGATAACTAATAAGACGGGTATGAATCTCAAAGTGGCTCAATAGCTTTCTCGTATGCCGCGTATCCTCTGCCGCAATCACTGCTACCTCACTCAGAACTCGCACCGCTCGATAGGTCATATCCTCTAAATTACCAATCGGCGTAGCACACATATATAATATACCTTTTTGCTGCGTCAATTCACTTCACCTCTTCTGTATAAATAAAGAGAACGATGAACCGCAACATCGTTTTATCCGATGACTAACCCGTTCTAATACTCTCGCCTCTATAGGCGGCGAGTAAAGAGCGGCTAAGTCCCTGGATAACGTCGACTAAGATTCAGATGGAGTTAAGACTCCATCTGAATCAAGTCTAGTTTATCGATACTCTTTATAATATTGCTGAATCTCATCACTATAACTACCATCAGATTTATATACAATAAGAGGAGGTAATATCTCAAGTCCAGGTTTTGCCCCACGTATCCCTTCTACTAATAACATCTTTGGTTTTTTATCAACGCTAGAATGAACCAATTGTAGTCGTTTTGGCTCAAGATCCGCCTGACTCATAGCCACTAGAATCTCAGACATACGCTCTGGTAAATGCACCATCGCAAAACGTCCACGGGTTTTGACCAAATATTTTGCCGCATTGACTACATCTTGCAATGTAGCAGTGACTTCATGCTTGGCCATAGCAACTTTTTCATTCGGACTGATATACCCACCACCTACTGGGCGATAAGGTGGATTGGATACAACCAAATCACACTCGCCTGCTGGCAACCATTCTTTTACGTTACATAAATCGCCATTGATGATTTCGACGGTATCTTGTAGTGTATTCAGTGCAACACTGCGTTTTGCCATTGCAGCCATGGACTGGCTCATTTCCAAACCAGTAACATGACCTGCACCCCTTGCTGCTAATAGTAGAGCAATAACCCCTGTACCCGTCCCTAAATCCACTACGTTATTTCCTTGCCTCAGAGTAGCAAAGTGAGCTAGCAATATGGCATCTAATGAGAAACAAAATTCTGATTGATTTTGAATGATTTTAAGCTGTCCAATCATCAAATCATCAATCCGTTCCTCATTACTCAGCAGTTTTACATCATCCATTCTTTTATTTTTCCACCACTTCTTCCCATGGGATTACAATAATATTGCTATTATTTAAAAGTACGGCTGCTGTTCTTTTCGCTTGGTTCACAGATGTTACTTTACCATCACCTTCGATCGTAACCACTTCACGCCCAACAACAGGAGCCACTATTTTTTTACAACAAGAGCCATAAGAATCATTTTCGTATTTCAAGCAACACATCAAACGACCACAAATACCCGAAATTTTAGTCGGATTTAATGATAAATTTTGATCTTTTGCCATACGAATGGATACGGGTTCAAAATCCCCCAAAAAAGTAGCGCAACATAAGGATCTGCCGCAACAACCGACCCCACCCATCATCTTCGCTTCATCTCGTACACCGATTTGCCGTAGCTCAATACGCGTACGAAATACCGCTGCTAAGTCCTTTACTAACTCACGGAAATCAATCCGCCCCTCTGCCGTAAAGTAAAAAATGATCTTATTCACATCGAACGTATACTCCACGTCCACTAGCTTCATATCAAGACCATGAGTTTTTATTTTTTGTTCACAAATACCAAAAGCATCTTTTTCTTTATTTCTATTTTCATTTACTTTGATCTCATCTTCCGGCGTAGCCTTCCGTTGCACAGTTTTTAATGGTGCTACAATTTTGTCTTCCGCCACTTCCCGTGGCCCAATGACAACCTCTCCATATTCAAGTCCCCTAGCAGTTTCAACAATTACGCAACTACCTGCCGTTAATGTAAGTTCACCTGGTGCAAAATAATATATCTTACCAGCTTTTTTAAAACGTACTCCTACTACTATTTGCATTCAAACCTCCCTAGCCAAATTATATATTTTTATCAATAAAGCTTCACTCGTAAGCCTTGCATTGGCATTTGCATTCAATGCTTTCCTAGTATCCTCAACTACTCTAAGAGCCTTGAGCAGCCCTTCTTCACTCCATCGATCCGCTTGCCTAGTTAATTGCTCTACTATATCTATATTAAATAACATTGATTGTTCTTGCCTCGTGACAATCATCACCATATCTCGTAGTAGATATGTAATATATGTTAATAATTGCAAAAGATCTTTACGATCCATTTTTTCTAGTATTACGCTAGTATCCCAAACCATCGTGATATTGCCTTCTAATAGATCATCGATTATCTTTGCCGCCTGGTTACGCATCGCAAAACCATCCGGTTCTAACATAAGAATAGCTGCTCCCATACGACCTCGGCTAAGTTTTGCCGCTACCTGCGCCTTCGCAGGCGAAAAGCCTCTATTGGCTAAAGCCTCTGCTAACACATCATCCGTTAGCGGTTGAAATATGAGCATCATACAACGAGATAGAATCGTACTAAGTAGCATCTGCCGATTAGCTGATACTAAAATAAATACAACCTCACCTACTGGTTCTTCTAGTATTTTCAAAAGACTATTTGCGGCCTGAATTGTCATGCACTCCGCGCCATCAATAATATATACCCGGCGCGAACTAATATAAGGCGCAAGCATGACCTCTTGCTGTAAATTCCGGATTTGCTCAATTTTAATAGTAACACCATCAGGAGCAATCACTTTAAAGTCAGGATGTGTACCATAAGACATCTGCAAACAAGATTGACAACTACCACAAGGTCTGTCCTCTAAAGCTTGGCATAAAAGTGCGGCCCCTAGTGCCTTTGCCACTGTAAACTTACCAATACCGCTTGGACCAGTAAATAAAATAGCATGTGGCATGTGCCTACTACTTTCCATATGGCGCAACATTTGTATCGTAGTATTATGTCCAACTATATCGGTCCACTTCATACTCCACCTCTATGTATACAAGTCCACCAGCATCCCACGAATTGCATCATGTTTCGCTAAAATTTCTAATTTACGTTCTTGTCCTTGCCTTACATCTTCACTCAAACTCTCCAATGTGACATCTACTTTCTTAATAATCGTATACACTTTTTGTCGTCCACTGCGATCCCAACCTTGCTGAGAACTCAGGCTATACATACGTCCTACAGCCTCACCAACAAACTGCCGTATCACGTCACGATATTTTTTAAGTTCCATATAAGTCGGTGTTTCACCTAACTGTTTACCTCTTTGATCAATCTCTGTTAGTAGCGCTGTCATGCGCTCACGAGATTGTCCATCTTGATTTTGAAGCAATTCCGATGCAAAGTGACCTAACGATTTATCTACTGTACTGCCCGTCTCTCGTTCTGGAAGTACAGGCAATTGGGCAGGTCCCAAATTATTAATTTTCATACCTGTCACTGCCTTTCGACCTATATTCATATATCATCATAATACATATTGGGTATTATATAAATTATAGTTGTTTTAACTAAAATAAGCAATTTATGCTTTTATAAATCTGTTCTTTTATAAATCGCTGTTTCAAACTTATTATTTTATAGAAGTTGCATGTTACCCCGCGGATGTTACTGTTTTTTGTAGCATACCCAATGCAATCATGATTCAATCATCAAGAAGTAAAAAGTATAAAGAAGCCTTAGCTATTCTGACTTGAAATCCAGAAAGTTTAGACTTTATGTTCTGTACAAATTTTCATAATCTCTGCAACTGCCTGTTCAAGCTGATTATCATAATTAAATACAATGTAATCACACTCAGGTGCACATTTTGAATCGATTTCGATTTGCTCTAATATTTTTATCTTTCGTTCACTATCAAGCTGTGATGGTAGACGTTTTTCTAACTGATAGACCGGACAATCAAGATAGATCGTAATAGCGAAAGGGAATAAACGCTTGATTTGCTGGGCACCATTCCAATCTAGTGTTACTACGCAATCCTGTTCTTCCGCAATTTTCACCTCAGAACGGCTTAACCCAAAAAAGTTATTTTTATATAAAACGCTTTCTACGATATCAGCCTTTTTAAATTCTTCTTTCTTTACAAAATAATAGGCATCGGCAGCCTCACCAAGCTTTTTCGCTCGCGTGGTATGAGACTTCAACCTATGGATTCCATTTGCCTCAAGTTTTTTTTCAATCGTAGTTTTGCCTGAGCCTGATGCCCCAAGTAAAATCATCAGCATTGTGCGATTCTCCCTTTATCTCTAGCTTACTTTTGCAAAAATATGCATTCTTTATATAACTGCAATATTCGCTACTTGTATATATTTCCCCTCTAAAGCGAAAATAGACTCCACCTCTATGATTACACCTCTATTTTGCCTTAGCCATCTCTGTTTTTTTTTCCTGATTTTGAATTGCTAATAGATCCACTTGAATTTGCTGCATACATTGAATTAAATTTTCATTTCGATATTGTTTTATAATGCCACAATCGGCAAGTGTCGCACAATGAAAGTCAATACTATCTGCTAAAAACCGTCTACATAATTCATCATAATTAGGATTTTTCTGTTCCTTTTCTCTTGTCAATGCTCTTTCTAATCGAATTCCATCATCCACTGTGATATAAAAAGGAATGACATTATGATTTCCAAAATATTTTTTCAAATTTTTATATGCTTCCAAGGTAGCAATTAACAGATACAGCACTGGCTGACCTAAGTCAATTTGTCCATCATCGATGGTACAATAAGACCACTGCCCATTTATCGTCTCATAGTCTCTTCGCTCAATAATTTTCCCCATTTCTTCATAATGTGCCAATGTTTTTGTATCAATAAAATGATATTCAATCCCATTCTGTTCATTTTGCCGTATCGGCCTTGTTGTATAAGATATCACTGGCACTAGGTTTAACTCCTGGTCCTCTACCAATTTTTTAAAAATAGTATCCTTACCGGAGCTACTTTTACCAATCAAACAACATATTTTTCCCATCATTCTCTCCGTTTCTTGCCATCAATCCACTACTTTTATTGTTTGTAACGTACAATCCTCTGGCCCCGAAATATGCATTCCACTTTGTTGAAGCAGCTGGCAGCAATCTCGAATTTCCGCTGTAATCACTTCTCCTGGGCACAGTATCGGAATGCCAGGCGGGTAAAACGTCACGATTTCAGCACAAACCATCCCGATTGAGTCCTTAAATGGAACCATACGAGTCTTACCAAATAAAGCATCCCTAGGCGACATTGCCAGCGTAGTTAATGGATACGGACCATCCATGAAATGCTCTATTACCGAAAAATCAGAAGGTTTCGCATATTTTTTCGCCATATCATTAAGAGCAGCAACTAATATTTCGACTTCAGACGTACCATCTCCTAGCGTAATCATAAAAAGAAGATTATAAATATCGGATAATTCTGCCTGTACTTTATATTCATGACGTAAAATTTTTTCCGCCTCAGCTCCTGTTAAGCCGATGCCCCTCACTGTGACAGTCACTTTCGTCGGATCCATCTGAAAAACACCGGGGGTTCCAATTTTTTCTTCACCAAAACAATATAAACCAGCAATCTTGTTAATTTCCTGGCGCGCCCAATTGGCTAGATCAATGGACTTTTCTACCAGCGCTGTTCCTTCTACAGCCATCTGCATCCGTGCTACATCTAGCGATGCAAGCATAATGTAATTGGGACTCGTTGACTGCGTAAGCTGTAACATTGCTTTCAAATGTGGCAAACGAATCCGCCCCTCACGACAATGAACTAGCGAACTCTGCGTTAACGCGCCAATAATTTTATGACTACTTTGCGCACATATATCGGCGCCAGCATCCATCGCCTGAATAGGCAAACGGCTACTAAACTTCAGATGAGGTCCATGAGCCTCATCTACTAACATGACCATATGATGTTCATGGACAATCTCCACAATTTTTTTCAAATCGGTCGCTACACCATAATACGTAGGATTAATAATCAATACAGCCTTGGCATCAGGGTGAAGCGCTATCGCATTTTCTACAGTTTCAGCCGTAACCCCCATAGCCATACCCAATTCATAATCTATTTCCGGTTGTATAAATACAGGGATGGCTCCACTTAAAATAATACCCCCAATAATAGAGCGGTGGGCATTGCGCGGCACGATAATCTTTTCTCCAGGGCCTGCCGTCGCGAGTATCATAGAATAAATGCCGCCAGTCGTACCATTAATCACAAAAAAGCTATGGTCAGCACCATATAATTCAGCCGCTAACTCTTGCGCATCTTTAATACAACCATACGGTTCATGAAAATCATCTAATTCTTCAATTAATGCTAAATCTAAAGCCAAAGTATCTTTACTGATCAAACTTCCTAAAGTAGGATGTATGCCTTTACCCATTTTATGCCCTGGTGTATGAAAAGGAATGGCCTCATCTTGTATATACCGTTGCATGGCAGCTAGCAAAGGCGTCTCTGTTTGCTTAAAACGCAAAAACATTTCCCCCTTTAAGAGTTTTTATATATTGATTATACCCCATTTATAGTTAAAAATGATATAAGAAAAGACTTGGCTTCGACCAAGTCCGCAGACGACGGTCGAAGCCTTAGTCGTTCTTACTTGGAATCGAGAAAGTGATATACTTTCTGATTCCGTAAGAAAAAAGGACGCCCTGCGTCCTACTGCCATTCTAATTGATCGCCTACCGAGCAGGTTGTTATCTCCACAGTACCAACCGGGAGTTCCACAACATAGTGACTACCACTAGCCATACTGGCCTTGCCTGGCAACATATTTTCAACAATCTTTACAATATAGTGATTGCGATCTACAAATAACACATCGATTGGATAACGCATACCAAAAGTATGAACACTACTACATGGCTTAATGATAATTCCCGATCGAGCTGGCAAGGAGCTGGTCCCAAGTAGTCCTTTTAAACGTCGCCAAAACGTAGTAGCTTTTTGGACACGCTCCGCTACCACCGTAGCCTTCGTACTATTTCTGATGCACATTGGCTCACCTACTTCGTTATAAAATTCTTACTAATTTGAATGATCGCCGGTCCAAGGATCACAATGAAAATCGTCGGAAAAATAAAGAGTACCAAAGGAAGCATCATTTTAACAGGTGCCTTCATCGCTTGTTCTTCGGCTCGTTGTTTACGTTTTTCTCGCATACTGACTGACTGCACTTTTAGCACATTCCCAATACTAACCCCTAGTTGATCGGCCTGTATCAGTGCGGTGGTAAATAGTGATAAATCCGCTACATCACAGCGTTTTCCTAGCGCTACTAAGGCCTCACGGCGACTTATACCCATCCGCATTTCTTGTAGCATCCGATTACATTCTTCAACTAGTACGCCTTTCATTTTTTCCGTTAACTTCGCCAAAGCCCCATCAAAACCAAGGCCCGCTTCCACACTAACGGTTAACAAATCGAGTACATCTGGCAGATCCTTTTGAATACTAAGTTTGCGTGCCGCAATTTTTTGATTCAGCATTAAAGTAGGTAGCAGGCAACCAATGACAAAGGCAATCATACTCATCCCCACCACTTTATTCGTCGGTACTTTTGCCACAACAAGCACAAACCCGACGACCGCCGGCAAAGAAAATGCTAAGAAACCGCATAACAGTAAAAATTCATCTATATTAAACTTGCCAAATCCACCAGCCATCGCCATACGTTCTTCCATAATAATGCGGAGAGATTTTGGTGTAAAATGTTTGAAGGTATCAGCTAATCCCTTGGTTATTGGTGATAAAATCCGTTTAGAAAATGGTTTTGCCAGTTCTTCATCTATGTCGCTCCGCACTTGCCTACTACTTTCTAATGCCTTTAACCTCATCTCAATGTCTCCGTGCGTAGGTTGATAGACAGTAAGGAGTATATATAACAATAAAAACACCGTACAAAACAGCAAAATAACAATGAGATGCAACATATCATTCACCACCTTTGTTTATCTCACTTTGACCAAAAAATCTCATTTGATAAATGAATACCATTAGCAATCAGTTTGTCAATGAACTTTGGCCGGATACCTGTTGGTCTAAAATTTCCAATAATTTTATTATTTTCATCCTTTCCCCTTTGTTCAAAGATAAAAATATCCTGCAGAGTAATTACGTCGCCTTCCATCCCCTGTACCTCTGTCAAATGCGTAATACGACGACTGCCATCTTGCAGACGAGACTGTTGCAAAACCAAATCGACAGCAGAAGCAATTTGTTCTCGAATGGCTTTTACCGGAAGATCAAGTCCAGCCATCAATACCATGGTTTCAAGACGACTAATCATATCCCGTGGGCTGTTCGCATGCCCTGTAGTCAGCGATCCATCATGACCTGTATTCATGGCTTGTAGCATATCAAGAGCTTCACCACTTCGCACCTCACCAACTACAATACGATCCGGCCGCATCCGCAAAGAATTTTTCACCAGTTCCCGCATACTAATAGCGCCTTTTCCTTCAATATTTGCAGGGCGCGTTTCCAGCTTTACTACATGTTCCTGGCGAAGTTGCAGCTCTGCTGCATCCTCAATTGTAACAATACGCTCATCATCCGGGATGAAGGATGACAGTATATTAAGCGTAGTAGTCTTACCTGAGCCAGTCCCCCCTGATACTACAATATTAAGCTTACCTTCTACACAAGCCCTTAGAAAATCAGCCATTTCTTGCGTTAATGTTCCAAATTCGATCAGCTGCGCAATTTGCAGAGGGTCTTTTGCAAATTTACGAATAGTAATACATGGTCCTCTAAGTGCAAGAGGGGGAATAATCGCATTCACCCTTGAACCATCAGGTAAACGTGCATCGACCATTGGAGAACTTTCATCGATTCTTCGCCCTAGAGGAGCTACTATTTTTTCAATCACCTGCATGACATGGGCATCATCACGAAAACGAACATCGGTTAGTACTAGTTTTCCTTTGCGTTCCACATAGACCTGATTAGCACTATTGACCATAACCTCTGAAATACTATCATCTTTCAATAGTGGATCAATGGGACCAAATCCTAATACTTCGTCTACTACTTCAATAATCACGCGACTACGATCGCCTCGCATCACAGGCAAAGTTTCCTCATCCATAACGACATTAGCAACTCTGGCAACAAAATCTTCTAATATCTTTTTATCTACATTTTTATCCGTCAGCCCCTTGCTTTCTTCCAGACTCATTTCATCAACAATACGCTTATGAATGCGTCCTTTCAAACTTTGAAAAGGGTCAATCTTAGCCAAAGTGACAGGTTTATTATCCTTTCCTTGGACCGGTTGCTCAATTTTTTTTTGTGCTTCTAAACGCTTTAGCAGCGACACATCGCATCACCTCTCACTCTATCAAACTAGCTCCATACAAGCCATAACTGCTACTCCCACTACCCGTATCTCCAAGTACAACCATCTCCAAAAATCTACCTGTTACATAATTCTTATTCCCCTGTCCGCCCACACCTTCTAAGAAGAAAGCAGCAAAACCTACAATCTGCACTTCACTACGGCCATTTACAGTGAGTGAATCAATGATCGGTACAATCAGAATTCTAGGCGACCCTGTTTGTACCGTCGCAAAAGTTGCCGTTGGATCAAGGCTAATTCGATACTCAACACCCGTACTAGTAGCTCCTGACATATTACCAGGTTCAGTCGATACCCAATCCCCAATACGAAGCTGGCCGCTATAACCATTTTCAATATTTCCCCGATAGATATTCGCCCCATTACCACCTAATGCTAACGCGCCATAGTTCCCATCATATCCGCTGCCTGCACCATCTTTTAACGTATATGTTTGTCCATAGATAAATTGCTGCTTCGCAACACCAAAAGGGACTACATCACTAACTCCTGTAATCGGTTTAATACCTGCAACAGCTCGCGCCGATACATCTGTTGAAATCATCCCAAATATTTTTGCAAAAAAGAATGGTACCGTACGCGTAACATTGACGGTAACAACCGTATCATTCGTACTGAGACTTACTCCAACTACATCGCTATTCGTACCATTTTGTGCAGCATAACGATACGCATTATTGATTGCTAGCTGGGGACTACTAGGCAAATCTTGCACACCGGCTAGCGCTGCTGCATCCGCCATATTCACTAAGCGAATTCGATTTAAATATAAATTACCAATATCAATTACTAAAGCAGCAAACCCCATCATCACCGTAATACTTACTACCATTACCACCATCGCGGATCCTTTTTCTTCACGTAAAATTCTCAGCATTCTTTTCACCTACTCCACTCGCATCGTCGAGATACCTTGTACAGTAAATCCTGCGGGGAAGAATGGACTTAATAGTGTTGTAATTGCCACCGGCTTTTCAACGGTTACCGTCACACTATTACCCCGAACTCTAGTATCCGCTGGCGAAATAGCAACCGTTAGCTCACTTATATCAATTTGACTCGCTGCCGTCTTAGTTACTGAAATGATCGTAGTATTACTATTACCGACTGCTGCCGAGCGCGCCCCTTCGCGGGCGGCTTCCGTTACCACCATATACTGGTGAATAATTAAACCAAACTCCATCATCCCAATTATTAATAGCATTAATACCGGTAGCACGAGAGCAAATTCTACTAATGCCTGTCCGCGATTATTGTTTATCATTTTTCTAATCAATAAAAGCATCTCTGCTACCTCCTCTGTCCACTCTTTATTTCATATATATAGATCACTAAATCTTCTTCATGGCAATCGTCGTGGGTGGGGTATAGGGTTGAGTCATCCACGACAGACTAACAATATAGCTGTCATTTCCTTAGTGCTATATAGCTATAAAAAAAGACTTGGCTTATGCCAAGTCTTTAGTGTAGGCATAAGCCTTAGTTTCACTGGTATGATCATTGTAGACCTGTGACAACCTCGTTAAGCTTCGCTATAAGAGCCGTTCCGATACCAGTCATTGCCACTAATGCTGCTACTGCAACCAGGGCTAGAATCAGTCCATATTCCACCATACCTTGTCCCTTTTCATTACTGAGGATTGCCTTTACCATTTGAATTGTTAACATGACTATTCCTCCCTCTACCTCTTTATTCTGTCGTTCCTTGTCCTTTTTTGTTATGTATTGTCACTTCTTGGTTTAATTATAACAGATTGCATTGACGGTTCAATAGGCACTGCTTCCCATCTTTTTAGGCAAAATAATAGGTCCTAAGTAGTTTATACCTAGGACCTAAGTTGCTATCAAGTTTGTCATTTAATGCTTTGAATTTTCCCCTTCCATAGAGGTCCACTTAATAAACTACGAGTCAGAAAATATATATCTAGCAAGCTGACAGCAATGACTGGAATACCCCATAACAAATGTTCGTTTGATGTAGACATCATCATAAGCGCACTCGTTACCACTGCGATTAAAAACAACGTCACCATACCACTGGCGATAAATCGAAAGCGTTGATGTTTAATCTTTCCTGTCCTCATACCATATCCATCTCCTAACAGAGTCTACTTCAGAGTCACCTTGATCGTGATCTTAGTGCCTGTACCCTTTACTGATCTAATAGTCAATTCTCCATTTAAAAGATGGATTCGCTCACGCATACCAACTAAACCAAAGCTCTCACTACCTACATTTCCTGCAGAGTCAAAACCTATACCATTATCTTCGACACTCACAGCAAGCGTATCTCGACGAAATTCTATCACAACGTTAACAAGACTCGCCTGGGCGTGCTTTTCTATATTATTAACCGCTTCTTGAATGGTTCGAAATATACCTACTTCTACATAAGAATCTAGTCGTCGTTCTTCACCAATTAATCTCACTGCTGTAATTAATCCGCTCCGTTCTTTGGCGATATCTAAAAATCGTTTAATGGTCGGTACTAAGCCTAAATCATCAAGCGTCATCGGCCTTAGATCGAAGATAATCTTACGGGTCTCTTTCAAACAGATTCTCACTTGTTCTCTAAGATCAGCAAGTTCCTTCCTTGCCCTCACCATATCAACGTCAATCAGCCGTTCACAAACTTCTGCTCGAAATACGATATTCGCCATAGCCTGCGCTGGTCCATCATGTATTTCTCGTGATACCCTACGCCGTTCTTCCTCTTGTGCTTTAATAATTTTAGAACCAAATAGCTGACTTTGTTGCATAGACTCAACCTTTAATACTACACCGTCCATTTGATCGCCTAGATAACCAAGTACGGCCCCTACTTGATTTGTTAAATTTTCAGCCTTCGCTACCGTGTCTTTCATCGTACGCAATCTAAGTTCTAGCTCATCACGTTGACGACGTAAATTCTGTTCTTGCGCCCTAGCTACTGCTAAATCTACTTGTATATTGCTAGCATCATCATAAGCACCTTTGATATCCTTTTCTGAATATAGACTGAAATTACGGCTAACCTCTACTAATCGAAGTCGAGAGCGCCGTTCTATCTTTTCTAGTTCATCGACTTTAAAAATAATATCAATCGTCTGTTGCTTGATATGTTCTACATCTTTTTTGATATTTTCCATTTCTTTACGAGCGGCCTCATAAATATCATAAATCTGATTTTTGCTATTTTCGACAGCAGCTATCGTGTCTTTCACAATTTCATCTAGTTTTTTCGTGTCTAAATTTTCCATATAGTCACCTTAACCATAAATTTTATTGGCAACTGGCCATTTGCCAAGTTGCAATATTATACCTACTCACTATTTTCCTCACACGTATCTCATTCACGACTCTTGTACTATATGTCAATATTAATAATTTTACGAATCATCATCATCCCAATAAACTGGCTAACTAAACCCGCTACAAGTAGCCCCTGACCGATTGGATTCGTAAATAATATCTTGATATATGTAGGATTTAAGATATAAATAATACCTCCAATCGCAAAGGGCAATAATCCGATAATGAGTCCAGAAATTCTACCTTGAGCAGTTAGCGTTCGAATCTGGCCTTTAATTTTAATTCTCTCTCGAATGGTTGTAGCAATGCTATCAAGTACCACTGCCAAATTGCCACCGACTTGCCGTTGAATCAGCACAGCAGTAATGACTAAATCCAGATCTTCACTATCCACTCGTTTGGCCATATTATTTAGTGCCTCTTCCGTTAGTACTCCTAAATTCATTTCTTTCAGCACTCTAGCAAATTCTTCACCAATCGGTTTTGCCATTTCTCGCGATACCATTTCAATAGCCTGCATAAAGCTATAGCCTGTACGTAGTGCATTGGCGATCAAAATAATCGTATCACCTAATTGATCATTAAACGCCTTTTTGCGTTGCTTAATCTTACGAAGCAAAACAATCAGAGGAATACCAAACCCGATCATTCCACCCATTAGCCCTAGTACAATGTTGCTACTAATAACCATGGAGATTACAGAACCTATGAGCGCTACCGCTAAACAAATAACCATAAACTCCGCACCACGCATAGGTATAGCAGCTTGGATTAGCTTGCGTTCAATTACGTGGGACCACTGTAAGGATTCAAAATGCTTACTCATATTGCGAATCAACAACTGCCACCCGCTAAACGGGGTGGTGGGCTGAGGCAATATCGGTTCTTGTAATACTTGTTCATTCATGGGGTATTTCTTTACATACCGTTTGATACGACTACTAACGGCTTCTTTATCAGTATTGACATAATTATACCATAGGGCAGTTAGCAACAACAGGGTAATAAATGTTAATAGGGCAATCAAAAAAGCCATCTATCCCACCCCTTTTAACTAAACATTTTCTTAATTCTCTTTACCATACCGATTGGCTTGGCGTTTTCCTCTACCTCTGCATTTGCCTCTACGTCAACAATAGCCGTTGCTAGTTTAAAAATACTTTGAGCTACTACGGTATCAGGATGACTGACCACAAAAGGGATACCTCTATTGACTGCACCCAATACCGTTTTTCCATCACTAGGTAGTGTTGCGATAAATCTGCTATTGAGGCTTTCTTCTACCTCGTAGGTCTGGATACCCCCCTCCGAATTTTCCCGATTCAACACCAATTTGATCTTTTCCTGTGAATAATTGAGAGTCTCTAAAATCTCTAAACATAGCTTCACGTTTTTTATAGCCGGTAAATCTAGCGATGAAACCACCAATATACAATCCGAAGAATCAAGTACACTGAGCATCACCTCATTGAACACTGGAGCCGTGTCGACAATAATATAATCAAACATCGTGACCATGGTGTGCAAAACAGAGACTACATGGTCACCAGTAATCGAATCCGCTTGTTCAGGGCGAAAAGGTGCTGATAACACTTTGACCTTCTCGTTATATTTTGTCAGATAACTTTCTAGCAAATTACTATCTAGATTATCAATGTCGCGCACTAAGTCCCCCATCGTGGCCTTCGGCATGATATTTAGAAATAAAGCTACATCACCAAACTGCAAATCAGCATCCAAAATCCCCACTCGTGCTCCGCACTTATTTGCCAAAGTCACTGCCAAATTTGTAGAAATTGTTGTTTTTCCGACACCACCTTTGGTGCTAAATACCGTAATAATTTTGCCTTTTTGCGGTTGTTTACTATCACTGATCTGTGTATTTCTACGTTTTTTTTCACTACTATATGCTTGTCTCACTGCTTGTACCAGTTCATCACTTGTAAAAGGTTTTGTCAGGTAATTCTTAGCACCGGCAATCATAGCGCGCCGTAAATATTCTTGTTCTCCTTGCACACTCATCATAATGATATTAATGCCAGGCACATCGGCAGCAATGATCTCAGCCGCAGCAATCCCATCCATACCAGGCATATTTACATCCATCAAAATGACGTCTGGTTTTAGCAATTTAGCTTGTTTAATGGCTTCCATAGCACTTTCCGCTTGCGCAATTACGACTACTTCATGATGAAATTCTAGTAATTTTCCGATATTTTCTCGTGTTGCCTCAATATCGTCAACGATTAGAATCTTTATTTTCTCCCCCATTTACATTCCCTCCCATAGGGTCTTCCTTTAAAATTTTTTCCATTTCTGTGGTAACTCCTGGCAAATATTCTGCTGGATTGATAATAGTTGATGTAATAAGAATAATAATTTCAGTCTCCCCTCGGCTATAAGAAGTACTCGTAAATAGTTGCCCTAAAATCGGCAGATCTGCCAACAATGGTATTTTTACAATATCCTTACTAGTTTGATTAGAAATTAATCCGCCAATTGCCATTGTCTGGCCGGAAGACAACGCAATGACCGACTCTGCTTTATTTACTTTAATTGGTGGAATATAGACATTGGTGCCTAATTGAATTTTATGTGTTGAATTCCAGTCCAAAGAACTGACTTCCGCCTTTACTTTGCTATTTATGAGCCCATCAGCACTGACTTCTGGTGCGATATCCAACTTGATGCCATACTCTTTCCATTCTATCGTGATTTGTCCATTTTGATAACTGGCTGGTATCGGAATTTGACCACCAATTACAATACTGGCTTTTTCACCACTTAGCGTAATCATATTAGGCTTAGATAATATTTTTGCCGAACCATTCTTCACCATAGCCGATAACTGTCCGTTAATTGGATTGTATGCGTTTAAACCACCAAGTACAGAATTTTGGACAAAGCTATTACTTGCACTTTGACCAAAGGTGAAAAGACCAGGCGCGCTCACGGCATCCGTCCCCCACTTGATCCCCAAATCTTTCGATTTTTCTCGATCGATCTCAGCAATAACCGCCTCAATTTTCACCTGCACTGGTCTTGTCAGTTCCAAAAGATTCACGACTTTTTCACCATAAGCAGCTGCTACTTTTTCTGCTTTATTCTTTTTATACTGATTGTCAACTGTACCTTCTAGAATGATATTTTTGCCAATTTTACTTACTTTAATCGTATCCAAGCCGATACTTTTTTTTATCTCATTGGCAATCGGCGTATCATCCGTACCAACTTCTACCTGGAAACTTTCACGTTTACCAGCAGACCAAATATGTAGTGTAGTCGTACCTGGAGCCTTGCCCACCAGCAATACTTCAGAACTAGATACCACTACCACATCCGCAATTTCCGGACTGGCAATCGCCACCTTTTCTACATCGAAAAAGTTCATTACTTGTGACTGATTCACAGATACTGCGATCTTTTCCGCTGCAGCTGCGTTGGAAGTTGTTAAAAAACTAAATAGCGCTATCATGAGTATTACATACATATTATATTTACGCAGCATTATTTTCCCCTTCTTTCATATTATTGCGAAAAAAATGCACTTTTAGAATCCACTTTCAATCTTAGTCCCTCGAATCACCTGAATCCCATTATAATTCGAAATGCGTTTTGATTTCACCTCTTGTCGTCCAACTGGAATTGGAGGTGTAGTATAGGAAACAGGTGCAGATTGAACTGGCGGTGCAGTTTGTGCAGGTGTTTTCTCTGGCAATTGTCCACTTTTAATAGGCGTATGCTCTCCGACTAAATCTTTCGGAGTCATTGCCTGAGTAAGCACCATACTACTTTGTGGCAAATAAGGCCTTAAGGCCAACCGCACCTTCCCTTTATCCTCCGCTAATCCAAGCTTGATGGCGTCATCGGGCGTTACCGCGATTGTCACTGTCCCCATTTTATTAATATCTTTCGCATTGTCCTTGACGTCCTTGGCAGTCGTTGGTTCAGCTACGTTCATTTCCATGTCACGATTGACTGCCAGTACTAATATATTTTGCATAATGATATTGCTAACATTATCACCTGCAGCCATTGTATCAAACGTGACAATCACATCAACATAATCACCAGGTTTAATAAATCCAGCCACTCCTGTCATTTCCGTTACTGCCACTGTGACTGCGCGTTTATCATACGGAATGATGCCAGTAAACCCTACCGACTTACCTTCACGCACTAGCCGGCGTTCACTAACTTGTTCACCGCTGACAATTGCCTCCCGAGCCACGATTCCAACCACTTTGTCTAGTGACTGAACAGCACCAGGTTGTACATATTCAGGTGGCACTTTTACCTCACGTACCATTTCAGCGGTTATTTTGGTTTTAGGGGCGATATCAGTTTTGGCTACAATGACTGATACACCATCTTGAAGAGCCATTTTCTTCTCTATCCCTTGTAGATAATTGTATACCAATATCGTTATCATCAAGCTTAAAACCATTACAATAGCCAGCAATTTCTTATTCGATAATTTAGCCATGTACACCCCTCCTAACAATGCCCTTCTTTCTCAATAGCTATTACAACGTACAAACTTTTCATCACGTCTCTGTTTTATTATAAGGGATTCGAGGAAAAGAATCATGAACGTATAGTCTCAATTTTCTCCTTATACAATAGGTCTTTTAGCCTTAAAAAAACAGAACTCCTGCATTAGAGTTCTGCCTTCTTTGTTTTGTTATATTATCTTATGTCTAGGCTATCTCGTACTTCTTCCCATATAACGATTGGCGTCTTAGCAAATCCATTAAACTCTGTTGCCGAAGCAGAAGTATAAGCGCCACAGCTAGGCACGAGAATTAGATCCCCAATACTTAGCGGAGCAGTTAACTTGTCATGAAACATGATATCAAGAGAATCACAACTAGGTCCAGCGAAAGTAGCCGGTATTTGTTCTTTATTTTTGAAAGTTTCTAACTCAAAATCCCAATGATCAAAAATAACCGCTGAGAAAGTTCCATACAAACCATCATCCAAAAAATACCACCGTTTCCCATCTCGTTGTTGTGTGCCAATTACACTCGTAATTAAATTAGCAACTGTCCCACACATAAATCGTCCTGGCTCAGCCCATATTTCAATATCAGAAAAATTCTCCGCTAATTCTTGGCGAATGACTCCAGTCATCGCTACGACATCAATCGTTTCCGTGATCGTTTGAATCGGGAAACCGCCACCAATATCAAGAATACGCAGATCAAACCCCTCTGCTTTTGCTTCATCAAATAGGCGCCGACAAACTTTCAGTGCAGCAATATGAGCCTCTGCACCAGAGGATTGGCTCCCTACATGAAAACATAAGCCAGCTACGTCAAGTCCCTGTTCACGTGCCATTTTTAATAAATGCAAAACATCATCCGGATGAGCACCAAATTTTTTATTCAAATCAACTAATGCCCTTGGGTTATCAACCCTAACACGTAATAATACACTACTACCAGGCATTGCTTTCGCCATTTTATTAATTTCGCTTTCACTATCAAAGGTAAATTTATATACACCGGTTTCTTTAGCTACCTTAAGTCCGTTTGGAGTTTTGACAGGATTCGCATACACCATTCGTTCTGGAGCAATCCCCATTGCAGTCAAAAACCGCATCTCCCCATCGGAGGCTACATCAAAATACGAACCTAATTCAGCTAATTTCCGAACAATCTTCTCATTAGGGTTGGCCTTTATCGCATAATAGAGCTTTACCCCTGGCAAATTTTCAGCTAAAAAAGCATAGTTACGTTCTACTTGCTCTAATGATAACACCAATAGTGGTGAACCATATTGCTGTGCCAATTTTTCAACCGCCATTTTTGTTAATTTAAAATAACTCTTCATATCCCTCTCCCATCCTCATTGTTATTTTACATAAAAACCATATTACTTATACTACCCATTTCATAAAAAAGTAACGATATGATTGTACCATACACTGCAAAAAGTGCAATAAAAAATTGAAATTATAGCAGAAAAAACTTGGTTTTGACCAAGTCCTCAGACGCAGGTAGAATCGTTGATTCCATAAAAAGACTCCCATACAAGAGTATGCGAGTCTTTATTTTCCAGTCATCAAGCGATAACCTACGCCTGATTCTGTAATAATATATTTAGGTTGGGCCGGGTTTTCTTCCACCTTACGGCGTAATTGCCCAATATACACTCGAATATAATGAGTATCTTCATTATACGCATTTCCCCATACCGATTTTAATAAATATTTATGAGTTAATACCTTACCAATATTTTGTGCTAATACTTTCAATATTTCATATTCGGTAGGCGTCAGCTTGATTTCCTTATCATTTTTCATTACATGACGACCAACTAAATCAACTACTAGATCACCGCAATTTACGATCGGTGACTGTTCAGTTGTTACAGCGTGACGCAATGCAACTCGCAGTCTTGCCAGTAACTCTCCCATACTAAAAGGCTTGGTGACATAATCATCGGCCCCAACGTCAAGAGCCTCTATTTTTTCACTTTCCTGATCACGCGCAGTCAAGATAAGAATGGGGACCTTGGACCATTCACGGATTGCTGCTACCACTGCTTTTCCATCAATATCTGGCAGTCCTAAATCTAACAAAATCAAATCAGGAGTGAATATCGCCGCTCGGTTAATTCCCTCTTGCCCTGTTTTGGCTTCATCAATTTCATAACCATGGGCAGTGAGGGATACTTTGAGTAGCCGCCTGATTTGCGGTTCATCATCAATAATTAAAATTCGTGCCCCTTTTTCCATTGTTTACACCACCTGTTTTTGCCTACACTATTGGCTATCATTATATCACACCTTACTTCTCACCAAAAGGAATCGTAAAGGTCATGATTGTGCCACCATCTACTCTATTCTCAGCATAAATCCGCCCGCCATGGGCTTCTACAATGCCTTTACAAATCGAAAGTCCAAGCCCCGTACCACTAACGCTCTTTGGTTGTTCTACTCGATAAAATTTATCAAATACCTGACTTAGATATTCGAGCGGAATACCTACGCCCCGATCAGCCACTGAGACCAATACTACACTGTCCTTTTGACTTGCAGTAATTGAAATTTCACTGTTATTCAGAGAATATTTGCACGCATTATCTAGTAAATTAATCAAAACCTGTTCGAGCAATACACAATCTGCTTTCACTAGTGGTAAATCTTCGGGAATATTAATATGAAGGGGTCTGCCGTCAATACATTCAGCAACCCTTCTAAGAGCAATACCGATAATATCTTCTATATCAGACCAATCTTTTTTTAGTTTCATCATACCGCTTTCTAGCCTAGCAGTATCCAAAAGATTAGCAATCAAGCGATCCATCCGTGCCGCCCCTTCTTGCACGGTTTCCAATAATTCGTTTCTATCATGAGTTGAGTATAGACCCTCGGTATCTAGTAGTCCTGAAATAGCCCCTATAATAGATGCCAGCGGTGTTCGTAGTTCATGGGAAATGGAGTTAAACAGTGCTGTTCTCAACTGATCAGAGGCCACAAGTAGTGATGCTTGCCGAGCCTGCTCAGCTAGCTTTACACGTTCTACAGCAATCGCTGCCAATCCCGCCCACGCTTCAATAAGCCGCCTCTGAAAAGGAGTGAGCATCTTCCCTTGAATATGGATGCCTAAAACCCCCACTGTATTACCACTCGTTTTTAATGGAACATACATATACTGAGCTAGTGGCATCGTTTCCGTGCAATGTCCCGCAATTTCGCTATGTTCATATACCCATTTGGCTACTGATAGTTCTAAATCGTCAATACCAGTTACCGTTGTTCCTGCTTCAGCTGCCAATACTAATGTATCATTTTTCTGTGGCAAAAACACTGCGACTGGTCGTTCTAATGTCTGCAGTGCTTGATCGACTAAAATACGTACAATGACATCAACATCAACAACGGCTGCAATCTCACGACTAAAAGCATATAACGCCCTTGTGGACTTTTCTCGTTGTCTGGCAAGCATTGCTTCCATTCGTAGTTTCTCGGTCTGCTCACCAGTAATAAATGCAACCAATAGAAAAATCGGTACATTCCAGATATAACGTAAATCGGCGATATTAAAACTAAAAATCGGTGGAATCAATAAAAAATCAAACACCAGTACGCTTGATAACGCTGTCACATAGGACGGTCCTTTGCCCCACCACACTGCAGATAAAAGCACCGGCAATAAGTATAGCATAATCATATGGATAGGCTCAACATAATCATACCACCACCAATTTGCGATGGTTACTAAAAATACCATTAATATTCCTGCCATATAGTCGTGCCATGGCACTAATGCACTCGCGGGCAGGGTTTTTATATTTGGCTCATCCTTGACCTCTGTTTTCCCTTGGATGACATGAATATTCATGCCACCACTATCAGAGATCAGTTTGTCGACTACTGCACCACCGCTTAGCCACTCTCGAACACGCCCCTGTACTGGTTTACCAACAACCAGATGAGTCACATTATATTCGCGAGCAATGGATAAAATTTCCTCGCTCAAGTCATTACCTGCTACATTCAAGGTTGTTGCGCCTAGTTCTTCTGCTAATCTCATATTATTAAAAATACGATCGCGTTCTTTCTCACTAAGACCAAGTCGCTGCGGTATATCAATATGCACCGCCAATAATTCAGCTTGAAGTCCACGCGCTAATCGCCGTGCCGCCCGAATCAATTGCGCCGAAAAGGGACTCGTACTCACACAAACCATAACCCGTTCTCCAGCTGGCCACGGCCCTGCAATATCATGTTGTTGCATATATTCATGCAAATCTTTATCTACACGATTGGCTGTAAAACGAAGTGCGAGTTCCCGTAACGCATTAATATTCCCTGGTCGAAAAAATTTATTCAATGCAAAATCCGTCTGCATTGGTATATAGACTTTGCCTTCTTTTAGCCTCTTGATTAGTTCATTCGGCGGAATATCGATTAGTTGCACTTGATCGGCTTGTTCTACAATACTATCAGGTACTGTCTCTCGTACCGTCAAACCAGTAATTTGGGCCACAATATCATTTAAGCTTTCGATATGCTGAATATTTAAAGTAGTATACACATGAATACCAGCACTTAACATTTCCTCTACATCTTGAAACCGACGAACATGCCGCGAGCCCGGTCCATTCCGATGAGCTAATTCATCAATTAATATAACCTCAGGTCTACGTAGCAAGATGGCATCAATATCTATATCTTGTATGATTTTACCCCGACACTCCACTGTCTTGACGGGTAACTTAGGTAAGCATTCTAGCATTTTTTCCATATCTGGCCGCTGATGAATATCCACCCAACCAACAGCAACATCTACACCATCATTGAACATTTCATTTGCGACCTCTAGCATCGTATATGTTTTGCCAACGCCAGCTGCTGCCCCTAAAAAAACGGTCAACTTGCCTCGTTCTTTTTTCGTTTCTTTTTCCAATAAAATATCCGAATGATGATGTTTTGGTTCTTGCATATATAGGCCTCCATACTGCTCATAGGTTACATACAAATAGCACAAAGAAAAGCACCAAACCTCCCTTTGTGCACCTATAGTATCACTAGATCGTCTTCATGGCAATCGTCGTGGCTGGGAAGCAGCCCAACCACGGCAGACTAACAATACAACTATCATTTTCTTAGTGCTACATATATTTATTATTCTATATTTTTTCTATTATAACATTTAAATTTATTTTCGACACATTTTCTATCATTTTTCTTCTTCCTTATATAACATCTTTTTACTGTCTAACCCATTATCTTATGATATCCTATTGGTATCTAGAATTTTATGGGGTGATATTATCAACATTTTAGAATGTAAAAACATGAATCTCGTAAAAAACAATCAACATATCTTACATCATATTTCTTTCAGCGTAGAACGCGGCGATCGTATCGGTATTATAGGTCCCTCAGGCTCAGGTAAATCTTCACTATTTCGTCTATTAAATCTACTCATTAGTCCTACTGATGGTCAAATTCTATATCACAATAAAAATATACAAGAGTATGCACCGACCGAGCTTAGACGTAGCATTGGCTATATATTACAGAAACCTTATTTATTTGGCACCATGGTAGAAGAAAACCTACTCTATCCCTATCAACTCTTAGGAAAAAAACCTGACTACAATGAACTGGGCAGCTATCTAGATAAGGTACAACTACCCAAAAACATCATAGAAAAAAAGAATACCGCCCTCTCAGGCGGTGAGCAGCAACGCGTCGCTCTCATTCGTTCCCTATTAATGAAACCTCAAATCATCCTACTCGATGAAGTGACAGCTGCACTAGATGAAACCAATACATTACTCTTAGAAAAATTGATCATTGATGAACAAACCCTTCATCAGGCAACACTTTTATTTATTACCCACAACCTAGAGCAAGCAAAACGTCTAGCCCAGAAAATCATGTATCTAGAAGCAGGTCATATCACTTTCCTAGGATCCGTAGCGACCTTTTTCGGCGAGAAAGGAGAACAATATGAGTAATCTATCACTGGCTCTAACCTGTAGTCTCATTCTAATCCCTCTCGTGTTATCTTATAAAGAAAAGCTTGGTCTGGAAAAAGACATGCTCATTAGCAGCGTACGAGCCGTTATCCAATTGACGATTATCGGTTTTATTCTCAAATTTGTTTTTAATCTTGATAATGTCCTATTTACCACCATCATTTTACTATTGATGGTTTATAATGCCTCAACCGTCACAGCCAAGCGTGGGGATGGCATCGAGAACGCCCTGTGGATTGGCTTCATTTCCATTCTCAGTGGCCTTATCGTGACGTTAGGCGGCCTCATAGCCTTCGAAGCCATTACCTACCAGCCTAGTCAAGTCATCCCCGTCAGCGGTATGGTAGTGGGCAATTCCATGGTCGCCACCAGCCTATTATTTAAAAGTTTACTCCATAACTTCCAGACAAAACAAGAAGAAATTGAAGTAAAACTCTGTCTTGGAGCTACGCCCAAAGAAGCTTCCCGTAATCTCCTTAGAGACAGCATTAAAACCGCAATGCTGCCTACGTTTGATTCAATGAAAACACTAGGAATTGTACAGCTCCCCGGCATGATGACAGGTCTGATTTTGGCTGGAGTCGCACCGGACTCCGCCATTAAATATCAAATCATGGTCGCCTTCATGCTGGCTGGCGCTGTAAGCATTTCTTCCTTCGTTGCTAGTTACTGGGCCTATCAAAGATTTTTCAATAAACTCTCCCAGCTCAAAGAGCTATAAACCTATCCCTATTTATAGGCAAAAATGCCGAAGTCCCTGCTACTAACAGGAACTTCGGCATACTATTTTTTATCTACAAATTTTCCCCTCAACATACTGAGGCACTACCTGCAGAGCATCAACACGGAAACAATTTTCAATATCATCCATACGATTCAAATCACACAAGCGTTTGCCATTGCGACTCTTTGCAGCAGTCTCAACTAAATTTCCCTGCGCATTTGTATACATCAATGACGCCCCATAAGCGGCATCCGTCAGCATATCACCTTCCGACTGTAATAACTGAACCATAAATCCTGCACAAAGAGCATCCTCTAATGAGAAAAATCCATCTGTCCCAGCACATACAATTAAAACATCTTTTCCATACTGCTTAGCTTGCTTACAAACAGCCCTCGCATTCAAAAATGAACCGATCAACGTACGATGCGCTGTAGAAGTTGCATGGATCGCAACCGTTCCATTGGTCGTAGTCATAATAATGGTCTTGTCTTTCACTTTCTCTTGCGAAAATTCAAACGGTGAATTTCCAAAATCAAAACCATCAATTCGTATAGATTGCCGCTCACCTGCAAATAAAGCATTTTCCACTTTTTCAGCAGCCAAACGAGCATCTTCCACTGATAAGACAGGAATTATTGCCCTACATCCGTTAGCCATTGCCGTCGTGATCGATGTAGTGGCTCGAAATATATCTAATACGATACAAACGGTCTCACAAAGATTGATTCCCTTAGCATCATTCGGTAATAATGCAACATCCAGTTTCATTCGTTCTACCTCCTTGTACATTGATGGATTGATCGCTATGCCTGGTTATACAATACCAATTTCCTCGTCTGTCAAATAACAAGCGGGATCCGATTCCCAAAAATCACCGGTCGTGGCCTCTGCCCGCGCACGGAAATTACCATTACAAACAGCAAGCCATTTACACTTACTACAGCGACCTTTTAATAGACTTTTACGATCTTTCAGCCCCGCAAGGATTGGATTGGATTCATCCATCCAAATATCACCAATCGCACGATCACGAACATTGCCAAATGTATAATTTTGTGTAAACTGATCCGAATGCACGTTTCCTAATGGATCTACATTAGCAAAAGCAATCCCCGAACGATTACCACCATTTCGCATCATCAAATTCCATATTTTTTCAGCACGAACAGGATCTTTTTTCAGATATTGCAAATACAGATACACAATATCCGCGTGATTATCTACCGTTAGAATCTCACATTTATTTCCAAACTCTTCGGTTTTACGAATAATCAGATCCATTACACGGCGAGATTCTTCGTGACTGATGTCATGTTGCATCATCTCTGAACCCCGGCCGGAATATACTAAATGATAAAAGCATACCCGTGGAATTTTTTCTTCTTCAATTAGATTAAAAATATTTTCTAGATCGTGAATGTTATGACGGTTAATCGTAAAGCGCAAACCAACGCGTTGCCCGACTTCCATACAATTGCGAATACCCTGCAACGCTTTTTCAAAAGCGCCCTCCTTGCCACGAAACTTGTCATTCGCTTCCCCTAGACCATCAAGGCTAATTCCTACATAGCCGATATCTAATGCTTTAATATCCTTAGCCACTTGCTTGTCAATCAATGTACCATTCGTAGAAAAAGTAGCGCGGATACCTCGTTCACTAGCATATTTAACCAATTCAAAAACATCAGGACGAATGAGGGGTTCTCCACCTGACAGTAACAATACCGGAACTTTAAACGCAGCGCAATCATCAATAAATTTTTTAGCCTCGAGTGTTGTTAACTCACCATCGTATTTTTTCCCATCTGAACTAGAATAACAATGTGCACATTTTAAGTTGCAAGTTCTGGTAATATTCCAAGAAATAACCGGTCCCATACCAGCAGCAGCACCATGCCGTTGCCCATGAACGCCTTTAGCGTAACGTAGACTATCACCAAAATTTTCTGTATCGCAAAGCAATTTGCTTACACCAATCATATTTTCACTCTTTTCATTATAAATTTTACAAAACAACAACCATAACCCATTTTACCATTGTAACAGTGCCCTATAGCAACTGTCTATACTAAATTAGACGATCGATAATCACTATGATTTTAATACCACTTTACTGCCAATATTCCCACATATTCTTTTAATGCTAAGCTAACGTTTACTAATGCACCCGCCGATGGCCATAACTGATGTGGCTGAAATTTCATCTCAATATTAGTCTGATAATCTGTTGGATAAGGAATTACTGCCACATTGAATTTATTAAACTGTAAAATAGATCGTTCCATATGGAAAGCGGATGTAACCAAAATCGGTTCTGAAAACCCACGTTCTACCAGTATTTTTTTAGTAAACCTCGCATTGTCGGTTGTGTTTAAACTCTGATTTTCTGAAATAATTTTATCTGCAGGGACACCTAGTCCCATTAAAATCACTTTCGCAATATCAGCCTCTAATCCTGTAGTTTCTAGCACCTTGCCACCCGACACCAAGATCGGAACGTGCAAACTGTGGTATAACTGGGCCGAAGTCAATAACCGATTGGCAGCAAAGCCTGATAAATGTCCAAGGCCAGATACATTGGGAGTATCAAGGGTAGCCCCACCACCTAACATCACGATTACATCCCCTTGCACCAGAGTGGGTGGCTGATGCCTTCTCTCTAAAGAACCAATCAGCATATCACCAACTAAAGAAGTTGTAGATAAATAGAATAACAATGTAATCATACTCAGTATTTTTGCCAAACCCCGTTGTCGACGATATAAATAAAAGCATAGTAAGACTAAAGCTAAAAGGATAATCCCAGGGGGAAACAAAAATGTACTATACAGAAATCTAACATAATATACCAACGTTTTTTCCTCCATATCACGATGATTTTATCAACTACTCCCTCTATTATAAACGGATTGCGTCGTAACGTAAAATAAAGGGGCTGTCCCATTACACATTTTTTACAAATCAATCTGCGATTTATCCTTTGAGAGGCATAAATTTTCACCTCAAATGAATGAACTTTGCATATGGATTCGAATTATGTGTTTTGACAGCCCCTTGTAAATATTTTTATGTATCGTATCACTTATGGTAATACATTCTTAATCATAGCTCTAATATTATCAGGTAAATCGACCGCGGTTGTAAAATTTATAAATCCTTTTTCAGGTACTGCTTCATAAATAGTCAAAGCATCCAGCGGCTTATAACCCATAAGCTCAATACTACCTATCTTTGATGAATATAACGCCTGGTGAAAATCAATCGTTACCTCGTTACCGACAATTCCCACTGTCAAACCATGACCGGGATCGATATTCCCTACTAGTTTCGTAACCATCGCTAAACTAACTTTAGAAAAAATCCAGGATATAATCGGCTTATCTGGCAATTTTTTATCGACTACTTTTAACTTTATGCTGGAATGGTCTTTATCATGTACAAACTGCTCTATCTTACACACCAACACTACATGGCCAGCCTGTTTTGTCCGTGCTGTAATTTTTAATTTATGATCTTCCAGCGATGTAATGGATAACTCTTTTACCTGTTCATTATCAGCAATAGCAGCGGCTAACGATTGATTGATGATATCATCCGCAACGGCAATTTTCCCTTGTTCTAAATTGGTAAAAGTTTGTAAATCCCAAGTTTCTTTTAATACTGCAATTACATTGGATAAGTCAGGTATTTTTATATCATGACCCCATCCTTTTATATTTTCCATAAAGCTTTGTGCTATAACAATTGGCATGTCCATCTTTTGTCTTGTCCTCCATGTTCATAGTAATAAAAGCAGCAAACAGTGTTTTGTGCTGTCTACTGCTACTTTTATTTTTTACGAGTAATAATACGTACTACCCGCTCGTACACCATATAATCCCACATCCATTTTGCAAATACGACTGCCCGATTACGAAAATCAATCAAACGTAAAATATGCACAAATGACCATATCACCCACGCAAAAAATCCATGTGTTTTGAAGTTCCCCATCTGCACGACTGCTGCATTACGTCCGATGGTCGCCATGCTTCCCATATCTTTATAGAAGAACGTCTTCAGCTCCTTACCGTTCATTAAACTCTTTATATTTTTAGCAACTATATCCGCTTGTTGCGTAGCGACTGGTGCAACCATTGGTAATGGACGACCATTTTGCATAAAATGTGCAGCATCACCAATCGCAAAAACCTCAGGCTGATTCGGAAGTTGCAAATATTCATTGACTACAGCCCGGCGCATACTCCCCTGCTCAATTCCCAAATGATCCAATAGCTCAGTAGCCTTTGCCCCTGCAGCCCAAATAACGGTCTGGGTAGGAATGACTTCGCCACCTTTAAGAGTCAGTAATTCACCATCATAGTCTATTACCTGTATACACATCCGCACTTCCACATGTTTTCTAATTAAGGTTTCAACCGTAACGTCACGTAAGCTTTCTGGCATCGCGGCCAGTAGCTTGTCCGATGCTTCAACCAATACAATCCGCACTTCTTTAAAATTCATATTATGATATTCTTTTGTTAATACATGATAAGTAAGTTCCGAAATAGCGCCCGCTGATTCTACGCCAGTAGGGCCACCGCCAACCACCACGAAAGTTAGCAATGCTCTACGCTTATCGGCATTTTTCTCATGTGCTGCGAGTTCAAATCTAGACAAAATATGATTGCGAATTACCACAGACTCATCTAGCGTTTTCATACCAAAACTATTTTTTGCAACAGATTCCATACCAAAATAATTTGTCATGCCTCCCGTTGCGATTACTAAATAGTCATAATCAATGGTTCCTGTATCCATCATAATCGATTTATTGTCAAAATCAACCCCTGTTACTTCCGCTAAACGAAAATCAACATTCTTCTGTTGTTTAAAAATAGCTCGTATCGGATAAGCAATATCATCTACAGATAATCCTGCCGTAGCCACTTGATAAAGCAGAGGCTGAAATAAATGATAATTATATTTATCTATTAGAGTAATTTTCACATTCATTTTGGATAGCAACAATGCCGCACGTACGCCACCAAATCCTGCACCAACAACCACGACATGAGGTGTTGCTGTTATCTTCTCTTGCATAATCTATACCTCCATTACATTTCCTTATAAGAATAACATATATTCATCTAAAAGGCACTTCTGTAAAGTAGGAGAAATCTTGATATTTTGCTGTATTTACTTAATGAAACCCAAGTTTGCTCATCCTTTCACATAACAAAAGGCTATCCTGCTTATAATTTTCAGCAATGATAGTTTTTCCTTTTCTTATATATAAAATTAAGGTAAAGAGCATATCCTCTTTACCTTAATTTTACATAATTTATACTATTTTTCCTATCTTTTTTGCATTCTTTTCTGAATAAGTCTCGCAACATACACACCACTAGCACTTGCTTGCGACAGGCCACGAGTAATACCTGCTCCATCGCCAATACCAAACATATTTTCAATTTCCGTTTCAAGCTCTGATGTCAGTTGTAAACGAGAACTATAAAATTTAACTTCTACCCCATATAGCAAAGTATCATCGTTCGCCATACCTGGAGCAATCTTATCTAAGGCATAAATCATTTCAATTAAATTATCCAAGTGTCGTTTGGGAAGGACCAGACTTAAATCACCTGGAGTCGCTGCCAATGTCGGTTTTGTGAAACTTTGTGATAAACGATGTTCATTGGTTCTACGGCCTTTAATCAAATCACCAAAGCGTTGTACCAACACTCCGCCACCTAGCATATTGGAAAAGGAAGCAATCCGTTTGCCATATTGCTGTGGCTCCCTAAAAGGCTTGGTAAACTTATTACTGACGAGCAGGGCAAAATTCGTATTCTTGCTATGCAATTTTTCATCACGATAGCTATGACCATTGACCGTAATGATACCATCCGTATTTTCTGATACCACATAGCCTTTGGGATTCATACAAAAAGTCCGCACTAGATCACCATATCGTTTGGTGCGATAGACTAATTTCGCTTCATAGACTTCATCTGTAATATGCTGAAAAAGTTCTGCTGGAATCTCCACGCGTACCCCAACATCCACTTGATTGCTACTCATTGATAAACCTAACTTGTGACATTTATCAGAAAACCACTCTGAACCCGATCGCCCAGGAGCGGCAATCAAATAATCACATCTGATTTGTCGACTATCTCCTTTTAAGGACAATATAAACTCTTGACCCTGTTTTTTAAATTCATCAACATGTTTCTCAATTAAAATCGTAATGCGCTCTTTTAAAAACTCGTATAGCAATGTAAGAATTTGCAAGTTGTTCTCCGTGCCCAAATGCCGAACCTTCGCCTGCAGTAAATGTAAATCAAACTCTAAAGCCGTTTTGCGAATGCTACTATTTTTAGTAGTATAAAATTCGGTAGGTGCCCCATAATGCAAATTAATAGAATCAACATAATCAATCAATTCTTCTACTTGTTTATCCGAAATGTATTCATTGAGCCAGCCACCAAATTCACTAGTGAAGTTATATTTTCCATCAGAAAAAGCCCCAGCGCCACCAAAGCCTCGCATAATATTGCAAGGCTTACAATTGATACAGTGAGTCACTTTTTTCTCAGCAATAGGGCAATTTCGATGATATATATCATGCCCTTCCTCAATCATAACAACATGGATTTCTGGGTTATTTATGACTAACTCATAGGCTGCAAAAATAGCAGAGGGACCTCCACCAATAATCGCTACATCATATTTTTGGTCCATAATGGGCCTCCTTATTATCCTTTTATATAAGTATATCATTATTTCCATTGACATAAAATTGAAATATTGATATACTTTCAACTATAAACCTTATATGAAATTGGCAAAGATGCCTGCGCATAGAGTTGCGGAGGTTTTTTTATTGTTCATGGACACTGATGTCCTAAAGGTAGCATCCGCTACCTTTAGGACATTTTTTCTTTTACTTTTGCCGTCATATAAAGTCATACCCTTTATTAGTTTTTTCCAAAAACGATAATTATACAACTAGAATCTGCAATGGAAAAAATATTTACCTTTATGATTTGCTATGTTATGGTTATAATGTTTAGTGTATTAATAGATAACGTTAGGTATTTCTTCGGTAATCTAAGCTGACAAGTAGTGCAACTTTGATCCGAAATATAATAAAAAGGGGTAATATGTTATGAAAAAAATCAGCAAAATTGAAGTTATCACGCGCCCTGGTAAACTTGAAGAGCTCAAAGAAGCTTTAGCAGTCATTGGTGTAACAGGCATGACGGTAAGCCAAGTATTTGGTTGCGGATTACAAAAAGGTCATACCGAAGTATACCGCGGCAAAGAATATAATATTAATCTATTAGCCGGCATTAAAATAGAGATTGTAGTATGTGAAGTACCTGTCGAAACAGTAGTAGAAACCGTCAAGAAAGTTTGTCGTACAGGTAAAATAGGCGATGGAAAGATTTTTGTTTACGAGATCGAGAATGCCGTTAGAATCCGTACTGGTGAAGAAGGCGATATTGCCATCATTGATACGCAAGAGAGCAGAGCCTAATATTCTTTCACTTGTCTTTCTTTGCAGTCCAATGTATTTGTCTCTGTGAATGCTGCATTTTTTACTTGCTTATATTTATCAGTTGACGTATCTGTATTGCAGAGGTATAATGAGCGGGCAAAACTTATATATTAAAAAATATATAAAATAGAGACAGGTGACGAATATGAAGGAAGAAGTATTAGATAATATACTGGCAAAGCTTGAAACCATTGATAAACGGCTTGCCAATTTGGAAAACACAACGACAAATGAACTACAAAAACTACATGTAACAGTAGATCTGCTGAAAGCAGAGCAACGAGAAGATGTGATTCCCACGTTGCAACATATTGATGCAAAAATGACCGCGATACTAGAAACGCAAAAACTTAATTTTGAAATTCTCAGAGTTTTTTCGGGTGACTTAGTTCAACATTGAACAGTTAAATTTTCATAAAAGACATAGCTACAGAGTCCTCCTTTACTAGAATGCGATTGGTAAGCCTGCATTCTAGTAAAGGAGGACTCTTCTCTATACTTTCTCAATTATCAATAAACTCCATTTTCCAGTTATAACGGTTCGTATTCTCATCTTTTATATAATGAAAATATGCTGCAAAATTTGTGCCTTTTTTACTTTTTAGACCCCGAAAACCTACCCGGCCATTTTTCAATAACAGTTTAACCATTTCTGGTGAAACCTGTTTACCAAAACCCGTAATGTATCGATCATCTTTCCATATCGCAAATTTGCAGCCATTTTTCCAATTGCTACAACCAAAGCTTTTCGTTGTTTCTACCACAGGACTACTGCATTCCGGACACTGACCCAATATTTCCACATCACTAGACACCTTACTTTTCGCACCGAAATTCGGATCTTTTTTTATAGCGTTCACTGATTTATTGATAAACTCTACGATCATATTGATAAAATCGCTTTTGTTAAATTTCTTTTTTTCAATATCGGCAAGTGTTTTTTCCAGTTTACCAGTATACTCTAAATCAAATAGATCGGGTACCGGAAAGCTTTCTACTAGCATTCTGCCGAGTTCAGTGCAAACAAGGCTCTTCCCTTTGGCTCTTATGTAACCAACATCTTTTAATTTTTTTATTGTCTCAGCTCGGGTTGCCGGTGTCCCGATACTAAATCCACTCAGTATTGCTAGCATCATTTCTTCCGAATCTTCTTTTTCATAACTTTTCCCACAAGTCTCCATTACCCGTAACAACGTTTTTTCATTATGGGCTTTTGGGGCTTTCCGCTTAATCTCCGTTACCTTGCCACTTTTAACTACTAACGGTTCATTTTCTGAAACTCTTGGCAAATTTACTTCTTTGGTAGATACCTTCTCTATTTTTTTCCATCCTTCAGTAAGCTGAACTTTACCTTTACTGATAAACAGCCCTTTTAGGAGTTCATCATCAAGCTTAATGGTTAAAACCGTTTCCTCACTCTCTGCAACAGGCATAAATTGCGCTAGAAAACGATTTTTTATTTCATCATAGACAATCTTTTCATCATTGGTTAAATTTCCTGGTATCATGTAGGTAGGAATGATTGCCGAATGGCTTTCCACCTTTTTGCTATCAAATATCCTTTTGGCCGTGTGAAATATGATCTCACTCGCAAATGGATTCCCCTGCTTATGAGCATTCAATACTTTTTCGGTTTTTTCTATTAAGCTTTCATCTAGGACCTGACTAGCTGTACGTGGGTAAGTGATCGCCTTTTTTTCATATAACGCTTGTGCGGTCTTTAATACTTTATCAGATGTCCATTCTTTATATTTACTAGTGATAGTCCCCTGTAGGTTCGATAAATTAAACAAAAACGGCGGATATTCTTTTTTCCTTTCAACCGTCTTGGCTATAACTATAGCATTTTTGCCGTTTATTTTGTCCTTTATGGCGTCTAAATACTCTTGCTGGTCAAATTTTTCATTATCATCTTCATGATAGGTACCTTCAAATGTAACATTTTCCCGGGTATTAAATTCTGCAATCAGTTTATAATATCTAGATTCCTTAAAGTTTTCTATTTCTTTATCACGATCATAAATAATCTTCAATGTTGGTAATAATACTCGTCCAATATTTAAAACTTTTATTTTTTCGTCATCACGATATTTTACGGTTGCCACCGAAGTAAGATTAATGCCAATCAGCCAATCGGCCAGTTGCCGTCCAATGCCTGCATCCTGTAGCGATTGCATACTGCTATTCGGCCTTAACTGCTGCAATCCCCTTTGGACTTCGTCATTTGTCCATTCATTTAACAGCAACCTTTCAACTGGCTTTTGCGTTTCCAGATACATCGTTATTTCGTCGAAAATCACCTGACCTTCACGATCATCATCTGTCGCAGCAATGATGCCCTCAATATCAGATCTTCCAATCAACGTATTGATAATATCAATTTGCTTTTGCGCGCCACTATCGACTTGCTGTTTATTGATGCCAGATGCTTTGACTTTATATTTAAATTCCTGCGGAATATAAGGGAAATTTTCTAATCTCCAACCCTTGAGCGACGGATCATAGTCTTTCACATCGTATAATTGCAACAAATGTCCGAAAGCCCAAGTGATTACATAGTCATTTCCTTCAATAAAGCCATCTTTTCTAATTTTTGCCTGGATTGCATCCGCGATATTTCTTGCTACCGATGGTTTTTCTGCGATAATCAATTTTTTCATTTTTATTCAATAACAAAAAATTTGTTATCTCCTTTACTAAGTATTTCCATTGGCACGATTCTATTATATAGATATTTTAGCATAGCACAAATAATAAAGGCAGGCAAATAAGTAGCTTGATTATTTAACTTTTTATAACGTCAATAGAGGGATTCACTCTATTATCATAGAAAATAAAACATATGAAAATGCATCATACAATGATTATGACTTTATAGGCAGTTCTATCAATCAGGAAAGGAGGAAGCTACTATGGATCTATTGGCACTTGTGCAAGAAAAAAAGAGAAAAGCAATGGAAAATAATAAATCGTTCCAAAAAGCAACGAAAGCAAAAGCAAATAATACAAACAACAAAATGCCTATGCGAAAAGCCGGCAGAGGAAAATAATCAAGGGATGACGACAGAGAACTAGGAGATAGAAAGTAGCAGTATTTTCTATCTCCTATTGCTACCCGCCTAGCAATCGGAGCTCGAAAATAAAAAAGGATTCTGCTACGTCCCTTGGGGCAACAGCAGAATCCTTTTTACTATAATATAACAGCTTCATTGTTGAATTAAATATCCTTTGCAGGCACTCTCCGCATAAATGTCATTTTTCTTAAACCTTTCGGCAATGCTCCACGCGTAAACATACCTTTTATGATCAGGATCAAGAAACCGACCATACCAAATTGGACCAAGTATTCAATAAAAGTAAAGGTCTCGGTAATGCTAACTAATGAAACCGCCTTTCCCACCATCAGTTTATAACCTTGCCACCATATGACTGCCGTGATAAACGGTTCTATTAAAATTAAGAGAAAAACCAACATTGAAATGGACAGTATATTTTCAATCATCAGGCCAACCGAATTTTTCTGGGAAGATGCATCTTTTACGGCAGAATGATTGGCTCCCATAGCATGCTTACCTTTCCCGACCCAATCACTAAACAGTATGACTAAACGAATGGATAAATAAACAACCATTCCACCAAAGAAAAATAAGGTACATAAAGATAGTAACGTATTGATATACTCAACAAAAGACTGGGAGAGCACTGGGATTAATAGCATAATCGAACAAATGCTAATTTGTAAAATAACATACAGCAACGTTTTGTGCTGAATCACAATACTCTTTTTTTTGCGTTTTCGCCTCAATTGATTAACAGGCACATAGCTCATAACTCTCTCCCTTTTACGATTCTTACTCTAATTCGCTATATAACGATATATTTTTATCTATTCTGCTGAAATATGGTAATTCCTTTTTTCTTTATCAATTGCCTCTCTACTTATTTCAGCAATTGATGAAATGTGATAGGATAAGAATAGAGTATTTTTTAAAGGAGGCTTACCGATGCAATCCCCAACTCCACCAACCAAGCCTACTCCTCCCACTCCTCCTAGTATGACCCACTCTACAAAGACCAATGATACCCACGCACCTCCAACAACAACGCCTCCAGCCACTGCTCCCGCTAAAACAACAACTTCCTCTACAGAAAAGTCCCCACCTGCACCTACAGCTACAGCTGCACCTGACTCCAATACAGCTTCTCAAGCTACTACCAATAACATCCCTCCCTTGGGATCTTATAGCGAACCCTCAAAAGAAACAGCCTCTGGAAGTAGCGTTCCTCCTGCAACCCCAATACAAAAAAATACACCTTCCTCTATGGGCTTTAGCGTGTTTTTTGTATTCGTCTTTATTATTGCTAGCACTCTCATCATAGTACATTTATGGAAAAAGGCTCAAGAAAGACAAATGCCTGTTGTTGATTATTCTGCGGAAAGTTCCGATGAAATAGTAAACTTAATCCTTTCTCAAGATACCCCTGAATCCATACCACAATCTATGCCAAAGCCTCCCCAAAAAGCGATGCCCAAAAAACTCGTGCCAAAAACAGAGCCCAAGTCCAATACGAAAAGTAGTTTCGAAGTTAGAATATAGATGATTTAGGTCACCAAAATGGAGTTGATTTATAAACAGTGAACCACTTAAAACAACAACTTGATATGAAAACGATGATGCTGGCCTTTAAAGCGACCACGCCAGTATTATTCGGTTATTTAGCAATCGGCATTGCTTTCGGACTTTTATTAAAAAATGCTGGTTATCCTTGGATCATTGCACTGATTATGAGTGTATTGATCTATGCTGGCGCTGCTCAATATCTCGCCGTTACTTTTTTTACTAACAATGTCACTTTTATAGAGGTTGCAACCATCACTTTTCTCGTGAATTTCCGTCATATGTTATACGGATTATCATTATTTGATAAATTTAATCTAACGAAACGTTTAAAGCCTTATATGATATTTTCTTTAACCGATGAAACCTATGCACTACTTACCAGCATAAATGACCCCGTCGGGGTAAATAAACCAAAATTTTATTTTTATATTGCACTATTGAACCACTCCTATTGGGTTATAGGCAGTGCAATCGGTGCCATTGCCGGCAATTTTGTAACGATCAATACAAAAGGTCTAGACTTTGCTCTTACAGCCTTATTTATTGTTCTACTACTGGAACAATTAAAAAGCTATAAAACACACATCCCCTTTATTATTGGCGGTTGCTGCGCAGTCATCTCTATTATCATCATCGGAAGAACAAATATGCTGTTATTATCCGTTATGTTGTCCATACTTATCATGTTAGTGCTTAAAAAAAGGATTGTGGAAGATGAATCTAACTAATGTTTATATTTGTATTGCCATTATGGCAGCTATTACTTTTTTGACAAGAGTATTTCCTTTTCTGTTTTTTCGAAACGGAAAACCACCAGAAGTTATTTTATTTATTGGTAAGTTTATTCCTCCTACTCTACTTACAATATTAGTAATATACTGTCTAAAAGACATTCATTTTGAAAAAGGGCCTTATGGCGGAAATGAATTGATTGCCGTCATCCTAGTCGTTATTCTTCATTTACGACTAGGAAACCCTCTGATTAGTATTTTTGGAGCAACACTTGCCTATATGTTTTTAATACAGTCCAACATACTAAGCAGGCTGATCTAATGATCAACCTGCTTAGTATTGGTAAGCTCAGACTCCATCCGGTAAAGCCTTGCCAATGGACTTCAGCGTTGTATTTCCTATGTTTTCATAGTATAATTAACAAAATTAATACCAAACTCGTCCTGATATAGGACGTTTTACCACGTTATAAAGCGGAAATATAAGGAGGCTCTTACATCAATGACTGTACTTGATACCCTAAAAGAACGGGGATTTATCCAACAACTTACCCATGAAACCGAAATTGCTGAACTATTAGAAAAAGATAAAATTACCTTTTATATTGGCTTTGATCCTACTGCAGATAGTCTACATGTTGGTCATTTCCTGGGAATGATGGTCATGTCCCACATGCAGCGTGCTGGGCACCGTCCAGTTTGCCTGATCGGCGGCGGAACAGCAATGGTCGGAGATCCCTCTGGCAAAACCGACATGCGTAAAATGATGACCCAAGATGATATTGTCTACAACGGCGAACGCTTTAAAACACAGATGCAACGTTTTATCGACTTTTCTGATGGCAAAGCTCTCATGCTGAATAATGCGGACTGGTTACTGAAACTCAATTATATTGAATTTCTCAGAGATATCGGCGCACACTTTTCCGTCAATCGCATGTTAACGGCTGAATGTTTTAAACAACGTCTAGATAAAGGTTTATCTTTTTTAGAATTCAATTATATGCTTATGCAGTCTTACGATTTCTTAGAGCTTAACCGCCAATGTGATTGCATTATGCAAATGGGCGGAGATGATCAATGGTCCAACATTCTTCATGGCGCAGACCTTATACGGCGCAAAGAAGGTAAACCTGCTTATGGATTAACGTTTACCTTATTAACTACCAGCGACGGACGTAAGATGGGTAAAACGGAAAAAGGCGCTCTCTGGCTAGATGCTGAGAAAACATCACCTTATGACTTCTATCAATATTGGCGCAATATTGATGATGCTGACGTTGAAAAATGTCTGGCACTGCTCACCTTTATGCCAATGGATGAAGTACGACGACTCAGCGCCCTCAAAGATCAAGAAATCAATATCGCTAAAAAAGCTCTCGCTTTTGAAGTAACCAAACTGATTCACGGTCTAGAGGAAGCGGAAAAAGCAGCGCAAGCAGCAGAAGCACTATTTAGTGGCGCTGGCGCACTAGACAATGCACCCACCGTAGCAATTACGGCTGATCTATTAGGAACCAAAATAATTGACGTTCTCGCTACAACTGGAATTATCACCACCAAAAGCGAAGGTCGCAGACTGATTCAGCAAGGTGGTCTCACAATCGGCGACACCAAAGTGACAGACCTAGAGTTTCTGCTCACTGCTGACTTATTTGAAGATAATAGCCTACTGATTCGCAAAGGAAAGAAAAATTATCATCGCATGATTATCGAATAAGAAAAAAAGATATAGCAATACGTAAAAAGGTACTTTATGCAAACATAAAGTACCTTTTTCTAATCTTCTTATCAACACTCTTTTGTCTAGTAGCAGACATTTGGTCCACTTTAATTGGTTTACTTTTACCTAATAAGAATAAATAGTCGCAAATTCTTTATATGATGCTTTAAGCGATCATCTTAAACACGAAACTTATTCATCTCGGTTTGTAAATCAGCGGCTAACTTAGCTAATTCGTGGCTAAAAGCAGCGATTTCTTCCATTGCTGCAGATTGTTCTTGCGTTGCCGCCGATACATTATGTGTTTGCATTGCCGTATTTTTGGTAACATCGCCAATCCTATGAATGGCACTAACGAATTTTTGACTACCCCCATCTAATTGCTGAACAGTTGTCGAAACTTCACCGATCTCGATGGATACTTGGTTGATCAATGAGGATATTTCGGCAAACGTTTGACTGGCTGAAGAAACAACCTCTGTACCTATTTTCACTTCTCGCGTACCGACCTCCATCGCTCCAACAGCCTTATCCGTATCAATCTGTATTTCACTAATGAGATCGCTAATTTGTTTACTAGCTTCCTGAGACTGTTCGGCCAACTTTCGAACTTCTTCTGCAACAACTGCAAAGCCTTTGCCCTGCTCCCCAGCTCGCGCTGCTTCAATGGCGGCATTCAAAGCCAAAAGGTTGGTTTGTCCGGCTATCGCAGAAATAGTATTGACAATTAAACCAATTTCTTTCGATCGATCACCTAATTTTGTAACCATTTCAGCAGAATCTACTACCGTTTTCTCAATACTATTCATTTGATTGATCGCAATATCAATCGCTTTTTCACCAGCCTTAGATGCAACTGCCGTCTTGTTGAATACCTCTGTTGCACTACTCACACCATCAGCTACTCGTCTTATATTCTCTAATATTTGATCTGTTACCATCACCGTTTGATTAACCTCGGCTACCTGTTTCTCGGTATCTTCAGCAACTTCTGTAATAGAACTGGCCACCTGGGTACTCGCCATTGCCGTCTGCTCAGAAGTGGCAATTAGTTCTTCACTAGAATCTGCCACATGCTTGGTCATCATTACAACTTGCTTAATTAGATTCTTCAAGGTTTTTTTCATAATATTAAAATCATCAGCTAAAATACCAATTTCATCCTTCGCATCAATCTTCAGGTCTTCTGTTGACAGATTCCCCGCAGCGATTTGCTGTACACTTGCGACTACCGATACAATAGGCTCGGACATCTTTTTACTAATATAAATTGCAAACAAAGCAGATAAAACGAGTCCCATCAAACCAATACCAACAGAGTAGATGATACTGATCCATAATTTTTTCTTGTGTTCTTCCGCTTTAGCCACAGCAAACGTATCGATCTCATCAACCCAGCTACCTGTGCCAATGATCCAGTTATAAGGTTTAAATAATAACACATAACTTCGTTTAGGAGATTCTTGTGTTTCATTAGGTTTAGGGAAGGCATAATCTGTGTATCCGCCGCCAGGTTGAGGACCTTTTTCCATAAAATCAAGCACAATTTTTTTGCCTCTTGCATCGACAAGATCCGTCCTACTTTTCCCCTCCGTTGACCGGCCGAGTAGCACCACATTAATACCTTCGGTTGTATCAATCCAAAAATAGTTTCCATTATCAAATCGCAAGTTACGAACTAAATCAGCAGCTCGTTTCTTCGCCTCTGCCTCCGTTAACAGTCCTTTTTGTTGTTGGTTGTAAACGTCCTCGACAAGACTATGTGCAGTTTCGACTTCTAACTTAATGCTACGGTCAAACTGTTCAAATAAAGTACTGCGATATTCTGCTAAAGCAATTTCATCCTTACGAATCGTATCCATAATATTGTAGCAACTAAGAATAAAAATAGAGATAAAGCTAGTAAGAACAAGACACATTATTAATTTGTATTTAATCTTTTTCATAACATATAACTCCCCCTATGAACTAATATAAGATCTGCTATCTTTTCAGAAAACTAAAAGCATAATATACTTATTCAAGAATATTCAAATAAATTCCTTTGTTTTTTTTAATTTTCTTACAATTTATTTCTATTTTTGCAAGAAAAGAGAGATGCCGACGACATCTCTCTTCTCAAAAATTTAATTACTGATAGACTGTATTTTCTTATGAATTCAAGAGCAACATAATGACATCAACCTCAATTTGACGAAGCATCTGGTCATGCTGCTGATTTTCTAGCCATTGTCGATCATTCCACTGTTGCCACTGCTCATTTTCTCGTCGTTGCATTTCCCGTTCATGCCGTTGCATCTCTAATTCCTGTCGATAGAGTCTTTCATTTTGTTGCCGATTGTATTGTTCGTATCGTTGGTTTTCTCTCCATTGTCGATCATTCCACTGCCGATCACTCTCATGATCACGGCGCTTCATTTCCTGTCTATGCCGCTGTTCTTCTTGCTTTTGTCGATTTTGTTGCTGATGTTGCCAATCATCTCTTGGTGAAGCCTCGATGATCGATGCACCAAAACCGATCTGCATCATGCCTACCATTGAGTATATGATTATTTTCTTTGTTATATTTTTCATGAGATATCACTCCTCGTTCTTTTCTATATTTGAATTATAATCAATAACTATGACAATTGTATGACAATATCTCAATAACTTGTAAAAATCATGTAATCAACAATTAGGCTAACAAAGTAAATACGCTAATTTCTGGCGGACAACCAAGACGAAACGGAAACCAATGTCCAGTCCCATTACTAACATATCCATAAACACCATTCGTCTGATAAAGCCCACTCATATAGGTATACGAAGCAAGTAATGACCGTCCGCCAATCATAACCTGTCCGCCATGAGTGTGACCTGCAAGAGTTAGAGGTATTTGCGCAGAAAATCCATCGATCAAAATATCCGGATGATGACCAACTAACACTTTGAATGCATTATGCGGAATATTTTGATCGGTTGTTGCAAAATACTGCTGGCGCACACTAGCACTCACATTAATCCCACTGCGAAAATTACCTGCCCATGGATAACCAACCCCCATCAGATAAAAGGGCTGCGTTCCTGGTACAATTAAAGCACTTTGATTTTCAAGAACGTGGATTCGACTTTTCTTCAGCTCGGCACGAACAAACTCAATATCTCGAAAGTATTCATGATTTCCATAGCAAAAATAAATTCCATGAGGGATTAGCGTCTGCAGTGTATTAAGCCGCTCAATCGCAGATGTAAGCAAGTTCAAATCATCCACAAAATCACCAGTAATGATAACAATATCTGGTTTTTCCTTCATAAGTAGCGCAATGACGGTATCTAATTTATCCAAATCAAAATATGGACCTAAATGAGTATCACTAATCTGGACAATTTTAAAACCAGTAAGATTTGCAGGTAAATTAGAAAAGTGGAGTGAATGACGCTGAACAACCATGTCCGATTGTGCATTGTAAATTCCTTTCATGCCCACTCCCAATGAAAGTAGCGGTGCTGCCGCTAATGAACTATGTAGAAAGTTCCTACGCGTCATAGTCAAAGACGAAGTTGACCGAGCATCTGTTTCTACTTTACCACCTTTGAGTACCCTATGCATTACAGCTAGCAACGGCTGAAGCAGTAGCAATATAATCTGCCCCACTAACCAAGCTAAAGTACCATAAACCAAAAAACGATATACTGCATGCTCTGAATCTACAAATGGCGGACGTATAGACCAGCCATAACCAAGCGTCAAAATAGTAGCCACAGTGAAACCCAAATACATATATTGACTGACCTTCCCACGATAAAAAACAAATAACCTTGATAACAAATAATAATTTAACCAGCTAATAAAAGTTGCGAGCGCTAATATAAGTAAAATAGTCCCATTTATTTTCATCAGTGCCTCCCAAAGTACATACATCTTCTTACATCGATTTTATTTTATATACTTCAAAAGTATTGTATTCCCTTTTTCATAATTATATTTATATAAAAAAACTATCTACCCGAGGATAGATAGTTTTTTTACTTATTTGATATTCGTACATTGATTTTTTTACCACAGTTTGGGCATATTCCTTCACCGCGGCTATTTAAACTAACTTTCGCCCCACATTGTGTATGAACCAGCAAGCCTAACACCCCCCTTTTGATGATTTACTTAAGTAGCATAGATGAACCACTTTACTATTCTATGCTACTCTTACCATTATAGTACATATAATTTCTATTTTTATTAAATTACTGTTAATTATTTTGCAATAAAGCCTGCCATTTTATTTACTCGGATCTTTGACCAAAAGGTTGGAACTTTATATTCACAGTTCCTAATTTTTCTCGAATGCCTTTAATCATCTCAACCGCTCCTGGTGTATCACCATGTACACAAATCGTTTGTGCGGCAACAGGTACTTCCGTGCCATCGATTGCCATTACTTTATTATCTTTTACCATCATCAATACCCTATTGGCTATTTCTTCTACATCATGGATCACAGCACCAGGTAGTTTTCGCGAAACTAAACCACCTACATTCGTATATGCACGGTCAGCATAGGCTTCTTCAACATACGGTATGCCAACATTTTGTGCCGCTTCTACTAATGCTGAGTTGGCTAAACATACCATATAGAGAGTAGGATCTATCGCCTTAATAGCTTTTGCAATCGCAGTTGCTACGGCAAGGTCTTTCTCAGCGACATTAGCGATTGCCCCATGAGCTTTGACATGTTGCATGGCAACGCCTTCCGCTTTACAAAAACCTTGAAGAGCACCAATCTGATAAATAAAATCAGCTTTAATTTCATCTGGAGTTGACATTAATATCCTTCGCCCAAATCCTACTAAATCAGGATATGAGGGATGCGCCCCAATAGCAACATTATATTTTTTTGCTAACCTTACGCTCTTTTGCATATTCGAAGGATCAGAGGCATGAAAACCGCATGCCACATTCACAGAAGTAACAAACGGCATCGTTTCTTCATCAAACCCCAATTTGTATATACCAAAACTTTCACCCATATCGCAGTTTAAATCAATTCGCATTATGGCTATCTCTCCTCTATCTCAACATTATAAGTCTGACCATTTATAGTAACTAGCAGCGTGCGTACTACTCCCATTCCATCACTGGTTGAAGCCCAATTATCTAGCTCCGCTTTCACCGCAAGATAGGTATTTTCATTATCCCGTAAAGCAGCCACCGCTTCTTCATCCGTACACTCAATAAACCTTACGGTATCGCCAGGCCTAGCTTGTGCTAGAAGCGCAAGATCCGATCCGATTACTGCACCAATTTTTGTATAACCACCTGTCGTTTGCCGATCTGCCATCATGATAATTGGCACACCATGACCCGGAACCTGAATGGCACCTTGGCACAATGCATCCGATACAATATCGGCTTTTGTGCTATGCTCGACTGCAGGACCTTCTAGCCGATATCCCATACGATCAGCATCTGTCGATATCGTGTAGGTTGCCGAAAAGAAGGTTTGTATCCCTTGCGCAGTAAACAAATCATCTTGTGGCCCTAGTAAAACCCGCAGCTCTACTTCTGAAGCATATTGAGGGATATATTGCTTTTTAAGAATTCTTGGTATAGCACTTTTTTTTGCGCCTTTACCACCTTTTAAAATGTCACCGCGTTTCAGCGCCCGTCCCTCTAGTCCACCAATCCCTGCCCGAGTATAGGTCGCGCGACTGCCAAGTACAAGCGGTACATCAATGCCTCCATAAACAGCAAGATAGGTACGGCAACCAGTTACTGCATAACTAAATACTAATTCACCACCAGCAGGAACACAAAAAGCCGACCAATTGGCGACTGGCACACCATTCATAGTCGCCTCCATATCACTACCAGCAATAGCAACATAACACTCTTGCTCAAACTGGAAACTCCCCCCAGAAAGAGTCATCTCGATCACCGCCGCCTGTGGTTGATTACCGACAAGTAAATTAGCTACCTGGCAGGAAAAAAGGTCCATTGCACCAGCAACCGGCATACCATATGCCTGGTAGCCCCATCGTCCTGCATCTTGAATGGTAGAAAACAATCCAGAATTTATAACCGTAATCATTAGGGTTGTCCCCCTTCCAGATCGCCAATGACTGATTGATAAAGACCAGCCTTCACTTCAGCGAAAATATTCTCATACTGCTCTCTATTGACCTGCTGAAAATGCAGATAATCACCAGCATGAAACAGAAAAGGCTGCGCTAAACTAAAATCAAAAGTCTTAATCGGCGTACGGCCAATTAGCTGCCAACCACCAGGGCTTTCAATCGGATAAAAAGCAGTCTGTGCTCCACCAATACCAACAGATCCTGCTGGAACCTTCGTCCTCGGCACCTCTAGTCTGGGAGTTGCTATTTTTTCTGACATTCCGCCTAAATACGCATAGCCAGGAGTAAATCCCAGCATATAAATAAGATAAGGTATAGAAGTATGAATATCTATGACCTCCTGCTTCGTTAGACCATTATACGTTGCAACAAAAGATAAATCTGGCCCAAACTCATCATCATAGCATACTGGAATATAGATCACTCTGGCATTTTTTTTTTGATCGATTACCTCCTCCATTTGAGCGACTAACCCCATGATCCTATCTTTCAATACTGCTCTCGTAATCGATAATGGATTAAAATATAGTAATAAAGAGCGATATGTTGGAACGACTTCTCTAATATCATCTTTTAAATGGATATTGATCAGATCAGTTAGTCGATGAACCTTGAAGTTTATATCCTGATCCACTACATCCCCAAACTCAACTACCAATCCTTGTTCACCAGCGCTCAGCATCCTTATGTTATCCATGAACAACCTCCCCTCTATGTTTTACATTGTAAAAAAGGCCCCAACGGAATCCCGTGAAGCCTTGAGCGAACTTATTTCCACATTATGAAGATGTCTTGTAAGGAAATTACCAAATCAGGAAACATCGTTGCAATAATTTTTTCATCTTCACCCAATGCAAAGGTTTCTGGTAGATCATAATGTCTCTGCTCATTCAAAGCATACCGTATAATACTTTCCGTTTCAGGCGTAATGATCCAATACTCCCTCACGCCTGCTTTTTCATATTTGTGCAACTTAATCATATAATCGCGTTTTTTTGAACCAGGAGAAACAATTTCAATAATAAGAGTAGGCGCCCCATTGTAACCACCTTGATCTAGCTTATTTTTCTCACATACAACAGCTAAATCAGGTTCAACAATGTTTTTATTTTTATTGTCATCGGTTTCGTCATTCTCTAGAGGTAACCTCACTGTAAAGGGGGCTGCAAATACTCTACATTGTTCCCCTTGAAAGTAGTTATGTAATTGGAAATATAAATTTCCTGATATCGTTTGATGTACGGGCGAGGGAGTAGCTTGGGCGTATACTACACCATCTATAATCTCATAACGTTCATCCTCGGGCCAAGTTAAATAATCTTTATAAGTGTACTCTCTCTGTTCGTTAGGTAGTGGCATAAAAGCACTCTCCTTACCGCCTTTTAACATTCAAATGAACCTAGGATACAATACTATCATTATACCCAAAAGATATGTTTGAAACAATAACGACTTACTGGGGCAAGTGCTTTTCATATTATCATCATTCTAGTTTTAGCTGGTGAAGCTACCCGAAAACTTTTAAAACCATGTAATGCAAAAAACCACGAACTTCGTGGTTTCACTTATTTTTTTTAAAAAATATTTCTTACTGTCATTATAACACCAATAATCAGGCATAATATGAGAATGGGGGGAATGAGCCACGGTATCATAAATCCCCATTCTTTTATCCAATTTCTTTCCGCTTTACGTCTATCTTCACCTTTCATTCTATCTGCCTGAGCTAAATCAGATCTTCCAATTTTATCATAAACTGCAGCACGATTTATATATAAAGTACTTAAACTGCTTAATTCCATTCCTTTGGTATAGTCATTTATTGCCATATCATATTGATTATTTTTTTCATATAGTAAAGCTCGATGGATATATAATTCAACCTCTGGTTTCAATTCTATCAATTTACTATAGTCATGTATTGCTAAGTCAATTCGATTCTGCTTTTCATATAAAATAGCACGACATGTATAATGAGTCATGCTATAAGGTTCTAATTCGATTAATTTTGTAAAATCATTTATTGCTTCATCATATTTTTTTAACTTATCACGAAGCAAAAAAGCTCTCACTTTGTACGCATATATTGATTTAGAATTTAATTCAATCGCCTTGCTAAAGTCACTTTTGGCATTACCATACTGTTTCTCAATTTCGAATACCGAACCACGTTTGAGATAATATTGTTCTGCTGCTTTCGGATCTAATTCTATTATTCTCGTATAATCTTCTCTAGCTAAATTGTATTCTTGCTTTTCTTGATAAAGACGTGCCCTAAGATCATATGCCGCAATATACGCAGGGTTTAATTCCAATGCTTTTGCACATGCCTCAATAGCCTTATCCTTTTCCTGAAGTTCTGCAGCTTTATCAAACCATTCTTTCGCTTGAGATATCTTAGCATCACTTAACGATTCCTCACGTGATTCGCCATATGCTATTGTAGAAATAGAAATAAACATACTTAAATATATCACAATAAATAATATACTTCTTCTTTGTTTTAGCGTCATAAGTTATCTAACCTTCCACTATAAATTTAACATTTAGACAATCATTTTTCACATCACTTGTGAATTTATAATTCTCAATATCTTGCAATCTTTTTGCATACATCTATATTTACCATATAATTCAAAAACTCCTGCTAAATTTTCTACAAAATTTTACAGGAGTTTCTTCGCTATTATAAATAATATGAGTTACCCAGTTGATCCTAAACGCAAATGTTTGGGTGTCTATTACGAACATGCCATCAATGACATGTGATGTAACAACAAAGTCATCACTACCGTTCAATACTTTTAAGTTTTTTTCTCTACATTAAGGAAAACGTAAGTACCAATTATATCACAATCGTCATTAAGCCTCGGTTCGGTAGTAGCTTCTACTATTATGTATTCTTTATTGGCAATTGAAATCGTAGAACCCTCAAGGGCTCGAATTTCGTCATGGTCAGGTAACGATAGCGACATATCCTCATCATTAAGTAACGTTACTCCAGTATCATTATCAATAACAATGGTAGACGTAGGTATAGATTTCATATAAGAGCATCTCCTTGCAAATTTTTCAGAGGCTACTACTCTATTATTATGCGGCAATAACAATATCTGTATTCACCCAAATATTCCTAGAATAATCTTTTTCTCACCTGTCGTGACAAAAAGTCCTTTTTCAGATCTTATATGTCTCAATATATTATAATGCTATCCACTTTTGTCAAAAAGCGCTACAATTATCAATCTATGTTTTCTTAATCATTACAATAATTCCGGTTTTAGCTGGTGGAGCTACCCAAAATCTTTTAAAACCACACAAAGCAAAAAAAGCCACGAATTTCGTGCCTTGATAAGTAATCGGGATTTATAGGGACACGGGGACAGGTTATTTGTCCCACGGAAATTAACCATAATGCGAATTATTTTTATATTTAGGTAGACTTTTTCCGTTTTCCCTTAACAAATAACCCAGGTGACTGGGACAGATAACCTGTCCCCATGTCCCACTATCATTATACCCAAAAGATATGTTTGAAACAATAACGACTTACTGGGGCAAATCACTTTATACGATAACTTATAAGTTTATTATATCCATAGTGTAGGCGAGGAACTCTGAAAATAAGCACAACAAAAAAGCCACTAAATACCTTTCAATTCAGGTAATTAGCGACTTTATAAGTTTTTATTAACTCTGGGTCTAGATACTAGTAACGAGGTGTGCTCCTGCCCTCCCCTCCGAAACACTTAATTATTTTATCATCTATTGGAAGGTAAGAAGTATACCCCATCCTTCCTTAAAACTCTGACTAAATTTTAAACTTAGACACTACCAACTGCAATTGTTCCGCTACGTTAGCTAGATGCTGACTGGAAGACGCAATCTCCTCCATTGATGCCGATTGTTCCTCCGTAGCGGCTGAAATATTCTGGGCTTGGCTGGAAATTTCCTGACTGATGCTGTTCGTTTCCCGCATTCCTTCTAATACCTCTTGACTATTTTCAGCTAGTTTTGTCAAACCATTAGCCATTCCTTGTGCAATACTGGCAACATCTTTAATATGTCCATCAATATCCTTAAAGGCCCTACCTGCCCTATCAACAATCTCTGTTCCTTGTCTTACTTCTTTGGTACCACCGTCCATAGCCACTACCGCCTCATCGGTCTTGCCCTGAATATCTCTGATAAGTATTGCAATCTGTTTCGCCGCTTCCTGTGACTGCTCAGCCAACTTACGTACTTCCTCTGCGACTACAGCAAATCCTCTGCCTTGCTCACCGGCCCTTGCCGCTTCAATGGCGGCGTTTAGCGCCAGAAGATTCGTCTGACTGGCAATACCGGAAATTGTTTCGACAATCTGCCCGATCTCTTTAGAGCGTTCACCCAGTTCGGCAACTACCTTGGCTGAATTATCTACTGTTTGCCGGATACTAGTCATTTGACTAATGGCAGTATCCACCGCTTTATTACCTTCACCAACCGCACCTACAGCTCTACTAACTATAGCCACAGCATTCCGTGTTTTTTCAGTTTCCGCCTTAGCTCCATCCACGATTCTCTCCACCAATCCTACAGCCCCTTCCAAGGCGTTGACCTGACGATCAACCCCTTGGGCCGTACTGGAAATGGAGATAGCCACTTGATCGGCAGCCTGAGCCGATTGTTCGGCATTAGCAGTAAGTTCCTCAGAAGATGCCGCCACCTCTTCTGCAGTTGTCTTCATCCGTGCAATGAGTTGCCGCAAATTTTGTTTCATGGAATTGAACGCTTGCGTGAGATGTCCAATTTCATCACGCGATTCTACCAGCAAATCTTCCATGCATAAATTGCCGTTGGACAATTCTTCAGCATGCGCCTTCAAGCGAACCAGCGAACGAGTAAGCATCATCGAAAATCGCAGGCAAGAAAGAACTACCAAAGCTATGCCCAGCAAGGTCAACGCGCCATAGATGAGCTTTAACGACTGTAGCTGCGAAAAAATCACACTTTCTGGTACGGAAATGCCGATGATCCACTTTGTGCTTGGCACTGTTTTATAGGCAAAAATCCTTGATTCCCCGCCCTTTTTTATCAAGATATGTCCCTCAGGCTGTTTTAAAATATCTGCAGCCTTACTCTTCAACGCCTCATCTTGTTCAAGTGACGTCTTAACTTGCGCTGCATCAGAAGAAGCTAGAATTGTGCCGTGATGATCAATGATCATGCCGTCACCTACTCCATGATATTTCAACTCCTGAGCTTTCGTCGCTAAACTTTCCAGCGTGAGCCCTTGCACAACAGCACCTCGGAATTTCCCTGAAGCGTCATTATAGGGAACTGCAATCGATACTACAGGTTTTCCCGTAATTGCATCTTTGTAGACATCGGTAAAAAAAATATTGTTGGTGCTTTTTGCCGTCTGATACCACGGACGCTGACGTGCATCCAGCTTACCCTGCATATTTCCTGCACGATAGGCAACAGATAAGCCTTCTTCATTGCCCACCATAATTTCCAAAATTTCTTTGTCATCACCGATAAACCCAAAAATTTTCCGTATGTCATCTGGTGAATTGGTTCCATCCTCCATTATATGCATCAGATTTGCCGCTGATCTAACAATCTTCTCTTTTCCGTTAATCCAACCTTCAACCTGATTCGTCTGGCTTTCCAACCCCGCATTCATTTCCTGTCGAATACTGTTCTCCAAGCTCTTCTCAGCATTGTAATAACCCACACAAGACACGATGACCATAATAAGTCCCACAATACCCGCTAAAACAAAAAATTTCTGTCTCACATTCAAAGCAAAGCCCTCCATTCATCAATATTCTACATTTTTCATTCTTATATACTAACCATAACTCGCAGTTCACCATCCGTCAAGTGCCTCTGTTAACGTATGCTCCTTTTCCGGGGACACAGCGGGGACACAGGGACAGGTTTGTCCTCCCCTGAGCCACCGTCCCTTGTCTTCTTTCTTTAACCTGCCAATACGTGATATAATTCAACATACGTTCTAAGAAAGCAATCTTTTAGGAAGCACAGGTGATATAGATGGAACAAACCTATTCGTTACAGGCAAAAATACGTCAATTATTGATTCTTTTATTTCCGCTTTTCATAACACAATGTTCTCTATTTGGTATGAGTTTTTTTGATACCATGATGTCAGGACATGCGAGTTCAAATGATTTAGTCGGTGTTGCCATAGGCACCAGCATATGGATGCCCGTATTTACAGGACTAAATGGAATTTTATTTGCCTTAGTCCCAATTGTTGCACAAATGCTTGGTGCTAAACGCGATGAAAAGATCTCATTCGCAGTCATCCAAGGTGTCTATCTATCACTTGCCATGTCGTTTATCGTGATTGTCTGTGGCATAATGATCATTACTCCTCTCTTAAGCAGCATGAACCTTACCCCTGCTGTATATGAAATTGCGCGAAATTTTTTATTTGCCATATCATTTGGAGTTGTACCACTCTTTCTATCTACTATCTTTCGTTGTTTTATTGATACACTTGGTTATACCCGAGTGACAATGCTCATTACGGTAATGGCATTACCAATTAATATCATACTAAATTATCTACTCATTTTCGGTAAGTGTGGTTTTCCTCGGTTAGGTGGTGTAGGCGCAGGTTATGCCTCCGCTATTACCTACTGGTGCATCACACTGATCAATTTATATATTATACAACGCAAAAAACCGTTTAGCAGTTACCATATAATAAATCAATGGTATCCAATTTCTCTTGCCGCATGGAAAGAACAACTTAGAATCGGTATACCCATTGGTACCTCTATTTTTTGCGAAACCAGTATTTTTGCTGCTATTACTCTACTAATGAGTCAATTTAATACCATAACCGTTGCTGCATACCAAATCGCCATCAATTTTGCGTCTCTTATATATATGATACCACTGAGCATCTCTATGGCTCTAACCATTGCCATTGGCTTTGAGGTTGGCGCAAAACGTTTTAAAGATGCGAGGCATTATAGTTATATAGGTATCGGCATTGGAGTCGCTATGGCACTCATCTGCGCCATTGGGCTATTTCTATTTAACGAGCAAGTAGCAAGAATGTACTCCGAAGATATCGAAGTACTCAAACTTGCTCAGGTCTTTTTATTGTATGCGATTTTCTTTCAGTTATCCGATGCAATCGCTGCACCAATACAAGGTTCATTGCGTGGCTATAAAGATGTGACCGTCACATTTATTTTAGCCCTCGTTTCTTACTGGATTGTAGGTCTGCCAGTTGGTTACCTGCTAGCTAACTATTCATCCCTTGGTGCCATCGGATACTGGATCGGGCTTATTTCCGGATTGGCCTTTGGCGCTATTTGCCTCTCAATACGACTGATCACTGTACAACGGAAAAAATGTTATCAACAATCCTAAGTGGATACTGTTGATAACATTGATAAAAAATATATCGCACTATATCCATCTTAATGGCAATCGTCGTGGCTGGGCTATAAGGGTTGAGTGGCTTTACGAAGGACGCAAGCGAAACCCTTATAGCCCAGCCAAGGCAGACTAACAATACAGCTGTCAGTATTTCTTAGTACTTGATAAATATCACGATCTCCATCTTGATGGCAATCGTCGTGGATGGGCTATAGGGTTGAGTGGCTTTACGAAGGACGCAAGCGAAACCCTATAGCCCAGCCACGACAGACTAACAATATAGCTATCAAATTCTTAGTGCTATCTATCTATTTGTTCCTGTAAAGCTACCATTACTCTTTCGATTACTTCTTGCCAATCATCAAGCTTACGCTGACGGAAAAGACGTACTGCTGGATACCAAGGACTGTCCTCTCGCGCCAGTTGCCAACGCCAATCGGCATCAAATGATAGAAGCACCCATGTGGTTTTCCCCATTGTTGCAGCCAAATGAGCAACAGCCGAATCAACGGTTATCACAATATCCAGTGCTTCGATCAATTTTGCCGTTTCCATGAAATCAATCAGCTGCTTTGAAACATTAATCACCGTATGTGATGTAGCAGTTAAGTCTTCTGCCCGTACTCCAACTTGAAGACTAACCCAGCTAACATTTGAAACACTAAATAGTTGATCGAATACTGCAAAAGGAATGGATCTTTTCCGATCATCAAGATGCTTTGGATGCCCGGCCCAAACAACACCTACTCGATACCGTTTCCCCTGATCCATATTCCCGAGAATTTCACACCAATTTTTATCCTCTTTCGAGTGGTCGATCTTATAGGGGACGCTGTCTGGAATGGTCTCGCTAGAAGTATTTAACCGTACCGGCAAGCTGAGCAAGGAGCACGCAAAATCATATTGCCCCACTGGTGGACAATCGCCAGCAACAATGTTCACATTCGGGTGAGCACTGCGCAATAAACGTTCCAATGGCGCTTGCACCCATAAACTTATGCGAATGTTACATGCTGACTTTGCTACGTTATTTACATATCGGACAAATTGAATGGTATCGCCAAATCCGTACTCCCAGTACAGTAAAATACTACGCCCCGTTAGATCTTCGCCAAGCCAGTTTGGAATTTTTAATTGTTTGTCCGTGCATCTCCTTAGCCTTGTTTTTTCATATGTTGCCCAGCCTTGCTCAAACTTTCCCCGTAAAAAATGAAGTAACGCAAGGGCAAGCTTGGCTTCCGAATAGTCTGGCTTCAATTCAATAGCCCTACAAAAATAGGTTTCTGCCTCATCAATGCATTTGGTTCGCCTCATTAGACCACCCATATTATAATAGGCTTCCGGGTAATTAGGATTGAGTTGTATCGCCTGACAGTACGCCTCTTTCGCCTCTACTATGCAAGATTGTTCTTCCCAAGCAGTACCTAAGTTATTATAGATTTCGGGTTGATCTGGAAACAGTTCAATAGCCCGCTGAAAACATTCCACTGCTTTTTGCAAGAAATTCAAATCGATTAGTACTAAACCTAAATTATTGTATGCATGGGGATCATTAGGGGATAGTTCAATAGCTCGGCGAAAACAGGCCTCTGCTTCGTATAGTTTTTTCATCTCGCTTAAAACCAGCCCTAAATTATTATAGGCTGGTGAATAGTTGGGATTTAGCTCAATCGATTTACAAAAAGCTACCACTGCATTTTCTAAATTTCCTTCGAGAGCCAGTTTTATTCCTAAATCAAGATGCATTCTAAACATGTTGTATTCTCTCCACTATCTCTTTTATACGTCTGCCACAGACGCTTGCACCCATATTCTACATACAAATTGAGATAAGAGGCAGGTAAAAAGTTATTACTTTTCATCTGCCTCTTTGTTATTTACTTATCACAGAAACGCCCATATAAGGACGCAATACTTCAGGAACAATCACAGATCCGTCCGGTTGTTGATAGTTTTCTAAAATGGCAGCTACGGTCCGGCCAATAGCAAGACCCGAGCCATTTAGTGTATGCACAAATTCAGGTTTCGCCTTCGGTTCTCTGCGGAATTTAATATCCGCACGGCGCGCCTGGAAATCCTCAAAATTAGAGCATGATGAAATTTCGCGGTACGTATTGAAACTAGGTAGCCACACTTCTAGATCATACGTCTTGGCTGACGAGAAACCTACATCACCACTACATAATGCCATCCGGCGATAAGGCAATCCTAAGAGTTCAAGAATGCGCTCTGCATTCTTCGTCAACTTCTCAAGTTCATTATAGGATTCTTCTGGTAAGGAGAACTTGACCATTTCCACTTTATTAAACTGATGCTGACGGATGAGTCCACGGGTATCTCTACCAGCAGATCCTGCCTCAGCTCGGAAACAAGCACTATATGCCGTGTAATATAATGGTAAGTCTTTGCTATCTAGAATATCACCACGGTGAAAATTAGTAATTGGCACTTCCGCCGTTGGAATCAAATAATAATCTAGCCCCTCAAGTTTAAACATATCTTCAGCAAATTTAGGCAGTTGCCCTGTCCCCATCATACTATCCTTATTGGCAATAAAAGGTGGGAAAAATTCGGTATACCCATGTTCACGTGTATGTATATCAAGCATGAAGCTGATTAATGATCGTTCTAGTCGTGCACCAAGCCCCCGGTAAAAGGTAAACCGTGCTCCCGTAACCTTACTGCCCCGTTCAAAGTCAAGGATATTAAGAGCCTCTCCAATCTCCCAATGTGCTAATGGCTGATACGCAAACTCTGTTGGCTTGCCCCAAGAACAGACCTCAACATTACTATTCTCATCAAGACCGACTGGCACTGACTGATGAAGCATATTAGGTATATTCATAATAATACCCTGTAACTTATTTTCCACCTCTTTGACATTCGCATCAATCTCTGAAATCCGATCACCAACTAGGCGCATTTCAGCCACTAGCTCATCCGCATTTTCTTTGGCCCGTTTCAATTGACTAATTTCCTGTGATACCGTATTACGCTTATTTTTAAGCGCCTCTACTTCACCCAATAGTGCACGGCGCTCTTTTTCAAGTGTTAAGAATTCATCTAGACTAAGATTATTCCCACGCTGGATCAGCGACTGCTGAACCGCCTCCGTATTATCCCGAACAAACCTAATGTCAAGCATATTTTTGACCCCCTAGTAATGTAATGATGTCCCTTTTCTCTTTTATATCTAAAATTCAATTTTTTTTTGATAAATCCTTCATATTATACTATCCCCCTACATAAAAAGAAAGTAGTCAGGATTTTAATTCCAAGGAGCGATGCCATGGCTACTACTACAATATCTCAAATTATCAAAATCTCCGCTACCTATGCAGGTACTGTCATGGGCGCCGGTTTTGCCTCCGGCCAAGAGCTCACCCAATTTTTCGTTGTTTATGGCAGCATGGGTCTAGTTGGTCTAATCGTAACAGGGTGTTTATTTGCATGGCTAGGTAACCAAATATTAAAGCTCAGTTATCAAATTGGCGCTACTAGTTACCACCAATTATTATATCACGTCTGTGGTAAAAGTATCGGTCTATTACTAGACATTATGATTACTGCATTTTTATTTTTTGTGTTAACGATTATGCTCGCAGGCGCAGGAACACTCGCGTATGATAATTTTCATCTTCCCTATAGCCTAGGTATTGCCATCATGAGCTTTAGTCTTATGCTGACAACACTCTACGGACTAAAAGGCATAACCACTGTCAATATCGTGATCACACCCTTATTAACCATCACAATTCTCGCCATCGGAATTTATTCTCTAGCATACCATCAAGTTGATTTATCAATGATGCAAGCCCCGCCCCAAAGCACAAACTTGCCTGCTCCGCATTGGCTACTATCCAGTTTACTTTATCTTTCTTATAACCTAGTCATGAGTATTACCGTATTAGTTCCACTTGGGGCATGCACCGAACGCACACCCCGCATGATAGGTAGTATAATAGGTGGCTTATTGCTAATGCTGCTGGCAGGTTTGGTAACAATCGTCGTAATGGTTCATTACCCTCAATCGTTAGAACATCAAATTCCAATGCTCTCTATTGCAAGTTCACAGCATCCCTTCCATCACATTGCCTATATTTTTATATTTACAGCTGCTATGTATACGACGGGACTCGCGACGCTATATGGCTGCGCGACAAAACTTACCATAAGTACAGGTTTGTCGATGAAAAAGAGTCTATTCTTACTGCTACTCCTTGGCCTTCTGATTAGCCAAATTGGCTTTTCCACGCTAATCGCTATTATTTTCCCAATATTCGGCTATGCTACGCTAGGATTTACTTGTCGGATTCTCTATTTGTCCTTCTTTCCTAAATAAGTAATAGCACTGAGTACAGCAACGAGTCCCTCACCTGTAGCTTTTGCAATTTGCCACGGTTTACCGGTGCAATCACCAGCTGCAAATACGCCAGGAATATTCGTTGACATATCACGGTTCACCTTTATTACGTCGCCATCTAATTCAAGGCCTGGCAATACATTTTCTACTGGATCAGACTGCCTGATAATAAATACACCATGAACATTTAAATTTTCTTTCGTCATCACCAGATTTTCTACTACTACATCACCGGTAATCTCCTGTGGTTTATCATGTACCAGTTCAATCTCAGCCCCTATGGCAGGTTTCTCTTTATATTGAGGAAGATAATAGACTTTACGGCATAATTCTTTTAAATAGTCAGCCTCATGTTCTCCTTCTTCCGTATAGGAAATGACCGCTACATCTTTGCCTCGATACATCATACCATCACAAGTCGCGCAATAACTGACGCCTCGCCCTAAGAATGTTTTTTCACCCTGAAACAAGGTGGTCGGTACAACACCTGTAGTAATGATCACAGCTTTTGCTTCATACGTATCTTTAGGCGTTACCAACGTAAATATATCATCACCAGGAAAGACGTTGACTACTTTTTCTTTGACCAACGTTGGTTGATGGGCCAGGCAGTGAGCGGAAAATTGTTGCATCATTCCTTGCCCTGTAATTTGAGGCATACCTAAATAATTGTCTACAATATGAGCTTTTTGTAATTTTTTACTAAAATCCATATGTTCAAAGAGCACAACACTTTTATTACGGATGCGTCCAGTAAGAGCTGCCGATAAACCTGCTGGTCCTCCACCAATGATTGCAATATCAAACACTTCACTTGCCATTTCCATTTCCCCCTTCAAATTAGACTTGAGGTGATTTCATGTATAATCATACGATCATGTCAGTGGCTTACTTGCCAACCTTTTTAGTTTTATTCGTCAGTGGTATCTGCGTTGGCAGCGTAATCAGTCTCTTTTTTTGTCTGCTCGATCATACTCTTCTTGGTATCATGATTGGTATATGGATATCCTTATTAACTGGTGTATTCTCAGGCCTTGCCGGCCTTATCTACGTAGCAGTACTCAATACCCTTGCCCCGACGATTGGCGGGATTCCAGTACATATCGAGCCAACACCAATGACGCTACCACCTGGTTCCAAGATCGAGCAATCTCATTCGCGGTTATAGTCATCAAATCATCATAATCTACTCTTTTATTGCAATTATTATATTTTACCCAATTCCTAGATAATCCTGCATATAAAATAAATAAAAAGAATGAAAGCGGGAGACAGGCTATCCTGTACTCCCGCTTCCGAATGCTTCGCACTACTTATCCATTTTTTTGTTGGAAGTCTAACATAAAGTCTTTTAATGCCTGGCAACCAGCTACGCTCATTGCATTGTAAATAGAAGCTCTAAGACCGCCAACTGAACGATGACCTTTCAAGCCAACTAAACCTGCTTTTTCAGCTTGGCTAGCAAATGCTTTTTCGAGTTCTTCGCTTGGCAAACGGAATGTAACATTCATTAACGAACGGCTGTCTGCAGCAGCATGACCACGGTAGAAGCCAGCGCTTTTATCAATTGTATCGTACACTAAGCCAGCCTTTTCTACATTGCGTTTCTCCATAGCTACTAATCCGCCCTGAGCTTTTACCCAACGTAATACTAGGTTTAACATATACACGGAAAATACAGGTGGAGTATTATACATCGAATTATTTTTAGCATGTGTTTCATAACGCATCATAGCCGGAAGGGTTTTGGGGTTATTTTCCAATAAATCATTGCGAATAATGACAACGGTAACACCTGATGGTCCTAAATTCTTTTGAGCACCAGCATAAATCATCGCGAAGTTTTCAGCATTAAAAGGTTTATTTAAAATGTCTGAAGACATATCGGCAATTAAAGGCACGTTATCAAATTTAGGTAATTTTTGCCATTGCGTGCCAAAAATCGTGTTATTGGAAGTAATATGCACATATGCTGGGTTCTCACTTAACTTAATCTCATCCATACTTGGTATACGCTTATAATTTTCGTCAGCAGTAGTTGCTGCTACATGAGTATTACCAAAAAGTTTTGCTTCTTTTAGCGCTTTTTCAGACCAAGAACCAGTTAAGATATAGTCTGCAGTACGCCCCTCAGCTAAGAAGTTCATAGGAATGGTTGCAAATTGAGTACTGGCACCACCCTGTAAAAATAGCACTCGATAGTTGTCGCCAATCCCTAACAATTCCTTTAAATTAGCCTCTGCCTCAGCATTAATGGCTTCAAAAGGTTTCGATCTATGACTAATTTCAAGTACCGACATACCTGTTTGTTGATAATTAAGTAATTCCGATTGTACTTCTTGCAATACCTCTAGCGGCAATGTTGCAGGTCCAGCATTAAAATTATAAATACGATTATTCATGTTAATTCCCCTCACTTATTAAATGTACTACTATACCATCTCGGAGCTTTGGTTCAAACCATGTCGATTTAGGCGGCATGGCTTCACCAATATCAGCAATGCTCATTAATTCTTTCGTGGATGTTGGGAACATCGAAAAGGCTACCGCATATTCACCATTATCAACCACTCGTTCTAATTCCTTGATTCCACGGACACCACCAACAAAATTGATGCGTTTATCAGTACGGACATTTACAATCCCCAAAACTGGGTTTAATAGATTTTCTTGTAATATCGTTACATCTAATCTGCCTTTTGGACTATTTTGATCATATGTCCCAGGTTTCGCAACGATCTTATACCACGCTTTATTGAGATACATCCCAAAATAATGTGGATATTCCGCCTTGCAAGAAAGACGTGTGCATGGCTCAACCGTGAATTTTTCTTGAACCTTAGCTAAAAAATCAGCTTCCGATAAACCGTTTAAATCTTGCACTACCCGGTTATAGTCAAGAATTCTCGTCATAGTATGCGGCACAATAACCGTTAGGAATCGAGTATACGCTTCCTCACCAGTATGCCCAGGATTTGCTTTCTTTGTATCATAAATACGTCCAGCCGCGGCAAGCCGGTGATGCCCATCTGCAATATATAATGTTTCAACACGAGCGAAGGCTTGTTCAATCGCTTTAATTTTAGTCGTTTCATTGACGATATATAACGTATGGTGAATCTCATCTTCCGTTGTAAAATCATATACAGGTTGCTTGCCCATACACTGAGCTATCAGCGCATTTACGGTATCATCCGCTTTATAAGTCAGAAATATCGGACCGGTTTGTGCCTCAGTCGCCAAGATATTTTTGATACGATCTTGTTCTTTGTCAGTTCTCGTTAGTTCATGCTCTTTAATCGTATTATTTTGATATTCTTCTATAGAGGCTGTAGCCACAAGTCCCACCTGAATATGCGTACCCATTTGCTGCTTATAAACATAAAAACATGGCTGTTGATCCTGTACCAATGTTCCATTTGCAATAAATTCTCTAAGATTTTCGCCTGCTTTTTGATATACAGCATCGCTATATATGTTAATGTCAGGATCAATATCCACTTCAGCCTTTGTTACTCGTAAAAAGCTATGCACATTCTTACTCGTAATTTGTCTAGCTTCATCAGAATTCATTACATCATAAGGTAAGGATGCCACCTGCGCCGCGAGTTCGGGCACAGGTCTAAGACCACAAAAAGGTTTTACACTCGCCATAATGAGCCCTCCTATATCGCGCTAAAATTTACCAACTTAGCGCCTAGTATACCATCTACAGCATTAAATTTCAGCATAACGTCTGCTGGAATATCAGAATCTACACCCATGACCATAATATTAGTACCAGCAATTTCTGTACGTCCAACTTGCATACTATCAATATTAATTCCTTCATTCCCCAAAACCATACCAACTTTACCAATGATTCCTGGGCGATTGATATGCGGTCCAACAATTAGCCATCCCTTAGGCTCAACATCTACACGATATTCATCGATCATAACAATACGACCTTCCGTGCGACCAAATAAAGTTCCAGCTACAATATGGCTCTTTTTATCAGTATGCACAGTCACGGTAATCAAGTTTGCAAAGTTAGCGGTATCTTTACTTTTCATTTCCTTGATTTTTATGCCCCGGGATTTAGCGATTCCTGGAGCATTTACATAATTAATGCGCTCTGTCAAAATCGAGTTTAACAATCCCTTAATTACTGCAGTAGTTAACATCTTGCTATCGACTTCACTAATTTCACCATTATATGCAATGTCTACACCATTAATGCGCCCTTCAGCCAAATGAATCGCCAAGCAACCCATTTTTTCTGCTAAAGTGAAGTAAGGACGAATCACTTCGAGTACATGAGGTTGTATGGCAGTCATATTCACAGCAGTAGCAATTGGTTCTCCCTTCAGTACTGCAATAATGCCTTCCGCTACATCTACAGCTACTCCGACTTGTGCTTCGGCAGTAGAAGCCCCTAAATGTGGAGTCACAATAATTTTGTCAAGTTTTAGTAATGGATTTTCAGGATCAACTGGTTCTTTTTCAAATACGTCGATTGCTGCTCCTGCTACAATTCCTTGTTCAACAGCCTCTGCTAAATCTTGTTCATTAATAACACCGCCACGAGCACAGTTAATGATCCGTACACCTGGTTTCATTTTAGCAAATGACTCTTTGTTTAACAGATTTTTCGTTTCTGGTGTTTTAGGTAAATGCAGTGTAATAAAGTCAGCTACTGGGAAAATTTCAGCAAGTTCTACTAATTTGATTCCCATAGCTTCTGCTTGTTCTGCACCAATGAACGGATCATACGCTACAATGTTCATTTCCATTGCAAGTGCCCGTTTCGCAACGCCGCTACCAATACGTCCTAGGCCAAGAATACCAAGAGTTTTACCTCTCATTTCCACACCCATCATTTTACTGCGTAACCATTTTCCACCTTTTAAACTAGCATGAGCTTGAGGAACATTACGAGCTAATGCTAGCATCATAGCCATTGTATGTTCTGTCGCAGCTACTGTGTTACCTTCAGGTGCATTTAGTACAATAATACCTTTTTTAGTAGCTTCTGCTACATCGATATTATCAACACCAACACCAGCTCTGCCAATTACTTTTAAGTTAGCAGCTACATCAAGTACCGCTTTTGTAACTTTTGTTTCACTACGTACCACCAATGCATCATATTCAGGAATAATGCGAATTAATTCTTCTGGTGGTAGTCCGGTTTTTACATCTACCTCATACTCTTTTTGTAATAAAGCCACACCTTTTTCTGAAACTGAATCACTCACTAAAACTCTCATAATAACCCTCCGTTTAATTAATAAAATATACAACTTGCATCATAAACCAATGTAGTATCCCCATTTGGGGAGAAAAAAATAAAAACCCCCATCCCACTAAAGGGACGAGAGTTATTCCCGCGTTGCCACCCAAATTGCCTATACGGCCAACTTTAGCCGCTATATCGGGCGGAACCCGTCTTAATTCATCATCAGACACTCAAGGGCGGAACTAACTATCAAAATGACCGACTCACACCAATTATCGGCTCTCTGCACATTTCAAATACTTAACTTCCCTATCATCATGTTCAAATATTAACATACGCTTATTATATTTTATCTTTCAAATAAAGTCAAGTGTATTTTTAGGGAAAACATTTTCGTTTAAAATTCTATTATTATCATTTTTTTTGCGTCGACTGTAAAGAATCGTTGTAAATCCAAGATTAATCGCTATCTTTTACCTATCGAACAGGAAAAATGAATTTAAACAAGAATTATAGAGCAATATACAAATACATCTTAATTTTATAGGAGGTCCAAAGAATGAGTAAAGAAGTCGCATATAACCAATATGCCAATCAATTAACAGAAATCCTCTCCAAAGGTGCTTTCCTAACAACTATGGTTGATGGTTGTATTAATACCATGACAATTGCGTGGGGTAGCATTGGCTTTATGTGGGGTAAACCCGTATTTATGGCAATGGTCAGACCATCACGTTTTACTTATGAGTGCATTGAAAAAAGCAATGAATTTACCGTCAGCATTCCTTTCAAAGATATGAGCAAAGCACTTAGCATTTGCGGTTCAAAATCTGGTCGCAATACTGATAAACTATCGGAGGCAAAATTATCCACGGTTGCTGGCAAAAAAATTTCCACACCGGTGATCGCCGATTGCGGTCTACATTATGAATGCAAAGTCGTTTATAAACAAAAAATGATACCCGAACAATTAGCAAGTGATTTGCAAGAAAAATGGTATGGCGATGGCGATTACCACACTTTATATTTCGCTGAAATACTCGCGACCTACATTGATGAGTAAAGAGCGCTTTGCTTGATAACCATTACGTTTTTAGCTCATTATCTATCAGAAATGACCTGGCAATCTATTTTATTGCCAGGTCATTTCCTTTTCTTTATTCATTATATATTGACTATACTTTGCTATTGCCTCGAATTTCCTGCCAAAGGTCACGGGCCAAATCTGCAATTTTTCTCTCAATTTTCGCCAAAGGACTCGATACGATTCTGCTAAGATACAAAACTGCTTTCTCACTTTCACCTGTACGCTGTAGCAGATCCGCAATAATATACATGACCGTCAATTCGGATAAATTATCAATTGGCGTCGTTTCTTTCTCCAATGCCAGTTCATAAGACTCACGTGCCTTAGCCAGTATTTTTTGTTCTTCATCAAGCTCTTGCCCCTCACGATATAACCAGGCAAGTCGTAAATATAGTGCCGCTAGTTTACTAGCTTTAGATTCCAGTAACTCAGCATAAAAAATAGCCAATTTATAAGATACAATCGCCTGCTCTCTGGTTCTTATACCACATAAATTCACCTTTATTTCTCTACTTTCTAAAAACTTTTGTATTTTAGTTATTGAGACTGGCATAATATTAGTAAACTCTGTGTCACGTGCAGCATAACCGCAATGTGGGCAAGCCCATACGGTATAATAATAAGGATTTACATCTTTATAATAAGCACAAAAATCAGAGTCCTGCTTAATAAGAGATAAACGTGAGCGTACACGAATCACTTCAAATTTTTCTTCACATACTGGGCATTGTTTTTCTACAGAATATAAAGCATCAGCCAATATTTTCCCCTCCATCCACACCAGAAAGCCTGAACATATTTACTATATTATAACACATTATGTTGTAAACTCCATAACTTATAAAACAGCTGTTTATTGGCTAATAAATCATTTAGTCGTCCTTGCTCAATAATAGTACCCGAATCCATTACTATAATCTCATCCATGGTTTCAAGACCCGTTAGGCGGTGCGTAATCATGATGGTGGTACGCTCAATCATCATTTTTTCGATTGTCTTCATTATGGATTGTTCTGTTATCGCATCGAGTCCAACCGTCGGTTCATCCAAAATCAGTATGGGGGCATTTTTGAGCAGTGCCCTAGCAATTGCAATACGTTGACGTTCTCCTCCTGACAAGGCATAACCATTTTGCCCCACCATCGTATCATAACCTTGGGGCAATCGTGTAATAAATGCATTTAGTTCGGCATCCAAAATAGCTTGATGAAATTGCTGTTCACTAGCATCCGGTTTAGCCAGTAAAATATTGTCGCGAATACTGGCATTGAATAAATGCGTTTGCTGCGATACCACTCCAAATAGAGCACGCAACCTTTCGTCATTATAATGTTTAAATTCATGTGCACCTAATCGTATCGAACCTTGCTTATAATCCCAAAACCGCAAAAATAAATAAAGTAAAGTACTTTTACCCGCACCACTAGGGCCGACAATCGCGACTTTCTTACCCGTATCAATAGTAAAAGAAATATTGTTTAGAACTGGCGCTCCTTGCGGTTCATACTGAAAGCTGAGATTTTCAACTGTAATACTTAGATCCATACTATTGACAGCTTCATCACCCTTACAAATAGCAGGTGCGGTATCTACAATGAAAAATAATCGTTTGGCAGCAGCCATACTTTCCTTTACATAGTACATTACAATAGGCAGCGGTAATACGGCTTCAAAACTACTTTGCACCGTTAGAACCATAACAGCCAAATATACACCGGCAAGTTGCCCCCTCTGCACTAATAAAATAGCAAAATACAATATGAACCACACAGCACCATTTACAACCAATAAACCCAGTGCATCAGTGAGACCAGAATACTTTGATACTATACTTTGCAATCTTGCGATTCGCTGACTGATTACATTGACGCGCTGCACCTGACGATCTTTTTGCGCAAAAGCTGCCAGTTCCACAATCCCGGTTATGCTATCCACTAGCTGCCCACGCAATTCACTTTTTGCAGCAACTAATTCATAAGCCGTATTTTTTTGTATCATCTGCAAAAAAATCGGTAACACTAAACCAATGAGCGCAAAAGACACGATGACTACATAAACAAAATCCATACTATAATTACCTAGAAATAAACAAACGATACTTGCTATAACCATTGCAATAATGGGTGGTGATAAAACTCTAAGGTAGAATTCTTTTAGCGTTTCCACATCACTCACAATGGCACTAAACAATTCTCCACTTTGCCACTCCATCAATCGAGCAGGAGCTAATTTCTCTAGCCTCCTATAAAACCACACCCGAACTGTACCAAGCAACCGAAATGTAACATCATGAGAGATATAGCGCTCTATATAACGAAAAATAGCTCGCGAAATACCAAAAAATCGCACCCCTACAATCGCAACCGATAATTCTGTAATCGATGGATGCAAGGCGGCGCTGGAAATAAGATAAGCGGAAACTGCTAATAATCCTATATTACTGACGATCGTTAGGCATCCAAAAAACATCGCGAGTGTCATGGTTTTCCAAGTGGAACCCATTATATGTAGCAAACGACTAAAAATATTCATGATACACCTCTAAAAGCAGTGACCAATTGATAATAGTGACCTTTTCGATTCATTAATTCATTATGCTTTCCACTTTCCATTATTCTCCCTTTGTCAAATACTACAATCGAATCGGCATGATATACCGTGGTCAGGCGATGAGCAATAATGAGCACTGTCCGCCCGATTTTAAGTCTTTCTAATGCCTCCTCAATGAGTCCCTCCGTATAAGGATCAAGTCCCGCTGTTGCTTCATCTAATAATAGAAAGGGAGCATCCTGCAGAAAAGCCCTAGCAATCGCCAAACGTTTCGCCTGTCCGCCACTAAGCCCTTGCCCACCTTCTCCCACTACTGTATCATACCCTTGCGGCAACGTCATAATGAAGTCATGAGCACCAGCATTTTTAGCAGCTACGATTACTTCCGATAACGAAGCATTTTCTTTACCTAGCCTTATATTATCGGCTACCGAACGATAATATAAATGAGGCGATTGGGGAACAAAGGCCACATGTGCTAACCAATCGGATGATTTTAGCTCAGATAAGCATTGACTATTAATATAAATCTTCCCTGCATCTGGAGTCATAAAATTCAATAATAAACTAGCTAGTGTACTTTTTCCCGAGCCACTCGTTCCCACTAACGCTACCTGTTGCCCAGGTTTTATTTCCAAGGAAATACCTTGCAAAGCAGGACGTGTACCTTTTTCGTAGGCATAATACACGTTTTCAAAGACAATTCCTACCTCACTTTGCCACGAAAAGGACTTTGTACCATTATGACTTCGCGTCAACGATAATATAGAAAAAATACGTTCAGCAGCAGCTACACCGGCCATTCCAGCATGAAAATGGGTACCTAACTGACGCAAAGGCGAGTAAAACTCAGGAGCCAATAATAATAGAAAGAAAGCCTCCGTAAAATCCATTTTAAAATATAATAATTTCAAACCAATGGAAACAGCAACCAAAGCAGTGCTAATGGTTGCGATTAATTCTAAAACTAAAGCTGACAGAAAAGCGACTTTCAATACACTGAGAGTCGTATCACGGAACTCGTTACTCATACGAGCAATCACCTGTATTTGCTCTATGCTACGACCAAAAACTTTGAGTATGGTCAAGCCTTGTAATACATCTAAGAAATGTGCACTCAGCCGCGATAACGTATCCCACTGCTTTTTATTAAGTTTCTCAGCCATACGACCAATGAGAATCATAAAGACCGGAATCAGTGGCGCTGTTATCATAAAAATAACCGAAGTACCAATATCAACAGGAAATGTCCATGTTAAAATAGCTAACGGTACTAACACTGCGGTAAACAATTGTGGTAAAAACTTGGCAAAGTAAGGTTCTAAATTTTCGATACCGTCCACTAATACATTTACCAGTTCTCCTGTCTGCTGACCGATCACATAAATAGGTCCCAAATCCAGTATTCGCTCAAGAACACACTGCCGGATATCATTCTTGATACGGGCAGCTAGAGCATGAGCTGTCACTTCTATAAGCCATATTACTACGCTACGCAAAATCATAATAAAAGCTAACATTTGCATCCAGAGCCAAACTGCTGGCAAATCCATTCCGGACAAAAATACGCCATTAATAATACTGGCTAAATAATTGGCCTGAAAGACAACCAATAATCCAGCGCAAACTCCTAGCCCAATCAATAGCGAAAATTGCTGCTTGTGTTTTTTCATTTGTTGCATTAGACGTTTATCAAACATAATAGCGCTCCTATCTTCCTTATCGAAATAGACTCGTTCAACAAAAGCTGAACGAGTCTACTATGATATATAGCATGTCTCACTTTATTTTCTAATACTCCAAATCCTTTGCCGTAACACGTTTTCTAAAGATCCAATAGGTCCACCCTTGATATGCGAGAACAATAGGTACTAACACAATCGCAGCATATGTCATGATGGTTAAGGTATAGGCACTTGACGATGCATTATAAATAGTCAAACTCCAATCTGGATTGAGGCTAGATACCATAATCCTTGGGAATAATCCACTAAAAAATGCTAAAGTAGTAAAGACAATCGCCAAACCACTCATCGCAAAGGCCCAACCATTTTTTTGTATCCAGGTTAAAATATATGATAAAACAAATACTACAACCGCCCCCCACAAAGCAACAGTTGCGAGCGAACTCTTAAATAAATCAGTATTAGTATACGTCAGTCCAACTAAAGCCAAAAATGCTACTGCTGCAATAATGCCTACAACTGTCGCAACTTTCCGAGCACGATCAATCAATTCACCTTCTACTTTCAAGGTCAAAAATAACGCTCCATGAAACAAAAATACTAGTAAAAAGGCGACTCCCCCGATTAAAGTATAAGGATTTAATAGGTCAAAGAATGTACCTGCATACTGCATTTTCACATTAATTGGTACACCCTTAATTAAATTAGTAACAGCTACCCCCCACAAAAGAGCAGGTATCGCACTACCAATAAAAATCATCCAATCCCAAGTACTACGCCATGCAGGATTTTCATCCTTACTGCGAAATTCAAAAGCCACAGCTCTTACGATCAAAGCCATAAGCATCAGAAATAGCGCCATATAAAAACCGCTAAACATCGTGGCATATACATGAGGAAATGCAGCAAACAAGGCTCCCCCCGCTGTAATCATCCATACCTCATTACCATCCCAGACAGGACCAATCGAATTGATAATAATCCGGCGCTCCACATCATTTTTCCCTAAGAACGGTAGTAACATGCCTACACCATAATCAAAACCCTCTAGAAAAAAGAAGCCTGTAAATAATACACCAACTAATACAAACCATATCGTTGTTAGTTCCATAATGTCGCCTCCTTCTTAGCTACCACATACGAAGCGCTTTTGTGGTCAACAGGTCCTTCGAGGATAAAATTACGAACTAAAAACACTGCGGCAATCGCCAGTATAAAATATAAGAGTGTAAAACCAATTAGAGAAATCCAGATTTCAGTACTCGTTAGATTCGTCGATACTGCTTGGCTTACTTTCTGTAATCCAGATACAATCCATGGTTGACGACCACCTTCGGTCAAAATCCAACCTGTTGAATTAGCGATATAAGGCATAGGTAAACTCCACAGTAACATCTTCAGTACGATAGGATTCGATTCTAAACGCCCTTTATATAATAATAATATACTAAGTGCTGATATAAACGCCATCCATAATCCTGAAATTACCATCACACGAAAACTCCAAAATGACTGCTTCACAGGTGGAATATAATTACCTGGTCCATACTTCACTTCTGCTGCAGCCTGCAGTTCCTTAATACCTTTTACCTCACCTTTCATTTCATCATAAATTAACATCGATAATGCTGCCGGAACCGTGACTTCAAAACTATTATGTTGCTTAACCTCATCAGGTGTTGCGACAATGGCAAACGGAGCAGGATTTTCAGTCTCCCACAAAGCTTCCATCGCTGCCATTTTCATCGGTTGGTGTTTCCCTAAGTATTGTGCTTGCAAATGACCTGTTCCCATAACCAAAACCGTACTGACAAACATACATACTAAACCAGCCTTGATTGAAGTCTGAAATACTGGTACATGCTTGCCTTTCAATAAACAATAAGCACTAATCGCAGTAATAAAGACGCCTGCAGTTACTAAACCACCTAAAACCGTATGCGGAAATTGCCCAAATACATAAGGATTGGTAATCACGGCAAAAAAATCAACCATCTCCGCTCGTCCATTTTGTAGGGAATACCCCACTGGAGACTGCATAAAAGAATTAGCTACCAAGATCCAAAATGCTGACAAGTTACTACTAAAAGCAACAAGCCAAATACAAAGCAAATGTACCTTTTTCGATAATCTATCCCAGCCAAAGATCCATAATCCTAAAAAAGTTGACTCTATGAAAAAGGCTGTTAAAGCCTCCATCGCTAGTGGAGCACCAAAAATATCACCCATAAACCGCGAATATTCCGCCCAGTTCATACCAAACTGAAACTCTTGTACAATCCCTGTTGCGACCCCCATTGAAAAATTCACAAGAAAGAGTTTTCCCCAAAACTTGGTCATTTTTTTGTACAAATCATTTCCCGTACGCACATACATGGTTTCCATTATTGCTACTAAAAAAGATAATCCAAGCGTCAGAGGTACAAATAAAAAGTGATACACTGTTGTAATTGCAAATTGCCATCTACCTAATAATATTTCATCCATACTCTTCTCCTACCTTTCCTGATTATTTTCCTTACTTAGCATAGCAAAATTAACCTTGCCTAAAGCCTGTACAAAATCAGTCTGTATTACAGCTAATGCAGCATGTACTGGGCATTGATGTGCACACTTCCTACTACAAGCCTCTTCCTGTTTTAAACATCGTTGTAAATCAATTGATCCTTCCATAACATTAATGACGTCTAAAAGACTAATTTCTATTGGTGGTCTCGTTAAAGCAAAACCACCTTCAATACCACGATAAGAGGTTACCAAATTTCCCTTAGTCAACGCTCTCATTATTTTTTGTAAAAAACCCGCGGGTATATTTTGCTCTTTAGAAATAACCTGACTATTGGCAATTGCCCCCGCAGGCAACGTAGCTAAATGCATGATAATCCGAAATGCATAATCCGTTCCTTGATTAAATTGCATAGCTTCACCATCCTTACTAGATTAATACTATACTGTCCTGGTACAGTATAGTATTAATTATATCCTACTCTCTCGCATTCGTCAATTTTTTCCTTAAAAATTTATTGAAAATTCCATCATGGAAAACAAGGGGACAGGTACCCTGTTTCTCCTGCCTTGTCTGCGACGAGTTAAGGCAAGATAACCAGTACCTTGTCTTCTACAGGCAATCGTCGTAGATGGGGTATAGGACTCTGTTGCTTTACGAAGGACGCAAGCGAAACCCTATACCCCATCTACGAGACTAACAGTCCAGTTGCCACTCCCTTACCGACTAAAAAACAAGAGAACCGGCACCTTGTCATACTACCGTTGATACTTTTCCACGAGTTCTGCCAATGCCTCACTCAGTTCACTCGTCAAAGCATCCTGACGGAACCTCCAATCCCAATTCGCACCGACAGTTCCTGGTTTATTCATTCTACTTTCATTTCCTAAGCACAATATATCTTGTAACGGAATCATAACAGTATTGGCATTGCTTTGATAAGCAAAGGTAATAAGTTTCCAGCAAGTTGATTCCCCTTCACTACTATCTACCCCTTGTTGCTCCACATACTGCTGTATCAATCTAGCCTTCCTCGGTTCCTCTGTTAGTAATTGACTATACCAACTGCTTGTTGTTTCATTATCATGTGTCCCTGTATATAAAACACTATTTTTTTCACAACTAAAAGTGATATATTGCTCACTCTCGTCATAATTAAAAGAAAATTGTAGAACCTTAATTCCAGGAAAATAAAACTGATGTTTTAGATCATCTACTTCATCTGTGATAAAACCCAGATCTTCCACAATCAAAGGTAAACTACCCAGATATTTTTCTAAAACACTAAAAAATGCAGCACCAGGTCCCTTTTTCCATTGACCATCCACTGCAGTTTCAGCTTTACTTGGTATTTCCCAGAAAGCTTCAAATCCACGGAAATGATCCAATCTTATAATATCAACCATCTGCAGTAGAACCTGTAATCGTTGTTGCCACCACTGATAATCATCCTTAGACATTTCGTCCCAGTTATAATGAGGATTACCCCATAACTGTCCCGTTATCGTAAAATAATCTGGCGGCACGCCAGCCACTGTCTTAGGATTTCCTGCTTCATCCAAATCAAACAAATTTTGATTTGCCCATACATCACTACTATCATGAGCAACAAAAATAGGTATATCACCAATTATTTTAACCTTAGATTTTTTCGCATATTTTTTTAATTTCTTCCATTGATTAGCGAATGTAAATTGTAGAAATGTATGGTATTCCATTTCATCTGCCAATAATTCTGCATATTTTCCCAGTTCCTCTTTTTTTCTCGTCCTAATATCTTCTGGCCACAAGTTCCACGCTTGCCCATTGAAATGTTTTTTTAAAGCCATAAATAAAACATAATCAGTAAGCCAAAAATCATTATCAATAATAAATTTTTTATACATAGGCGATTTTCTTTTCTGTTTAAAATTCATAAAAGCCATATGTAATAAATTTTCTTTATATAATGTAACCTCTTCGAATTCTACCCGATCCTTATCAAAATCAGGACAATCCTCTATCATTTCAGGAAGCAATAAACCAGCACTGACCAGTTCTCGCAGAGAAATCAATAAATGATTACCAGCAAAAGCAGATAGACATTGATATGGCGAATTACCATATCCCACCGGATTGATAGGCAATATTTGCCACAACCCTTGTTTGCTATTATGTAGAAAATCGATAAACTTATAAGCCTCTGCACCTAAGTCTCCAATACCAAACTTAGAAGGCAAAGAAGTAGGATGTAATAATACTCCTGCCTGGCGAGGAAAAGACTCTGCCTCAAATTGTAATAACACTTTACCTTCTAAGGGTTGCAAAGTAATCTCGAGCATACCGTTTACAATCGTATACTGCTGCTTATCATCTAATAAATCGACCATCGTACCATAGCACCACTCTCGCACAGGTAATGCTAGCGTAAGCGGACTCATACTGCGATTAAATAATACAATAGCGGTATGATCTTGTTTTGTCTGTCCAAAAACGTCTTTTCCATTGGTTATGCTGCGAATATAGCCATACACTTGTTGATTGACAGGTAACGATATCCATTTTCCTGTTTTAAATACATCATACTGATTGCGGATTGCAATGACTTTTTTATACCAAGCAAGTAGCTCTGCATCTTCATTTCCCCAAGGATAAGTCGATCGATTAAAAGGGTCTTTATACCCTTGCGTGCCGGCCTCATCACCATAATAAATAGATGGAATACCTGGGAATGTCATCTGCCATAATACAAGCATCTTGAGCCTTGCAATACCCAACCGATGCTTTTCCTGCGGTAAACGATATGAAGCCTGCTGAGCTACTGTTAATGTTTCACTAGGAGGCGCCTCTCCCAAAACTGTTAAAGCCCTCGGTACATCATGACTACCAATCAAATTCATCATGGCATAAAAATTATGAACTGGGTAATTTTCCGCCATACTCATCAATGCTCGATCAACAGCCTGAGCATCCATAATCCCGAGCATAAAATCTAAGGCAACTTGACGAAACGGATAGTTCATCACAGAATCCATTTCATCTCCCTGAAGATATTCACGAAGTTTCCCATAACTTTTTTTATTAGAGGCATCTTCCCATACTTCGCCAATTAATACACTATCTGGATCCATTTCCTTCATCGTTTTATAGATTCTTTTAATAAACGAATCTGGTAATTCATCGGCTACGTCTAGGCGCCACCCTTTAGCCCCTAGTGTTAGCCACTGCTTTATAACACTATCTTTACCCTCAATAATAAAATCAATATAAGATGGTTCATTTTCTTCCACATTGGGTAGCGTATCGATCCCCCACCAAGATTCATAGACCTCAGGGTGATCAGAAAAACGATACCACTCATAATAGGGTGACTCCTTAGATTGATAGGCTCCCAGTTCCGGGTAGTGACCATCTCGGTTAAAATAAATACTATCACTGCCAGTATGACTAAATACGCCATCTAAAATGACTGCAATACCAACTTTGTTGGCCTTCTCACATAGTTCAGCAAACTTTTTATTATCACCAAGCATTGTATCAACCGTTTTATAATCACCTGTATCATAACGATGATTACTTGATGCAGTAAAAATAGGGTTAAAATAAATGACACTAATCCCCAATTCTTTCAAGTAGGTAAGTTTTTCAATGACGCCCTGTAAATTACCACCAAAAAAATCATAGGATATGATGCGCCCCGTTTCAGCATCACGAATATAATAAGGATTATTACTCCAATGTCCATGAATCACACTATTTTTTTTGGGATTGAGCACCTGCCCTGTCCCATTATAAAAGCGGTCGGGAAAAATTTGATACATCACTCCATTTTTGAACCAATCAGGTGTAGTGGCTTCCTTTATATATATTGTCACCTGATAAGCAGGTGGAGGAGTTTCATACAACCGACCAACGCCACCTAGCTGATCAGCAGCATTGCCATAGTAATAAATTTTATCTTTTATGGTAATAATAAAGTAGTACCACATAATACCTGGATTTTCCGATACATTAAATAATGCTTGATATATTTGATTATCATCCTGATCGTTTTCTAGCTTCATCTCTATTTTTTCTTCGCCACTGTCATCTTTCCATAGGCGTACTATCACTTGATCAGGTCGATCAATGCCCCGAATTGTAAGACGCAATAAAAGTTGTTGGGTACAACAAACAGCCCCAAACGGAGCACGGTAAAACCCCTGCTGGGAATTATGAATTGCAAAACTTTTATACATACGACTCGCTCCCTTCCTGATAACCAAAATATAAGAAAAGACTTGGCTTGGGTCAAGTCCTCAGACGCAGGCAGAAGCCTTAGTCGTTCTTACTTGGAACTCTAGAAAGTAATATACTTTCTGATTTCGTAAAAAATGAAACACAATGACATAAAATACATCAAGAAATTCTTTATAAAAACTTCTCTTTTATATTCCTTACATGCTACCAAGGAAGCATGACGTCATTGTGTTCCCTTATTTTTGGTTCTTAACCAATCATTTGTTTATAAATTTCCTGATATTGCTTAGCAGATTCTCGCCAACTATAATCACTATTCATCGCATTTTTTACTATTTTAATCCACTCTTCTTTATTATGGAATATTTTTACCGCCTCATTGATGGTATCACTCATCTCATGTGCATTATAATTTGCAAATGTAAAACCATTACCTGTGCCATCCTCTTTATTATAACTCTGTACAGTATCCTGCAATCCACCAGTCTTTCTAACAATAGGTAAACAACCATAGCGCATAGCAATTAACTGTCCGATACCGCAAGGTTCATATAACGACGGCATCAAAAACAAATCTGCTCCAGCATAAATCTGACGTGCTAGAACATCATCAAACATAATTTTCGTTGCCACTTTCCCAGGATACTGCCATGCAATATATTTAAATAGATTTTCATATTTTGCTTCGCCAGTTCCTAAAATAACCAACTGTCCTTCATGATTATCCATCGCTGTATATTTTATCAGGTCTAAGATTCTACGTTCGATCAGATCCATCCCTTTCGGACCTACCAATCGAGAAACAATCGCAATAATTGGAGCATTTTCGTTTACAGCTAACCCCAACTTCTTTTGAAGTTGCAATTTGTTTTCCGCCTTTTTCTCTAAGGAGTTTATATCATAATGACTACAAATCTTCTTATCAGTAGCTGGATTATAATTATCATAATCTATACCATTAATAATCCCCACTAGCTTCTCTTGACGTTTGCGTAAAAACCCATCCAATTGTTCTCCAAAATATGGATCTTGTATTTCCTGAGCATATGTACAACTGACCGTCGAGACCATATCCGAATATGCGATTCCAGCCTTCATAAAGTTTACAGCATTGTGGAATTCTACCCCTTCATGATTAAAGTACTTCCAGTCTAAACTCAATATATCATGTAAAATTTCTTTAGAAAATACCCCTTGATAACGCAGGTTATGGATTGTGAACAACGTTTTAATGTGTTCATATTCCGAAAATTGACGATAATGGGCATCCAACATTACACTAACCATACCAGTATGCCAATCATGGCAGTGTAATACATCCGGAATGAAATCAATTTTGTTTAATGATTCCAGTACCGCACGGCAGAAAAAACCAAATCGTTCTGCATCATCATCATAACCATAAAATCCATATCGTTTAAAGTAATCCTCATTATCTATAAAGTAGAAAGTTATACCTTTATATTCCAGTTCCAGTACGCCACAATATTTTTGTCGCCAACCAACCTGTACTAAAAAATTACTTTTAAATACCATCTGCTTTTTGTATTTTTCAGGTATATCTTGATAGTTAGGCAGAATTACTCGTGCATCGATTCCTTGTTGCTTCAGTTCTTTAGGCAATGAACCAATTACATCACCAAGCCCACCTGTCTTAGCAAAAGGTACAGCTTCGGCCGCTACAAATAATACTTTTAACATGTCTTAAATCACCTGTCCTTTCTTTATCACAATAGGATATTTAGCTTCTCCTTTTAACCTTTTATCCGCATTAAGTATTACGTCTTTATCACAAATTATATTTTCAAGCACTACTCTTGGTCCTATTTCGCAACTTTGCATAATAATGCTATTTTTAATATATGCCCCTTTATGTACTTTTACGCCCCGAAATAAAATACTATTTTCTACTCGTCCTTCAATATAACAACCAGTAGCAATTAAGGAATTTTCCACATTCGCATCTGACATATATTTGGCTGGCGGTTCATCTTTAACCTTGGTATAAATCAGACCTGACTTAAAAAACAATTCTCGCCATACCTGAGGCTTCAGCAATTCCATGCTATGTTGAAAATAGCTTTGCAATGAAGTGATCCGAGCTACATAGCCATCATGATAATATCCATGCATTTTCAGATTGTTAACATTTTTAATAATACAATGTTTGATAAAATCATAATCCCCACGTGCAATACAATCATTGATTAAATCTATCAATACTTCTTTTTTCATGATAAATGTGTTCATAGATATATTTTGGCACTGAGATACATCCTTGTACTCTTTCATACTAATTACTCGCTGCTGTTCACCCATTTCTAAGACATTGGCATGTTGGCAATCATGAGTCTGACAATTTGCTTTCGTATATAAAGCAGTAATATCTGCCCCTGTCTTTTTATGAGCTTCCAAGGCCTGCCGATAATCCAAATTACTTACCATTTCTGGGCCTGCTACCACAACATACTCTTGTGTACTTTTACGAATATAATCTATATTACTATAAAAATTTTCTACATCACCTCGATGTATCTGCATTGGAGTTTTGGTATACGCTGGAGGTAAAATAAACAATCCATCTCGTTTACGTGCTAAGTCCCACTCTTTACCTGAACGTAAGTGATCCATCAAGGACCGATACTTATGTTGGATAAAAATTCCTACATTAGAAATCCCCGAATTGACCATATTAGATAATACAAAATCAATTAATCGATATCTTCCAGCAAAAGGGACTGCCCCCAACGGACGTGAACGGCTAAGAGTGCCTATATATTCTTCGGATTCGCTAAGATTAATAATCCCCATTAAATCACCCATCATAACTGCGCTTCCTCCTCTGCATAAAGTTCCTTTCCTTTTGAATAGGAAGTACTCGATTCATCCTTAGGTTGAGGGGGAATCATCGTATCAGCAGTCACGATTACAATTTCCTGTGTTCCCAATATTTCAGGAGCCGCTACCGTAACACCTTTTTTTAATACCGTTTTGCGCCCAATAATGGCCTTATCAACGATCACGTTTTCA
>Ga0209639_1000249_pt1 | contig 81807 bp, 69 predicted proteins | sample EPASupsiteHSE605_FD_187268 | JGI IMG/M metagenome (GOLD analysis project Ga0209639, IMG submission 187268) | Bioremediated contaminated groundwater from EPA Superfund site, New Mexico - Sample HSE6-05 (SPAdes) (version 2) | ecosystem: Environmental > Aquatic > Deep subsurface > Groundwater >... | reverse complement strand
TCAATATTATTAAAAGAAAAGAGGTGAAAAGCCTGGTTTCTTGGCAACACATAAGGAAAGAATGCTTAGCTAAGGTAACGCCCGCTTAAAGATAAAAAATGGCAGCAGTACACGCGGTGAAAGGCTGCAATACTCTGTACACTATTTGCCACAGGAATGAGACTGGGCTCACTTCTACACTTAAAAATAATGGATTTTGATTTCGTCCATAAATAAATTCTACTCACTACCACTAAAAACCGTAAGCAGCAGGTTATTCCCCTCTCACACTCTCTAGAACCAGTATTAAATGCATATCTAAAAATCCGAGGGGGGGAACCTAACGATTATCTTTTCTGTAACACCTTCGGTGAGCAACTAGCTAAACGTACCTGTGAAGAACGAGTTGAAAAATTTTGTGTTGACCGTGGTATCGACAATGACAACATTAGATGTAGCCCCCACACGTTTAGGCACACCTTTGCCGTTCAGAGCCTAGCAACAAAGACATTAAACATCTTTGAACTTCAAAAGGTTCTGTCCCATTCCACTCTTGAGAGGGTCAAGAAGTATGCTAGGATTAGTGATGCCGATCTAAAAAAGAACTTTAGATCACCGTTAGATACCTTCTCTACGATGACGAAGAACAAGGGTAGGAAGGCTATTACAATGAAGACGTCAAGATAACTAGTTAAGAGCAGCCAGAAACGGTGAACCCTCTTTTCAGTGAACTAAACTGAGTCCAAGATTGTTTCCCAATAATCACCTAATGCACTTTTGTTATAAAAACGGTAAATTTAGAAATGTTTCAATGAACTTGTATAAAGGCTTTGACGACTCAGGTTGTTGTGGCCTTTTTTTATGTATTACATTGAATAGCAATGAAGCTATATGTTTGGAAAGGGGAATTAGTTAGAATGGCAGACACTAGGAATGGAAATTTTCATGATACTTTTCGTGACACACCAGAGTTTAACAATCAGATAGAGCATTTGGCTAAACTAATCACCAAGGGCCAAACGGGTAGAGGTAATTTGTTGTCTTAGGTGTAGAAGCTGGTGCAGGAAAGTCCAGAGAAACAGACCGTATCATTGCCGAATACTTCAACAACACTGACCCGGATAAATTGGACGGAAAGTTCCTCATTGTTAAACGGTTCGTCGAGGATGCCGACCGTAGTGCTGACGATATTAACTCTTATGGTTGGAATAGAATGATTGCCGTGAGTATCTCATATGGCAATTGGAAGAAGTACCAAGAAGATTTGAATTTGTTGCAAACCTATCCAGTTGTAATCATCACTCATTCAAGATACAGTCGATTGTGCCAGAATCCTCAACTCAGGAAGTATTTTGAGCAGGGAAGAAACACGTTGATACTCGATGAGCAAATGGACATACCTGTGTTTTCATTCTCTAAACGAACCTACAGGAAATTATTGCTTCTTTGCCGTCCCATCTAGACCCTAAGTTCATTACTCTGTGTGACGTGCTTTTCAAATTAATTACAGAGTTGAAGCAAGTCAAGGTTAGTAACCGTTTAGTCAAAGTAAAGGCTAAACCGGACTATGATTTGGAATTACTAAGGGAGTTTGAACGTGATGTATCGGCCAATTGGTTCCACTTCAAGAACGATGAGGCTAGGAGCAAGGTGTCAAACTTTATCAGCTTCTTAAAGTCATTGGATGGCAAGAACATTTGTCTCTACAACAATGAACGATTGAGTGCTTTCTATGGCAATTCTGAACGGTGGACATTAGAGAACAATATCATCCTTGATGCTAATGCCGAAATCGACAGACGTTACCACTATGCAAAGGACATTGAGGTAATTGGTTTCCCGAAAATCTTTAACCATTTAAATACGGTTTTCCACACAGTCGACTTCAATGCTAGTAAGAACAACATTTGGAAGACGACAAATTACTACGAGGAAATTGCTAAAGCCATAGAAGAAAAACACGACTTCATGCACAAAACTCTTATAGTCACTCACAAACAAGACGAGTCCAAGCTTATTAGCTGCCTCAAGAGTGTTGGATTAGACGATATAGGTCGTGGTGAGAAGTACAACGGTGAGGAAATTGCAGTAGCACACTTTGGAGCAATTATCGGTAAAAACTACTGGAGGGAGTTCAATCAAGTTTGGGTGATTGCTAGTCCGAACATTTCGATGGAAATTTACCCACTCTATTGGTGTTATTTTTCTAAATCTACTATCCGAAATCATAAGCTAGCAATGTTTGGTTCCCCTGGCAAGTATCAATTCAAAAATAGCATGTTCGAGGATATTCGTTTTGGTTGTATGGTGTCAGAAGTCTACCAAGCAATTAAACGGATTAATCGAGAAGTTACGATGTATGCAGAAATGTTCGTTGTCCACGGTGACCCTGCCGTCTTTGATGCCGTAATGAATCAGCTAAAGAATGTCATGGTTGGAGAGGCAGTACAACTAGGCATCGAGTACAAGCAAGTCGACAAGCAAACAGAACCAAAGAAAAGTAAAGCTAGCAAGTTAGCAGCATTGTTACGTACCTTACCTCCAAGACGTTATTTGAAAGATGAATTGTATATTATGCTAGGTTGGAAAAAAGATGGTAACATGTCCAAGTATCTAAAGGATAAAGAGATAATCGAGATGGTAAGTGCCGGACTAATCGAAATTGAACACAAATGGATTGTAGTTAATGCTAGAACTGCTACCTGAAAATCTTTGATTTTGAGTGGAAGTTCGGCTAAAGCCTCAACTATCCCCTCCAGTTTGATGAGAAAACTTGAAACTTTATATCTTGGGGCTGAAACATTCTTCTCGTATTTCTAATCGTAAGTACTAATTATATGGAGAAAATTACGACTTGACCTGTAACCCTTGCTACAAGCTGGTTTGAGGTACTAACGTAGAAACAAGCTCAAGTCTAATACTGGCTTCTTAGGAGTAGTAGTTGACTTAGTAGAGTTAACGGCTTCTGTCCTTTTTACCTTTGCTGCTGCTTCTTTCTCAGCTTTCAACAAAGCTTTTGCTTCATAATTCTTTTGGATCACAGCATCTGCTCCTGCCTTGCCTACCTCGTTGTAACCACTTAGAACATCTGTGCTTGGAGCTACTTCTTCAAATGCCATATGTTCTTTCCCTCCCCAACGTTCATGGAGTTGGGGAAAATACTCCAGCAGTAACACACCACACATCAATCGGCATACCTTTGCATCCCTAGGAACTGCAAACGGAGCACCGATCCGTGAAATGCAAGCAAATATGGGCCACTCTTCAATCAAGACTACTGAGAAATATTTATGGTCTAATGACACAAAAGTTGCCAAGCATTACCCGGCTACTTTTGAAATGCCAATTGAAGAGTGCAATCCCCAACATTAATATGTCTGAATCATGGAGTAGTATATGACGAGGAGTGAGCAGTTAATGGCAACTGAAACGATGTTTTTAAAGGTGACAAAAACACTTGGAGACAATCACCAAGACTTGATTATATCCCTTGAGGCTTCCCCTGACGGCTCTTACAGCCTTAACAAGGTGATCTTCTGGCAAGTGGACCTGGAGACAGGGAAGGGAGCCTGGACCGTGATGCCGTTGGGAGCAAACCCAGATTACGAGGAAGGAATGAAGGACGAGGTCACTGCCGAGATCCAAAGGGCACGGGCAGTCAACGAGGCACAAAACCCAGAATATCAGAAGCTAATCGAAGAGATCGACAAGGAATGGATCTTGCAGGACGAGTACTAACTATTATATATTTATGAATAGAGGGGAGATTGCCTTATGGAAAACGAGAAGTTTCAAGAATTAGTGTTAGAGCAGTTTGCTAGATTGTCTCAAGAGATCCAAGAAGTTAGGACTGGTCAGCAAAGAACGGAAGAGAGAGTTAGTTCCTTAGATTCAAAGGTGGATAAGCTAGGAGTTCTGATGGAGAAAGTTGACAATAACGTAAAGTCCGTAGTTGAAGGGTTATCTGCCCATAGAGAGCAGAATGACCGTCAATTTGACGAGCAGAAAGAGTTTATCAAGGGTGAGAATGAGCTGATAAAGAGTGTTATTGCACGAAACAGTAAGGATCTAAGATTACACTTGATAGAATGATACACAAAGAAAAATGTCGGCAGAGTGCTGAATAATATGCTCTTCGAGAGCCACCGATAAGCAGATTACTGCTCTACACGATTTTAAAGTTAGCCAAGAGAAGGTTGCACAAGACAGCTAAGTTAATAAAAAAGGGTTCCAAATTGAGAGGAGTAATTCACACCATGAAAAAATTCAGCAAAGTGTTGGCATCTTTAGTTATTTCAGGTCTAGCACTCACAATGGTTCCTTTCAATGCATTTGCTACAGGTGCAATGCCAACTCGTTTATCTGGAGTGACTGCCCCACAAACTGCAATAGCCATTGCAGATCGAACAGGTTGGACAGGCACAGTAATTCTGGCATCCTCAACATCTTACGGCATGGTGGATGCCCTAACAGCTGGCCCCCTGGCTTTCTATCTGAAAGCTCCGATCCTTCTGACTGGTGCTGGAAATGAGCTTGACCGTGACACCAAAGCTGAACTCACTAGACTCTCTGTAAGGACGGTATATGTAACAAGTGGAACTGCCGTTATCAAACAAGGTGTAATCGATGAATTAAAAGGTATGGGCATCACAGTTATTCCCCTTGGTGGATATGACCGTTATGAAACATCTGTAAATATTGCTAAACAAATGACTGGTGTAACTAAGGTTGCTATAGCCAACAGTATCCCCGATGCACTCTCCATAGCTTCTATTGCCTCTGCTAACAATGAGCCGATCCTCTTAACTGAAAAAGATGCTATTCCTGCAAGTGTTTCAGCTTACTTAGCTACTAACCCAGGAATCACTTCTTCCGATGTAATCGGTGGAACAGGTGTTATCAGTGATACTGTCAGACTTGAGTTGCCAAGTGCATCTCGTTACTTCGGAGTCACAGCATACGACACAAATAACGAAGTCATTCAAAATTTTGCATCTTCCCTAAAGTTTGATAATGTCTATTTTGCTAATGGTGAGACTGAGATCGATGCTCTTGCCGGAGCACCACTTGCAGCTATGACCAACTCCCCTATTGTGCTCACAGATGGCAAATCAGTTCCTGCTGTTAATAATTTCATAATCAAGAAATCCTCAGCTTACACTGTTAGAACTGCTCTCGGTGGTGAAGCTGTTGTTCCTGAGACTATACGTTTTGCAATCCCAAGTGGACCGATCGAGCACTAGGGAAATAAAAAGGAATTTACGACACTTTTTGCTAGGGACAAGCTGGGCTGAAATAACAATACCAAGGTAAAGGGGAAGGTAAAGGAGGTGGTGCCAAACATACTGGGGGGACAATTAGAGAGATAATTAGAGAACTTAACTACATGTAGAGATAGACAAAAAGCTAGGGCTTCCTCAATGTGACGAAGTACCTAGCTAATTAATTATGGCTCTCTTAATTTGACGGGTTATTATACCATCAATAAAAACACACTACTATTTATTGTTTGGTGTAAAGTTCTCGTGTGAGAATCTCCCGTATCACTGATGGTCAGGATGTGGAGTACTGCTGTTTCTATATCTTATGGGTTATTCCACTACTCCCTCAGATTGTGTGACGTGTGTGAAACGTGTGGACAAAAGGGGGCCAATCTTTTTAACTGCAAACTACGGCAATAACGTACGATGGAATGTATAAAGGTAGTGCTGTTCCTAATTATTGTCAGTTTTATGGAGGTAATGTTTGGTCACAACCAGCTTACTTTGACTTAACAAATAATAGTACTATTCCCACTGGAGCAACAGTAGTACAGATGGCTGTATATTGGGACTCAAAATTATTCATATACTGATATGAAAGTAGGTTTTTTCAGGACATCTACTGATGGTTATTATATTTATTCTGGTCAAGCTTTTACTGATTATGCTGGAAAACTTGTTAAAACAAAAATGGTATACTATGGCTTATGCTAAATATTCAGGTTCTATAACTGGTATAAACATAGTCTTATATTGGAACAACCCAGCCGGAATGTCTGGAATAACAACACTGTCATCTGACGGCTCTTCCAATACTCAAATAATTCCAGATGGAACACCCTGTGAACCAAGTGCACCAGCTAAAATAAGTGATGCTAGTATACCGGCTGAATAAGTGATGCAATAGTGAAACTCTGCCAATATGAAAGGTCTAAGGCAATATCAAGTGATAGTCCCTTGTCCAATTAAAGACATGGGGGCTATCACTATACATAACTTCATTAGCGGACCAAATATACCTTAATTTAGGTAAGATTAGATCCTTATATCATCAAAAGACAATTTTGCAATTAAATCTAGTGATACACAAGATTCATCTGAATTATCAAAAATGAAACAGCTCATCTCTCCTAATGCACCAAAGGCAGCCGACCCTCAAACAAACAGTATCAATATTAAAACAGGTGAAATAAAAAATATTGGAAATGTCGATGGTTCTCCATTAAACATAAGTTTTGATGCTGACGGTATGGCTTCAACTAGTTTTTCAATACCTATTCATGATGCAACTCCTGGTACTACTGCTACACCTGAACAAATGTTTGCTGCAGACGTTTTTTATGGTCATTCAGCTGCTCAACAGGAAAAAGCAAGCTTAATTGCTAATAGGTTTAAACTTCTTTATTCAGTTGCAAAAGGGTCTATTTCAGTTAACCAATACAATGAAACAGGCTTGGGATCAACATCAGAATTATTAACCTCACTCGGTATTGATGTATCAAAATCATTCTCATTTAATGGGAAAAGTTTCTCTCTAGATGGCCAAGGTAATCTTCATGCTGTACTACCAGCTAATCCGTTAAACGTCACACAATAGAGAGTTACGACACATTGCCAAGTAACATAATTAAGGACCTTGAAATAAGGAAAAGACCTTCTTATAATTTGTTATGGGGGGTCTTTACAGGGTTAATGCCGAGTGCTGTTATCCTTTTGAGGTACGTGTTGAACAGTCGGTCGTTACCGAAGTTCTTTTTTGCCTCCGAAAGGTTCTTACTGAGGATTGGTCAACCCTTGTCAGTCAAATGCCAGATTTCTAGGTACTGAACAAATATCACTAATAAGAGCACTTTGCAATTACATCAAGAATATGATTAGAAGCCGATCTAGGGTGATTACTCTCAGTTATCGACTGCTTTCATGCTTTAGCAAACTAAAGTATACGTTTCATTTTGATGAGACAACTAACCATTGAACTTAGTCACGACTCAAATGTCACTACTTATGTAGGGAGTTTGAAAGTTCTTAAGTGGTATGAGGTATGGAGTTATTAAGACCGTCACACACGTTAAAAGCTGTAACAAATTAACTCTTGTAATATCATAAATCTTGTGTCTAAAATATAGAGAAGCACTAGATATACGGTGTTCCCCCGTAAAAAAACAGCACTAGACCACTTAAAAAAACCACTCAAATACGATGGCTGGTGGTTTATGTGTGAAACAACAAAAAACGCGACTCCCTTACGGAAATCACGTTAATGAGCTTATGGTGCGGTCGAGAGGACTTGAACCTCCATGCCCTTGCGAGCACTAGAACCTGAATCTAGCGCGTCTGCCAGTTCCGCCACGACCGCGTAACATTGATAATTATATGAGAAGACAGATTGTTTGTCAATAACATTTGTAATATTATTATAGTCGGTGAATTTGTCATAGAGGTATGCATTTGCCTGCCTGGCCGATTATGGTTATGATTTTTTTCTTTATGGCACATATGACATCAAAAAGGCTCCCGTAATATTGTTAGGAAGTACATTCGGAATCTTAAACCTTGTTCTGATACAATTATGGCTTGAGTTGATATACTGATTCATCCCTGATGATCGGAGGCTAGTAGCATAGACTGACGCTAAAAGGAAGAAACCTCTTAGGATTTCTTCCTTTTAATTTTGCTTTCGGTTGAGAGGACTTAGTCTTGCATTCCCCATTTTATACCCTCTAAGTAATTTTCTGTGATAGAATGTTAAATTATAATAAATATTAAAAGGGGACTGCTATTGCATGACCACGATTAATGTTGGAGGTGCCAAGATTGCTTAGTTGGAAAGCTTATATAATCATTTACGTTCTCTGGAATAGTTACGTTTTTGTTGCAATGGGGAGAGATAAACGCCGGGCCAAATTGAACCGATGGAGGATACCTGAAGCGAGATTGCTCCTTATGGGGGCTACTCTAGGAGGGGTAGGCCTTTTTGCGGGAATGAAGTATTTCCATCATAAGACTACTCGCTCGAAGTTTACGATTGGAGCGCCTTTATTAATTGTAGCCAACCTCTTAATAATCGGATTTTTTTACTATATCTGGAGCTATGGAGTTAATTTGTTCTAGAAATTATCATTGTGATAATATATTAGAGGATATTATCATTTTGAAACGAATAATTAATTATAGAGTGCAAAAAGAAAGTAATTGTCATATTAACCGATTTTATGAGAAATAATAGTATTAATGGGGGTAGCTTAATGGTTGAACTTATGGCCGTTAAAGATTATGCACAACAAATTGCTGAAGCAATTGCCACTGTTGTGAAAATCGATGTGGAGATAGCCGATCATAATCTGATGCGTATCGCTGGAACAGGAAGGTATCACAAAGGGGTCGGTCAATCCATGGATCGGCAGGGGTATATATACCAGGAAGTTCTGCGGACCGGTCATCAATTTGTTATAGAAACACCTGGTACCCATCCTCTTTGTGCCCCATGTAAAGCACGAGGAAATTGTTCGGAGAAATACGAAATTGTTTCTCCAATCAATGTGGATGATAAGGCAGTGGGGGCGATCGGTCTCATTTGCTTTACTGATACTCAAGCTAAACTCATTCAAGAAAACCAACAGTCATATCTAATTTTCTTAACCAAGATGGCGGAAACAATTGCCCTGAAGATGAAAGAACAAGAGTTTTTAGCGGGTCTGGTTTCAGCTAATCACTACCTTAATTCGATTATTGATTGCTTAGAAGAAGGGCTCATAGCAGTCGATCTCGAGGGAAATGTCCTTCACTATAACCAAGCTGCAAAGCGATTGTTCAGCGCTAATTTACTTACCCCGAGGAGTCATTTGAAGAGTTTGTTCATACCGCAAATTGTCGCGGATATTCTTAGAGTGGGGACAAATGTGGATGAAGTCGTTGAGCGGGAAGTACATTTGGAAACCAAGAAAAATCGGGTTCAGATGATTTTAAGAGCGCTGCCGATTGATAGTGTAGAGGGAGTAAAGAGCATTGGCGTAACCCTGCGCCCATTTGATGAAATCGGACGTATTGTCCATCGCCTTTCCTTACAAGACGCGGGATACACCATTGATGATATTTTGGGTGTCAGCGATACAGTTTGCCAAATTCGTGAGCGGGCCAAGGTAGTTGCCGCAAGTAAATCAACGGTTTTAATTCGTGGGGAGAGTGGGACGGGGAAAGAAATGTTAGCCCGCTCAATTCATAATCTCAGTTCTAGGCAGCAAGGAATGTTTATGGCAATTAATTGTACCGCAATTCCTGAAGCGTTACTGGAAAGTGAACTCTTCGGATATGAAGAGGGTGCGTTTACCGGAGCTCGCAAAGGGGGCAAAATTGGGAAGTTTGAATTAGCCAATAAAGGAACGCTCTTTCTCGACGAAATAGGAGACATGCCCTTGTTTTTGCAGGCCAAAATTCTTCGGGTTCTGCAGGAACGTCAAATAGAACGGATTGGGGGAATTGCTCCGATTCCTGTCGATGTCCGAGTTATTGCAGCAACTCATCGTAACCTTGAGGAGATGATGGACAAGGGAGAGTTTCGTGAAGATCTCTATTATCGGATTAATGTTATTCCCATAGACATAAAACCCCTACGGGATCGAAAAGAGGATTTGCAGGTTTTGTGTGAACACTTTATTAAAGGCTTTAATCAACACCTTAATAAAAATGTTCAATTTTTATCGGAAGGGTTTCGACAAAGGCTATACGAATATGGTTGGCCTGGAAATGTTCGTGAATTGCAGAATATTATGGAATATGCGATGAATCTAGCTAAAGATTCCACCTTAACTGAGGAGCATCTATCTCCAAGACTTAAGAAGGCTGAAATCCTTGATGAACCAAATGAGTTTAACCTCGAAAAGGTGGAGCGGGAGACTATTCTCCGCTGTTATCAGGCGTATGGAGCAAGTGTACAGGGTAAAGAACGAGCGGCAAAGGTCTTGGGAATTGGAATAGCAACTCTCTATCGAAAACTAGCCCGTTATAACATTGAGTGATTATGGTGAAGACAAATGAAAATAGGTGTTATCAAAATGATTAACACCTATTGTTTTGATAAATTTATTATCATTATGATAATAAAGAGTTTGCTGGAGATTGCCGTTTATTGTGTTTAGCATGCTATCAATATGATAAAATGATTCGCTTGTGTTAAAAACAAAGTCGCGCATTTATCTCATTTTTCGACACATGAGCTCGTTGGCATGAATTTTGCACGAATACATATGCTAGAACCGTTAAATGGTCCAATAATTGATAGGGACGGGAGGAAACAAAATGGCTTATACAGTTATAGGTAAAAACGTGACAAGAGTCGATGCTGTAGCCAAAGTGACAGGCAAGGCCAGATATACGGATGATTTTTCTGAACGGGATATGTTGGTTGGGAAAATCCTACATAGTCCCTATGCACATGCGATTGTAAAATCAATCGATGTAAGTAAAGCAAAGGCCTTACCGGGTGTAGAGGCTGTTTTAACGTATAAAGACCTGCCTGATATTCGATATGCTACATCCATGCCTGGAATTATAGAGGCTATTGCAACTGATGAAGTGGATGTTGCTGAGTTGAAATATGGAACCGCGGGGCATCCTTTTTCCCTTGATACTAGTCATAGAGATAAAGAGGATCGTCATATATTGACTCAAAAAGCACGGTTTGTAGGAGATAATATTGCGGCTGTGGTTGCGACGGATGCCCTTATCGCCTCAAAAGCTTTGAAGCTGATTGAAGTTGAATACGAAGTGTTAGAAGCCTTGACTAGTACTGAAGCTGCGCTTAAAGAAGGCGCCCCTTTGATCCATGACGACTGCGAGAGAAATATTTTGGCTTCGAATGGATATGCGATAGGAGATATAGAAGAAGCTTTTAAAGAATCCGATCATGTCATCGAAGGGGAGTACGAAACGAGCATTGTTCAGCATTGTCATATGGAGAATCATGTATCCCATGCCTATGTTGATTCGGATCGAAGAATCAATATCATGACCTCGACTCAGATTCCGCATATTGTACGTAGGATTGTTGCTCAATCCTTAGGGATTTCTTGGGGCCGGGTACGAGTGATTAAGCCTTATGTTGGAGGTGGGTTCGGTAATAAGCAGGATGTCTGCATCGAACCTTTGAATGCGGCGATGAGTTTGGCTGTGGGTGGTCGGCCAGTTAGATTGGAGCTTTCGCGGGAAGAGGCTATGATTGATACTCGAACCCGTCATGCGTTTAAGTTTAAGATCAAGACGGGCATCAACAACGACGGAAAAATCAACGGAATTTATATATCGGCTGTCTCGAATACTGGAGCCTACGCTTCTCATGGACATTCTATTGCTAGTAGTGGAGGCGGAAAATTCCGCTATCTCTATCCCACAAAGGCTTTGAAATATGATCCGATAACTGTTTACACTAATTTGCCGGTTGCTGGAGCAATGCGTGGGTATGGAACGCCGCAGATATTCTTTGCCTTTGAATCTCATATAGAAGATATTGCGAAAAAGCTTAAGTTGGATCCCGTAGAGATTCGAAAGAAAAACCTAGTAGAAGTTGGGTTCGTGGAGCCATTGAGCAAAAATAAGATTATGAGCTGTGGTATTCGCGAATGTATCGATAAAGGTAGAGAATTAATTAAGTGGGACGCCAAGAGGGCCTTGTATAAGGAACAGAGTGGAGATAAACGTCGAGGGTTGGGCATGGCTTGCTTTAGCTATGCTTCGGGAACGTATCCTGTGGCTTTGGAACTTGCGGGAGTTCGTATTGTAATGAACCAAGATGGCTCAGTACAGTTGCAACTGGGTGCGACAGAGATAGGTCAGGGGAGTGACACGGTTTTTGCGCAGATGGTTTCCGAGGTTCTGGGGATTCCGATGTATATGGTGCATGTGATATCGACCCAAGATACAGATATTACTCCCTTTGATACGGGTTCTTATGCCTCGAGGCAAACCTACGTATCCGGAATGGCTGTCGAAAAGGCTGCCCGAGAAGTTAAAGAAAAGGTTCTTGCAGTAGCGCATAACATGACGGATATCCCTGCGCATCTCTTAGATCTTCAAGAAGAACACATCGTTTTTAAAGGGTCGGGAGAAAGGGTTCTGGCTTTAGAAGTGGTTGCCATGCAGTCCTACTATGATAGAGTTCATGCCCAACCCATTACGAGCGATGTCTCAAATAATGCTCGCATTAATGCGATCCCCTTTGGAGTAACCTTTGCAGAAGTAGAAGTGGACATCAAAACAGGGAAAATTAAAATTTTGGAGATTTTCAATGTCCACGACTCTGGTAAGATTGTCAATCCGCTTTTAGCAGAAGGGCAAGTTCATGGCGGGGTCAGTATGGCGATCGGCTATGCTCTGTCTGAGCAGTTGCTCTTTGATGAGAAGACGGGTAAACCTCTTAATAATAATTTGTTGGATTATAAGCTTCCCACGATCATGGATACTCCGGATATTGGTGCAGCCTTTGTGGAACAAGAGGATCCAACCGGACCATTTGGTGTAAAATCCCTTGGAGAACCTCCGACTGTTTCTCCGGCACCCGCAATTCGCAACGCAGTGTTGAACGCAACGGGCGTGGCTTTTAATCGGATACCGATGAATCCGCAGCGCGTATTTGAAAAGTTTAAAGAAACGGGATTAATCTAGTAAGGTGGTGATGAGATGTACGATATTAAAGGATATTTCGATGCTGAAACCGTAAGTGAAGCAACGGCGCTGCTTGCGGATAACCCCAATCTGAAACTTATTGCGGGTGGAACAGACGTGCTCATCAAAATGCACGGAGGGCAACTTGAAGATGCTGAGCTCTTGAGCCTTCGCAAGATTAAATCCTTAGAAAATATTCATGTAGCAGAAGATGGGACGATCATTATTGGTGCCATGGCCACTTTTTCTATGATCTTTCATAATCCCATTCTTAAGGATTTAATACCAATATTAACGGAAGCGGCCATCTCTATGGGTGGACCGCAAATTAGAAATATTGCCACCATCGGTGGAAATGTTTGCAACGGAGCTACGTCTGCGGACAGTGCTTCATCTTTGTTTGCTCTCAATGCCCAGTTGAGATTGCAGGACAAGAATGGGGAACGTGTCGTTCCGATCCGTGAATTTTACCTTGGACCTGGTAAGGTTGCTTTGAATCCTGGGGAAATTCTTACTGAGATACTTATTGGGCCGAAAGATTATCAAGGCTTCGGAGGGCAATACATTAAGTTTGCCATGCGTGAAGCGATGGATATTGCGACACTGGGAGTAGCTGTCGTTTGTAAAGTGCAAAGTGGAAACTTCGAAGAGGTTAGAATTGGGCTTGGGGTTGCAGGTCCAACTCCGTTGAGGTGTCTTGAGGCGGAGGAGTATGCCAAGGGCAAGAAGATTACATCGGAAACCCTAGCGGAGATTGGAAAGCTGGCAGTTAAATCTGCCAAGGCGCGAACCTCTTGGCGGGCATCCAAAGAATACAGGGAACATCTGGTGGAAGAGCTCACGCAAAGAGCTCTGAAAATAGCTGTTGTCAACGCAGGAGGTGCGGAAGTTGTTTAAACGAATTGCCTTTACGGTGAATGGAAAAGCTTATAATTTCGAGGTGGATGTACGCGAATCATTGCTAGATGTCTTAAGAAGTCATTTGGGTTTTACGGGTGCTAAGCAAGGGTGCGGGGTAGGAGAATGCGGTGCCTGCAGTGTGCTCATTGACGGTGTTCCTTATGATACCTGCATTTACTTGGCGGTTTGGGCAGATGGCAAAGACATTAAAACGATTGAGGGTGTAGCTGAGAAAAACGGAGAGCTTTCTGATGTTCAGAAAGCGTTCGTTGAGGAAGGGGCTGTACAGTGTGGATTCTGTACCCCTGGCCTCGTTTTGACCACTACGGCATTGAAGGAGAGCGGAAAAGATTACACCCGAGAAGAGTTGAAACGCGAACTATCGGGGCATCTATGCCGTTGCACAGGGTATCAGAGTATTTTAAAAGCTGCTGAAAAGTCTTTAGAAGGACATGTCTGCACATGTGTTGACAGTCCGCATTACAAAGGGAAATAGCTGGAACATGCTTACTTCTGCTCTAAAACCCTCCAAAAAATCAGTAGACCCGAAAGGCAGCTTCGCCCACAGGAGTGAACACATCGCATGGAGAGGCGGTAAGGCCCACAAAGCTTTTGTGGGAAGCGCAGCCATGGGTTCACTTCAGGTATTCCCGGTCGGTTTTGGCGAAGCTCCCGGGTCAGCGCGTGGGCGAGCCTCGGAGTGCTGCGTGACACACGAAGACACTGTCTTCGCACGGATTACCCTTCTTGCAGACACTGTCTTCGCACGAATTAGCTTTCTTGCAGGAAGTGGGGGAAGCTGCCCGACCCAAGCGACCCTGTAAGAATCACGATTAAAACATAAGAATTGAGGAATGATAATTAATGATGAGCGATAAAATGATCCCAATTCCTTTCAATAAACTAGTCAATTGGATGCTTGAGGAATATAAACGAACTCAGACTATTTTCGGAATTTCTGAGGTCAAGTTTTTTCATAAAAAGAACAAGCAGCAGATTCGTCTTTTTGGTGAAACAATGGATACTCCAGTCGGTCCGGCTGCCGGACCGCATACTCAGCTTGCTCAAAATATTATTGCTTCGTATTTAAGTGGAAGTCGTTTTTTTGAGTTAAAATCTGTTCAAATCATGGATGAGTTAGAGATTCCCAAACCCTGTATCCTGGCGGAAGACGAGTGCTATAACACGGAGTGGTCTACTGAGCTGCCGATTATGGGTGCCTTTAACGAGTATGTCAAAGCTTGGTTTGCACTCTATGTGCTGCAAAAAGAGCTGTTTAACCAAGCTGACCGAGGTTTTATGTTCAATATGAGTGTGGGGTATGACCTAAAGGGGATCCAATCTCCTAAGGTTGATGAATTTATAGAAGGGCTTAAAGATGCCTCGGGAACTGAGATTTTTAAGGAGTGTATGGCTTCTTTACTTGAGAATGTTGGCCGGTTTAAGCAGGTTGATCGAGCCTTTATTGAACGGATTTCACCGAATATATGTACTTCTATCACCTTGTCGACCATGCATGGTTGTCCGCCGGCAGAGATTGAAGCCATTATTAAATACCTAATCGGTGAAAAGAAACTGCATACCTTTGTGAAGATGAATCCGACGCTTTTGGGGTATGGTTACGTGCGGAACACTTTCGATAAAATGGGTTACAAGTATATTCAACTTAAGGAAGAATCCTTTACTCATGACCTTCAGTTCAAGGATGGAGTGGAGATGTTAAAACGCCTTAAAGTTTTTGCAAAGGAGAAGCAAAAAGACTTTGGTGTCAAGATGTCGAACACGTTACCGGTTAAAATTGGCAGATCGGAACTGCCGGGAGAAGAAATGTACATGTCTGGTCGAGCGCTTTATCCCTTGACGATTAATCTCGCGTATAAGTTGGCCTCTGAGTTTGAGGGAGATCTTAAAATCTCCTATTCCGGTGGAGCGGATGCCTTCAATATTGATCGCATCTTCGAGACGGGAATCCAGCCCATCACAGTGGCAACTACCCTCTTAAAACCTGGAGCCTATATGCGCTTTAAACAAATGGCGGATATCCTGGATCCTCTCATGGATAATAAGGACTCCGGTAAACTTGATATGGAAAAATTAAAAGCTCTTGCTGAAAGTGCGTTTAGCGACGCTAATCATCTTAAGGAAAAGAGAGATCTGGTCAATCGTAAAACAGAACTTAAACTCCCGGTTCTCGATTGCTTCATTGCCCCTTGTATGGCTGGATGTCCTATTGAACAGGATGTTCCGGAATATCTGCGCTTAGTAGGCGAAGGTCGATATGAAGAAGCATTTGATGTCATTGTATCTAAAAACCCATTCCCTTTCATTACAGGGACTATTTGTACTCATAACTGTATGACTAAGTGTACTCGTTTGGACTATGACGAATCAGTGCATATCCGTGGGCAGAAATTAGTGGCGGCAGAAAAAGGTTATGATGCCTATATGCAAAAGATTCCTGCGCTCAAACCGGAGTCAGCAGCTAAAGTAGCCGTGATAGGAGCTGGTCCTTCTGGACTTGCAGCCGCCTATTTCCTTGCCAAAGGGGGTATGGAGGTCACTGTATTTGATAAACGGGAAAAAGCCGGCGGTACGGTCGAATATGTGATCCCTGACTTTAGAATCTCAAGAGAAGTGATCAATAAAGATATCAAACTTATCGAAAAAATGGGTGTTAAGTTCGAATTCGGGGTTGACCCTAATGTTTCCGTTGCGGATTACAAAGCAAAAGGATTCCAGTACGTTTATCTGGCTATTGGTGCAGGCAAGACCAATGATCTGGGCATCGAAGGAGATACTGAACGAGTGATGGGAGCGATTCCGTTCTTGGAAGCCTTTAATGCTAATAAAGATGCCCTGAAACTCGGTAAGAACGTGGCAGTCGTTGGCGGTGGTAATTCCGCGATGGATGCTGCTCGGGCTGCTTTAAGAGTCGAAGGTGTAGAGAATGTCTATATCGTTTATCGCAGAACGAAAGACTACATGCCTGCGGATCATGAAGAACTAATCTATGCTGAAGAAGATGGAGTAATCTTTAAGGAACTTCTAGCTCCAGTATCTTTGACTAAAGGTGTCCTGAAATGCCAGCAGATGGCATTAGGTCAACCGGATGCATCTGGGCGAAGGAGACCTATGGCAGTGGAGGGTGCCTTTGAAGAATTGTTGATCGATACCGTTTTGTCAGCGATTGGGGAATTGATCGATTATGATCTGTTGAAGAGCAATGGAATTGAAGTTGGGGAGAAAGGGAACATTCTCGTCAATGAGGAAACTCTGGAAACAAGTGTGGAAAACGTCTTTATTGGTGGAGATGCCCTTGTTGGACCTTGGACTGTGGTTGGAGCTGCTAAGCATGGTACAATGGCGGCTAAAGCTATTCTGGAAAAAGAAAAGCTGGAATTCAAACAAGAGTTCACGTCTAAGATCTCCTTTAATAGCGAAAAGCAGTTGTTAGAAATTGCTGAGAAGAAAGCTGTTATGAAGCCGGTCGATGATCACAAACTAGAATCTGATAGATGCTTAGAGTGTAATAAAGTGTGTAATATCTGCGCCGAAGTTTGTCCGAACCGTGCCAACCTTATGATTCCTGTCAATGGCAAGGGGTTAACCAATATGAACCAGATCCTGCACGTGGACGGAATGTGTAATGTCTGCGGAAACTGTGGAACCTTCTGCCCGTATTCCAGTGAACCGTATAAAGTCAAATTAACTCTTTTCTGGACTGAGAAGGATTTCGTGGATAGCCCTAATATCGGCTTCTATTTCCTGGGTGACGGCTCTGCGGGTGAATTTATGCTGCGCCTAGATGGGAAAATCGATAAGGTCAAGTTTAATGAATCTGGTGATACAGATATGCCGATTGATGATAAGATTGCGGCCTTTATTTGGACCGTTTATAAAGACTATGAATATCTGTATAAAGTTTTAAACTAATGCACATATTGAGAGAGGTCGAAGCTTTCGAGCTAGACCTCTCAAGGATCAAAAATCAAAAGGTTGTTGATTACTTCAGTAGCATAATTCGAATAGCCGTAAAAATGTAATTCGATAACCGAAAACTTCTTATCAATATGGTAAAAGAATTATCATAATGATAAGAAGTACATAATTTGGCCTGATCCTGATGCCTTGAAGTCTTTACGGATAAAAAGACTAAGTAGTTTCAAAATAAGGGTTTATCAAAGCGATAAATCATGATGGGGACTGCGGCAAAAAAGGTCTTGACTTAGGCCTCTTTGGTATATTTTGTCGAGTTGGCACGAATGTTGCTATTGAAACAAGGTGAGGGCGCTAATGCTTCTTGCAATGGGTCCTTGACCAAAATTTAATGCTTTTGCTGCAAACCTTGTAGTAATCCGTTTTTTCTAGATTATAAAGAGGTAAAGCAAAGTAGACCCCTTGAATTAGTTGCGGGACTTATCTCAAGGACAACGTTCATAAGGAGGTGACAAAAGGTTTAAATACATCTTACCGCACTTAAAATAAGGAGGAAAGTTACTAATGGCAAATACAAACAACGGTGTCGCACCAGTTGACGAAATGCTACCTGCTGGAAAACTTTTTTTGTATGGATTACAGCACGTACTAGCAATGTACGCCGGAGCGGTTGCTGTACCCTTGATTATTGCAGGAGCAGCAAAGTTAACTCCAGCACAAACTGCCTTTTTAATTAACGCTGACTTATTTACCTGTGGAATTGCTACTCTGCTCCAAACCTTAGGAATCTGGAAAATCGGAATCAAAATCCCTGTTATTCAAGGGGTCACTTTCGCAGCTGTAACGCCTATGGTTATCATGGCTAAGACTGGTGGCATGACCATGATTTTTGGGTCTGTTATTGTAGCTGGTTTATTTACTTTTTTAGCGGCACCTTTCTTTAGCAAATTGATCCGCTTCTTTCCACCGATTGTTACTGGAACTATTATTACCATCATCGGGATATCTCTCTTGCCAGTTGGGATAAACTGGGCCGGGGGCGGAGTCGGGAACAAGAATTTTGGTTCGTTAACGTTTATCTTAGTTGCAACAGTTGTACTTGTAAGCATTCTCTTGATCAATAAACTGTTTAGAGGCTTTGTCTCCCACATCGCTGTATTGCTTGGTTTAATTATCGGTCTTATAGTAGCCATCCCCTTTGGACTAGTGAGCTTTGCAAATGTGGCTGATGCTCCTTGGATTGGCATTACGACGCCGTTTTACTTCGGTTTCCCGATATTTGATATCGGCGCGATTATTTCAATGATTCTGGTTATGTTAGTAGTTATGGTTGAATCCACTGGTGATTTTTTGGCTATTGGTGAAATGGTCGGCAAAAAGATCGGTCAAGAAGAACTTACCGCAGGTCTAAGAGCTGATGGATTAGCCACTGCGCTTGGCGGTATCTTTAATGCCTTCCCTTACACTGCATTTGCCCAGAACGTTGGATTGGTCGGCTTAACCGGTGTAAAGAGTCGTTTCGTAGTGGCTACGTCTGGTATAATCTTGGTTGTCTTAGGTTTATTCCCTAAGATGGCTACAATCATTGCATCTTTGCCTAACGCAGTACTTGGCGGAGCAGGGATTGCCATGTTCGGAATCGTAGCTGCAAGTGGGATTAAGACTCTTGCTAAAGTTGACTTCGAACATAACCATACTAATATTTTCATTGTTGCAATTAGTATCGGGATTGGCGTGATCCCTGTAATGGTTCCTACTTTCTTCCAGAATTTCCCTTCATGGAGTCAGACCATTATGCATAGTGGAATTACCTTAGGTTCAATCACAGCTATTATCCTCAATGCTTTCTTTAATGGAAGCAAAGGAGCAGGAGACTTAGACGAACTCAGAGCAAATGCTGGAATTCGTGAGTGATTTTTAATGGGGGTGAGAGAGCTTCCTCTCTCACCCCTTTCCTAATTCTAAGCAAATTCGACACATCGAAGGGGTTTAAGAAAATGACAGTCGATTTATCCGTTGTTTATTGCGGAATAAAACATGAAAGCCCCTTTATTTTAGCTCCGTCACCCAGTACGGACCATTTGGATCTTTTGATTCAGGCTTTTGAGGCTGGTTGGGCAGGAGCAGTTTTAAAGACTGTTGCTGTAGATTCTAGAATAGTTAGTCGAGTTTTCCCCATGGTTACCCGAGTCGAACAAGAGTCCGCTTTTCTTGGGCTTCAGAATATCGATCTTGTTTCAGAACATTCTGTTGAGACTGTCGAACAAAATGTGAGAATACTTAAAAAAAAGTTTCCAAATAAAGTTGTTGTCCCTAGTATTATGGCATTTACCAAGGAAGATTGGCAATCTCTAACGAAACGATTTATTGATGCAGGTGCTGATATTATTGAATGTAGTATTTGGCATCCGCATGGTACTGAATGGACTTTATGTACTAAAGTTGAAGAGCCTGTAGGGACAGAACAAATTGCTTGTTGGGTTAAAGAAGCGGCCGGAGATATTCCTGTTGTCATAAAACTATCGGCCTTGGATTCCGATATAATAGCCACTGCTGAGGCAGTTGAGCGCAGTGGTGCGCAAGGTGTTAGCGCAATTAATACAATAAAGAGTATTACCGGTGTGGACTTAGATACCTTGATTCCTTATCCTAATATTGCTGGACTTTCAACGTATGGAGGACTTTCTGGTCCCGCTTTGAAACCGATTTCCTTACGTTGTACAGCTGAAATTGCCCAAAAGGTGAAACTAGATATTGCTTCTAGTGGTGGAATTTCTACGTGGAAAGATTGTGCAGAATTCCTTCTTCTTGGAGCTAGTACCTTACAAATGTGTACCTCTGTTTTGCGGTTCGGCTTAGGGATTATTGTAGAGCTTAAGCAGGGTTTAGAAGGTTGGATGCAGGAAAAGGGCTTCCAGAGTCTGACGGAAGTAATTGGCAAGTCACTACCGTATTTGGTAGAACATTCACGACTTCCGAGGGGTATTCAAGTAGTTTCTCAGATTCAAAAAGAGGTTTGTCATGGCTGCGGAGCTTGCTACACTGCTTGTCAATCTGGCGGTCATGATGCAATAATCTTAGTCGATGGACTTCCTCGAGTCGAAGTCAGTAAGTGCATAGGGTGTGGTATGTGTCGCGCCATGTGTTTATCAAAGGCGATAACTTTAATCCGACCTAGTGGCAAATAAAGCTGTGGATCTTTGTGAAATCAGATGTGCAGGTCGGATATTATAAATATGGTTTAGTTTATGACTAACTTAATATAGAGAGGATGAAGGATTAATGCTTTTGATCGCCAATGGTACGGTCTTAACCCTTGGTAAAAGTAATCAAGTGATTCCAGATGGTGGTGTTCTGATTCAAGACAGTAAGATTTTAGAAGTTGGCTCAACTCAAGATTTACAAAAACGGTTTCCTGATGCAGAATTTGTCGATGCACGCGGGAAACTTATTATGCCCGGAATGATTAATACTCATATGCATCTCTATAGCACATTTGCTCGTGGAATGGATTCTAAAAGTAAGCCTCCACAAAACTTCGGGGATATCCTAGAAGGACTATGGTGGAAACTTGATAAACTGTTAACATTGGATGACGTATATTACAGTGGTCTGACTCCTTTGATTGAGTGTATCAAGACAGGGACAACCACGATTATTGACCATCATGCCAGCCCTATGGCTATTACGGGAAGCTTATCCACTTTGGCTAAAGCGGCTAAAGAAATGGGTGTACGTGCTGCTTTTTGTTACGAAGTCTCGGATCGAGATGGGGATGCTATTGCCCAAGAGGGAATTAAAGAGAATGTCGACTTTATTGCTGCTTGTCAGGCTCAGCCAGACCCCATGGTCGCCGGACTGTTCGGACTCCATGCTTCTCTGACCTTATCCGATCAGACTTTAACTAAGTGCAGCGAGGAAGCCAAACGACTGGATGCAGGATTCCACGTTCATGTTGCCGAAGGGAAAGAAGACTTAGAAGACAGTCTCTCTAAATATGGAATTCGGGTGGTTGAGCGTTTAGACAAATTTGGAGTTTTGGGACCTAAAACCATCGCAGTACATTGTGTACATATTGATGATCATGAAATAGATCTTTTAAAAGCTTCGAAAACACAAGTTGTCCATAATCCAGAATCAAATATGGGGAATGCCGTGGGAGTAACCCCGGTTCTTAAAATGCTAAGCCAAGGGGTTAAAGTGGGACTTGGAACAGATGGATATACTTGCGATATGTTTGAGAGTGGTAAAGTTGCTAACATACTTCATAAACATGCCACGGCAAATCCAAGTGTTGCATGGGGCGAAGTACCACAAATGCTCTATGGAAATAACCCTGAGATAGCCTCAGATTTGTTCGGCGGGAAATTTGGGGAATTGATCGAAGGATCTTGGGCGGATGTTATAGTTGTTGATTATGTACCACCGACACCCATAGGTTCTAACAATTGGAGTGGACATCTTCTCTTTGGAGTTTCTGGACGATCTGTAGAAACAACGGTCATCAATGGGCGCGTGCGCATGCTTGATAGAAAGCTTGTTGACATCGATGAAGAAGCTATCGGTGCACGTTCAAGAGAGTTGGCACAGGCACTCTGGAATAGAATTTGAGGTGATCTTTGATGAAAAATGTGTTAGGACTACGCTGTATCGATTGTGGAAAGCAAGTCCCTGCTGCACTTGGGACGTATACTTGTCCAGTATGTGGCAAAGCAGGCGGTATTATGGATGTCGAGTACGATTATAAAGAAATAAATCGGATGACATCCCGTGTACAACTAGCCCTGTCCAAAGACTATTCAATTTTTCGCTACCTGCCTTTTCTGCCTATTGGTTCAAATTCTTCTCGCCCTCATCTGAGAGTAGGTTGGAGCCCTCTTTATAAACCTCAGGGTTTAGGAATAAGTTTAGGAATGAGTAATCTGTATGTCAAAGATGATGGACAGAATCCAACCGCTTCGCTGAAAGACCGGGCCTCGATCATTGCCGTTATTAAAGCAGTCGAGGAAAAGGCTCAGACGGTTGCCGCTTCTTCTACAGGTAATGCAGCCTCATCCTTGGCTGGCAGCGCCGCTGCCATGGGGATTAAATCCGTGATTTTTGTGCCGAGCCGTGCACCTCAAGGTAAGGTCGCTCAATTGCTGATCTTTGGGGCTACGGTGATTAGTGTACAGGGGTCTTACGAAGATACCTTTAGACTATCAGCAGAGGCGATCGATCGTTTTGGTTGGTATAATCGAAATGCAGCTATCAATCCTTACCTAGTCGAAGGTAAGAAGACTGTTGCCTTGGAAATTGCCGAGCAATTAAACTGGGAAGTGCCCGACTGGGTGATCCTTTCCGTCGGGGACGGCTGTACCATTGCGGGAGTTTGGAAAGGTTTTAAGGACCTCTATAATGCTGGGTGGATCGAGCGCTTACCTAAAATTGCAGGAGTTCAGTCCACAGGATGTTGCCCGCTCGTCGATGCCTTTTTGGAAGATCGTCCATGGCGTCCCAAGGAAGAGAACACGATTGCCGATAGTATTGCAGTTGGGGTGCCGCGCAATCCGGATAAGGCCTTAAACGCTGTCCGTGAATCGGGTGGAACGATGGTCGCAGTTTCCGATGAAGCTATTTTGGATGCAATGCGTGAACTGGGTAGAACCAGCGGTATTTTTGGAGAACCGGCTGGTGTGACTGGAACCGCTGGACTTAAGGTATTGGTAGAAAAAGGGGTTATCGGAGCCGACGAAAAAGTGGTTTCTATTGTCACTGGTAATGGATTGAAGGATGTTCAAAACGCGATTAAAGCGGTAGGTGAGCCTATCAAGGTTGAGCCTTCGCTGAAGGAACTGTTGATGAAGTTGGAAGGCAAAGTTTAATCGAGGCACGAGGCACGATGCGCGATAAGCGGGGCTCTAGTCACGTTAAACAAGGCAAGTGCGTGAGTTACGATACATTAAGCAAGAGGATGAGGAGCAAAGTAGACGTTCTATTTTCGGACTTCGAACTTCGAACCTCGCGCCTCGAAAATTAAGGAGGTTAATATGAGAAGCTTGATCGATTTAACTATTAATGAAGAGCAGCTTAAAAAGACAGTGCAGAGTGTTAAGGAAAAAAATATCGTTATCCCAACATTGGCTCAGATGAAGGACCCTAATAAGATACCTTCATCAGTTAAAGAGAAGTTGAAAAAGACTGGCTTATGGGACGTTGACCCCGTTAACTTGTTCAGAATTTCTTGGAAAAATCAACCTGTTAAAGATGGCGGATTATTTAATCCGTTGCCAAACTATGTTGAAATCCCTTCTGAAATTTCAGGGGTTAAAGCGAGAATTATCGCTATGGCAGGAAAGTATTTTCCGACCGGTGCTCATAAGGTTGGAGCAAGTTTTGCTTGTTTAGTGCCACGCCTAGTCTCAGGACAATTTGACCCTAAATATCATGAAGCAGTTTGGCCTTCAACAGGTAACTACTGCCGTGGTGGAGCCTATAATTCCGCCTTATTAGGTTGCAAATCGATTGCTATTTTGCCGGAAAATATGAGTAGAGAGCGTTTTGAATGGTTAAAGACCGTTGCAGGGGAAATTATTGCGACCCCCGGCAGTGAAAGTAATGTTAAGGAAATTTATGATAAAACTTGGGAGCTTCGAAGAACTCGTGATAATGTTGTGATCTTTAATCAGTTTGGAGAACTTGGTAATCATTTGTGGCATTATGAAGTCACAGGAAATGCTATGCATGATATTATTAAAGCTGAAATCGGCTCTAAGGGGAAATTGGCAGGGGTATGCCTGACCTCCGGTTCTGCTGGTACTCTAGGTAGCGGGGACTACTTAAAAGATCAATATCCACATGCTAAACTCGCCGTTGGCGAAGCTTTACAATGCCCAACCTTACTAAATAATGGTTTTGGCGAACATAGAATTGAAGGAATCGGGGATAAACATATCCCTTGGGTTCATAATGTAAAAAATACAGATATGGTGATCGCCATTGATGACAATGACAGCTTGGGGCTGTTCCGTCTCTTAAATGAACCTACTGGACAGGACTATTTAAGAGAGCAAGGGATTTCTGAAGAGGTTATTTCGAAGCTTTCTTGGGTTGGAATTTCCGGTGCAGCAAATATCTTGTCCTGCATAAAATTCGCAAAATACTATGAGCTGACTGAAAATGACATTGTGATGACGGTCCTTACAGACTCAGCAGAGATGTATCAGTCGAGATTGCAGGAGATGGAAGCTGAAAGAGGCAATAAATATAGTTCGCTTAACGCTGCAATTGATCACAACAGAAATGTTTTGGGCCTTAGAACTGACAGCATGGAAGAGTTAACTTACATGACTAAGAAGCGTATTCACAACCTTAAGTACTATACTTGGATTGAGCAACAAGAGTATGATGTAAACGATCTTAATGCACAATGGTATGATTATGACGAATACTGGGGCAAGCTGCATGAGATGGGACCAGAACTGGATAAACTGATTGAAGAGTTTAATGAAAAAACTGGTTTGTCAAAATAACGATTTTCTATACGGTCAAGAGATATAAAACAGTAAGGATTTCTGAATAGAAAAGATCAGTACCTTGACAGCGAGTCAGGTGCTGATCTTATTTTATTATTTACATATATTTTTCGTGCCTTGGGAGAGAATACCCTCTCCTATGGGCACTACATGGCATCATTAAGCAGTTGGCTGCCAGCCGCCGTAAGTTGGACTTTACGAGTGTTTCGGACAAATAACTTTAGGCCAATTCTTTCCTCCAATTCGGAGATTTGTTTACTGAGTGAAGATTGATCAACGTGAAGATCCCTAGCGGCAGCGTTGAAATTTAAATGATGAGCAACTGAAATAAAATTGCGCACATGACGGATGTCCATAAATTCCTCCTAGGGTTTCAACGTAATTGTCTTTCATTGCCTATTTACATTATAGACCAAACTTTGCCCCAAAAGCCTGATATAAATATCAAAAGATATCTAAATATTTGTAGCTTCGTCATAAGCTTCCCGGATAGCGTCCTGCATTTTCCTCGGTTTGAAAGCGTCACCAATTAATGACAGTTTGTCAATTTTATCTTTCAGGTCAGTATAGAGTTCATCGTTGGAACGAGACCCGATAGCAAGAACAACAGTATCCGCCGGAATCAATTCCTGCCCTCCAGTCTTTTCAACAATGACACCCTTCTGGGTAATCGCAACCACCCTTGTCTGATCCATGGCTTGCACACCAAACTGTTTAAGCTCCGCCAGCATCGACCAACGAGTACTAGGACCGATGTCCTTGCCGATGCCCTTGTACATTTCCACCACCATAACGTTTTTACTGCCTTGAGTCAGTAAACGGTACAATTCTTCCGATTTTTCTGCTTGGTGTATCATCAGGAAGCGCAGTGTTTCTGCATCTATAGTTCCAATCCCAGCGAGTAGTAAGGCTGTCTCGACTCCCACGGCTCCTCCCCCCACAATCACAACACGCGAACCAGTCTTTACCCGGTTTCGCAAAACATCCCAGGCTTGAACAACATATGAACCGCCTTCAACAGGGAAAGGCTCAGGCATGGCACTTGCTCCCGTAGCGATCACTACCCTATCGAAAGTACCCGCACTGACCTCTGTCAGAACATTCTCCGGGGTAGCCTTTTTCCCGAAAACCATCCTAACTTTTAGATTCCGGCAGGTATGAACCAGATAATCGCTTAGCCGCAGAAACTCCTTACGACCCGGCGGCACGGACGCCAACAATACTTGTCCGCCGGGAGCCATACTCTCTTCCCAGATGGTTACCAAATGCCCACGCATGGCTGCGACTCTGGCATACTCCATGCCGGACACACCGGCGCCGACTACTAATATCTTCTCAGGCTTGAGCGACTTGGTTTGCGCAGGCAGCAAACCATCTACCATCAGCGCCGCCTCCCTGCCAGCCTCTGCGTTGCTGAGACAATTCAATGACTTGCCAAAGAATACATTGTCCATACATCCCTGATTGCAGGCTACACACGGGCGAATCAGTTGGTATTCCCGTCGCCTGGCTTTGTTGGCCAATTCGGGATCAGCAACAAAGCCTCTGGCCATGCCGATAAAGTCCGCATAGCCATTATCAACAATTTCCTCAGCCAGGCGTGAGTTCATCCGGTTGCAGGCAACCACCGGGATAGAAACCTCTGATTTGATGGTTTTAGCCAAATAACTAAAGGCGCCAGGCGGTACCTCCATGGAAATCTGAGGAACGTGTGTTTCATGCCATCCTCCAGTAACGTTGATGGCGTCAACGCCCTCCTTTTCCAGAGTCATACAAAATTGCCTAGCCTCAAAATGTGTATTTCCACCGGGTATGAAGTCATTGCCGGCCACACGGACCATAATGGGAAAGTCTGGCCCAACCGCCTGACGGACCGCAGCCACAACCTCCAGACCAAAGGTCATACGGCCTCGCAGATCTCCACCATACTTATCCTGGCGCAGGTTGGTCACTGGAGACAGGAATTGCGCCATCAAGTAGCCCGCGCTCCCCACAATTTCTACCCCGTCAAAACCGGCTTCCTTCGCCCGACCTGCCGCCGCAGCGAAGAAGGATATGATTTCGGTAATCTCCTGTAGAGTGAGTTCCCTTGGTGTCTCTCCGGTAAATCGAGAAAATACTGCCGATGGAGCCACTGCTTGTAGCCCTGAGTACTCTTTGGAGCGGGCATAGCGGCCTCCGTGCCACAACTGCGGAAATATTTTTGCTCCAGCGGAATGCACGGCATCGGTCAGCCGTCGAAGGCCAGGTATAAAACGATCGTCGTCCATCTGAACCATATGGTGCTGATTTATACGCAAAGGATCAATACCCACCGCTCCTATAACAATAAGACCAACTCCTCCTTGCGCTCGCAACCGGTAAAATTCAACCAACTGGTCACTCACTTCGCCATCGGGACAATAGGCCAGATGCATTGGTGTCATTATTAAGCGGTTTCTAATTTCAAGTGCTCCGATTTTTCCAGGTGAATATAATTTTGACATAATAAACTCCATTCCGCCGCTGTCGCTGGCGGCACAAATAGTAATGAAAAATAGTGTGCGACTAGTTCAAAAAGTGGCTGATCGATAACGACTGCTTTGATGTGTGCATGGAATCCACCAGGAAGTAACGCAAAATTCAGACATTTTTGACTATGGGCTTTCATAGTGTTTCGATAATATCAATATTGCAAGTACTATGCCAAGAAGAACCAAAATTGATTTAATCAAACCAAAATCTTAAAATTGTTGGAAATAAACTGAGGCTTTCATATCTGAAGCCTCGATGTTCAACTTTAGCTGAACGAGTTCACTAAAAACTTATATCTGATTCCAGCCCAGATCCTTTACTTATCATAAACGATCTGGGTTTTGATTCTATTACCAAAGTGTATATGTCTATACACAATTGCATTTCAATTTGTTTTTACCTTATCTTATGGGCTTTAACTCTTATGAGAGCTCTTTTGATTTGCTTTTGGTTTGGTTCATTTTAGTACCATTATATGGTACTAAAATGAACCAAACCAAAAATTTGTTTTAACAATTATTAATTAGGTAATTTGTTAAGTTTGATACACATCCCTTATAACCTATATATCTGAATTCCTTATACACTTACGGAAATAATTTTTTTCAAAAAATAAAACTGGCAACAATTTTGCAATATCTAATACCAATAAGCACAAAAAGTTTGGCGTCTAGGGCTTAATAAACTTATTAATGCCATTTCACAAAAACAATAAAATGTCTCGACCGGCTGTGCCAGATGGCGGTAAAAACATTAAGGCCTGAGGAGGTGGTACATGAATTTGTAGTTTGGGAGGTGATTGCCGATCAGAATCCATAGTTGTAATACGAAAGTGACAGCAAATAAATAACCGGTAGCTGATTAAAAAAGCAACCAACAAAAGAAGTCAATTCATTGAAATAATCCGATTGGAGGCAATACCAAAAATGAGTAATGAAATTCTTATTTTAAAAGATAATTTATTTACGACTGAAGGTGGCAAAGCTGGTTTACTAATCAGCACGTGCAAAGATTGCAACGCATCAGTTTTCCCTCCAAAACCCTTCTGCTGCGTTTGCGGGGGTGAAAATGTAGAGGACGCAACAATTTACGGTATGGGAAAATTGCGTGCCTTTACAAATGTGTACCATCCATCTCCGGAATCACGTATGCCCGTTCCTTATGGTATGGCAGTAGTAGAATTCCCCGAACATTATATTCGCATCACGGGCCTCTGCACTGAACATGATGTTAGCAAGCTGAGCGTAGGAATGGACTGCAAAATTGTGGTCGAGAAAGTCTATGAAGAAGATGGTAAAGACGTGCTGATGTATAAGTTTCAACCAGTAGGGGAGGGAGCATAAAATGCGTGAAGTTGTAATAGCCGGAGTTGGCATTCATCCTTTCGGAAGATTTCCCGATAAAGACTACCGTGATCTAGGACGGGAAGCTACATTAATGGCACTCAAGGATGCTAACGTTACCTGGCCGAAAATCCAAATGTCTTTTGTTGGAAACGTGATGTCTGAAATGACCAAAGGCCACCAAGTGCTCAATTACTTTGGAGAATTAGGGAACCCTATTGTCAATATTGAAAATGCTTGCGCCAGTGGGGGAGTTAGCCTGTGGATGGCGAGAAATGCTATTGCCAGCGGACAGTGCGACATAGCCTTAGTACTCGGAGTCGAAAAAGCCCCCAAAGGCTTTATTGCTAATTGTGGATACGACCGCTGGCAGATGTATACCGGAATGGGCGCTAACCCAGCTCATTTTGCTATGTTAACTCAAGAATATGCGGCTAAAAATGGCCTGACCAAGGAGCATCTAGCCCAGATTTCAGTGAAGAACCATCGTAACGGCGTGCACAATCCCTATGCCATGTACCGAAAAGAAACACCATTAGAAGAGGTACTGAACTCCATAATGGTTAGCCCACCGCTTACACTTCTCATGCTTTGTGCACCTAACGAAGGAGCTGCAGCAGCCGTCCTCATGGCTAAAGATGTTGTTGAGAAGTACACCGAGAGATACGTGACCATAGCTGGCTGCGCATTTACAGCCAAGAGCCCGGTAGACCAGATATTCCCAGACTTTTCTGTTCCAACAGCCGCGAACATTCCTTTTGTTACCGAGCGTTGCGGTAAAACAGCATATGACGAAGCCGGAATCGGTCCGGAAGATATCGACCTGGCCGAACTGCAGGATACAGATGTTGGACTAGAGATTCGTGCTATGGATTACCTTGGTTTAGTTAAGAAAGGTGAAATTGCTCGCGCAATTGAAACGGGAGAAATAGAGCCGACGGGTCGGATGCCTATAAATGTAAGCGGAGGCCTTCTTTCCAAGGGAGAACCTCTCGGAGCATCCAGTATGGGACAGATCGTAGAGTGTACATGGCAGTTGCGGGGGGACGCTGGACCTCGTCAAATCAAGGATGCAAAAGTAGCCTTGTGTCACACGGAAGGCGCCGCAGGAAACTGCTCGATAACCATACTGAAAAAATAGTTCTGGAGGGACTTAACGATGACAGACACAGATAAACTTTTATTAGGTTTTACAGATGAGCAAATCATGTTACGGGACATGATACGTAAATTAGCAAAAGCAAAAATTGAACCGTTAGCTGCTGAAATAGATGCCACGGGAGTTTATCCAAATGAATTGGTAGAACTTTTTAGAGATCAGGGCCTTATGGGACACGCATTTCCTGAAGAATACGGAGGCGGTGGAGGAGGTCAATTTGATTCCTGCATCATAGTAGAAGAAATAGCCAAAGTTTGCGGGAACTCTGCGATGGTTGTTGGCAGCCAGGAACTAGCAGGATTCCCAATTTTGATGGCAGGTACTAAGGAACAAAAGGAAAAATACCTGCCCATGCTTACCAGTGTTGAAGTGAGGTCAGCATTCGCTTTAACTGAACCAGATGCAGGTTCAGACGCTGCTGGTATTATAACCAGAGCAGTTAAAAAAGGGAATGAATATATCATCAATGGTTCAAAAAGATTTATCTCCTTCTCAGATATTGCAAGTGTCATGGTGGTTTTTGCTCGAACCTCTGAGTCGGGATTTAAATCCGTGAGTGCTTTTATCGTTGATCCTCATTGGCCAGGGGTAACTATCGGCAAACGCGAGAATAAAATGGGATTCAAAGGCTATAATTCGTGTGAGGTGTTCTTTGACGATCTTCACGTTCCAGAAGAGAACCTGCTTGGCGGAGAAGAAGGACTGGGATTTAAAGTTGCGATGCAAACCATAGACATGACCAGGCCCTGCGTTGGTGCTTTAGGAGTAGGGTTAGCCGAAGGTTGTCTTGAAGTCGCTATTGATTACGCTAAACTGCGGATTCAATTTGGTAAGCCGATTGCTTCATTCCAGGCGATTCAGTTTATGATTGCTGATATAGCTATGAGTATTGAAACAGCAAGGAATCTGGTTTATAAGGCTGCCCGTGCGGTTGACTTGAAGAATCCTGATGCTCCCAAACTTGGAGCTATGGCAAAATGCTATGGAACTGATATTGCCATGAAGGCATCTGTTGACTGTGTGCAGATTCTTGGCGGGTCAGGTTATATGAAAGATTACCCGGTTGAAAGACGGATGCGGGAGGCCAAGCTGCTGCAGATAGTAGAAGGAACTAATCAAATTCAACGCCAAGTTATTGCAAAAGCCCTTTTGAAATAATCTCCGTAAAGAAGAGGGTCAGTTAAGTCCGAGGCATCATTAGCGGCCCCGGACTTATGACCGGTACGAAGACTTGATGTTGTCCGTACAAGAATATGTATTGATTTAATGGGAACATACTTACATTACATTATAAGGAAGGAATTGCAAGTGGAAAAAGTTATTTTGACAATCGATAACGGTCTAGCCACGGTAACTATTAATAATGTAAAGACTCATAATGCTTTGGCAGTAGATGTCTTAGAAGGACTAATACAAGCTTTTACTCAAATTGATAAGGATTCTTCTGTTATAGTGGCAATCTTAACTGGAGCTGGTGATAAAGCCTTCGCTGCCGGTGCTGATTTAAGTACATTTATGACCACCACTCCAGAAGATGCCATAGAAATGTCAAAGTTAGGTCAGGCGGCGTGCAATTCAATCGCCTACTGCAGTGTGCCGGTTATTGCAGCCATAAACGGCGTCGCTTACGGAGGAGGAATGGAAGTCGCTCTGGCATGTGATATTCGCATAGCATCCGAAAACGCAAAGTTCGGACAGCAGGAAGCGAATTGGGGCATAATACCTGCATGGGGCGGTACCCAGCGTCTCCAAATGGTCGTGGGTCAAAGTGATGCGATGAGAATCATACTTACTGCGGAACCTTTTGATGCCCAGGAGGCTTACCGTATGAGCTTGGTCAGTGCTGTATATCCACAAGCTGAGTTAATGGACCGGTCCTACGAAATGGCGAAAAAGATCGTTGCAATCGGCGGGGCCCATATCCGCTACGCTAAAAAGGCGATGGCGCAAGGAGCCAACTATGTCACCAAAGCAGGTTTGGCCCTGGAGAACGAGCTGATTGCTCACTGCTTTAGATTAGGAACTCCAAAGAAAAGAGTGGAAAAATTCCTAGCGAAGAAGAAGTAAAGAGGAATGCTGACCGAAGGTGGCCACAATGACAATCTAATTGACATATGGTAATAATAGCAAGCCCCTGATTTTCAAATGTGTTGAGAATCAGGGGCTTGCTATTACTTTAAGTGGTTCCAAAACGTACCATTAACAATACAAAAATAGGGTGTTGAGTAATATTTATACTGGTTTACTGATTTCCGACTCCGGACTTGTTGAACTGTGCCTTGTGGCAGAGCGTGTCTTTTTTGAGCATCTCTAGTTAGTTCTTTCAGTCAAGAGGACTATCGGTTGTCCATGGACATCTGCATCCAATGATATTTGCCTTGGATATAATTGGAGCGTAGATGCTTGGTCTATTGATTTTGGTTAATTGGCATAATTTTTGCAATACTTAAAAAAGTATCAGTTTTATAAATATTGTATTGAAAGGGGTGGAGAGAAAAGTTATCCTACTTCATGGTTAGTGTTGGATTTCAAACGCACTCCGAAGACACTACTTGTACGATAAAGATGGAAAAGAGGAATGGGACATGAATTTTCCAAATAGGTTGTCGGCGCTGGCCGAATCACAAGGTGAAAAGGAAGCGGTTTTCTGGTCGCAAGGTTCATTAACCTACGCCAAATTGGTTGAAACCATGAATGCTTTATCAGCTGGTCTACAAAATATTGGTCTGGTGAAAGGCGACCGGATAGGATTACAATTATTAAACGTACCTGAATTTGTTATATCCTATTATGCAATTATGAGATTCGGTGGTGTTGTGGTACCGCTAAATCCCATGTACACAGGAAGAGAATTGGAGATCACTATGGCTGATTCTGGAGCGAAAGCTTTGATTACTAATCCTGTTTATGTTGGTGCCATACAGGGAATTAGGTCCAATCTTCCAGAGTTTCGGCATCTGATTCTTACAGCGGAAGCAAAAGGAATCGACCATGTCTTGTTACAAGACTTGTATTCAGAAACCATCCCAACTTTTCCAGACGTAGATGAAATTGATTTGGCTTCAATCATTTACACATCCGGAACCACGGGACGCCCAAAGGGGGCAATGTTAAGCCATGGAAATCTATACACGAATGCCTTGGTTGTTGGCGAAGACCAGCAGATGACCTCGGAGGAAAGAGCGTACATTGTTGCTCCTTTATTTCATATTGCCGCTCAAACTTCTTGCCTTAATAGCACTTTGATTCAAGGAGGTGCTTGCTACCTTCAGGAACGGTGGACTACAGGGGATGTAGCTCTTGAAGCAATTCATAGTCAGAGACTTACCTTCATTTTTGGGGTTCCAACTATGTATACTATGATGTTGGCTTCGCCCAATTTGGCCGACTATGACCTTACATCATTAAGAGTGGCATTTTCAGGAGCCGCACCTTTGCCTGTAAAGATCTTTGAAAAGTGGAAAGAAATTACGGGGATTGAAATTGTCGAAGGATATGGGTTATCAGAAACCTCACCTGCTTGTACCAGAAATCCACCGTTCGGTGTCAAAAAGCCTGGGTCGATCGGTAGAGCCTATCCCGGAGTAGAGGTGAAAATCTTCGACGAAAGTGATAGTGAATTGACGACCGGTCAGGTTGGGGAGATTGTTGTGCGCGGCCACAACGTAATGAAGGGTTATTGGAACAACCCTGAGGCATCTGCCCAAGCTATTCGCAACCAATGGTTCCATACCGCAGATCTTGGCTATGCGGACGATGATGGCTATATATTTATTGTTGATCGTAAAAAAGACATGATAATTCGAGGTGGCATAAATATTTATCCGAGAGAAGTGGAAGAGGTAATTTACCGTTATCCAGGGATATTGGAAGTGGGCGTGATAGGGATTCCAGATCAAGTAATGGGAGAGGAGATACAGGCATATATTTCTTTGAAAAACGGTGAAAAGATTGACCTAGATGCACTAATGGAATTTTGCAAACGAGAATTAATCTACTATAAAGTACCGAAGCAATTTATTATCATAGAACAGCTACCCAAGACGGTAAGTGGTAAGATTTTAAAGACAGAATTAAGAAAAAATGCTAAAGAAGCATTATCAAGCTAGTGAAAGCATCCAAGTAAAGTCCTTTTTTCAAGCTGAGGAAGATAACAAAATGAGTGCGAACTCTTTGTCGCTGTAAAAGAGAGAGGAATTATGCACCCATGTTGGCAATATGATTGAAATTGCTGGATTATTAGCTCTTTATTCTGCAGCTGCAGTAGTAAATAATACCGTTTACAACTTCCGGACTAATGTCTACCGTCGAGTGGTTACATCTTAAGCTGGATTTCAAGGGGCTTGTTTCCTTATTTAAGGATTCGTGCCCTGTTTTGGATACACTCGTTCATTTTTTCCAATTTATCATCAATGTCCATTGATTATAGTTAAATATGTGATGCTTCGATAGGAGGGATGAAAGTGAAACACCTTTGGGATTATCAGGTTAGTGACCAGCTACCGGTTAGAGAATGGTATCCAAGTGATCTGCAATTACGGCTGTATGCTGAGGCGTCGGGGGATTTCAACCCTATTCATTTGGATGATGTATATGCCCGGGCAGCTGGGTTCGACGGTGTAATCGCCCAGGGCATGCTGACCATGGCTCAACTCGGTGCTTTACTGACAGGATGGATGGGTGAAGAAGGAATACTTATTAGCTTTGAAGTCCGTTTTAACAAAATAGTCCGTGTTGGGGAACGTATTTTATGTACTGGTATAATAAAGGATAAACTTTCCAATAGCTTAACATTTGACCTTTGGGCCGTCAATGTAAAAGGGGAAAAGGTAATATCTGGATCGTCAACGCTGCTGTTTAAGACCTCGAACAATATCCATAAGTCACAGCAATTATTGTCGAACAGTATTAACAGTATCTTGATTGATAATGGAGAAAAACAGGTGGTAAGAATAATCGACAGAGACTTAATTGGGAGAGAAAGTAACCCTGTTCGAGTAAAAATCGAGGCCAATGAAGTTCGCAAGTTTACTGAAGCAGTGGGTATTCCATTTGAAGATCGAGTTCCTCCCACCTTTTTCGTAACCTTTATGAAAGGTAGTATTGAAGGGATTGATCTGTTTCAACCCGGTACAATACAAGGAGAACAAAAATTTACTTATCTTCAACCAATTTCTGTAGGTGACGAAATTGTCTACACACGCCGCATCAAGGATATATTTGAGCGATCAGGCAATCTTGGACAGATGATTTTCGTGGTAGTAGAAACTACGGGGTGCAATAATTTGGGGGAAGAGATTTTCATTATGAGTTCAACGATAATTTTCCTTGATCGGATAGCTTAACTAGCTATCCAAGTTATTTTTCGCCAATGAAAGCTCTTCATTCGTGCCTATGGCATTTGCTTTATTGAGTTCGGCTGTTGCAAAGAACCGTATTTACGAACAAGGTGCTGAGATTCTTCAAATTGCCCCGGTGTAACCCGCCGTAAGGAAGCCAAAAAACAACAGCCCCCGATCCTCAAAAGTGTTGAGAAACAGGGGCTAACTTTTATGACTTTATATAAAGAATTCCAGACATTGAAAAGGGTAGTCACGAAGCGAGTTCAAACCAGTCGGTGCTGCTATGGCACAAAACCGGCATAGTTCTTATTGAGTTTGGAGTAAAGGAGAGAGTATGAAACATTTGATAAAATTCTTCGGAACTACCTGCTCATTGTACTCGTGTTGAACGCATTCGCATGTTTGGTCTCAGGCAAGAAAACTAGGGGAAGCGCTGCGAGTAAATACATAACAGCTGTGCAGCCAATCGCAAAGGTAAGCGAAGTCTTCGTTCCTACCCAGGCGAGCAGGGTAGGGGCAAAAAACGCGAACATGCGTGCTACATTCCACAGCGCATTAATAGCTGTGCTCCTGATTTCTGTCGGAAACAGTTCCGTGGCGTATCCACCTACAAGCCCGAAGAAAGGATAAGTGAGGAATGCGTATAAGGGGGCAATCCACATTAAAGTACCCGGATCTTTGACAGAAACAAAAATTAAAACACCTAGAACGGAAAGCAGAAGATAAGCTATTGCCGGTGGTTTTCGTCCGAACTTATCAGCTATATAAGCTGCAATGAAATACCCAAAGAATCCCCCGAGATTAAGCGCCACCATATATCCCATTGACTTAACAACGCCGAATCCTTTGGTAGTCGCAAGCCAGGTGGGTATCCAGCTCATTGCACCGTAATAAGCATAAGCACAGAATACCAACATTATGAAGAAAAGGATAAATCTTTTTAAGTTAGGTTGTTTCAAGAAAAGACTTAAATCTGCCAGTTTTGTCTCACCAGCTTGATGTTTATCTTTAGCAGCGAGCCATATGTCACTTTCTTTTAAGAACAACCCAACAAATAATGCCAGTACCAGTCCCAGCGCGCCAACATAAAATATCGGTTTCCAACCATAAACGGGTAGTATTTGCATTACAACAAAAGCGCCTAACAAGGGACCAATTGCTCCCGCGCTTTGAACCAAGGCTGAGGCACGCATTGCGAATTTCCGGGCGATGGTTTCAGCCACAATCGTGTTGCCAATCCCCCACTGCGCGCCCAGACCCAAGCCGGCAAGCAAACGAAGTGTCATCAACATAGCAAACGTTTTACCAAAGGGAAAAAGGATTGTAAAGATGGAAAACCAACACAGGGTTATAATCATCGCTTTTTTTCGGCCTAACTTATCGGCAAACCATCCCGCGAACAATCCGCCGATTCCTCCTCCTAACATAGGGGCGCCTAACAAGAAACCCATTTGAGTTCCTGTAAAACCCATTTCCTTTAGGATAACTGGCGCTGAAAAGGTAAGAAGGTTCCAGTCCATGATATCCAATACATAAGCCAAAAAAGCAAAAAATACGACTAGAACCATTCTGCCAGTTAGCTTGGATTCATTATTCATAGTAGCATTCAATTAAAACACTCCTTTATAGCTAATCTGTCTTTGGAGTTCTTTTTTACAGAAAGAACAATCTGCTAGCCTCTTGGCGGAGTTCCTCCCTGAAATCTGGATGAGCGATATTTATTAGTTCTTGGGCTCTTTGCCGTACTGATTTACCTCTAAGCTGAGCTACACCGTATTCAGTTGCTACATACTGCATATCATTACGGGATGTAGTTATCATGGCACCATGCTTTAACATGGGAACGATATTTGATACACGGCCATTTTTAGTTTTAGCGGTTGAATGCAGGCAAATGATGGATTTGCCGCCAGGAGAATAGACTGCTCCTTGAACAAAATGTGCCTGTCCGCCCGTACCACTCTTCTTCAATCGATAATAACTTTCTTTTGTATTCCTCTTGAAATCTTGATGTCAAAGAATTCATCTCCTAGCTTTTTATCTGTCAGGTAATAGGCCTAGCCCAATTTTCACCTCCCCCAAACTTCCGATATATACGAGCAAAGGTATATTAGGAAAATTAAGAATTTTCGGAAGTTAATATCCTGATAATGCAAATTTTATGCCAGTTGCTTTTTAGAGTTAAGACATAACAGCTTTTAAATCCACCCTTTAGATCAAGAATTAAATTTAGGTAAACAACAGCAATTCGCAAGTAATAACGAATTTTCATACCCACGCCTGATGATCTTACTGGGCAACTATAAGAGCACTATTTTGGTGCTCTTATAGTTTTTGACTTATTGCGTATGGTACACAGGGTTCAACGTACTGGTTCACTTGCGTACCATTTTTGGTTTCGAAACGTACCATTTCTAAATTAATTTTCTGTGGCAATTAGGTTAAAAAATGCTGGTTCATGTACAACTAAGTTGTTTTGTGTTCGCAGATTATTGCGGTATCTGGGTTAGACAGGGTTTCATAAGCTACTCCTTAATTAAATGGCATGGTATTTGCATTAATAGAATTTTCAGAGTAATTGTAATTTTTAAATAAAGGGGGCTGTTGAGACCAGTTTGAGTTGAGCTTATAATATCGTCAAAAAATTCTGGAGGTGGAAAAATGGCAGGAAAATTCGGTACAAATTAGGGTCGTCTGGAATGGCCGTTGATTTTGTAGAGAATTTAATGAGGTGTTGGTCATTAAAGCATCCTCAAATCATTGAAAAAGGGATGACCATGGCCGTTGAAGCCATGGAGTTCGACCCGCTGATTGGCAGAACTAAACTCGAAGAAATGCTGGTTGTAACTGATACGGGAGTGGAAGTCTTCAGCAGAGTTCCGGTAAAGGACATCCTGGTGGCGAACCCTTACAACGGGGTAACGGCTGTAGAATAACTGAATTAAATAAAATTGGCATTGTCACATAATTAAATTCGAAAAGGGGTAATAAAATGGCAAAGTTAACAGCACCGAAGAATTGGGATTATACAACTGACGTACTTGTAGTAGGAGCGGGAAGCGCAGGGATGCCTGCCGCAATAGCTGTGGCTAAAGCCGGTTCCAAAGTTACTATTTTGGAACTTACAAAAATGGCTGGCGGAAGCGGTAATTTGATTATGGCAGGAGGTTCCTTTCCAGGCACTGACTGGCAAAAGAAATTAGGGATCGAAGATTCAGCGGAAGTTTTTTATAAAGACGGTGTAGAAAATGGCAAAGGGGATCCGGATATTTGGCGGGTACTGGCCGATAACCATCTTGATACTTATCGCTGGTTTGAGGAGATGGGAGTTTATCCGGTAATGGATGAACTGATGGCAGCTCCAGGCCATACGATTAACAGGCTTCATCGTTATGTCGGCGCAGAAGTGGAAGCAGTCATTGAAAAGAATGTTAGAGCTATGGGTATAGAGATTTTATATCAGCACCGGGCGCTCAGACTGATTGTCGATCCGGCAACAGACCGGGTTATAGGGGCCAGGGTTCAAACGCCGGAAGGGATAAAATACTTCAAGGCCAGAAAGGGTGTAATCCTGGCTAATGGCTCATTTGGACGGAACAAAGAAATGTTAAAGGAATACGGCTCCAGATTTGTTGATTGCATACCGCTGATGGCTCCCGGTCACCTGGGTGACGGCCTGAAAATGGCTTTCGAACTCGGAGCCCAAACTTCCCACATCGGCGATGCCGTTGTGGCGTCTCTGGCGGCCTGTACAACGACACATGCCGATAGATGTATGTGGGCAGCCATGCATGGTGGCGGGATAATAGTCAATGTAAACGGCGAAAGGTTCGTAGATGAATCCGCTCCGGGCGGGTTTTACGGGCAAGTAACCGATGCTGCTTTAGACCAACCGGGCAAAATCTTCTGGATTATTTATGACCAAAAAGGCAGAGAAATTGTGGGCGATAATGAGATGTCCAGGCATAAGGAGTTCAAGGCCGATACTTTAGAAGAGTTAGCCAAAATAGTTGGAGTTAATGCCAAGGGACTTGTGAAGACGGTTGAAAAGTTTCATGATGATATAGACAGTGAAGGTTATGACACGGTAATTGGCCGGAAACACCTGGTAGGCATACACGGTGAGCTGAGAAGGCTGGAAGCGCCTTTCTATTGCGTAATAGCTCAAACCTCCATAACCTCGTTTAAGGGTGGTTTAAAAGTCAATTCCCGCTGCCAGTGTGTAAACGTATATGGCGAAGTTATCCCCGGTCTGTATGGCGCCGGCGAGTTGATTGGCGGCTTATTCTCAGCCGGATGTTATCTTGCAGGGGTAAACTGGTCCGGTTCCATGACCTTTGGCCGGGTAGCCGGCATGAATGCTGCCAATGAGCAGCCCTGGGATAAGTAGAACTGGTTAATATCACAGATACGCTATCTAAGAAAGTAAGGAGAGATGATTTTGCCCAGCAACTTTTGAGGTCGGAGGATGGATATGGGCAACCGGTTATACAAGCGCACACAAAATATGATGGGTACATTTGTCACGATAAATTTTACCCATACTGACGATAAGGAAGCCCACCGCATAATGGGTCATACCTTTAAGGAAATGTATAAGGTTGTCAACCTTATGAACAATTTTGATCAACATAGTGAAATTAGTAGCCTCAATAGAGATGGTTTTTACAATAATGCAAGTTCGGAAACAATTGATGTAATACAAACGGCACTTCATTTCTCCGAACTAAGCGGTGGCGCGTTTGACATCTCTGTTCTACCGGTTCTGAAATTGCGGGAAGAGAGTGCAAAAAATGGGACGGTTCCCTCCTCAGTGGAAATGGCTAAGGCGTTAAAGCTGGTTAATTATAGAAATATTGTGGTTGAGGGTAATAATGTTCAATTTGTTCAAGCAGGCATGAGTGTGGCAATGGGAGGGGTAGCAAAAGGTTATGTAGTTGATAAGGCTATTGAAGTTTTAAGTTGTGAAGGAGTTAAACACGCGCTGGTAAATGGTGGCGGTGACATAAGAGTTGTTGGGGGCACAGAAGAGTATCCGTGGAAAATAGGAGTAAAGGATCCAATAAACCTAAAAAACATTGCAGCGGTTATTAACTTACACAATGAAGCTGTTGCTACAAGTGGCACTTATCAAAGAAATTTCAAAGACATTATAGATCCGATAACAGGAAGTCCCGTCAAAGAAGTACTGAGTACGACTGTAATCACTAGTAAAGCAATTGACGCAGATATTTTAGCAACCTGTGTATACGTATTAGGAGCGAGCAAAGGTATGGACCTTATCGAAGGTCTTGGTAATACTGCTGCTTATATAGTTACACAAGACGAAACAGCTTTTAAATCCAGCCTTTGGACCAAGAATTATAATTGAGGTAAACAACTGCAATTCGCCAGTAATAACGAATTTTCATACCCGCGCCTGATGATCTTACTCTTGGGCAACTATAAGAGCACTATTTTGGTGCTCTTATAATTTTTGACTTATTGCGTATGGTACACTGATTCAACGTATTGGTTCACTTGCGTACCATTTTTGGTTTCGAAACGTACCATTTCTAAATTAATTTTCTGTGGTAATTAGGTTAAAAGATACTGTTCATGTACAACCATGTTGTTTTGTGTTCACAGATTATTGCGGTATCTGGGTTAGACTACAGGGTTTCATTGCTGCTCCTTATTAAATGGCATGATATTTGCATTAATAGAATTTTCAAAGTAATTGTTATTTTTAAATAGAGGGGGCTGTTGAGACAAGTTTGAGTTGAGCTTATAATATCGTCAAAAAATTCTGGAGGTGGAAAAATGGCAGGAAAATTCGGTGCAAAATTAGGGTCGTCTGGAATGGCCGTTGATTTTGTAGAGAATTTAATTAACCCGGAACGCATGAGAATGGAAAGAATGGCAAGAACAAAAGCAACACTCAGGAAAAATGGAATCGCGGCAGCTTTATTGTTCAGGCCAGAAAACATTCGCTATGCGACAAGCACCAAAATGTATAATTTTATCGACCGCCTCTCTTATGCTCTTGCCTTCGCGGAGGAAGACCCCATGCGTTATTGCTCTGATGGCGGAGTCGTATGGCCATCGCCTTGGATTAAGCCTGAGAATAATAAGATGTCTTGGCATTGGGCTAACCAATCCCCGGGTATATCGGCTGTTGAAGAGGATGCAAAGATGTTTGCCGCCGATATAAAAATGGAATTAAAGAAGAGAGGCCTGGAAAAAGAAAAGCTGGGTATTGACGAAATAGATGAACCCGGCAGGCAGGCACTTATAGATGCAGGAATTAACTTAGTCAATGTAATGCCGGCAATGCTTGAGGCAAGGGCGATAAAAACAGTGGATGAAATAGCCTGTATGCACATGATAACGGCGCTGTGTGATGCTGCTCACTGGGCTATGTATGAAGCATTGAAACCGGGCATGAGGGATAGCGACATCCGGGCTGTGGGTTATGAGTCATTAATAAGAAACGGCGCCGATGAAGTCTGGGATGTTCTGGTCAGTTCAGGCGGAACAATCAATGGTGTAAGCATGAACAGGGATAGAATCATTCAGCCTGGCGATATGGTGACCATCGATATTGTGCGGGCATCTTACCTCGGGTATAACTCTTGCTATTATCGGAATTACCTGGTAGGTGTCAAACCGACACCGGCCCAGATGGATCTCCACAAAAGGAGTTATGAAAGAATATATAGCGTGATCGACGCCATTAAACCCGGTGTGTCAACTGCTGAACTGGCGGAAAAATGGGCCACGGCGGCACAAAAAGGGCTGCCCTCAGAGCGGTATTTGTGGTGTGATGACTTGGCCCATGGTCTGGGATTATGGCTCTACGAATATCCGGTCATTAACAGGTGTTGGTCATTAAAGCATCCTCAAATCATTGAAAAAGGGATGACAATGGCCGTTGAAGCCATGGAGTTCGACCCGCTTATCGGCAGAACCAAACTTGAAGAAATGCTGGTTGTGACTGATACGGGAGTGGAAATCTTCAGCAGAGTTCCGGTAAAGGACATCCTGGTGGCGAACCCTTACAGCGGGGTAACGGCTGTAGAATAACTGAATTAATGAACAGCCCTGGGATAAGTTGAACTGGTTAATATCACAGATACGCATACCTTGTGTATGCGTATCTGTCTAAGAAAGTAAGGAGAGATGATTTTGCCCAGCAACTTTATTTATCCAAACCGGGATCACAAATTTATTATCAAAGAATGGCTGGATGGGGAAAAGATTCTCGGTCTGGACCGGTTTAAAGATTATTTAAGCCTGGAGGATGTGGACCAAATTCTTGATCAAGCCCTCAGGTTTTGCCAGAACGTGATTGCGCCCACCAATGCTGACGGCGACCGCATTGGGGCTAAATTTAGCGGAGGCAAAGTCAGTGTTCCGGATTCTTTTCATAATGCCTACAAGAGTTTTCAAGATAATGGCTGGGGGACCAGTAATAAAGACATCAACGGCGAGGGAATTTTACCTCAAATAGTGCATGGGGCTGTGACTGAATATCTGGTTGCGGCCAATCCTGCGATGGATACGTATATTGGCCTTACCAATGGGAGTGTTTCAGTGATTCAAACTTATGGTTCCAGGGAACAAGTAGAGCTGTACACACCCAAAATGTTTCAGGGCTTGTGGACCGGCACCATGTGCTTAACTGAACCTGGCGGCGGCTCCGATGTTGGCGATGCACGCACCAAAGCATACCCAACAGAAGACCCGCAGATTTATAAGATCAAAGGAACTAAGTGTTTTATTTCAGCCGGTGACCATGACCTGACGGAAAATATCATTCACTTGGTGCTGGCCAGGATAGAGGGTGCTGCTGCGGGAACCAAGGGTCTGTCCCTGTTTATTGTACCAAAGATATGGGTAAATGCCGACGGAAGCTTAGGGGAAGCAAATGGCGTGGCAACGGTTGGTATTGAACATAAACTGGGATACAATGGCTCGGCCACTGCTGTCCTTAACTTCGGTGAAGAAGGTCCTTGCTGGGGGATTTTGCTGGGTGAGTTTGATGCCGAGAACGGCAATGGGCAAGGAATGGCTCAAATGTTCAAGATGATTAACGAGTCTCGGATTCACACTGGGCAATGCGCCATGGCTGTAGCCGCCGCCGCCTATAATAATACCGTTTCCTATGCAAAAGAACGGATTCAAGGAAGACTGTTCAGCAATCCTCGCGGCGAAAGAGTGTCGATTATCCAGCATGAAGATATCAGACGGATGTTAATCACCCAAAAGGCAACAATTGAAGGCATGCGGGCCATGGTTTTTAAAGGGCTCTTCTATACCGATCAAATTACTTTCGGACAGGATGATAACGAAGTTCGAGAAGCCCAACGCCGAATTGAAATAATTACTCCTTTAATAAAGGCTTATTGTTCGGATCAAGTTTGGGGTCTCATTGCTGAAGCCATCCAGGTACATGGTGGGTATGGGTTCTCGGAAGAATATTCGGTTGCGCGCCAGGCCCGAGACAGCAAGGTTTACTCCATCTGGGAAGGCGCCAATTATATTCAGGCTCTGGACTTGGTTGGTCGTAAATGGAAACTTGAAAATGGCCGGGTCTTTCAGGAGTGGTTTGCGGAACTGGAAGGATTTGTGGTAGAAAACCAAGGGAACAGCGATTTCGTCCGGGAATTTACGATTCTTGCCGAAGCGGTTCGGGACTACCGGGAACTTTTTAAAGTGATAGAAGAAAATTATAAAAGTTCACTAAGTTTGATACCTTTATATGCCACCCGTGTGCTCAGGGTTACGGCAGAACTGTATGCCGGCTGCCTCCTGATGCAACAGGCTTTGGTAGCTCAAAACAAACTTGTGGAGAAAAATTTTGACCAGACGTTCTTTACAGGTAAAATTTGCAGCGCACGGTTTTATGTCAGGAATATTGTCCCCGATGTGATGGCCACAATCCAGATTATCAAAGACGGGGACAGGTCAGCGATTGACATTCCGGAAGAAGCTTTATAACAAACAAAGCATGTTTTAAAGCATGTTTTTGATACAGGGGGAAAGTAATTTGCGTGAAGTTGTTATTGTAAGTGGAATGCGAACTCCTATTGCTGATTTCCTTGGCTCTTTAAAGGACTTTTCAGCAGTTGAGTTGGGAGTTATTGCCTTAAATGCGGCGTTAAAAAAAGCCGGACTTGAGCCGGCTCAAATTGAAGAGGTGGTTGCAGGTCATGCCAACCAGACCGGCTGTAAACCAAATACAGCCCGGCAGGTGGCTATTGGAGCAGGTTGCTCATTTGAGACAGTAGGTGTAACGATTAACCAGCAATGCCCATCTTCTTTGCGGGCAACAGAAATTCTAGCTCAGGAAATTATGTTGGGCAAGGTGGACATTGGAGCGGCAGTTGGTCCGGAAAGTATGAGCAATACACCCTATATGCTGGCTGGGGCACGCCAAGGGTTTCGCATGGGTAACAGCCAAGTGGTAGATACCATGTTTCACGACGGACTAATTGACGCTTTCTACAACTACCATATGGGGGTAACAGCAGAAAACCTGGCGAAAATGTATAATATTACGCGGGCTGAACAAGATGAATTAGCACTGCTTAGTCACCAAAGGTCTTGCCAGGCAATCAAGGAAAATAAATTTAAGGACGAAATTATTCCGGTGGAGATAAAAACAAAGCGGAAAACCATTATCTTTGACACTGACGAGCGTCCTAAAGCCGACACGAATCTGGCTGACTTGGCAAAGCTAAAGCCGGCTTTTGATAAAGAAGGAACGGTTACAGCCGGAAACTCCTCAGGATTGAATGACGGAGCTTCTGCTTTGATCCTAATGTCGGCGAATAAAGCCCGTGAGCTTGGCTGCCAACCTATCGCCAGAATAGTAGCCACCGCGTCAGCCGCTGTCGATCCCAAAATAATGGGTATTGGCGTGGTTCCGGCTGTGAAACGCGCTTTAAAGTTTGCTAACTTGGCGATGGATGACATTGGCTATTGGGAAATCAATGAAGCCTTTGCTGCTCAATTTTTGGCGGTTAATCGAGAACTAAAACTAGATATGGAAAAAGTGAATGTGAACGGTTCGGGTGTTTCTCTAGGTCATCCGGTAAGTTGCACGGGGGCCCGCTTGGTAGTAACCCTGTTGAACGAGATGCGCCGTCGAGGCGACCGGTATGGCTGTGCCACCCTTTGCGGTGGTGGTGGTCCTGCTTGCGCGCTCATTGTTGAACAGATTTGATTAAGATCTCATTCAATTTCAACTTAGGGAGGAACAGTTTATGTACTTTGAATGGAGAGACCTAACAATAAACGACATGTTTTCATATTCCTGCAAGAATTGGGGAGGGAGAACCGCCTTGGTCTATGGAGATCAGCGGTTTACCTACTTCCAACTTCAACGTGAAGTGTTGGAGTTGACTCAAGCGTTTAAAAACTTAGGTATTCAAAAAGGTACTCGCATGGCTTATTTATTTGACGGTAAGCCGGAATGGATTTACCTTTTCTATGCGGCGCTGAATCTTGGCGCAATATTGGTGCCGCTTAACCTGACTTGGGTTGGAAGAGAAATCGAGCAGGGACTGAGACTCACAGATTCTGAGGTCTTGGTAATGATTGAAGAAATGCGCGGCAAAGATTTTGTCTCCATTCTTAATAATCAGTTCTCTGAACTAAGGGAGGCAAATAGGGATGAACTGAGAATCGAACGGCTGCCCAAGCTCAAAAAAATAATCACCATGAGTTCAGCCGGCAAAAGATATAGTTTTTCTTATGATTTCCACGAGGTAAAAGCGTCAGGCAGGAATTATAATGCGCAGAAACTATTGGCTTCAAGCCAACAAGTTCGACCGGGTGATGAGTGCGTTTACGTTCTGACATCGGGCAGCTCCGGTTTTCCTAAACCGGTCATTCACACGCATAACAGCTTGCTTTGCGGAGTTGCCAATGGAGCAGATTGCCACGATATTCACCAGGAAGACCGGGTTCTCCACATTGCGCCTACGTACCATGTTGCCGGCATAGTCATGCTTCTTATGCCCCACCTTCGGGGAGCGATTATACACATTGATGACTTCTTTGAACCGGAATCAGCTATGCGGCTGATCGAAACAGAAAAGCTTACAGTGATGTGGGGATTCGAAGTTCATTATTTAATGATGAAACGACATCCGCGCTATGAAGCGTACGACATCAGCAGTTTGGAGCGTGTGGTCATTGGCAACAGTCCAGGAAGTTATGAGGAAATTAAATCAATAGGAATCCCGCATCATGGCAATGCCTACGGTTGCACGGAAAACGGGGGAGCACATTCCCACTTCCCATACCGCGAACGGTTTGACGAATACCGAAAGAAATATTCAAACGGCAAGATCATGCCCTTTATTGAAACTAAGATTGTGGATCCAGAGACTGGCAACGTGCTTGGCATCAACGAAATGGGCGAGATTTGCTCAAGAGGTCCGGGCCTTTTCAAAGAGTATTACAAAATGCCGGAAGAGACTGCTGCCTCAATAGATGAAGATGGTTTTTGGCACTCGGGGGACTATGGTTGGGTGGATGAAAAGGGATTTTTATACTACCGGGGCAGGATAAAAGACACAGTCAAGACCGGGGGCGAAAACGTGTCTGCCCGTGAAGTGGAAGTAGTCCTAGAGGCAGAAACACCGTGGGTCAATACTGCAATAGTTGTTGGAGTGCCCGATGCCCAATGGGGTGAAGCGGTCGTCGCCATGGTTGAGATCAAGCCAGGAGCCAGTGTTACGGAGGACGAGTTAAAGAATAGCTGCAAAGGTTTAATGGCAGGTTATAAAATTCCAAAACGCTATATTTTTGTTCAATCATCAGAGTGGATTGTAACCCCTACGGGTAAATTCGATAAGAAAGCCCTGCGGTTGAAAGCGATGGATATACTGGGAATACAGGAATAGGTATGTTTCTTTTCTAAATATTGAGGCCTAGAAAAAAATGAGGTGTTGAGTGATGAGTTTGGAAAATATCAAAAATATCTGTGTAGTTGGCGCGGGGAATATGGGTCATCAAATCTCCCTCTCGGCTGCTTTGGCGGGTTTTAAAGTTGCTTGTACGGATATTAGCCAAGACATGTTGAACAAAGCTGAAAACTTTGCCCACAACTATTTGGCGGAACAGGTTGCTAAGGGCAAACTGGATCAGGAACAGTCAGGTCTGGCCCTGGCCAATCTGAGCTTTACCGACAGCCTGGAGCAGGCCGCAAATGACGCTGATTTTGTAATTGAAGCCGCCGTAGAGAAAATTGATGTAAAACGTAAATTGTTCACTGAATTGGATCGTATTGCTCCACCCCATGCTATCTTAACCACCAACAGTTCCTTTATTGTCAGTTCTAAAGTTGCAGATGCAACTAAGAGGCCTGATAAGGTGTGCAACATGCACTTTTTTAACCCTGCTCTGGTGATGAAGTTAGTAGAGGTTGTGCAGGGGCCGCATACTTCCCAGGAAACGGTCCAGGTTACCTTGGACTTGTGTGGTAAGATGGGGAAAATAGGCGTAAGAGTTAACAAGGAAATATACGGCTTTCTTGTTAACCGGATTCTGTCAGCCACCTTAAATGAAGCTTTATTTCTTGCAGAAATTGGCGTAGCCTCACCTGAGGACATTGATGTAGCAGTAGCTAATGGTCTGGGCCACCCGATGGGTCCGTTCCGTTTGATGGATTTAGCCGGGATCGACCTAGCCTATTACAGTGCCATGGAGCGGTATCAGGAAACCCACAACCCCTCTGACAAACCTTCAACCTTAATAGTCGAAAAATTTATCAAAAATGAATTAGGTAGAAAAACAAAAAAAGGCTTCTATACTTATAAGTAAACCTTATTACCACAGCGAAACAGAAGCAAAATTTGGAGGGTTAAAACAATGACAATGCTGGAAAGATTCAAACTTCTTAATCCCAATATTAACAGAATAAAAATTAAGCGTGGGGCAGAAGGTGTAATTGGTTGGGAACTTTATGATGAGTCTGGAGCGCTGTTGGGATACGGTTTTTACATTAAGGTGCCTGAATCATCACTTGACGTACCTTTAGCCGAAGAATTCGATATCTATGATGTCACGGGCATTGTGGATTTGGACTTTAAAGTGACCGAGCTTAATATTGACCGACATCCGGATTACACCGGGGATTTATGGGCCGTAGATATCGTTGAGGACGAATTTAAACAGCAGTATATAGGTTTGTCATCCGAAAGCATCGGGTTGGCGCCCGAGGGGAAAATCAATGCCATCTCAGAGTCAACTCTGTCTTCAAAACAAGTTACCCAGGCAATAAAAGAAAAAGTTGAAACATTAGTTAAGTTCCTAAACTAGCAGTAGCTTTTAGGAAGGGCCAGACCCGAATGCATTCAGATAAAGGTTACATTGGGGGGTTAATAGATGTCCATAATTTATATAGACCAAGAAAAGTGCATTAAGTGCTCTGCCTGTGCAAATATTTGTCCGAGTAATATCATTGAAATGACAGAGCAGGGACCTCAGGAAAATATTGCCCTTACTTGTATTCAATGCGGTCACTGCGTAGCTGTATGCCCGGTTGCCGCGTTGGATAATAAACTGTGTCCTTTGTCAGCTCAAGTACCATTGGAGAAATCTATTGCCATTGAACCCGACACAGCCGCCCGGTTTTTACGCTCTCGTCGTTCCATACGGAGTTACAAAACTAATCAGGTTCCGAAAGACAAACTCCTGCAATTGCTTGACATTGCTCGTTTTGCTCCATCCGGAAGCAATACTCAGGGGCTAAGTTACTTAGTGATTAGTGACCTGGAAAAGCTTGAGAAGATAAAAACAGTTATTGTTGAGTGGTTGGAACAAGAACTGAAGAGCAGCTCTTCTCTGCCGCCAAGCTATATCGAGGCAGTCAATGATTTTCGCAACGGGAAAGATACAATCCTGCGCGGGGCGCCCCATTTAATATTGGCACTGTCTCTACGAGAAATTATCCATTTTGGCGTGGACAGCGCAAAGTTTGCTTTGGGATATGTTGAACTATTTGCCCCTTCTCTTGGAATCGGAACCTGCTGGGTAGGGCTGGTGCATTTATGTGCCATTAGAAAACATGCTCCTTTGCTGGATATCCTAAGCTTGCCGAGCAATAAAGTGTTAGTTGGGGCTATTATAGCCGGATACCCCAAGTACCGTTATCAGAGGCTCGTTGACCGAAACCCCCTGGATGTTTCCTGGTCCTGATCATTTTGTCGTAGTACCAAATGACACTCGATCAGGTAAGTTTCAGTTTATATCAACCACTCAACCCCAGCTATTTGTCCTTTTAGGTAAAAACTTTTATTTGCAACTTTTAAAATAAAAATATATAATTTTCTGAATAAAACATTTAGTAATTTAAAGTCTTGGGGTTGATATTGGCATGATATTGGACCAAATAAAAACCTTATTTAACGCATTTACACAGGCAGTTGTAGTTCTCGATCAAGACTTTAACTTCATATGGAAAAACAGTGCTGCGTCTTTAGAATTGAATGATGACTTAGGTAATATTAAAGGATTCAAAACATTAAACGTTAATCAAATCGAAAAAGTAGTTATTCCCACCTCTCTCGGTTCAAAAAAAGGGTATATAGCGCCACTCGATGATTTCTTGATCCTTTTTGTTTCGGATTCTTTTTCTGGAGTCAAAACCGCTAAGACCCAAAGTTTAAACAGCTCAAACAAAGAATTAAATAATAATACGACCTTTGTATCTACCAGTGAAGCTATGAAGGAAACCGTCACTTTTGCTAAAAAGGCTGCAAGTGTTGACGCCAACATACTTTTCATGGGTGAAACAGGAGTCGGGAAAACTTTTCTGGCCAACTATATTCATAACACATCTTCCCGCAAGAACGGCCCCTTTGTATCGATCAATTGCGGTGCTATTCCCCCGCCATTGGTAGAAGCCGAGTTATTCGGATACGAAAAAGGCACCTTTACCGGAGCCGACCAGTCAGGCCGGATTGGACTTTTGGAAACAGGGATGCACGGAACGGTTTTATTAGATGAAATTGCCGAATTGTCTAAAGATCTTCAAGTCAAGCTTCTATGTGCAATAGATGAGAAAAGAATTACCCGCGTAGGGGGCCGTAAACCTACTGATTTAGATTTTCGCCTCATTTCCGCCACTAACAAGGATCTGTTTAAAATGGTAAACGAAGGAAATTTTCGGGAAGATCTTTTTTATCGGCTTAATGTTATTTCATTAACTATTCCCCCACTGCGTGTACGCCGGGAGGACATCTTGCATCTGGCAAATCACTTTTTGGAAAAGCATAATATCAAATATAATGTATGCAAAACCTTCGACTCCAAAGTTATCCAGGCGATTACTAAATACAACTGGCCAGGAAACATACGTGAACTTCAAAACTCCATAGAACGCATGGTAGTGATGTCAGAAAATGAAGTTATAACAGTTCAGGACTTGCCTGCACATATTCGAACCCCCTCTGCCGAAGAAAAATCACTGGTATGTTCTGCTAAAGAGGGTAAACTGCGAAGTGAAAAGGATACATTAGAGTATGAAATTATTCGACAAGCACTCAAAGAAAATAAAAGCATTCGGAAAGCTGCGAATGAGCTGGGAATTAGTCACCCTACGCTCTTGAGAAAAATTAACAAGCTGAATCTGGGCGGTGCCGACATTGCTGTTAAAAAGAGATGAGTAGGTAGATAACCATGATTAAAGACAACTTTGCAAGTATATTGGAATCAAGTTCCAACCGTTTTCCCAGCAATTTGGCGTTAATTACAGAAGATTGCAGCATTACTTATGAAAATTTGTATATGCGTGTACAATCAATTGCCTGTAGTTTCATTGATCTTGGAATAAAACCTGGGGATACGGTTGTATGTGTTTTGCCAAACGGGATTGAAATGGTAACGACTCATTTTGCCGCTGCAAAAATTTGGACTACCTTAGTACCTTTAAACATTCACCTTAAGCCACGGGAATTAAATAATATCTTAAAACATACCAAGCCAAGACTCCTTATTGTCCATGCCTCCATGGCAAATTTAGTTGAGGCTTTGGACAAAAACATTACTAAAGATTTACTTATAATATGGGACGGTAAATCTAGCGGTAAGTCAACCCCACAAGACATAAATTTTGCAGATCTAATCGGTAAATATCCCCGTCTGAATATTTATCCTGAAACTCGCCAAAATGAAATATGCAACATTCTTTATACCTCTGGCATAACCGGCAATCCTAAAGGCGTCATGCGCACTCATGAGAATAATTTGTGGGCTGCGATAAGTGTGGCAATGTATATGCCTTATAAACCGGGGGACTTAGAGCTTTTTTGGCTGCCGATGAGCTCGATTGGGTTCAGTAATATTTTTATTCCCAATATTTTAGGTGGCTCAACTGTTCTTCTCCAAGAAGGCTTCAATGTGGAAGCGGTTTTGAAAGCCTTTGACCATTACCCTGTCAGCCGTATTTACCTGGTACCTCAAATGGGGAATCAACTTATCTCTGACAATCATTTAATTAAGCACGACACTTCCAGCTTGAAGCAATTAATAATCGGGTCCGCACCACTGACAATTGAAACCAAAATCCGAATTAATCGAGCCTTTCCCAGCGCAAAAATTTATGAAGTATGGGGGACGACAGAAGGAGGACATATAGGCCTTGAGCCAGAAGAGAGTTTGACAAAACTGGGCTCCATAGGCAAGCCATTATGCTTCAACGAGGCAAAAATAGTAGATGAACATGGTTTTAAAGTGGCGCCTGGAATGGTGGGTGAAATATTAATCCGGGGAAAGTCAGTAACCCACGGCTATTTTAAGAATGATGAAGAGACTAAGAGGTGTTTGCCGTCTGATAATGGTTGGTTCTACACCGGTGACCTGGCCCGTTACGATGAAGATGGATATTATTATCTGACTGGCCGGAAATCAGACATGATCATTTCTGGAGAAAATAAAATATACCCCCAGGAAGTTGAAGAAGTCTTGCTTATGCACCCCCAGGTTCTGGAGGCTGCTGTTTTCGGTTATCCCGATAAGGTATGCGGAGAATTAGTTGTAGCCATAGTGGTAAAACAAAAAGATTCCACTATAGAGAAAAAAGACCTGAACGACTTTTTAGACAAGTACATCGCCAATTACAAAAAACCCCAATTTATTTTCTTTAGCAGCGATCTTCCGAAAACAGCCACTGGTAAAATCATGAAAAATAAATTAAAGAATACTATAGAGAGTAATCTCTGATAACAGTATAATGGTATTGATAAATCTGCGTGGTAGTAGGGAATTTCAGTGGCAGACAGCAAAGGTCACCTGTCCAAGGGGCTGCCTTGAATGATTTCAGGGCAGCCCTTTATATAATTTAACAGGAAAGATATATAGGTTAAATGGAACCTTATCCTGAATTCAGGATAAGGTTCCATTAAAAGTTTGTGCAACAAAAGGTGAGGAGAAGTCTGCACGGAAACAAAAACTGGTGATTTGTGTGACGACTTAGAGCCGGTTTCCAAAGGTACAGCAAAAAGAATGATGATCAATACTAAGAAAGGTAAGTGAAGAAGGCCGTTTGAATATTCTGAAAAATAAGATATAATTAAATTACATTGAACAACAAATGGTTGATCGGTTTATGGACGAGAGTTTATTAAATCTGCCTTTTAGGGAGTGAAAAACCGTGCAAGCCTTAGCATCATTACAATATTTGGATATCATGAGCCGGGCCTGGGAGGAATTTATTAATTTTAATAAGGTTGAGCAAGATGTCCGGCTGGTGGTTGCTAGATCTTGGGAGAGGTGTAACTTTTATAGAATTGACCCTTATGCAATACTTGGAACAGATGTATTATGCGATTCCGAGTTACAGACTAGGTGGGCTTGCCGCAGAAGTTTAATACGGGTGGCAGTTCCCTATATGCAAATGCTCATGGATATGTGTAGGGAAAATTTTATCATTGAGCTTTGTGATGAAGAAGGTTATGTGCTGGAAGTTCTCAGTGACACCGAAATGCTGGCTTATATGGAACAGCAAAAGATGGGCAAGGGGGCTAATTATAACGAAAAGGCAGCGGGAACTAATACTTTAGGGACTGTGCTGGTGGAAAAAGTCCCAATTCAACTTTTAGCCAAGGAACATTATAGACAGCTTTTTCACGAATGGTTCTCTTCGGCGGCACCGATCTTTAGTCCTTTCGGAGATTTAATTGGGGTTTTGAATATCAGCGGTCACTATACTAAAGTCCATCCCTACACCTTGGGAATGGTAATAGCGGCAGCTAAAGCTATTGAAAACCAGTTGAACCTGGAAAAAGTCAATAATGAACTCAAAGAGGCGCATGATTATTCAAAAACGGTCATGGAATCAATCACTGAAGGACTAATAACGGTCAATCAAAAAGGAATAATCACTTGGATCAATGCGGCCGGTGGTCGGATCATGGGGTTGGAACCAGCCACTAAAATCGGCCGTCCATTGGATGAACTGGGAAGCATACTAATGCCGATGCAGCAAGCTCTTTACAGCGGCAGTTTTTCGGACCAGGAAACGGTTCTGGAAAATAATCGGGAGCGCTATCGTTTTGCCATGATGACCCAGCCTATTAAGAACTGTCAGGGCGAAATCATCGGTGCGGTATCGACTTTAAGGGAAATCAAGGCCGTTCAGCGGCTGGTTACCAATCTGGTTGAGGGCCAAGCCCGCTTTACCTTTGACGACTTAATTGGTGACAGCGAAGTTTTTCAGCAGGCGGTTTTCTTGGCTCGTCGGGCGGCGACCTCCAGTTTGACCATCCTGCTGCAAGGGGAAAGCGGTACTGGGAAGGAGTTATTTGCTCAGGCAATTCACAATGCCGGTCAGCGGGCCAACGGGCCGTTTATCGCGGTAAACTGTGGTGCCATTCCTCGGGACCTAATTGGAAGTGAACTTTTCGGTTATGAAGAAGGAGCCTTTACCGGGGCTCGGCGCGGGGGGTGTCCCGGCAAATTTGAACAGGCTTCAGGCGGAACTATTTTTCTGGATGAAATAGGGGATATGCCTCTGGACCTGCAGGTATCCCTGTTGCGAGTACTCCAGGAAAAACAGTTGACCCGTCTGGGGGGACAAAAGGTTATCCCAATTGACGTTCGGGTAATTGCGGCTACGCATCGGGATTTAAAAAATGAAATAATGAAGGGTCAATTCCGAGCAGATCTCTTTTACCGCCTAAATATATTTACCATTAATATACCGTCTTTACGGGAGCGGCAAAAAGATATCCAGATTCTAACCACATATTTTGTCCGCAAAATTGGTCATAAGTTGGGAAAAACCCAAATAGCTATTAGTCCCGAAGCCCTAGACTGCTTGGGCGATTATTCCTGGCCGGGCAATATCCGTGAGTTGGAAAATGCCTTGGAAAGAGCTATTAGCGTAGCTCCCGGAGATCAGATCCTGAAAGAACATCTGCCGGATCATCTGGCGTTGTTGAAAAAAAGCCGATCGTCAGAGGAGTCTAGACCAACCGAACTCTATACCCTGGTCCAGGAAACTGAACGCCAGATGATTATTGACACATTGAACTCCCTTAAGCGGAATGTCGTCAAGACAGCACAGGTTTTAGGGATATCAAGAAGCACCTTATATAATAAAATTAAACAGTATAAAATAAAAGTCTAAAAAATTCTACATGTCTAAAATATTGCACAAGAGTTAATGCCTTAAGAATATTTAAAAAATTGTCCATGATAATGTCCAAAATATTGGATTGTAATTATATACCAAATTATCAAAAAGAGCGAATTATCGCTCTTTTTTGAATTGGCACAAAATTTGCAAATTTGTATTTTAGAATCTTTGGTGATACTTAATTTGCATTCGTCTTCAAAATCGCTGAAGATAAAGCCCCGATAGGATTAATTGAAAATAACGGGAGGTGGATCTATCTGGAAGTACATAGAAATTGATAACTAAAAGTAGGCAAATTCTTAGAGATATTATTAAACTAAGGAGGGGATAGATAAGGATGCAAACAAGAACTAGTTTAGAAGAAATCGTTGGTAAAAATAATGTTTTGGATGACCCGGCTGTCCTGGATAGCTATTCGTCTGACCTTAGCTTTGTTCCCAAGGTCAGGCCCAAGTGGGTAGTGAAACCCAGTAGCACCGTGGAGGTGCAGGAGGTGATAAAGTGGGCTAATGCAACCTCTACGCCGTTGGTGCCGGTCAGTTCGGGCACTCCCCGCTTCCGGGGTGATACGATCCCACGGACGGGCGGAGCAGTTATAGTTGATCTGAGCGGAATGAAGAAGATTATGAGGATTGATCTCATAAGCAGGGTTGCCATGGTGGAAGCTGGGGTTACCTTCGCCGAACTCCAGCCGGAACTCGAAAAGGCAGGTCTATCCGCCTATATGCCCTTATGTCCGAAAGGTTCAAAATCCGTTTTGGCAAGCATGCTTGAGAGGGAGCCCATTACCATGCCGGCCCATCACTGGGATTGTAGCGATCCCTTTCTCTTAGGGGAGTACATCTTCGGGACGGGTGACAAAATGAGAAGTGGTGAGGCCTCCGGACCGGAAACCACAGAAGAGAAATGGAAGTTAGGTAATTACCAGATGACCCCTATGGCTGTCAGCCAGTTTGATGAGAACAAATTGGTATCAGGGGCCCAGGGGACAATGGGCATCGTTACTTGGGCAAGCCTAAAATGCCGCCTGATATCCAAGTTCAGCAGGAACTTCCTGGTCCCCTCTGAAAACATTGAGCCTTTACTTGAGCTAAGTTATCAACTTTTAAGGGGCAGGATAGGTGACCACTTGTTTATCATGAATGACCTGAATCTCGCATCTCTGCTTGCTCGGGATCCCGGGGAAATAAATGCTTTGCGAGAGACATTGCCTCCATGGGTCCTCGTCGTGAGCTTCGAAGGGAACGGCGACCTGCCCGAGGACAAGGTAGCATGGCAAGAGGCCGATTTCAGGGAAATGGCCACCCGCTCCGGTGGCTTGAAACCGGCAAGTACAATCCACGGGGCAGATGCCGATGAGCTGTCCCAGATACTTTCCCGGCCTTCGGACGATCCTTACTGGAAACTGAGATACAAAGGAGGATGCAGCGACATTTTCTTCCTGACTACCCTTGATAAAACACCGGGTTTTGTCAGCGCCATGTCCGGCTTGGCCCAATCACGGCGGTTTTCTCCCAGGGATATCGGTGTCTATATCCAGCCTGTAGTGCAGGGGACGAGTTGTCACTGCGAATTTAACCTCTTTCATGAACCGGCGAATGCTGCCGAGGCAGACCGGGTGAAATGGCTCGTTACCGAAGGGTCCGTCAATCTAGCCAACTTGGGGGCATTCTTCTCCAGACCCTATGGATATTGGGCAAAAGTCGCCTATAGCCGTGCCACCGAGACTGCTATCATGCAAAGGAAGCTCAAGAAGATATTCGACCCGAAAGATATAATGAATCCCGGTCAACTTTGTTTCTAAATTAGGAGGTGAAAAAATTGGCATTACAAGATTTTGAACATGATATGCAAAGGTGTACACGGTGTTCGTACTGTAAATGGATACCCTATGAGAATCAACAAAACATGGACTTCATAAAAGGTTGCCCTTCTGCAGCGAGGTTTAACTTCCACGCCTATGCTGCAAGCGGCAAGTGGAATATGTCCTATTCATTCCTGAATGGAAGAATAGATTATTCCGATGCTTTCCAGGATGCGGTCTACAAGTGTCTGTTATGTGGTAGCTGCGATGTCTCTTGTAAAGTCATAGGGGATTTAGAACCCCTGCAACACATGCATGAGTTGCGGTGTAAATTCGTTGAGGACGGCGAGATACTCCCTGAACATTTTGTCACCATTGAGGGCCTCAAGAAAGAGGACAATATGCTGCTGGCCAAAAAGGCTGATCGAGGCAACTGGGCAGAAGGCATAGCTGTGAAGAACCTTTCCAAGGAGAAGGCAAAGGTCGCCTTTCGCGCCGGCTGCAGGTACTCCTTTGATCAAGAGCTTTGGCCAATTGTCAGGGGAGGCCTGAAGCTCCTTATTGATGCAGGTGTTGATGTGGGCATCTGGGGTAGCGAGGAAGTCTGCTGTGGGGGACGTGCCTATTCAATTGGATTTGCCGGTGAGCTGACCAAGTATGCGGAACATAACCTGGAGGCTTTGAAGGCAGCAGGCGTGGAGACGCTTGTTACTCCTTGCGCCGATTGCTACCAGCACTACAAGGTCCACTACGACAAGATCGGCAAAAAGCCGGATGTTGAAATCCTCCATTTCACAGAATATCTCCACAGGCTGATTAAAGAAGGGACGATAAAGTTCACCAAGGAGGTTCCTCTAACCGTTACCTACCATGACCCATGTCATCTGGGGAGACTGGCGGAACCCTGGATCCACTGGAAGGGGAAAGAGGTAAAGGTAATGGGGCAAACGATCTGTCACGAACCTCCGAAAAAATTCAGACGCGGCGCTAACGGGGTTTATGACATCCCCAGAGAGATATTAACAAGCATCCCTGGCGTAAAGCTAGTAGAAATGTACCGGACCAGGGAATCTGCCTGGTGTTGCGGGGCCGGTGCCGGTGTCAAAGAGGCCTATCCTGATTTTGCCAACTGGACTGCTACAGAGAGGATTAAAGAGGCAAAATCGGTAAATGCCAAGGCGCTTGTCACTGCCTGCGGCTGGTGTCGACGGAACTTCATCGACGCCATGGAAGCGGGTGCGGAAAAGATGGAGGTCTATGACATCATAGAACTCGTCCAGAAGGCAATATAAGGAGGAGGTGTTAACATGGCGTTAACAGATAGAGAATACCAGGCTTTAGAGGATATAGTCGGTGCGGAGAATATCTCACGGGAGCCGGCATTTCTTGACACTTACAACCAGTGTTGGGGACATAAACTTGTCTTCGACCAGAAATTTTCAACCCGTCCGGCTGCGGTGGTTCTGCCGGGAAGCACAGAGGAACTCCAAGCCATAGCCAAGATCTGCAACAAATACCGCATACTTTTTAAACCTTTTTCCTCAGGATTTGAGGTCGTTTCCTTTGCCCTTGCCAATGAAAGGGGTATCCTCCTTGACCTGAAGAGGATGGACCGCATTATTGAGATTGATGTGAAGAACATGCATGCCGTGGTAGAGCCTTATGTTAATATCTATAGACTGCAGCGGGAAGCGATGAAGCACGGCGTTACCGTGGGCTCTCTTGGAGCGGGACCCAGTGCCGGGGTGATTGCCGGCTCCTGTTGCCATTTCGGTGCGGGAACCACTATGACCAGCACCGGTGGCCTGGGACGCAATGTTCTGGGTGTAGAGTGGGTGCTGCCGACAGGTGATGTACTGACCATGGGTACGGCGGAGACGGGAGCCGGCTGGTTCTCTGCAGACGGACCCGGGCCGAGCCTGAGAGGGGTATTGAGAGGCCGTTCCGGAGCAAACGGTGGTCATGGCATCATCACAAAGGCGAGTGTGAAGCTTTATCCCTGGTATGGTCCCCCGGAAGTGAAGTTTAGCGAGCAACCCGGGCTGCCTGCCTCAGGAAAGACCTTAGGTGAGGTGCCTCAAGGGTACAAGGCATTCATGATCTTGTTGCCAAGTACAGAGGTAATGTTCGAGGCCTTGCTCAGAATCGGTAAGGCAGAGATCGCATCGTGCGTTATGGCTACGGGACCAGCCGTCCTACCATATGGAGAAGGAAACGACGAACAATGGGCGGAAATACAAAAGATGGAAGCAGCGGGTATGGTTTTTGAAGATCTTGCCTTCAGGAGCATAGTTGTTCTCCTAGGCAGCGACACCTCCAGAGGGTTGGAATACCGCGAAAAATACCTTTTGGAGATCATGAGGCAATTGGAGGGCGTTTCTTTGCCACTTACTTCCCAACAAGGGGCAGTCATGTTCGCAGGGTTGATGTGGCACTTTGGCTTTGTTACAATGGCCTTCCGGCGCACCGGTGATTTCTTCGTATCACCTACTAGCGACGGCAGCCCGGATATCATGCTTAAAATGCGTAATGCTGCCGTGGAATTGATCCAACCTTATATTGATAAAGGATTGGTGGTAAACACAGGCAAGGTCGACCTATTTCTTATTCCGAGTGAGAATAGCACCGCCGGCTTCCATGAGGAAAACGTCACTTACTATGATCCCTGGGACCCTGATTCACTTCAGGCGGAACGGGAAATAATCCAAAAATCAGAAGATCCAAATGGGCCGTTCAAGAGTTTTGGAGTTCCCCATCTCGGGGGCGGGCTTACGATCGAGACTGTCAGCCACAACCATCAGAGATGGGGCCCCATCTATGACAACTACGATATGTGGCTAAGACAAATTAAGGATATGTTGGACCCCAATAGTGTCGGCGACTGGTCGGCTTATATTCCGGGCGTTTTCCCCTAAAACTTTAATGAGTAGGGATGCATTTTTGGCTGGGTGGGGATGAGCCCCACCCTCCTTACCATGGGCAAAATCACCCTCGCTTGCGAAGGGAGGAAATGATTCGCAATGTTAACTATAGTTGTATGTATCAAGCAGGTAGCTGATCCGGAAGCGCCAATATCCTTGTTTCAGATTTCCCCGGAAGGTAATAAGATTATTCCACCACCGGGTATGCCCCCAGTTCTAAGTACGTTTGATGAAAATGCCCTCGAAGCGGCCCTTCGTATTAAAGACCTGCAAGCGGCCAAAGTGATTGTACTGAGTCTGGGTTTAAAATTGGCCAAACCTGTTTTGAAAAAGACACTGGCAGCCGGTGCAGATGAACTGATTATACTTGATGATCAACAGTTTGAACGCTTGGGTAGCTATGGCACTGCTCTTATCTTGGCTCGTGCTATCAAAAAAATTGGGAATTGTGACATCGTGCTTTGCGGTCGACAAGCTGCAGATACTGATGCCGGTCAGGTAGGGCTGGGTATAGCCGAAATCCTTCAAATTCCCAGCATCACCTTAGCCCAAAAAGTTGAAGTCGTAGACGAAAAGGTACGCGTGGAACGTCTGATTACCGATGGTTACGAAATCATTGAGGCTGCCATGCCAGTGTTAATCACGACAAGTCAAGAAATTGGGGAGTTGCGCTATCCTTCCTTAAAGGCCATAATTGCCGTTAAAAAGATGGGGGTTACGGTCTGGAAAGCCGATGATCTTGGTATAGAAATCGCTCCGAGGCGAACCAAACTGCTTAAATTGTTTGTTCCGGAGCGGAATACCAATTGTCAAATGATTGAAGGGGCAAGTCCAGAGGAAATAGCGGAGGGGCTAGCGTCAGTACTGGATACAAAGATAGTCATTTAAAGTTGCTAAATCGGATTATAATTGTCAAAGGGTTGTGGTTTTTATCTAAGGGGGATTGAAAATGAAGCAGAGTCAGGGTGTAATGTTTCTGGCTGAGCTCCAAAACCAGGGTTTAGCTGAGAATTGTGCAGAGCTGGCCAGTGCAGGATTAAAGATCGCAGGGCAATTAGGAGAGGAATTGTCCGCGGTGCTGATCGGTACTGGTATTGCCGAAAGTGCGCAAGAATTGATCGGCTTGGGTGTGAAAAAAGTTTACGTGGTAGACAACCCGGACTTGACCTATTATCATTCCGAGTCTTATCTGACGGTGATGACCAGGATCTGTCAGGATATCAGTCCCAAGGTGTTTTTATTAGGACATACCGTGCTTGGACGGGATCTAGGTACACGATTGGCGTTTAGAATGAATACAGGCCTCATCCCCAATTGTGTTGACCTGGAGGGTGACCCAGACACGGGATTAGTGCAAATGACTCGTCCGATCTACGGAGGGAAAGCTCATGGTATTTACACGATTGAGAGCGGACGGATGCAAATGGCTACTGTGGCGCCTAAAATTTTTGAGCCTACGCCAAGAGATGATTCGCGACAGGGCGAAATAATCAGTTATACGCATGAGGTTGACGGTGCCTCTTTAAAGCTGCAAGTGGTTGAGCGCTTTGAGGACAGCGTAGAAGGGGTAAAACTGGAGGCGGCGGATGTCATTGTTTCCGGCGGTCGAGGTGTGGGAAGTGCCGAGGATTTTGAGGTTCTCAAGGAACTTGCCAAGTTACTGGGAGGGTGTGTCGGTGCATCGCGGGCTGCAGTCGACAGTGGCTGGATGCACAGCAATCTACAGGTAGGGTTGACCGGCAAGTTGGTTACTCCCAACGTTTATATAGCGATTGGTATTTCAGGGGCGCTTCAGCATATGGCAGGTTGTTCACGTGCCAAAACGATTATTGCGATTAACCTGGACCATGAAGCTCCTATTTTTAAAATGGCGCACTTTGGTGTCGTTGGTGATTGGCGTGAGATTTTGCCCCCTTTGCTTGAAAGATACAGGGCGCTGCGCTGCTAGGGAAGATATTGTAAATCCTCATAAAAGTGATCAAAAGAAAGATGAAAGAAAGAGGTGTTGATGAACCATGATGGACAAGATTCTGCGGGTTAACTTAAGTGAGTTAAAAGTGAGCACAGAGTCGGTGCCGCCGAGCTATCACACCCTAGGCGGTCGCGCACTTACTTCTCGGATTGTTAGTGACGAGGTAAAAGCGAACTGTGAACCACTGGGCGCTTTAAACAAAGTAGTCTTAGCGCCTGGCCTTTTGACCGGGACCACCGCACCCGGCTCCGGTAGGCTTTCCATTGGAGCTAAAAGTCCGTTAACTGGCACAATCAAGGAAAGCAACGCAGGTGGTCTGGCGGCCCAAGCTTTAGCCCGGTACGGGTTTAAAGCAGTAGTGATCGAGGGCCAGGCTGCAGAGGGCTGGTACCTGCTGAGAATTAGCTCTTCTGGCTCAGAACTGAACCGGGTCGATGAACTGGCCGGAAAAGACAACTATGTGGTTGCCGAAGAGATACGTCAGAAATATGGAGCCAAGAGCATAGCGGTTTCCGTTGGCTTGGCTGGGGAAATGTTATATGCCAATTCCACTGTCGCAGTTATAGACGGCAACGGTAACCCAAGCCGGCATGCAGCTCGGGGAGGGTTAGGAGCGGTACTCGCCTCTAAAAGAATAAAGGCTATAGTAATTGAGCCTAGCCAGGAAGCAACTTCTCGGCCCAGCGAAGCATTTACTCAAGGAGCAAGGCAGCTAACCGAAGGTCTGAAAAGCGATCCGGTTGCCGGTGGAGCCTTGGCTGCTTTCGGAACAGCAATCCTGGTGAATATGGTCAACGAATTGGGAGGCCTACCCACTCGTAATTTCAGCGATGGGAGATTTGAGGGTGCGGAGAAGATCGCGGGTGAGAAACTGGCGGAAACCATCGGCAACCGCGGTGGCAAGTCCGGCCATCCCTGCCATCCGGGGTGCGTCATCAAATGCTCCAATATTTACAATGACAAGGACGGAAATTACGTAACTTCTGGTCTGGAGTATGAAACCCTGGCGCTGTTAGGTTCGAACTGCGGCATCGACGATCTGGATGCAATTGCCCGGATGGATCGGCTCTGCGACCAATATGGACTGGATACAATTGAAACTGGCGGGGCCATCGCCGTGGCTATGGAAGCGGGTATCCTAAAATTCGGTGATGCCCAGGGTGCCATTGCCTTAGTTGAAGAAATGGGAAAAGGGACTCCCATGGGCAGACTGTTGGGCCAGGGTGTACAGGCTACGGGACAGGCCTTGGGGGTTAAACGCATTCCTGCAGTTAAGAGACAGGGGTTACCTGGTTATGACCCCCGGGCGATAAAAGGCAACGGGGTAGTTTATGCCACCTCACCAATGGGAGCTGACCATACTGCTGGTAATGCACTGGGTCATCCCGCTGTGGATCCCCGTAAACCGGAAGGACAGGTAGCGCTTGCCAAGGAACTGCAGACTTTTTGTACGGCGCTGGATGCCACCGGCCTTTGCCTCTTTTCAATCTTTGCCCTTGGGAGCAATCCTGCTTTGCTTAATAACATTGTGGGCATGATCAATGATATTTACGGAACCGACTGGACTGTCATGGAGCTTATGGGCCTCGGCCATGCCACACTCGAGGTGGAAAGGGAATTTAACCGCCGCGCTGGTTGGACAGCTGCCGACGACCGACTGCCTGAGTTTTTATGTACAGAAACCTTACCTTCCGCGGAAACTGTATTTGATATCAGTGAGGAAGAACTACAAAAAGTAATTGCTTAAAATTGGTTTGTTTTTAATGCAAAAGGTATCTCTCTTCAACTGTCAAGAGAGATACCTTTTTAGCGAATTCCTTATATAATAAATACGTTTATTTATACTGGAAAAATCTCAAAATCTGCCGCTTTTTTCAATACGGCATTGTATTCGGTAATTATTTCTTTCAATTTAATTACTGAAAGTCAAAGCCGTTCCAGCTTGGGATGCCTGTATATTCTTTTGCCTCCTCTTCACCAGTGAGCACACGCAGTGCTCCTGCAGCAAGAGCTTCCATCTCGAACTCGCCTGCCATAACGACAACTGGGGCAAAAGAGGAAATATATTTCTTAAGCTCGCCCGTGAAATACTCGTCATGGGAGATTCCGCCGGTCAAAATAATGGCTTGAGCATACCCTTTGAGCACGGCGGCGCAGGAACCCACGGCCTTTGCCACCTGATAGATAGTGGCGTCGTAAATGAGCTTTGCGTATTCGTCTCCGTTGGAAATGCGGATTTTGATCTACTGGGCATCTGATATTCCAAGATGATTGACCCAGCCGCCGTCCTTAGATACCAGACCGGAAACTTCCTTTTGAGTGTATTTTCCGGAGAAGCATAGTTGGATGACATCTTTAACGGGCAGAGCGCCGCATCTGGTGGGAGCCATGGGGCCATCGCCCTGGACGATGTCGTTTGAATCTATCATTTTGCCGTGCTGATGGGCTGTTACAGAAATGCCTCCGCCGATATGGCAGATGATGAGATCCAAATCCTCGTATTTCGCGCCCTGTGAACTGGCGTAGCGGATATCGATTTCTTTCTGGTTGAGGGCATGAAGGCTGCTTTCACGATAGATTCCCTTGATTCCGGTAACTCGGGCAAGGTCGCAGAACTTATCCGTTCTCGGAGAATTCACGATGAAAGCTTTGCCTCCATATTCCTTGACGAAAGCGTCCGCAATCTGGCAGCCGAGGTTGGCCGGATGCTTGATCGAGCTGCTGAGCGTATCACTGATTAAATGTTTACGAACATATCCATATCGTCATGACCATCTGCTTCGACCCAGAGGCGCAGTTTATAATGTCCCCAGTGATTTCGGTGTCTTCCTCGAATTTGATATCGAAATTGGCTACACCGGTATTGCCGTCATAGCTAAATGAGGATTCGGCTTCAACAGGCTCGAAGGAAAGAGCGTTTTTAGCGGCGTAAAGATAGAGCTTCTTGTATTCGGTTCGCTTAATAGGAAACGAGGTTTCCGGACGGTTCTCCTGATAAAGGCAGTCTAGAGCGTCCTGTACTTCCATGCGGACACGCGGAGTCAATTCCCAGCCGTTACGAATATCTTTAAGGTAACGGTCGAAGAAAAGCTTCAACTCGGCAAAGAAAACAAGGGAGTGATGATCAATTACTTCCTTGAGTACCAAAAAGGCGCATGGTGAAGTATATATAAAAAGAAGCTCCCAACAGCTTTTATCAACTGCTGGGAGCTTCTTGTCTATTTTGTATTTAGTTTTGCTTTATTGATAACTATAGCCAAACTACGTCTTTGGCCATTTCGCGGTTTTCAATTATCATTTTCAAAACCAGCCAACAAAAAATCCTCTAAAATACTATAACGCTTAAGATTTGATGGACAAAAATTTTCCGCAAAAAAATCAATTTCCTTTGTTGAATATGCATCTTTGCCGGAAGACAAATGGATTAAATTCTTGGTCATATATTGTATAGCTTGGGTTGCTTTGATTTTTTTGTTTCTGCAAGATTCAATTAAAATAAGGTCTATTTGAGATATTATTTGCATGTCTATATATAGCTCGACTTCGGTGTTATTATAATTAAAAATTTCCACAAATTCATCATAAAAATCCGTCATAAGTGTAATAAAGGATTCATTAGAATTCCGTGCAAACTCAACAAAGAAAAGCCCAAAATTTTCGTCACTAGTTACAAAATAATAATGAGCTGTCCAGTAAAATAATGATTTTGATTCATTAGGATGAATCTTCGAATATTCTTTCGTTAAACTAATCAAACCCTTTAAATAGCGCTGAATTAAATGCAAGGCAATATCTTCTTTGTTTTTATAATGCCAAAAAATCGAAACATGAGATATTCCTGTAAGATCTGCAATTTTTCTAATAGTAGTTTTTTTGTATCCCAATTGATAAAAAAGTTGGATGGCATTTGTTAATATACTTTGTTTGGTTGAATTTTTTTCTATTGTTTTTTTCATATTTTACCTTCTTTTCTTTTATCTGTAACCAATCCGCTTAGACCTCATCCTCACCGCAATAGAAATTTTATGTAGTGTACGTGGCGGTTCGTCGAAAGCAACCAGCACCGTTATGCTATTTTTTAGCAGACGGCTTGGAGGAAACCCTCATTCAGGTTTCGTCACTAGATACTTTATGCTTCTATACGCTGGAGATAAGTGGCACTAAGCCCTTTAATTATAACATAGAACAAAAGGATTCATAATTCTCTAAAAGTTTCTATTGTCAAAGAAGTGAGAGAATGTTATGATTTACCTACCATGGTAGGGAAATCGAAATTAGAAGTAAAGGGGAAATGTGGATAATGATTGACTTGCAAAAATTGACTCAGTCCGTTGGCGACTTAGACGAAAAAACAGTTATGGAAATGCTCAATGAGTTTGTTGTATCTAAACCCTCGGAGGAAGATGCTCAGGCTGTAGTCGGTGCCTGCCAAAAGGGAATGGCTATCGTCGGTGATCTTTTTGAGAAGAATGAGTATTATGTTGGTGATTTAATTTTCGCAGGAGAACTATTAACAACGGCGCTAGATATTATTAAACCCGTTTTGGGTCAGGGATCATCCCATAAGATCGGTTCCATTGTCATTGGAACCGTAGAAGGTGACCTGCACGACATCGGCAAAAATATCTTTAAAGGGATGGCAGAAGCCGCTGGCTTTGAAATTTATGACTTAGGAATCGATGTTGCTCCGCAAGCCTTTGTTGAAAAGATTAAAGAAGTGAAACCTACGATCCTTGGTATGAGCGGTGTACTGACCCTCGCCTTGGATTCCATGAAGAAAACCATCGAGGCGCTGAAGGAAGCCGGTCTTCGCGACACCCTTAAAGTTATTATCGGTGGGAACCCTGTCACCTTAGAGGCGTGCAAACAAATTGGAGCAGATGCCTTTACGGTTAATTCCGCTGAGGGAATTAAAATTTGCCAGGGGTGGGTGAAATAATATGAGCAAAGAACAATTATATAATGAAAGAGTCAAAAGAATTTTAACCACAACGAATCATCAAGAACCGGACAGAGTACCCATTTTAAGTATGATTGGTTCATGGGCAATTTCCTATTCGAAAATGACCGTTAAAGATATTGAGGACGACCCGGAAAAAGAAATCGAAATCTTTTGTAAACCCCATGAGGATATTTACTCTGACGCTACCTATACGAACGGCCTACTCGTTGATGCCAAGAGTGCAAGAATTTTAGGCAGCGAAAGTTATTTCATTTCTAAAGATGGCTCAACTATACAAAATAAAGAAATCTGTGAAATGAAAGAAGACGAATACCCTGAACTTATCAAAAATCCTATGGAATTCATGTTCAATAAAGTTGTTCCCCGAAAGAACACCAAGTTGGCTCAAACCCCGGAAGAAAATTTAAAGGTTTTGAGAGAATTCCTGGAGCATTGGATAATCAAGGGAGATGTCCAAAGAAGATTATTGAATGAATTAAAAGTGAGACATGGCTTGCCTGTTATCACGGGTCCCGTTGCCTATCCGTCGATGGACATAATCTTTGACTACTTAAGAGGATTTCATGGCATTTCCGTTGATATGAGAAGACGACCTGAAGAACTCCTGGCCGGTATTGAGGCTGTGCAACCTTTTGCCGATGCTTTTTTAGGCATTCCGGCTGATGCAAGGGAAGTTCCTAATTTTCCGTTTTTTGCCACAATGCATCATGTTCCAACATTCCTCAGTCCAAAACAATTTGAAAAGTTCTTCTGGCCTACTTATGAAAAGATGATTCTCAGGATTCACAAATTAGGCGGGAAAGTAATCATGTTCTTAGAAGGACAATGGGATAATAAATATGAGTTCCTAAACAGTTTGCCTAAAGATTTCGCAATCGGGATTTGCGAAGGGGATGATATTTTCAAGGCGAAGAAATTGATCGGGGACAATATGACAATAGCGGGTGGCATGTCGCTGGAATTGCTCAAATATGGAAATAAAGAACAATGCGTAGAGTATGCTAAGAGAGTCGTTGATGAGTGTGCTCCAGGTGGAGGATACATCTTCACCTCCAGTAGAGAGCTTTTATCACCGGGTGATTTAAATGTTGAAAATCTTATTGCGGTTAACGATTACGTCCATAATTATGCAGTATATAAATAGGGGGTAAGAGAAAATGGAGAATGAAAAAACTCTATTAGAATTGATTGATGGACTAAAAGCTGAAATGGACTTTTTGCCACCTGATGATAATATCCGGGAAGGCTTCTTGAATGTCTTGAAATTTCTCATTTTAGCAATCTAAGAGGCACATATCAATAGGTCTAGTAAAGAAGACTAAAGGAAGGAGTACATTAATGATTATCATTGGTGAAAAGATAAACGGTACAATTCCGAGCGTTAAAAAGGCAATTGAAGAAAAGGATGAAGCTTTTATTCGCAATCTGGCAATCAAACAAGCGGAAGCTGGTGTTGATTATGTCGATGTTTGTGCAAGTACAGCCCCTGAATATGAAGTTGAAACATTGAAATGGTTAATGGACATTGTTCAGGATGCCACGGATATCCCTCTCTGTATTGATAGCCCTAACCCTAGAGTTATTGAAGAAGTATTTCTATATGCCAAATGTCCGGGACTGATAAACTCTGTTTCTCTTGAGGGTGATAAATGCGAGGTCGTTTTTCCTTTGATTCAAGGTACGACCTGGGAAGTAGTGGCGCTGACCTGTGATAATTCAGGTATCCCTAAAGATGTCCAGACCCGAGTGGATATTTGTAAAGCGATCGTTGAAAAAGCGCAATCTTATGGTATTGCCCCATATAGAATCCATGTTGATCCTCTGGTAATAGCCTTGTCTGCAGATAATGAGTCACTCCTTAAATTTGCTGAGTCAACGCGTCAAATCAAGGAACTCTATCCGACAATCAAAGTGACTTCAGGTTTGAGTAATATCTCGTTTGGCATGCCCCTAAGAAAAGTAGTCAATCAAAACTTCCTGACACTGGCAATGTTTGCAGGCATGAATTCGGCAATTATTGATCCTTTGAACAGAGATATGATTGCAACGCTGTTGGCAACAGAAGCATTGTTGGGGCGAGACCGCCACTGTCGTAACTTTGCCAATGCTTATCGTAAAAATAAAATTGGTCCGTTTAAAGAGAATACGAGTCAAAAGTCAAATTAGAATAGTCGAAAGTCTTTACTACTCATTGATTAGGTCAATGAGTAGTTTTAATTTTGAGTAATTTCTGTTGGATTTAACTAGAATCCTTGTTGCTTTTTATTACCTAATTCCTTTAACAGGCTCATCAGATATTTTGGGGCGACCTCTTCACGGTAGCCGTTAACTCCATAAAAAAACAGTGTTTACTCATGTGAAGAAATAAAAACGTTTATTTCTATCTGCCGGTCACCAGCCGCCTTTCTGGTATTCCAGAAACTTAAGATAGAGCTGGATCTTCAGACGCTCGTCGCCGTTATCCAGATCAACTTGCGCCAGTTCTTTGATTTTGTTTACACGGTATAGCAGAGTGTTCCGGTGAATGTTGAGCGCCTTTGCAGCTGCCACTGGATTGCCCACATAAAGCAAATATTTCTCCAGTGTTTCCAGTAACGGCGTGTCGTGTTTCGCGTCGTAGTCCTGGAGCGTTGCCACGACTGAAGGGCAAAACTCCTCAAGATTATCGTGCTTAGCAATGTTTTTAGCGGCATAGAAGACCATCATATCGGAATAATGGAAAACGCCGCGGCCCCGGGAAACGAAGATACCTGTCTCTACTGCCCGGAGAGCCTGTTTATAAAAACGCAGCACATCCATGATGTCGGAAAAAGGGTTACTGAAACCGGCTGAAAGGCCATTATCACGGAAATAATCCTCCAACGACTCTATTTCTTTCTGCTTAAATACTTTATAATCCGGACGGCTAACCAGCACTACAAGGTTTTTCTGATAGAATGTCCAGCGGCAGTCAGGAACGATCTGACGAATCAGGGCGCCTATCTGCTGCACCTTGTTGCCGGAAAGAGCTTCACGATGGTCGACGACGACGACCACTCGAAACCATTCGAAGAGTTTCCAATTCAGATACCGGCTTCGTTGTTCAACTGCCTTTGGGCTTTTCACCTTGCCGCTTAGAAGGTCGGCTAAAAAGTAGTTGAACATCACACCTTTATTGCTTTTGAAGAAATCGGTTTTTTCCATTTCGATGGCTACCAGTTTGCTGAAACGGTAAAGAAGCTCATAATCGACCTCCCGAAACGGGCGGTTGTTATCAACAATTGCGATATCCGCAACCGTGATGTCCTGGATCTTCACTGAATGAAACATCCAGGTTTCATCTGTTACAGGCCGTTTGGCCAAAACGATCTCACCGGTCTGGTGTGCCTTTTCAAAGATCATGTACTGTTTTAGGGAGGCCACATTGGTTTCGTGAATATAACCAAGTTCCTTTTCCTCTTCCAATGTTGAATCCTCAAAAATCGCTTCTTGCGTCCTGGAGAGGATCTTATAGGCGGTATCGTTGATGATTATCGGGTTCTCGAAGACTTCCGAAGCTACATTCACCAGATTCTGTAAACCCCGGTTGGTGTACAGCGCATCCAAAAGCCGACGCATAGCGCCGATCAGCGTTGCTTCCTCAAGCATGATATCCGTTATGCTGTTCAGCACATCGGCTTGGCAGGTGCCGGAAGGCATCAGATAGAAATTTCTTTCGGCGTTTCCGTATAGATATACTTCCGGCAAGGGTGCGTCCTCGATACAAATCAAGCTGCTCGGAGAATCGGTGTCCGGCTCCTTCGAAAGCTCGGAAACGTAACCTACATAAATGCAGGTGGAATTAAAATGTTTCTGACCGGGTTTAATCATTTTATAAGTATGTATAAAGAACGGTGTTTTCACCTCGGCCAGCACCTTTGGCTGATAATTCTGCAGCTTTTCCATGATCTGCTTAATTTCCATAGCACTTCCTCTTTTCTTTGATTTTGCAATAAACCCCAGCTCTTTGTGCGCTGGCATAACATCCAAAGGCAAATTGCTTCGAAAATTGTTTGTCCTGCATAACATACAAAAATATAAAAAGTGATTGTGAATATGCACAATAAACGGCATTTTTTGACCTGAATCTTTGTTATGCCTAATATTGTTCCTCCATTAGTCATTATATATAATTATTTTGCTAAAGTCTTTATTGTTAATGCTAACAAAAACAACACCACCGCCATCATTGGTTGTTGGCGGTTATGCTATAGATGCTTTCTATAGTGGAGGAATAATACTTATGTTTGTCGGCTTCCTTGTTGGGTTAATTAGCCGCTTTTTTGCCACTGTGGTTACCTATAAATTTGATAATTCTTGAATTAGAAAATCTTTTATAAATAAAAAACATAAAAAATAGTAGTTGGAATGCTGTTCCACAAAAGTGGAGTGATTCTTTTGGAGATAGATTGTGAAGTGTTAGATAATTGCAATGTGCATTTCCAAAAGGTTGCTTATATTTTTAAGGAGGAAGTCAGAATGAAAAAAGTCGGAAAAACCCTGAATCTGCTCCTTGTACTGGTGTTGGTGCTCAGTTTGGTTGGTTGCGGTTCGACAAAGACAGGAAACAATCAACAAAGTGCCAGTTCAGCGGGGAGCATCACAAAAGAGGCTGATTTAGTAGTCGTGGGGGGAGGTGGAGCCGGTTTATCGGCAGCGATAGAAGCAGCCAGCCAGGGAAAGAAAGTTATTATGCTGGAAAAACAGAGTATACTTGGTGGAAATACGAATTTCGCAGAAGGAATTTTTGCAGTTGATAGCCCAATTCAAAAGCAAATGGGTATTACAACCGACAAAATGCACATTTTACGCGAAGAGTTGGAATTCGGAAATTACCACCAGGATGCATTATTGTGGAACCAAGTTATCAATGATTCTGCAGCGAATATTCAGTGGCTGTTGGACATGGGGATGAAATTCCATACAGTAGCTTCTTTAGGTGCCGGCGAAAAAACATGGCATCTTTATGAAGGCATGGGCAAGGCCCTCGTTAAAGACGTTTTGGCGCCAAAGGCCGAAAAACTTGGTGTAGATATCATGCTGAACACACCCGGCAAGGAAATTATTATGGATAATGAGGTAGTTTCAGGGGTAAAAGCATCCAATAAAGAAGGAAAAGACGTAATTATTAAAGCAAAGGCTGTAATATTGGCAACTGGCGGATTTGCCGACGACAAAGAAATGGTTAAGACCCTAGCGAAAGTGGATCCGTCTCGAATAGTTTTCAGAGGTGCTCCCGGGCATGACGGCGATGGAATAAAAATGGCTCAAAAAGTAGGAGCTACTTCGAATGGATGGGGGATGCTCGCCATGCTTGCTCCCACATTGCAAGGTACATCAATTACTTCCCACATGGGTGCAGCAGCAACAATTGAACCAAATAATCTTTGGGTAAATAATGATGGTTTACGTTTTGTCAATGAAGATGTTATCTTCGAGATGACCCGTGCCTCGAATGCATTTTTGACACAATCCAAAACATTTTCTGTCATGGATAGCAGCATGATGAACAAGCGCATAGCGGATGGCTGTGTACTTGGCGTGGGAGCATATGTTCCTCCGGGAACGAAACTTGTCAAACTGAATGAAGAAATTCAGAAAGCACTTGATGCAAAGGATCCAAATGTGTTTAAAGCAGATACGCTTGATGAACTCGCAACCAAGATGGGAGTAAATAAAGAGAATTTCTTAGCCACGGTCAATAAATACAATGGGTATGCTGCAAGCGGTGCTGATACTGAATTCGGCAAGAATCCCATGTTCATTACCCCGATCAAGACCGGTCCGTTTTATGCGTTCAATCTCAAGCTCAATGGTCTAAATACTATGGGCGGAATCAAAGTGAATACAAAGAGCGAAGTGCTGAATGCAAAACAGGAACCAATAAAGGGATTATATGCGGCCGGAATGGACTGTGACGGTTATACCGGCGACACATATGGATTAGTCATTCCTGGTTCAGATCAAGGCATCGCTGTTTTCACTGGGAGAGACAGTGCAATCAATGCTGTTAAGTACATTTCAACACTAAACTAGAAATTTGGCTTCAGGCTTTTTGTGTAAGTGTTCAATGTCATTCATTGAACGCTTACCTAGGGTCTAATTCCATGTACTACAATTTATTCGACGATGCAATGAAAATCAAGTAGCTTTAGGGTTCTGACAATTTAGGGAATATTTTTTTTGCCTAATGGATTGATTAAGGAGGAAGAAAAAATGAAGGCAGTAGTAGTTGGTGGAGGATGTGCAGGGCTCACTGCAGCTCATACTTTACATAGGAATGGGTATGACGTGACAGTTTATGAAAGAGCTGATCAAGCAGGGGGGCGCATGTCATCGTATAAAAAAGATGGATTTGTTGTTGATGTCGCAGCACAGCTTGTGCACCCGGGCTATAAAATGGCCAGAAAAGTCATGGAAGAATTGGGCATACTGGATCAGCTTATTAACTTTGATCTGCAAGGGATGAAAATTTACTTCAACGGTGATTGGATTCGTCCTAATCCTGCGCCGGATGATCCTAAGGAGATGGCAAAGACAGGGGCCTGGATCAACTATATGGGGGAAGAAAACTTTAAAAGATTTGCCGGTTGGATAGTAAGCCGATGCAAGGAAGACATGTATGAAGGAAGCGTTGAATGGATGCTGGATTTGGATTCTGGCGGAAATTTCGAAGACTTTGTAAGAAAAGAATTTGGTGGAAAAGTCGTGGAAGGTGTGGTTCAGCCGGTCATGGCATCGATCTGTATCACCAATCCCAACGATGTAGGTATAGGATTAGGAGCGCAGATTTGCTGGACGGTGCTATGTGGAGAAGCAGCCGTTTTGAAATATGGAATTGGAGACATGGCAGATAAGATCGTTGAAGAGCTTGGAGAAAAAATGATTACGGGTACACAGGTGAAAAGCATCGTCATAAAGGATAATGCAGTAAGAGGCATCGAAACCGACAAGGGTTTTATTGAGGCAGATACTGTCATTTGTGCTACGCAGGCAAACATAACGCTTAAAATTATTCCTGATTTGCCGGAGGTCATGAAAAACGTTTTGTCCAAAGTCACTTACTGTCGAACAATCGCTGCATTGATTTTTGTTGATAAAGAAATGGAAGCCAATGGCCAGATTGGAGGCATACTCCCTGGATATACCGGTTCACCCTTCGCTAGTTTTCTCTTCCAGGCTGCAAGTCATTCTGATGTATTAATACCTAAAGGAAAAGATTGTATATCGGCATTTTTGTATGGCGATGGCTGTGATAAGTACTGGAACGCAAGCGACAAAGAAATTACCGATGCCGTTGTCAAGCAGCTTCAGGAAGTACTGCCCCATATGCCAAAAGAAATTTTATCCTCTAAAATATTTAGAATACCTGAGGCAGTCTACACAATGCATACAGGGGTTGCATCCATTATAAAAGATATGCGTGATAATCATTACAAGGATGTAAAAGGCCTTTATCTATGTGGAGAGTACATGTATACCGGATCCTATGAAAGTGCTATATGTTCAGGAAGGAGAGCGGCTGAAGTTATACTGGGCCGGAGTGATACCATCTAGAATATTTATTGTGTGGATAAAAAACGATTTTAAGAGGAACAAAATTGAAATCCTTAGGTAAGTATTTTCAATCTTGATATACTCAAGATGTTTGTTGCCAATGAGTTTAAGGCTATAAAGAAACCATCTTGCGAATGGCTTCTTTATAGCTGGCAGCAGAAACAACGACGTCATTTAATGTAGTAACAATGTAGTCCTTGAAATTAATTCGTTCCATGTTTATGTATTATTGAGAACAAATAAACGTAAATCGTATTACATGTATTTCAGTATTCCCAATTTGCAGGAAACCGCTAATTGTAGCGGTATCTTGATAATGTTATGTCCTTGGGGAAAGTCGATTACACTACATGACGAATCATTAAAGGGATTGTAAAAATGAAAGATATGAAACTGGGCCAATATATCCATGGAAATTCAACCATCCACCTCTTGGACCCTCGGACCAAAATTGTCTGCTGTACGTTGGCTGTTATTGCAGTTTTAATCAGTTATCAATGGTATTACTTACTGCTTTTAGCCGCTTTAGTAATGATCGGAATTAAATGCTCCGGAGTAGGATTTAAACTCATATTTCATAATTTACGCAGCATCCGGTATTTTCTTCTGGTTTCTTTTGTTTTTCAGGCAATATTAACAACCGGTCAACCTGTTTGGCATATTGGAATCATTACTGTTACCGATAAAGGGTTAATACTCGGTACGGTAAATTTACTTCGCCTGATTATCTTATTTTTTGGTTCATTTCTTTTATTAATGACGACGACTCCGATGAAGCTGGCGACTGGGATAGAATATCTGTTATTACCTTTAAATAAAATTAAGGTTCCGGTACAAAGCCTTTCCACCGTCTTAAATATATCTTTTCGCTTTATCCCAACTCTTATCGAGGAAGCCAATAACATCAAGGATGCGCAAATATCCAGAGGGGCACAGTTCAATGGCCCGAAAATTATCCTGAACGTGAAGAATTACTTGGCGATTTTAATCCCCATGTTGGCATCTTCATTAATAAGAGCCGAGAACGTTGCTGAAGCCATGGACAGCAGATGCTACTCGGGACATCCCAACAAAGTAAGAATGAGCAGTTTACGATTAAAAGGTATCGATGTAATAGTCATATGCTTTATGCTGATTATATTAATGATAGGAATATTCGTTTGTTTTTTTTAAGAGGAACACACTACGGGAACATGAGGACACACTATGGACAAACATGCAATTGAGCTCATTAATGTAACTAAAAAGTATCAATGCGGTGATGATATACCTGCCCTTAAGGATATAACCCTGACAATACGGCAGGGAGAATACATCGGCATATTGGGCATGAACGGATCAGGGAAATCAACCCTGGCCCGATTATTTAACAGCCTGGTAAAGCCATCTGCCGGAAAGATATATATCAACGGCATGGACTTGGATTCGCCCGAAAAACTAACGGAAATCCGGCAGTTGGTAGGTATTGTCTTTCAAAATCCTGATGATCAGCTGGTCTGCCCTGTAGTTGAAGAAGAAATTGCCTTTGGGCCAGAAAATTTGGGTTTACCGGTTTCTGAAGTAAATAATCGGTTGACTTGGGCTTTGCAGATTATGAACCTTGAAGAATTGAAATATCATGCACCCCATTTTTTATCGGGCGGGCAGAAGCAGAAAGTTGCCTTAGCCTCTGTTCTGGCCATGCTGCCGAAATACCTTATATTGGATGAACCCACGTCGATGCTCGATCCAACGAGCAGGTATGAACTGTTGGAGCATCTGAGGAAGATAAATTCCCGAAATGGAATAACCGTTGTGCTGATCAGCCATAATCCTGAAGATTTATTCTATGCCGACAGACTGATTGTTTTAGATCATGGTTCAATATATTTGCAGGGGAATCCCAGGGAAGTATATGCCGAAGTTGAGAAACTCGCAGCAATCGGGTTGGAACCACCGGATTTTTATCAGCTGATTGTCCGGTTGGAAGAGAATGGTCATAAAATCGACGATAATATTAATACGATACCGGAATTGGTAGAATGCATATGTCGAAAATAATTGAACTACAGGATCTTGGCTATACGTATCTGAAAGGTTCCCCTTATGAACACCAGGCACTTAAAAAGATTAACTTATCATTAAACCCGGGGGATTGCCTGGGCATATTCGGGCCGAATGGTTCCGGAAAATCGACGTTGGCGAAGATTTTGAACGGGTTGCTTCGTCCTACTTCAGGAAAAGCAGTTATCTGCGGTATAGATTCTGCAAGCAAGCATTTCAACGAGCACTTGTGGAAAAAGGTGGGTTATGTTTTTCAGTATCCGGAAAAACAATTATTTAAACCCAATGTTTATGACGAAGTTGCCTATGGTCCGCGAAACTTAGGCTTAAGCGAATCAGATATTAAGATCAGGGTTCTTGATGCGCTTGAGAAAGTTGGGGTTAAACCTGATTTATATAAACATTTGTCTCCGGCCAACCTGAGTGGAGGGGAACGGAGAAGGGTAGCTATAGCGGGGATATTGGCCTTAAATCCGGAAATAATTATTTTGGATGAGCCGGTAGCCGGTTTAGACGCCATTGGCCGGAAAATGGTGTATGAAATTATTAAAAACCGGCAGGAGAACGGAAATACAATCATCATTATTTCCCACGACTTAAAAGAAATAATGAAGTTAATAGACAGAATTGTTATCTTGGACCATGGAACCATATTTTTTGCCGGGGAAGTTCAAGATTTGCTGGCTGTCCCAAAGATTCTCGCTCATTATAAATTCGAGCTTCCTGCTTATTTGCAGGTAGTGAATGCTTTAGTTGCTAAGGGTATAAAAGTGCAAACAAGCTTAACAAGTATGACAGAGGTCGCCTCCGAAATTTCCCGGATCCTTCGGGGAGAATCTACCTCCTAAATAAATCTGAATAACTATTTGCGAGAGGATAAACTCAATGTCAACGAAAAAGCTAGCCTTGATTGCGATCTTAGTTGCCCAGGCTACAGTGCTTCATTATATTGAGAGTTTATTGCCCAATCCAATTCCCATCCCGGGCGTAAAACTTGGCTTAGCCAACATCATTACACTACTAGCCCTGGTTATGTTCGATTTTAAAACTTCGCTGACAGTTATTTCACTGCGTACGGTGCTGGGGTCTCTCCTCAGCGGGACTCTTTTTGGGGTGGGATTCTTATTAAGTTTCTCCGGTGCACTTTTAGCGGGTTGTGTAATGGCGTTATTGTTACTCCTTTCTCCGTACTTTAGTTTAATAGGTATAAGTATTGCGGGAGCTGTCGCTCATTGTGTCGGACAACTCATTATGGCCTCACTGATTCTTAGCCAACCCGGTATCTTTTATTACTTGCCTGTGATGCTCCTTCTCTCGGTCCCTACGGGGTGTATTACCGGTCTGTTGCTCTGGGAACTGGTTAAATATTTGAGGTCTACAAAGCAAATTTAACTTGCGTTTATGGAAATTATATTTCTTTAGCAGACGGAGGATATTTAATGATAAAAAAAGGAGATGCAATACTTATTGGAATTATTCTCTTAATCATAGCGATGGGTTTTGCCGGGTTTCATTTTTGGCAAAGCGTAAAGGAAAATAATGATTTGATTGCAGTGATTACCCAAAACGATAAAGTTATCGAGCGCATTGATCTCAACAAGGTAGAAGAGCCCAGAAACATAACTCTTTCGGGAGATCACCATAATTACATTCGCGTGGAAAAAGGCAGAATCAGATATGAAGATACGGATTGTCCCAACCGAATTTGTGTAAACACAGGCTGGCTTACAAAATACGGGGATATCGCTGCATGTCTTCCGAATAAAACCATTATCACTATCGAGAAGCAATGAGTGGGTGTTTGGGGTCAATTCTAACGTTTATGAATAGCAGGAGGGTACAATGGAACAAGCACAAGAACAAAAGGTAGTACAGCCAAAAAGTTTCAAGAATAAGTTTTTAAATAAAAAAATGTTAATGATAGTCTTAATTGCCTGCATCATTTTAGGAGGCGGAGGCTTTGTCGGCGTACAAAAAGCCAGCGACAATCCGGCGTTTTGCACCCTCTGCCATAACATGCAGTCATATTATGATTCCTGGAATGATAGCAAGCTTTTGGCCAATAAGCATGCCGCCGCCGGAGTTAATTGTCACGACTGCCATGAGAGTTCCATATCCATCCAAGCTGAAGAAGGCTTGAAATATGTTAACAATAATTATGAAACACCTTTAGAAAAGAGACAATTTGCGACAGAAGAATTTTGTACGAGATGTCATGATCTTGAAAGTGTCAAAGCAAAAACAAATTTCGCGGAATCTAATCCGCATGATAATCATAATGGCGAAATGGAATGTTATACCTGTCACAATATGCACCAGGAATCGAAGGTGTTTTGTCAGCAGTGCCATTCTTTCTCATGGTATAATGACCTGCCTGATTACTGGAAATAGGAAAACATTTAAGCCTGGAAGTTAGGAACTAATAACTTGCTGGACGTGAAATAATGAAATTATGGAAAAAGGTTTATTCGTATAGTTCCTCCATGAAAACGGGATTAATGTTGCTAGCGCTGATCGCTTTGATTTCAGCGCTAGGCAGCTTGGTCGTACCGGAAGTGTTTTTCCAAACTCTGTTATTTAGATTATTGCTCTTTTTTCTGATTGTGAATATGGTTTTATGTACACTAAGAAGAGTGATCGTGTTCAACTGGCGTTTATTAAAAACCAGACGGTTAAAATTTGTAAGAGAATTTGGAATCTTGTTGCTCCATGCCGGAATGATTCTTATCATAGTCGGAGCCGGTGTCTTTTTAGTATTTGGACAAAGCGTAATGATTTCACTCTCGCAAGGAGAATCATTGGATGTTTCCAAGGAGATGAAAGTAAACAAACCGTTTTCAATTTATCTGGACGACTTCCATATTGAATATAATAACGATGGGTCAGCTTCTCAGTATTATTCTCAGGTGAAAGTTACCGTAGAAAAAGAGATTAAGGAAAGCGCCGGGATCAGTGTTAATTATCCCTTGGACTATCAGAATATCAAAGCCTATCAGCAGAGCTATGGATATAAAGTCAGGATTAAGGTGACAGGTCCTGAAAACAAGGGAACGGAGAGCCTATTAGATGAAGAGGAATCGCTGACAATTCCGGGCACAGATAAAATGGTAAAAATGTACAAGTATATACCTAATTATGATCCCGAGTATGCAATGTACTCGAAAACTTTGAGACCGGATAATCCGCGGATCATTTTTTCCGTATACGAAAAGGGTGAATTATTGGGAGTTGGCGTAGCCAAGATTGGTGAACATATCAAGCTGGATGATAAGTTTTCTTTTGTATTTAGTACGGTTGAGCCCTATACAGTTTTAAAACTAAAATCTGATCCGGGATTGCCTGTTACTTCGTCCGGCGCTATATTATTTATGCTCGGTGTGTCAATGGCACTGTTAGCTGGAGTTAGGGTACAAAAACAAAAATATGCTGAAGGAATCAATATGAAAAATGAAGGTATGAGTGAAAGCAAATGATACTAGTATTATTGTCTGGTGTACTGATCACGTATTTTACAGGGGCAATATTCTACTTTGTAGGAAACAAAACCGGGAAAGCGAAACTGCAAAGAATTGCCTTAATATCAACAATTATCGGTTGCATGCTCAATGGAATTATATTGGTTCTTCGATGGAAACTAACCGGCAGGTTGCCTCTGGCAAGCGGGAGCGAATTCCTGTTATGTTTTTCGTTTTTTACTGTAATTATGTACTTGATATACGAATGGAAGAGCAGGGAAAAAAAGACAGGCAGCGTTGTTATGCTCATTGTTACGGTGCTGATGCTAAGCGTTGTGGGATTAATGGCCGATCATTTGGCTGCAATACAACCGCTTATGCCTGCGCTAAAAAGCCCCTGGCTTTCCGTTCATGTGTTGACAGCTGCTTTTGCCTATGCTGCCTTTGCGTTAGCTGCAGGACTGGCGGCCAAGAATATAATAAAAAAAGAGTACACTCAGCACGGAGAAAGCATTTGCAGTATTGTGAGCGGGGGATTTGCCATGCTTTCCATATCGATTGTACTTGGGGCGATATGGGCGGAACAGACCTGGGGCAGTTATTGGAGCTGGGACCCCAAAGAAACATGGGCCTTGGTTACGTGGATTATTTATGCTTTGTACCTGCATTTGCATAAAAGGCAGAACTGGCAGGGGAAGAGAGCCAATATCATGGTATTGACAGGCTTTATCTTGGTGCTTTTCACTTTCTTTGGCGTTAATTATCTGATGTCCGGGCTGCATAGTTATGCTTAGAAAAGACGTTAGTGTGGTCCACGACCGGGAGAAATGTGTGGATTGTAAGTAGTGCATGTATGCTTGCCCCTAGGACCAAGGCTTTTCTGCCCTATCTAAAACAACGTCCTGAGGGGCATATAGTCAATATTTCCAGTATAAACGGTATAATTCCAACTCCCTTCCAGTCGCCATATAATGCGGCAAAATATGCGGTCAGAGGTTTTACAGAAACCCTGATTCAGGAAAATCAGTATAGCAAACTTAACCTTACAAGAGAGGTGAAAAATGAAAACTCAAGAGATAGGTTATAGTCTCAAAAGAGTAAGTAAAGTGAATCTTACAGTAATTTACATGCTCACTATTCTTATTGCAATTGAAACAATTATTACAAAAGGTCTGGGTGAAGATTATAAAATTTTATTAGCTCGTGTAGCGGTTATATTGACTGTTAATACAACAGTATTTTTTCTTCCAATCAAAGAACAGATAAAAGGAGTTATATTTTGCAGTTTTGGTGCTTTGTTGGCATTCCAGGATTACTTTATGTTATATACACCATCCAGTCATTTTTTGATTATAATGAGTATTTCTATGAGTGCATTGTATTTTCAAAAGGAAATTGTAATAATCATTGGAAGTTTAATTGATGTATTATTAATTTTATTATATTTTATAAAGCCAGAAACAATAACTCTAACTGCTTACCCTTTAACTTATTTTTTAAAGGCTATATTATTTTTTAATGCAATGGTTATTCTGATTTACTTTCTTACGAAATGGGGAAGGGAACTTGTTAATTCGGTTATGAATAAGGAAGCAGAAACAAGAATATTATTTGAAAAGCTTAATCAGACTTTGGAAAAGGTTAACGAGGTTTCTTTGGTATTTGATAATGATTTGAAGAAATTTAAAGACAATATTATAACAATGAGCCGTACGTATTCAATAAACCATTCATGAACCCGACACATAAGTTGATTGGCTGAATTTCTACTGGCCACAGCGACTTCCATATGGCATAATAGAACCATGAGTAAATATGATCAGAAAAACCTACCCAC
>Ga0209639_1000247_pt1 | contig 81814 bp, 73 predicted proteins | sample EPASupsiteHSE605_FD_187268 | JGI IMG/M metagenome (GOLD analysis project Ga0209639, IMG submission 187268) | Bioremediated contaminated groundwater from EPA Superfund site, New Mexico - Sample HSE6-05 (SPAdes) (version 2) | ecosystem: Environmental > Aquatic > Deep subsurface > Groundwater >... | reverse complement strand
TGACAAATTCTTCTACAACATCTAACATATCTTTATACCTCTATTCTAGCTCTTTACAAGTCTAAAATAGAGGTTTTTCATCATTTTGCAACTACTTTACAAATTCAGTAGTTATGCAGTGGTTTTTAATGTTAAATCAATTTTTCTTTTAAGGCCACAATCGCAGCCTGTGTTCTATCGTCTACTGCCAGTTTCTGGAATATATTGCTGACATGGTTTTTTACTGTATATAAAGAAAGGAAAAGTTTTTCCGAAATATCTTTGTTATTAAGTCCTTCCGCAATAAGTTTCAAAATTTCTTTTTCCCTTGCTGTCAGGTTAAAGTTAAACTGATTTTGTTTTTGAGTTTCAAGCGCTGTTGATTCAGACTGTAAAATTTCCAGAATAAATCCGGCTATACTAGGATCCATCCATATTGCACCGTCCAGAACAGTTTTAATTATGGGAACGAGATCATCCAGTGCAATATTTTTTAGGCAGTATGCATTAGCTCCTGAATTAAAAGCAGATAAAACTTCTTTTTTTTCATTGTAAGAAGTCAGCATAATTATTTTTATATCTGGATAAAGAGCTTTTATTTCCTGTGTTGCCTTAATACCATTTAAAACAGGCATCATTATATCCATAAGAATTACATCAGGCTGAATTTTCTTTGTAAATGAAACAGCTTCCAGCCCATTTGACACTTCAGCAATAACTTCGATATTCTCAAATTTATTCAGACCATAAGCAATACCCTGCCGGGTTAATTCGTGATCTTCCGCAAGTAATATTTTAATGCTCATTACTTTTCATCCTATCCTTTACTTCTCTACATTCTCCGGTAATTTAATAATAAACCTCGTATATCTGTTTAATTCACTTTCAACAATTATTTCTCCTTTATGCAATTCAACCAGTTTTTTACAAACATAAAGCCCAAAACCTGACCCCAGCTTTCTGTCTGCGCTTTTACCGGTATAATGGCGATCAAATATAAAACCTATGTCTTCCGGTGCAATGCCGGGACCATCATCTTCCACTATAACTTTTACAAAATTATCTTCTATCACAGCATCAATTTTGATTTTGCCATTTTCTGTGATACTGTCGATTGAATTTGACACTAAATTTATGAATATTCTGTTAATACTTGTTTTATCACCATAAAACAAAGGAAAATCCTCAGGAATATTGTTTTCAAGTCTAATATTCTTTTCAGATGCCAGCGGACTCAGGTTTTCATAACAATTATTTATTATTTCAGACATATTTACGTTTGTAAAAATAAGTTTTAAATTTTCCGAGTCAAAACTGTATGATTCAAGAATAAGATTAACCATTCTCAAAAGATGCTGAGTATTTTTTTCTGTCCCTTTAGCAAGTTTAAAAGCATCTTTCATCTCCAGTGCTTCAAATTCTTCAGATATTAACTGAAGAGCCCTTTCCTGTGCTATTAAAGGCGTCCTCAAATCATGAGTTAAATTTGTTATAAAGCTTTTTCTCAGTTCATCTTTTTCTTTTAAGCCTTTTACCATCCGGTTAAAATTATTGAAAGTGTTTATTATCTGTTTATGTTTGATATTTGTAACCAGTTCAACTGCCAAATTACCTTCCTGAACCTGCTTTATTGCGTTAGAAAGAATCAGTAAGGGATTTATAAAATTTTTATTAATGTGATAACCTATCAGCAGACTGCAAATTGACCCTGCAATTAGAACTAACAGACCAAATTCATTTTCAACAGGATTTTCCGGTGATGGTCCAGAAAAATGATGCGAAAATCCGGCGAATTTTATAGTTAAAGTAGCTACTGTTTTACCTGTATTATTTGTAATACTCACTTTTTTAATCTGAGTATCTTTATCGCTGCTTCTGTTATCAATACTTCTTTCTCCGGCAAATTCGTGATTTTCCTGAAGCATTGGGTGATGAGGCATTTCTTGAGGAATCATATGCTGAATATTTTCATCAGGTGGCTGCAGCATTCCAGGCCCATTTCTGTTAAATAAAGGCGGATTGTCAGGAGGATGCATATGATGATCCATATCAGGTCCAATAGGTACAAAAAGATCCAGAGCAGAACCCAAATATGTGTTGTTATTAATTTTATTTCCGGCATATATTTTTATATCAAAAGGTCCTGGTGGGCGGAGCTGGTCAAAATTTACCTTTTCTAATATTTTTATTCCGGCAATACCGGATTTATTAAATGGTAAAATAGTAACCGAACATAAATTTAATTTTGCTGAATTATTTAAATATGCCAGATCGTAGTATGATGAGATATTGTTAACCGGTGTTTTATATATAAATTCTACTTTATCTGCATTAAAAACTTTTTGAACCTGTTTTAGCGACATTTTTTTCAATGACAGATCCTGTATTTTTTCTAAAATATAGCTTTCTCTTATTTTTAAATATAATTTAGTTGTATGTTCCAGCTGTTTGCTGCCAACATAAAGTAAATGCTGTTCTCTCTCGATCCTCATCCGTTCCATTTGATTGTGATTCCAGACAAGCATTAATGTAAGAGGTATAACAGTAGTAATTAGAAAAATAACGAAAAAATATTTTGCAAATTTAAACATAAAAATTTCTTCCAGTATTTTTATAAACATACTTATTTTTAAAATACCATTTTATACTACTTTCAAACTAGTGCTAAAGAGCTATTTATTTTGTAAAAGAATATACACTCATATATTGAGATCTAATGCCCCTGAAGACAACTTGTAAATGCTGCCATTATTGAGAGACCTTTCAAAAAAGCAGCATTTTGTGCAATCCACTGTCAAGGGTCGAACGGTGCAATCTAAAAACTATATTTTTCTTATATTTTGAGTTATGCAGCAGTCTCTTACAATAAATAACCTCACAGAAGAACAGACTATACTGAGAGACCGAAATAATTATACATAAATATAAATTTACTCAAAGAGATTAAACTTAAAATTTATCAAATATATCTGAATTAGATTCATCAGATAATTCTTCATTCACCTGTCTTGTGCTTATTTTCTGTTCGCCAAATGGTCCGATTGAGGAAATATAATTTTGATGAGATTTTTTTGCCTGTAATATTTGTTTATAAAGTTCTATTTCATCCTGCATAATATTCTCCTTCAAGCTTTACACCGATGCTATGATTCAAATTTTTGAATAGTATCAATTTATTAAGCAAAACTGCTGGGTAAATAGAATCTGCAAGATAGTAGTTATATTTATTTTATAATTGGGTTTTAACCAATCTACTCCTTCTGTCCCATTTTCAATAGGATTTTAGTTTATATAACTGTAAAATTATTCACAATCTCTTATCAGGCATATATTTTTAAAATTCATGAAAAAATATATTTAAATTTTTGCCTGATGCTGATAAATTTATTTAGGTAAGAAAGTTTACAGGAGGAAGAATAATGGCTGAAGGTAAAATACTGGCATCAATACCACGCACACCAACTGAAGAAATACATATTGCAATCAGCGAATATAAAGGTAAAAAATATCTTGATATGAGGGTATTTTATACAACAGACGGCGGTGCAAGCTGGAATCCTACTAAAAAAGGGGTTACTTTTACGCCTGATAAATTGCAGGAAGTTCAGGATGCTATAGAAGAAGCTATAAAAGAACTTTCTGAAGAAGAATAAGTTAAATAAAGAATGAATGAAGCAATAAACTATAAGTATGCGCAGGTTATAGTTGACATACCAAGTCTTGATACAAGAACATTCAGCTATTTAATTCCTGATGAACTCAAGGGAATTATTCAAATCGGGCTGCCTGTTCTTGTGCCGTTTGGAAATCTGGGAGCTGTCAATGCGTTTGTTGTGGGCTTTGGCAACTATCTGCCGGAAGGCATTAAAGCCAGACAGATTTATGAGGTTCTTGAGAAAGAGCCTATTTTTGATCTTGAATATTTAAAATTTCTTGAATGGGTATCAAATTATTACTGCTGCGATTTGCCAACAGTTATTGCCACTGCTATACCTGCAAACTTTTTTTCAAAGTCAAAAAGAATAGTTTCGCTAAAAGAATTTCAGCCGGATCAGGTGAAATTAAGCAAAGACCAGCAAAAACTCGTTGACATTATATCTGTAAGTAAAGAATTAACTGTTTCTGGACTTCAGAAAAAAACAAAGATTCCTTCATCAAAATTTTACGAATCTCTCAGAAAATTAAGAACCTATAATATAATCGAGACAAACAATATAATAGAATTAAAAAACAGCAAACCCAAAATTGAAAACTGGATAAAACTTTTAAATAAAGAAACTGATAATAAACGGTATACAAAAATAATTGAAATTTTGGAAAAATCCGGCGGAAATTTAAAGCTAGGCGAGTTTGCAAAGCTTGCCGGCACAACATATCCTACTTTGAGAAAACTCGCACAGGCAGGGAATGTTGGGATTTATGACAAAGAGGTCTACAGAAACCCGCTGAAAATATTTGAAACAGAGTCACAGGAAAATTTTTTTGAACTGAATTTTCAGCAGGAACAGGCTTTAAAGCAAATTAAAAAAGCAATGGATGAAAACGATACAGAATCACTGTTATTATACGGCGTTACCGGTTCAGGAAAGACTGAGGTTTATTTTCATGCAGCTAGAGAAGCTATAAAATCCGGCAAAAACGTAATTTTTCTCGCCCCGGAAATTGCACTTGCGTCCCAGCTTGCCAAGAGAATCGCTGACAGGTTCGGGATTGAAAGTGTTGCCATCTGGCACAGCAATCTTTCAGAAGGCGAGCGTTACGATGTTTGGGAGAGAATCAGAAATAATAAAATAAAAATTATTATAGGAGCCAGATCTGCAATTTTTGCCCCTATTAAAAATATTGGACTGATAATAATTGACGAGGAACATGAATCAAGTTACAAGCAAACATCTCCTGCTCCACGCTACAATGCAAAAGAACTTGCAATGGAACGGGCTAAAAGGACAGGTTCTGTCCTTGTGCTTGGCAGCGCAACACCTGACGTAAGCACATACTATAAGGCAATCAATACAAACAGGGTTTTGTCCCTGCCGGACAGATTCGGAGTTAATGACCTTGCTAAAGTCATTATTATAGATATGAAAAAACAGATAAATAAAAGCTCTGTTTTCTCAAAACACTTAATTAACGCCATTAAACAAAATCTTGAAGATAAAAAACAGTCAATACTGTTAATAAACAGGAGAGGTTTTTCAACCCATACCCTGTGTGAAGCTTGCGGACATACTGTAGAATGCAAAAAATGCTCGATTCCCCTTATTTATCACAGGGCAAACAATAAACTCAGGTGTCATTACTGCAATTATGAACAAAATTTGGTCAGAACATGCCCAAAATGCGGCAGCGAAGCAATTAAATATATCGGTACAGGCACACAGAAAGTTGAGGAAGAATTTAAATTTTTATTCCCCGAAGCAAAGGCTGTCAGGATGGACAGTGATATTATGTCAAAGAAAAATGCTCATATTGATGTGATAAACAGTTTTATAAAAGGGGACATAGATGTTCTTATCGGCACCCAGATGATAGCAAAGGGACTTGATAACCCAAATGTAACCCTCGTTGGCGTTTTGATGTCGGATACTTTATTTAATCTGCCTGATTTCAGGGCACATGAACGAGGATTCCAGCTGTTAACACAAGTGGCAGGAAGAGCAGGACGGGGAGATTTTGAAGGGACTGTGTATTTTCAAACCTATTCACCGGACTTTTTTGCCCTGCAAACAGCAAAAAATCAGGACTATTTAAGTTTTTATTACTCGGAAATCCAGTCCAGGTACGAGCTTTCTTATCCGCCGTACAGCCAGATTATCAGGTTTATTTTAAGTTCAAATAATGAATTTCGGACAGAAAAAATTGCGGAAGAAGTGGCTTACAGGCTAAATACACTGACAGATTCAAGAGGGATCAGCGAAAGGCTTGAAGTGCTAGGACCGTCACCGTGTGTAATTTCAAAAATCAGGAATGAATACAGATATCAGATAATTATAAAAAACCGCCTTGGCGAAAATGGTCACATGACAGTAACAAATTTTATTAAAACATTAAATATACCATCAGATATAAAATTTTTAATTGATGTTGATCCTTCTGACATGCTTTAAAAACTGGAACAATCATAAATAAAAAATTGCTACTGATTTAAATATCAGTAGCAATTTTTTTATTTATAGATTGTTGATATGTTAATGTTAACCAGCTTTTTGAATAGCAACAGCCACTGCAACGGTAGCACCAACCATAGGATTATTACCCATGCCAATAATACCCATCATTTCTACGTGAGCAGGAACAGAAGATGAACCTGCAAATTGAGCGTCAGAATGCATTCTTCCCATAGTATCTGTCATACCATAACTAGCAGGACCAGCAGCCATGTTATCAGGATGAAGAGTTCTTCCTGTTCCGCCGCCTGATGCTACAGAGAAGTATTTTTTGCCGTTTTCAATTGCCCATTTCTTATATGTACCTGCAACAGGATGCTGGAATCTGGTTGGATTTGTTGAATTTCCGGTAATAGAAACATCAACGCCTTCATACACCATAATTGCAACACCTTCTGACACATCATCAGCTCCGTAACATTTTACTTTTGCTTTTTCTCCGGTAGAAAATGCCCTTTCGCTAACTATATGGAGTTCTCCTGTTGAATAATCATATTTTGTTTCAACATTTGTAAAACCGTTAATACGAGAGATTATATAAGCTGCATCTTTTCCAAGACCATTTAATATAACTCTTAAAGGTTCTTTTCTAACTTTATTGGCATTTCTGGCAATACCAAGAGCACCTTCTGCTGCAGCAAAAGATTCATGCCCTGCCAGGAAACAGAAACATTTTGTTTCTTCTCTTAATAACATTGCAGCAAGGTTACCGTGGCCCAAGCCAACAGCTCTCTGGTCACCAACTGAACCCGGGATACAAAAGGCCTGTAGACCTATACCTATATCACTTGCGGCATTTGATGCAATTTTTGTTCCCTTTTTAATTGCAATAGCTGCACCAAGTGTATACGCCCAGCTTGCATTTTCAAAAGCAATCGGCTGTATACCTTTAACAATTGGATCTACATCTATACCTTTTGATAAACATAATTCTCTTGCTTCTTCAAGAGATGCAAGACCATATTCAGCCAAAACTTTATTGATTTTAGCTTCACGTCTATCCTGTCCTTCAAATTTTACCATTATAATTACTCCTTGCGTGGGTCAATTTTTACAACAGCTTCATCAAAACATCCATAAGTCTTAATATTTTTTTCAAAAGCTTCTTTAGGATCAGTCCCTTTTCTGATAGCTTCCATCATTTTGCCTAAATGAACAAACTTATAGCCTATTATTTCACTGTTTTTATCAAGACCGATTTCCAAAATATAACCTTCTGCCAATTCCAAATAGCGTGGGCCTTTTAATTTGGTTGAATAAATTGTACCAACCTGAGAGCGAAGACCTTTTCCTAAATCTTCAAGACCAGCTCCTATTGGCAGCCCATTTTCAGAAAAAGCTGTTTGAGAACGACCATAAACAATTTGTAAAAATAACTCTCTCATTGCGACATTGATTGCGTCACATACGAGGTCTGAATTTAAAGCTTCAAGAATTGTTTTTCCAGGTAAGATTTCTCCAGCCATAGCAGCTGAATGAGTCATTCCTGAGCAACCCAGTGTTTCAACCAGTGCTTCCTGTATAATTCCATCCTTGACATTTAAAGTAAGCTTGCAAGCTCCCTGTTGAGGTGCACACCAGCCGACTCCATGCGTTAATCCTGAAATATCTTTAATTTCTTTTGCATATGTCCAGTTACCTTCTTGCGGGATGGGTGCAGGATTGTGCTTTGCACCTTTAGCAACACAATGCATTTCCATTATTTCTTGTGAACAATTTGTACAACTCATTGCATACTCCTTAATTTATTGTCTATATTAACATTGTCGGTTATAAAAAATTTAAGTCAAATCAAAAAAATTTTCTCGACAAATCCAGTAGAGTAGCAATTTTAAGGGTTTAAGGACGTAATAAAAAATACTTACGCATTTTTTATTACTTGTGAAATCTTGATAGACAAGAAGCAGCCTACAAAAATTCTTAGTCGCCGCCTTCGCGTCGCCGAAGAATTTTTTCCGCTGTCCTTAAATACAAAAACTTTGATATAATTTTTACATTCTCTGATTAATTGGAATTATTCCCGGAAACTAAATGCTTTATACCTCTATAACCTAGATATATTAAAGAAGCTGTACCACCATACATCAGCATAGATATTGCGGCAATTCTTTTTTTTGAGTTAACAATACCCATATAAATATCTGCTTGTTTTTTGTTAAACTTACCTTCTTTTATAACCTGTTCCGCTTGAGTGATTGCTTTTTCTTTAATATTATCACCATTTACAATTACTTCAAATAATGGATATGCTGCACCAATAGAACCTATAATAACTGTATTACGTACTAAATGACTGTTATTTTCTTTATCTTTGCCCTGAAAAGCTAACGGATATTTTTGACAGGTTATAATTTGATTATTTACTTTCATAATTTTCTCCTGTATAAATTTTTTAATAGTAAATATATAAAACAACTGAAGATAATTTATTAACAGTTTTTCATTACAATTTATCAACAATTGTAATAACTTTTAATGTATTTTATGATTAAATAAGTTTGTTTGAAGTTATAGAGGAAGTTTTATGCGGTATGATATTGCAATAATTGGAGCAGGGCCAGGAGGGTATGTTGCAGCTATCAGAGCAGCACAGCTTGGAGCTAAAGTTGCACTTATAGAAAAAGAATATGTTGGCGGCGTTTGTCTTAACAGGGGATGCATTCCGACAAAAACTATTATTGCTTCCATGGACAGGTATAATCAGGTTAAAAAACTTTCTAAATTTGGAATAAATATAGAAAATTTAAGTTTTGATTACTCGAAAATTTCTCAGAGAAAAGGGGATATTGTTGAAAAAATCCGTAAAAATCTGGCAGGGCTGATAAAAAGTTATAAAATAGAGGTAATTTCAGGTAGTGCGTCCATAGAATCTGCTAATAAAATTATAGTAGAGCAGGCAGAAAATTCTGTTGAAATTGAATTTAAAAATATAATAATTGCTACCGGCTCCAGACCTGTTTCTCTTCCAGAATTAAATATTGACCATAAATTTATTCTTGACACAAACGATATTCTGTCTTTGGAGTCACTGCCAGAAAGTGTCTTAATTGTAGGCAGCGGTGCAAGCGGAATTGAATGGAGCAGAATATTTGGCAATTTTGGCAAAAAAGTTGTTCTCGTTGAATTTGCGCCTATTCTTGCTCCTATGTTTGATAAAAGTATTTCTGAACGCATTGAACGTATGTTTAAAAGGCAGCGAATAGAATTTTATACAGGTACATGCATCTCTAAAATAGAGGAATCAACTGCATTTTTAAATAATGGTAAGGAATTTAAGCCTGATATTATTTTTCTGGCTGCCGGAAGAACTCCAAATATCGAAATAAACGGGCTGGATAAACTTGGAATAAAAACCTGCAAAAAAGGAATTGTGGTTGATGAGAATTTAAAAACCAGTGTAGATAATGTATATGCAATTGGAGATGTAACAGGAATTTTACCACTTGCGCATGTAGCTTCCCATCAGGGGATAAAAGCTGTTGAAAAAATATTACTGGATAAAATTTCTCCTGTAAATTATAACGCAGTGCCTAAAATTATATACGGCAATCCTGAAATTGCTTCTGTCGGTTACACAGAAGATGAGCTTATTTCAAAAAATATCCGGTATAAATCAAGTATTTTCCCGATGAGTGCAATTGGAAAATCTGTAGTTGAAGACGAAATAGAAGGATTTGTTAAAGTATTAGCTGATGAAAATAAAATTTTTGGAGTCCATATAATAGCAGAACAGGCCGCTGCAATGGTACAGCAAGCTGCAATTGCCATTAACAATAATTTATCATCCCAAAATATAAAAGAAACAGTTTTTGCACATCCTACCTATTCAGAAGCTGTACATGAAAGCTTTTTAGGAATCAACGGATTCCCTATACATCTGCCTATGGCAAAAGTATAGTTTATTTAACTTTATATTTCTTTCTTCTAAATTTTTTGTTAACTTCATCAACATCGAAATATTCGGGATCAAAGTCTTCTCCCAGCCAATCTTCTATCATTTCTTCATACTCAGGATTTTCAGGATCTTTTTGAATTTCCAGTAAGTTTTCATATCCCCATATACCACCGCTATCTTCTGGAGGACAGGCTCTTTCTCCATCTATTACCACCGGAAAATCTTTTTTACTGTCATCTACCTCAAAAATGTTCTTAACTGTTAATTTATGTTCCCAAGAATCTCCCATATCGTACATGTAAGTAACTTTTTGCCCCTTATTTTTTATAAAATCAAATAATTTAGCTTTATTTGCCTTTATTTCATTTTTTGCGATATCCCGCCCCAGAACCTGTTCAAAACTCTCACTGCGGCTGTCAATAATGTTTGTATTTTCGGCTTTAAAATCATACATGTGATAATCTTCCCATCCCATTACTTTTTGTATAATTTTATGAAGCTCATTGAACGTTATGGACGATTCAACCTGAAAAATTCTCCAGATTTTAGGCTTGATTCCCTCAAGTTCTATTTTAAATTCGATAATATCCTTTGCCATCAGATTTACCTCCTTATTAATAAACTTTTGCATGATTTTAACATCTAACAGTTTTTTTACATTAATCTTACTTCTACTGTTTTTATCTGGACAATTTTGAATATTTGTTAAAAATTTTAAACTATTAAAGTTAAAAAATCCAGCTTAATTTAACTTTTCAGAAACAAATATTTTATAAAAAAATTAAGACAACTTCTAGCAATTTTTACTTAGTTATTGTTTTTATATAAATATAATCTATTTTTAAAAAGAGGTAATTAGATTTTTATGAGAGAAATAGCTAAGATAGGGGTTAATTCCAACGATTTACAAAATTGTAAAAGTACAAACACTGTTAATAAAAAGGACTGTTCAAACAGCGTATCCATTTTTAACAGTAAACGTCCGGTAACTAAATGTGATAATCAAGATAATGATGCATCAAGAATTAAAGTTTTAAATAGCAAATCATCAATAAAGGTTCTTCCTGCAACGGATAAGTCCGATCTTTCTTTTGAAGAGAAACAGAATATTTTGCGTGAAGCTAATAATGATCCTTTAAACAGAGAACAGAAACTTAGGCAAATAGAAAAAAATATTCAGGGAAATAAATATAAAAATGAAAATACAGATAAAAATTCTGAAGTAAGCAATAAAAAGTCAGAATCAACATCAAATAAAAAAGATTCTGATACATTAACAGAAGATGAGAAATATTTTGCAAAAATGGTTGATCCAAGAAAAATTGGGTTAGATATGTGCAAATAAACACTGTAAAATAAGTAAAGCTCCCTGAAGGGAGCTTTACTTATTTTACAGTGTTTAAATTCTACGCTTTCATTTTCTTGCTGAGTTCTTCTGCTATTTTTTCAAAACCTTTTTTACCCATTAAAGCGTTTATGTAATTTTTTGCCTGTTCAACGCCGGGCTGGTTAAAGGCATTTATGTTGTACAGTCCGCCTGCTATTGCTGTCTGGATTTCTAACATGTATAAAAGCTGTGCAAGATTGTATTCGTCTACTTTATCAATAGAAATTGTTACTGTAGGACGTTTATAATCAACAAGTGCTGCTTTTGTGGCATCTGCTTCAGCGTTTATGAGATCGTTTATAGTTTTGCCGCCTAAATATGCAAGATCTGTATCTGTGTACACATTAGGAATTTTAAGCTCTGTATCGAATTTTTTAACTCTGATAAAGGTAATAACTTTGTCATTAGGTCCTTCGTTGTAAAGCTGAATCTGTGAATGCTGATCCGTAGCGCCGAGAGCTTTTACCGGAGTTGGGCCTGTGTGGACTACATTGCCATTTACATCTTTTTCTTTTCCGAGTGATTCTGCCCAGAGTTGTACATACCAGTCGGATACAAACCTTAATCTGCTTGAATAAGGCATCATTACAGAAAGATTTTTACCTTTTTTATCCATAAGATATTGAACAAGAGCGCCCTGTGCTGCTACGTTTGAATTAATATCCGTGTTTGATAACTGTTTATCAAGTTCTCTTACACCTCTTAAGAGTTCAGCTATATTGATGCCTACGAGGGCAAAAGGTAAAAGCCCAACCGAAGAAAATACAGAGAATCTGCCGCCTACATCATCAGGGACAATAAAGGACTTAAAGTCTTCATCCGTTGCAATTTTTCTTAAAATACCTTTTTCTTTATCTGTTGTAGTCACAATATTTTGTTTATAGTTTGCGCCAAGTGCTTTTTCGAGTCTTTCTTTTGCGATCATAAACTGTGACATTGTTTCTGCTGTATTACCCGACTTTGTTATCACATTTATAAGAGTTTTCTTTATATCAATACTGTCAAGTAATCCATTTATCTGGTCTGGATCTACGTTATCAAGGACAAATATTCTTGGAAAATTATTTCTGGCTTCTTTGCTGAGAAGATTCCAGTATGGCTTTAAAAGTGCTTCTGAAACGGCAATAGCTCCAAGTGCGGAACCGCCGATCCCCATTACAACAAGATTGTCAAATTTACCTTTTACAGAAGCTGCATATTCGTTAATTTCTTTTACAAGTTCTTCATTATAGCCAAGATTCATCCATGCCAGCCATCTGCCTGATGTTGTCCTGTTTTTATAAATATCGGATACGATTGCTGCTACTTTATCTTTATAATTTTCAAATTCTTTTTTAACGTCAATTCCGTCTTCTACGCCAATTACACTGCAATCAACATTTTTCCAGTTAAATTCTAGCATCTAAAACTCCTCTTCATTTGTAAACTATGCAAGTATATTGTACTTGCTGACTAAAAAAATGATAGTAAAATTTTTGAAAGTACAAAAAAATAACAAGAGATTAACCCTTGTTATTTTTTAATCAAAACCGCATCTACAGTTATTTTATTATTCTGAACTAAAACGATAGACCACCTTAAAGGTTCTTCCGTTTCAGTTGACATAGTATTTTCTATATACTCAACAGTTATGTTATCAGGCTTTTCCAGTTCAAACTGTTTGTTAATTATTTTCATAATTTACTCGACTGTAACAGATTTAGCAAGGTTTCTTGGCTGATCTACGTCTTTGCCCAGATATTCGGATATATAGTAAGCTAAAAGCTGCAGGGGAACTGTTGTGAGTACCGGAGAGAAGATTTCGTCAACTTTTGGCACCCTGATAATAAAGTCAAATACATCTTCAAGATGTTTATCATCGGAAGATGTAAGCGCTATCATTTGTGCATCTCTTGCTTTTGCTTCTTCGCTATTTGAAAGAACTTTGTCATATACAATTCCCGGCATCAGAACTGACAGAACAGGGATTGTTTCATCAAGCATGGCAATAGGGCCATGCTTTAATTCTCCGGCAGGATACCCCGTTGCGTTTATGTAACTGATTTCTTTTAATTTTAATGCGCCTTCCAACGCTACAGGGAAGTTTAATCCCCTTGCTATATATATAAAATCTCTTGCATTATGGAATTTTCTGGCACATTTTTTAATTTCTGCCTGATTTCCAAGAATACTTTCAACTTCCTGCGGGAGTTTGAAAAGTTCTTCCTTGAATTTTGTTATATCTTCAACAGGAAGTGATTCTTTTACTTCGGCAAGGTATATTGCAAGGAGGTAAAAAGCAATTAACTGCGCTGTGTAAGACTTTGTTGCAGCAACGCTGACTTCTATACCTGCATTAATAGGAAGCAAACTGTCAGCTTCTCTTGCCATTGTAGAGTCAACCCTGTTAGTTATAACAAGGGCATGTGCTCCTTCAGCTTTTGATTGCCTTATCGCAGTAATTGTATCAGCAGTTTCTCCAGATTGCGAAACTCCTACAACAAGAGAATTTTGACTTGAAATAGTTCTTCTATAGATATACTCACTGGAAGCTTCTATATCTACAGGGATTCCGATAAATTCCTCAATAAGATATTTGCCAACCATTGCGGCATGCAGGGATGTTCCGCAGGCTATTATCTGGATTCTGTCAAGTTTTTTAAGGTATTCTTTTGTCAGTTTAACTTCATTCAGTTGAAGCGGCTGATCAGGGCTAACCAGTCTTTCGCTTAATGTTTGTCTTATTACATCGGGCTGTTCGTGGATTTCTTTAAGCATAAAATGCTTATAGCCCATTTTACTTAGTGCTACAGGTTCCCAGGGAACTGTCTCAACTTTATATTTAACTAAATTACCGTCAAAATCAAATAATTTTACACTATCAGCTTTAATTTCGGCAATTTGGCAGTCGTCAAGATATATAACATTTTTGGTATATTCAAGAATAGCAGGCACATCGCTGCCAATATAGTTTTCGCCTTCACCTATCCCTATAATTAAAGGGGCATGCTTTCTTGCAGCAATTAATAAATCGGGACGATCCTGAAAAATAACACCCAGCGCAAAGGCGCCGACAAGTCTTTTTACGGAAACTCTGACAGCTTCGAAAATATCCGGGTATGTTTTCAGGTTTTCTTCTATAAGATGGGCAATTGTTTCTGTATCTGTTTGAGAAGCAAATACATGCCCTTTTTTAGTTAATTCTTCTCTCAGTTCTTTAAAATTTTCAATGATACCATTATGAACCAACGCTATTCTTTTGCAGCAGCTAACATGCGGATGTGCGTTGATTTCGTTGGGAGCTCCATGCGTTGCCCACCTGATATGGCCGATTCCGACTTTATTTGCATTGTTACTGTTGCCGTTAGTGTTTAATAAGTTTCTTAAATTTTGCAGTTTGCCCTGAGACTTGTATGTTTTGATACAGCCTTCCCTGTAAACAGCAACCCCTGCTGAATCATATCCTCTATATTCAAGCTTGCTCAAACCATTAATTAATATCGGTATAACAGCTTTATTCCCAATATAACCAACTATTCCGCACACAATTGTAACCTCTTCATAGTTATCAAATTTAACTTTGTAATTATAGCAAAACAAATAATTTTGAGACTATATTTAATGGGAAATAGTTAAGATTTACAAATTAAGAAATTATTAAGTTATAGTATTGCTACATTAAAAATATCATTATAATTATTTATTTTTTGCTGCACAAATACTTGTACTGACAATTTTTAAGGATTTTTTCGCAGTTTTCGAGCTGAATAAAATTAATTGAAGAATTTATTTCATTAATTTTATTCAGCAACATATCTTCATACTGGATAATTTTATCCTGGGAAAAGTTTATTGATACAGTATCTATGTTATCTGAAATCTTAATATACCTGAAAATTATATCTTCCGGCTTTAAATCAAGTTTCAGGTCTTTGCTGCACTTGTAAAAAGCATACATGTAAATAACATGCTGAAAGTTTTCTTCGGGATTTTTGGGAATAATGCCAGTTTTCCAGTCTGCAATTATATATTTGCCAGATTCTTTATTATAAAATACTGCGTCTATCCTGCCGTTTAACCAGTAATCAGATTTACCAATACGGCAGCTAAATCCCCATTCCGTTGCAACAACATCGTCGTTCAGCAGTTCATAATCTTTAATATTATTCCAGACTTCCTGAACTTCAATATCAGCATTTTCAAGCAGATTATCAATATTTAAACCTCTTAAACGATAATTCATAAGGCTGTGAATGGCAACTCCGAGTTTGTAATCATCAGACAGTTCAGGCCAGTTAAGTTCTTTTATATACTTATAGTAATAGCGTCTGGGGCATTTTTTCCAGGTATTAAATTTATCGTGATTAAAAGTATATTTATCCATTTTTTACCTCCTGTATTTCAGGATGTTTAAGGGATATAAAATATTCAAGTACTTTTGAGGGTTGATTATCAAAAGATTTGCCCCATTTGTTGACCAGCCTCTTTGTGGAACTCATATAAAGTTTCTTTTTTGCCCTTGTTATACCTACATAAATTACTCTCATGTTTTCTTCCACCTGATCGAGCTGTATTCTGGAAGTTGTTTTTTCTGTTTTGTTTTCTCCAAGTTCATTTAGTTTTTCAAGTAAAATATTTTCCGGCTTGATCTGGACATTTTCCGGTGTAATTGTGTAATTATACATACTTTCGTGCATTTCAGGAATGAATACAGCGTCAAATTCGTTACCTTTTGACTTGTGAATAGTCATAAGCTGGACATAGCCAGCAAGAGCAGAGCCGTCTTCTTCCTGCTCCGTAAAAAACCTGACTCCACTGACTCTTTTAAGGTCTTTCAGCATTTTAAAATGTGCTATTATTTCTGGCAAATTGACTGTTTTTGAGGTTTCGCTGAAATCGTTAAAGCTGTTTTTGTACTTTTTAATGAGTGCTGCAAGTAAATAAACGTTAGATTTATCCACTATGTCTTTAAAGTAATAATTTCCAAGTTTTACAACAAGTTCTTCCGGTGTAAGCGAAGAAAATTCAAGCCAGTAGTATACATCTGCCCAGAAATTTACAAGATTTTCTGTCATTAAATCAGATAATTCAAAACTTATAAAGGGCGATCTGATTTTATTCTTTATAAAATCAATGGAATCAAAGTCTTTGCGGTAAAATTTAAGCTGAATAAATTCTTCGTAAAGACTGACAATATTTTTGTTCTCCCATGGGTTTTCAAGCACTTCAAGAAAGCTCAATATAAATCTAAATACTTTTTTCTGTTTTAGCGAATCTGTATAACAGATTACAGGCAAACCATGTCTTTCCAGAAATCTTGCCCAGTCAACTACTGCATCATTTTTCTTTAACAAAATACCAAAAGTGTAATCAGGATTTTCTTCCCGCAGTTTTTTAATTTCGTAAAGCACTTTTATTTTTTCTTCATCAGTCGAATCAAAAATGTTAAAGTTTACAGCATCCTGCACCTGCGGGTTTGCGCCTTCAACCGGCTCCATATATATTTCAAGAAAAGATTTTTTTAAATCATCCTGCGTGTAAGACCATTTTACAAGTTGATTGGCAAGCTCATAAATCTCTTTTGCGCATCTTTGAGAGCTGACCATATTAATACTTTGATTATTTTCAATAAAATCCCTGAATCCCTGTACATCGGCATTTGTAAAAGTATTCATAATAGCCTGATTCGGGTCGCCGCATCTGACAAGATTTCCATGATAACCGCTGATAATTGAAATAAGCTCCTGCTGAATTTTTGAAGAATCCTGCGCTTCGTCTTCTATAACATACCTGTACTGCATCTGATACATACGCCTTATTTCGGGATATTTTTTGAGCAATTTTACCGACATTACAAGCAAATCGTCAAAATCCACCATGTTTTTTTCTCTAAGAGTCGTGTAATATTCGGTATATACAGGCAAAAATTCTTCCAGCTGCTGGCATGTGTGGCTGTTTAAATATTTTTTTATTGTTATATAGTGCAAATCGCCTAATTTTGCTTTTGAAATTGCTCTTGTATTTAAGTCGATCCAGTTGTATTCGCTTTCGCCAGTCGGAATATACTTAAGACATATATCCTGAATAATTTTAACTTTTGCCGTATCGTCGCAAATTTCAAGATTCTGGTCGAAACCAAGTTTTATAAAGTTGTCGTCATACAGCAAAATTTTGTAAGCAAGTCCGTGAATAGTGCTTATATATGGCATTTCTTTTAAATTCGGACAGCTGCGCTTGATTCTGTCAAGAAAATTCCTTGCTGCAGATTCCATATAAGTTATAACCATTATTTCTGACGGCTTAACTCTTCGTTTTATCAATTCTATAATTAAGGCCTGCATAATTGTTGTTTTGCCGGCTCCCGGAACGGCAGGAACGGCAAGTTTACCGCCGGTGTATTTAACAATCGGTTCCTGATCTTTTCGGGGAATAATTTTCTTGTAATTCTGGTCAATTTGGCACATATCCTGATTTAGATAATATGCAAGCCTGCCTGTATTTTCATTGCCGACATTGTCAAGTTCGGAAGAATACGCAAAAACAGCTTCATTTGCACACAAAACAAGCTTTCTCAGCACGTGTGCAGTTTTGTTTAAAGTTAACTTCCTGTGAATTTCCTGGGAATATTCTTCTTCATGCCAGTTTTTCTGAAACACCCATGAATTGTACAGCGGCCCCGTATCATCCTTTGTCCATGCCGAACTTGACACATCAAGCCATATCTGGTATTTTGATTCAAGCTCAAAATCAACAATTTTTTGAGGTGTAGAAATTAAAACACTGTTTTCTTTTATATCCGGCATAAGCGGTGGATTATCGGAAACGACGGTATTTTTAATCTGTATCACCCAGTCTTTTTCAGGTATCTTTGGAATTTCTGAATTGTCAAGTTTATTTATCACTTCATAGAAACTCTTTAACGATTTCAGCATAATATTAAAATCGCTTATATCGGAATCTATAGTTAATTCAGGGGCAAGGATTCTTGTAAATATCACAGCGAACTGTTCCTGAAGATTGCAGTTTCCTTCTTCAAGGTATTTTATAGTACTGATAAGATTTTTATACTTATCATCAAGGTCTTTTGAAGAAAGGGTTATGTTTTCATCAAGTTTTTTGTGTTTTTTGTAGTATTGAGTTATCTCACCGCAGATTACAACAGGAAAATTAAGCAGTCCGGTTAAAAGAAGCCTTATTTCAAATTCTGACGGATTAAATTTCCATTTTTTGTTCACCAGCTGTGCAATAATCAGGCTGCCGTAAACATAAGGATTGTCTATAATCTTTTTAGAGCCTGATAAAAACTGGTATTTTATTTTGTGAAGTGCAAAAAATTCACTCAGAGAAAACTTTGTGTTTTCATCAATTGAAGGTGTAACGATGATTATGTCTTCCGGCGAAACATGCCCTAAAAATATCAGATCTTTAACTTTTTCAAGTACATTGTCTATCATTTCGACTTTTTTTATAGAATTTTCAAGTTTAATACAGGACAATGCTGCATTTAAGTCATCTTTTACAGCATTAAACAGAGCATCTGCATCTTTATAAATTTGTTTTTTGCAGTTTAAACTTATGGCTTTTCTTGCCTGCTTTATCTCCTGCCAACCTTCAGGATATGCACATAAGTATCCTCTTCTTGCGCCGCCTTGCGGGTCGGCTGCAAGATAGAAGTCTTTGACTTTTGGCATTAAATATTTGATAAAATACTGCGCTGAATAAGACAGTTCGTCTATATCATCCGCAAACAAATAATTTATTTGCTCAAAATCGTTTATCAAGTTATTTTTAATCAACGTAAGAAAAAATTCTGTTTGCTTTAAATAGTCTATGCTTCTTACCATAGAAGTTTTTTCTTTAAGTATTTCCAATGCTCTGGCTGATTCCTGTACAAAAGCTTCTTTTGAAAGTCTTGTTTTTTCCTGAATTTCACTATCTTCAAGATCGTTTTCCGTAAACAGCCGGTATCTTCTTAAAAGTTGATGTATCAGGTTTAATTCCGAATAATAATCCTTAAAGCCGATTTTGTCTTTACTTTCTTCATTAACTACCTTTATGCAATTTTTAAGTATATATTCCGTTGTTTCAAGACCGCACAGGTTTGGAATTATTACAGAATTTTCTGGATCTTTAAGTATTTTTTCTTCAATAACCGGCCAGTTATTCTGCACAGAATTGTATACAATCCCGTTAAAAGTAAATACGGGAATATTACCAGTATGATCCAGAGAATTTTCTACCAGTTCAGCTTTAATTTTGTCAAATAAAATTCTTTTTTTGTAGCTGTTAGCACAAATTATAAGTATTTCTCGGCTGGAAATACCCGATTTAATAAGTTCTATATATTTGTCAACAAAAATTGAAGTTTTCCCTGACTTCAAAGGTCCTTCAATAAACATAGAATACCGTCTTTGCATGTTAAAGCTAACAGAACAATTCTATGTAAAAAATAAATGTTTGCATACGGAGGAATTTATTACGTCCTTAGTTGGAGTATTATTTATCAAATTAAATCTTATTAACGGGGTTTTTGAATTTTCAGGTATTGTCTTATTACTTTATATTTGTTAAGCTTTGTAACTTTTTTTGAAATTTTTATTTTAATCCTTAAAGTTTAAAAACATGAATGCCGACATGTTAAATGTAGATAAGATGAGTTTAACAAGTCTAACGAAAGCTTATGTTTCTTTTGAACCTTATCTCACTCCAATTTTACAGGCGCACAATAAATATTTTATATAAGGAGAGATAAAGATGACAAGAATAGATGGTTTTAACCCTAATTTACCGCCAATAAATCCTAATGTTAATGCAGCCAGTTCAAAAAAGCAGGATAAAGCAGATAAAGAAACAAAAAATGCTAATACAAACTTTAAATCATCAGAAGAAATTCTTAATTATTTGGCTAATACCGGTTATACACCTGTAGAAGCTCAAAAGCAAAATGAAACAAGTTCCAAGACAGTAATTCCTGTATCACAGTATGTTAACCCTGATCAGGCGAAAGAAATTGCAAGAAGTGTACAGGCATTCCAGAATCTTCACAATAATATCTCTACAACAGCACAAAAAGAGTTGAGCATTTCTCCTGACCTTGCTAACCAGGTTGCTCTGGAAACAATAGAAAACAAGTATATGCCAGCGTAAGCGATAATATATAAAAAAAGAAAAAGATCAGTTAAAACTGATCTTTTTCTTTTAAATATTCTCTTACCATATTTAATGAAGACTGAACAATTCTTGTAACCCTTGAAGATGATAATCCTACCTGAGTTGCAATATCTTTAATTTGAAGATTTCTGTAGAATCTATATTCTACAATAGTTCTTTCTTTGGCAGGAAGTTTTGCTATTGCTTCCCTTATGGATTTTCCAAGTTCTGCAATTTCCAGCTTTTCATCCGGCAAAGCAGAACCGTCTTTTATAAAATCAAACGGAGAATCATTATCTGAAGAATCCTGTATATGTTCAATGGAAAGAATGGTTTCATATACAGCTTCTCTGACTTTTTCCGGCGAAACATCAACTGATCCAGAATCGTCAGAATTACTCGCATCATCTACTGATACAGATTTTACATGTTTTAAAGAGTACCACTTGTATCGGTTTCTTAATTCATTCCTTATAGCCCATCTAATAGCTGTTGCAACATATGCATCATTATATTTTTCAAGTTGTTCCTGCGTTTTATTTTTTACAAGAGCTTGAATAGCAATAATTCCAATACTCATGAGCTCTTCATACTCAACGAGATGTGAAGGAATTCGCCTTTGTTCGACTCTGGCGACTTTTTCAACTATATTTAAATATTCCTGGATTTTATTGCTTTGTTGCACAACCAATTTCTACTTTTCTTTCTAGGTTATACTTGTATTATATTTCTTACGTAGATTATATACGAACATGAGAATTTCTGCCACTGCTTTATATAGTTCAGGCGGTATCTCTCTATTTAGTTCAACGAGTCTAAAAAGAGCCCTTGCTACAGGTGGATTTTCAACAACAGTAATATTATGTTCTCTTGCAATTTCGATGATTTTTTTTGCAAATAATTCAGTTCCTTTTGCAATAACTTTTGGTGCACTCATTTCATTCTGATTATACTTCAAAGCGACAGCAATGTGAACAGGGTTTACAACAACAAAATCTGCAGTGGGAACAGCGTCAAGCATGCTCTTTTGAAGCATTTGTTGTCGTCGTTGTCTCAATGCTGCTTTTACATGAGGGTCACCTTCAGTATTTTTATACTCGTCCTTTATCTCTTTAAAGGACATTTTTTGATCCTTTAAAAATTTCCATCTTGTAAACATGTAATCTGCCCCGGCGATAACAAGAAAGAGGGATCCAGCTTTTATGACAAATTCAACGATAATTTTTCCAAATTCCCAGATAATGGAAAAAGTATTTTCCATTGCACAAAGCGCCAGCATTGTCGGAATATGAGCTTTAAAAACTATATATCCTATAAAACTGAGAATTAATACTTTTACTATGTTTTTAGCCAGCTCAAACAAGGATTTAACAGAGAAAATATTCTTAAAACCTTTGATTGGATTTATTTTATCCAGTTTAGGCATAAGTGGAGTGCCGGTAACAAGAGGTCCTACCTGAATAACATCGCCAATAATGGCTACAAGAAAAGCACAAAATAATATTGGCGCAACAATTAAAATTGTCGGCACTAATGTTAAGAAAAGTAAATATTGTATACCGATTTCATCAAGACTTTTATTAGGAATTTGCTCGTAAATAAGCACGAATAATCTTGATAATTGTTCCCAGATAAAAGGAGCAAGCTGATAGATAAGCACAAACATTACTAATAAAGAAATAGCTACTGACAGGTCTTTACTTTTTATAACCTGTCCTTCTTTTCTTGCTTTCTTAAGTTTGGTAGGGGTCGCATCAAACTGTTTATCTTCATCAGCCATTTTTTTGCCTTATGCAATAATCTTAATCGTTTAGTATCAAAACAGTGAAAAACTGAAGAATGAGCAGTATAAAACTTTAAAGGTTTGATTCACTCTGCTTTATTCACTGTTTACGACATTTTTTACTTTGGTAATGTTGACTAACTGCGTAACAAGAAAAAAATTTTTTTCTAAATTATACAATGGTCTCTTAATTGATATTATACTAAATATTTTTTGCAAAACAGAAAAAGTCTTTAAACTGGAGTATAGTGGCGCATAGTTATCGATTATACATAGATAATTACATAATTTATATTTTAAGAATCAAATATTGTCAAAAAGCATAATGATTAATAAAAAAAATAATTTATCATGTTTAATTGTCCTAAAGAGAAACTAAATCTTGTTATAAAGGAGGAATACAATGGGCGAACGTGGACCAGAACCAGGGCATGCTTATGGTGCAGCAGCAATTGCCAGATGTCTGGAAGGTGCTGACTTTCCAATGTCAAAACAAGATCTTATTTATCAGTATGGTAATTGTAAAGTTGAATTCACAAAGGGTCATACTCAAAAATTGAGTGATATCCTGAATGAAGTCACAGATGAAACTTTCAATTCACCAGTTGACTTGGAAAAAGCAATTAAAGAAAATATGTAACCTTCCTAAAAGCCTAAAGGAGCTCTCATTTATACAAATGAGAGCTCCTTAATATATTACAATAACTTATTAAGGACGTAATAAAAAATACTTACGCATTTTTTATTACTTGTGAAATCTTGATAGACAAGAAGCAGACTACAAAAATTCTTAGCCGTACAAGAACGAGTTAGAGGCTCTAATGCCGGCTTAACGTCGCCATTCGGTTCGTCACTCCCGCTTCGCACCGCCTTCGCGTCACCGAAGAATTTTTTCCGCTGTCCTTATAACCCTAAAACGTAAGCAAATATTAAAGGTGCTACAATTGTTGCGTCGGATTCTATTATAAATTTTGGAGTATCTATATGTAGTTTTCCCCAGGTGATTTTTTCATTTGGGACAGCTCCGCTGTATGAACCGTAACTTGTGGTGGAATCACTTATCTGGCAGAAATACCCCCACAAAGGTGCTTCCATTTCCAGATCCTGATGGATCATAGGAACTACACAAATTGGAAAATCTCCTGCAATTCCGCCGCCTATTTGGAAGAATCCTATGGATGATTCTTTAGAAGTCTCAATATACCATTTAGCAAGTTCCATCATGTACTCGACACCACCCCTAACAGTAGTCGGATTTTTAATTTCTCCAGTAAAACAGTAAGAAGTAAAGAAGTTGCCTGTTGTGGAATCTTCCCAGCCAGGGACAAATATTGGAAGATTTTTTTCGCATGCAGCAAGCATCCAGCTGTCTTTCGGGTCTATCTGGAAATACTGTTTGAGTGATCCATCCCTGATTATTTTGTACAAAAATTCATGGGGAAAGTATCTTTCCCCTTTTTTATCAGCATCAATCCATTTATCATAAAGAAAAGTTTCAAGCCTCCTCATTGCTTCTTCTTCTGGAATACATGTATCAGTAACCCTGTTAAAATGGTTATCTAGCAGGTCTTTTTCCTGTTCAGGAGTCAGATCTCTGTAATCCGGAACTCTTTTATAGTAATCATGAGCAACAAGATTGAATAAATCCTCTTCCAAATTAGCTCCTGTACAGCAAATGGCGCTGATTTTATCCTGCCTTATCATTTCAGCCAGAGATATGCCGAGTTCAGCTGTACTCATAGCTCCAGCCAAAGTAACAAACATCTTTCCACCTTTCAAAAGATGATTCTTATATGCTTCAGCAGCATCAACAAGAGTTGCGGAATTGAAATGCCTGTAATTATGCTTTATAAATTTTGATATTGTACCAGCATTTTCTGAATTGTTACTCATTTTAATATCCTTTATATTATTATTTATCAAATTAATTTTAGTACAAATTTTCAGAACAGGCTTTAATCTTTACAATTTCGATATCTAAAATATTTTAAAAGTGTTTTTTCCGTTTTGTAGGCTTTATTAAACTTGCATGTTATAATCGAAACTAGCAAAACAAATATATTTGTAATTAATTATTTCCGGAAGGTAGAACTTTGTTCGAACGGTATACTGAAAAAGCAATTAAAGTTATTACTTATGCACAGGAAGAAGCTCTATTTGCAAAGCATCCGAGACTTTATCCTGAGCATATACTGCTTGGAATAATAAGAGAAGGTTCAGGGATAGCAGCAAGATTTTTAAGAGCATCAAATTTCAAGATAGAAGTTTTAAGAGAAAAAATAAACGAAACCATAGTTATTGAACAGGGAGAAGTTGTTTCTCCTGATATGCTGACTTTCAGTCCTGCAGCTAAAAAAGTTTTGCAAGAAGCCTGGGATGTGGCAAAATCGTTGAGAACAAATTATATTAATCCTGAACATCTGTTTTTATCCCTTTTAAAGGGAAATAATACTGCGATTATTAAACTGCTTAAAAGTTTTGATGTTGATATAGACAGAATAAAATCAAGTGTAACCAGAGTAGTTGAACATAAGGCAAAAAATTGTTTACATCCGGAAGATTCTTCAAAATCACAGTCTATAGTACCAAGGTATTTTTCTTTTGCTTCAATTGCTGAAGAATCAGAGTTAACCCAGATTATTAATTCCGCAAAAGATGTACTTTACAATACAAGTTATGAAATTCTCGGGACAGAACAAATTTTGCTTGCCATGCTTGAGAATAAAGGACTAAATATTTCTACACTACTTGAAAGTGAAGGAATAAACCTTCAGAATTTTTCCGATAAGCTTGAAAGTATCAATTCCAGATCCGAAGAATACTTTCAAAATGAAATACCTTTTACTCCAAAAGCATATTTTGCTATAAATTCAGCTTATGAATTTGCTAAAGAACTTGGCTCGGCCAACTTAATGCCTGAGCATGTACTACTCGGGATTTTAAGAGAAAAAAATGGCCTTGCTTACAGGGTTTTAAAAGAACTTGGTGTTGATACTGATAATCTTTTCAGAAAAGTTATGAAACCTATCGAAAAACAAAAACCTGAAACACTGACTATAATAAGACTTGCCAGAGAAGAAGCAAGAAGGTTAGGACACAATGTCGTAGGCACAGAGCAGGTTTTGCTGGGTATTATTGGAGAAGGTACCGGAATAGGCGCTAAAGTTCTTAAAGATTTGGGTATTACCCTTAAAGATGCAAGAATTGAAGTAAAAAAAATTATTGGAAGCGGAAACTGTAGACCTGAGAAAGAAACTATACTTACCCCGAGAGTCAAAAAACTTCTTGAAATTGCCTGGGAAAAAGCTAAAAAATACAAGAGCCAGAGAATTGAATCCGAACATTTACTGCTAGGAATAACTAAAGAAAGAGAATGCATGGCTATGAAAGCTCTGCAAAACTTGGGCGTTGATGTTTTAGAGATAAGGCAGGGTATTTTAAAAGCTATAGAAGAGAAAATTCAAAATAAATCGGTAAATGTTGATTAAAGCATCACAAGTAGTGGTGTAGGGTGCGCACGGCGCACCGAATAAGGGATTGAGAAACAAAAAATAGCTAAAATGCCAAATTATAAAAGATATTACGAAGAAAATTATTACATATTTATAACGGTAGTAACATACAGGCGCAATAAAATATTGATAAATAACATTGAAAAATTAAGGGAAAGTTTTAAGAAAGCCAAAAACAAATATCAATTTGAGATATTTGGAATAGTGATATTGCCAGATCATTTTCATATCCTATTAAAGCCTGAGATAGCAAACGAATTTTCTAAAATAATAGGAAGTATAAAAAGCAGTTTTACAAAAATAATAAGTAAAGATTGCATAGACAACGATATTTCAGTAAGCAGAATTAAACGCAAAGAAAAAGGCGTTTGGCAAAGAAGGTTTTATGAACACACAATAAGAAATGAAGAAGAATTATACGGTTATTTAGATTATATTCATTACAATCCGGTAAAACACGGTTATGTTAAAAATGTCAGAGATTGGGAATATTCATCATTTCATAAATTTGTAAAACAACGATGGTATGAAATTAATTGGGGAAGTTTGGAAAATTTGAAAAATATTAATATTATTGGAGATTTTATTTATGACAATGTTTAATTATAAAGACGGTGCGCCGTGCGCACCCTACACAGCTGGGTGTTGATGTTTTAGAGATAAGACAGGGTATTTTAAAAGCTATAGAAGAGAAATTTCAAAATAAATCGGTAAATATTGATTAAAAAATAAAGAAGAAGCACAAGTAAATATTTCGCGAAACAGTGGTAAAACATTTATAAAAACATACAGGATATGGCAAGACTACCAATCCTGCCGGATTTTATTATTACACATTTCTTCAACCCATTCTGCTATTTGCCAGCAACGGTTTTCTATGTCTTTAAATATCAGGTTAAAGCTATCTTCTTTAATAACTTCATTATCGCTGCTAACAACAAACTTTGATATTCTAGACAAAAGCCGTATCATATCCAGTTCATTATATATTTTATCTGTTAAGTTTTGTTGCATAATATTCACCACTTTTGGATTATTTATTCCTATATAGGAATAAATAATATCATTTTATTCCATATTAGTCAACTTTATTCCTAAAACGGTATACTATTTTTAGGGAGAAGTTTATGACTGCAAAAGAACAGGTAAAAATATTGTTGGTTAAAGAACATCTATCAGTAAAAGAACTTGCTGAATTGTTAATTCAAAAAACAGGTAAACATTATACTCAGCAAAGCCTACTGCACAAGCTTTCTCGCGGAACTCTTCGTTATGATGAAGTTGAAATCATCACTAAAATGCTGGGATATACAATAAAAATCGAAAAAGATTAAATAGCTTTAATAACCCCATCTTTATATTGAGTAGCTATCGAGAGGAAGTCTATTATACAGCAATCGTTTATATCCTTTTCAAGGTCAACTTCCACAAGATTTTTTCCAGCTTCTGCGCTTTTTAACAAAGAAAACAGGTCATGTTTATAATGATCAAAATATTTTAAAGAAATATCTGCCGCATCTGATAATTCATAATCAACGCTGTTTTCCTGACATAAATCAATTAAAAGCTTCACTATAAGCCCTGCACATGCCGAATCTTCCTTTGTTGTCTTATTTGATCTTCCTGCACACAGCACAATTACATCATTTCGTTTTTCAAAAACTTTATCAGCACATGCACTGGCATTGACAAAAGAAGCGGTTGTCACAAAACGGGCTTTTTCTGCCAGTTTTAATGCTCTGGTTCCATTTGTTGTAGTAAATATTATTGTTTTATTTTGTACTCTTTCAGGAGTGTAATCGCTTGGTGAATTTCCAAGGTCAAAACCTTCCGGTTTCAGGCAAAATCTTTCTCCTGTGAGCAAAATTTCTTCTCTTTTATAATTTTTAGAAAGAGCAACAGCTTCTTCTATTTTTTCAACAGGAATCACGCAGGAACATCCCATTAGCTTATCAATGTTATTAGTTTCCCTGTATCCCCATAACGCATAGACAATAGTGGATGTTGCCCTGAGAACGTCAATTACTGCAACTGTTTTATTTGAAATATCTCCCCTTGATTCCATTTCATAAGGTGAAAATACTGTATCTATATACATAATTCCTCCATATAGTTACTTATAAAGAGACTTACAAACACGATCTATAACTTCTAGCCAGTTTCCCGGCTCTTTTTGTCTGAATAATTTTATACTTTTATACCATACACTTTCATCTGATTCTAAAAACCATCTCCAGTCAGGGGAATATGGAATTAATACCCATGCAGGCTTGCCTAAAGCCCCTGCAAGATGTACGACAGAGGTATCAACGCTTATTAATAAATCAAGATTATCAATCGCTGCTGCTGTATCTGAAAAATCATTAAAACTGTTTCCAATGTCTATTATTTCAAGATTTTCTGGCAATTCTAAAAGCTGCTCTGACCCTGAACCTTTTTGAAGTGAATAAAGTTTAATTTCAGGTATATCTGCAAGAGGATAAAGTTCTTTAAGAGAAATTGACCTCTTTTTATCGTTCTTAAACTTGGGATTACCCTGCCAGACAATGCCTGTTTTAAATTTATCGTTATTAAAGTATTTCTGCCTGTAATATTCTGACTTTTGTTTGTCTACTTTTAAGTATCCATCAGGGAAAGGAATATGCTGAGTATTCATATTAAGAATACTCAGCATATAATACATAGAAATATGAGTATCGAAATCAATATATTCTTCGGGAACTGAATTATCAATAACTTCAATATCAAAGTCACTTTGCCTGAATAATTTTTCAAGTCCAGCCTGAGGCTTCAATTTTACTTTTGCTCCCATTGAATTTAACAATGGTAAATACCTTGCAGAAAAAATTGTATCCCCAATACCTTGTTCATGAAACACATATATGGTTTTACCTTCCAAAGATTCACCATTCCATTGAATTTTTAGCAATGATTCATCTATTTTTTTATTTTTCTGCTTCATCTGACGAATTTTTCTGAAAATTTCCCAGCCTTTTTCAAAATCTTTCTCGATAAGATAAGCTGAAGATAAATTATAGTATACTTCCAGACAATCAGGCTTTAGCGAAACAGCTTTTTCATAATAATTTATAGCTTTCCTGATATTGTTTTCAAAGTGAAAAGCTGCTCCCAGATTATAATATGCTTCAGCATAATCCGGTTTTAATTTAATTGCGAGATTATAAAAATTCTTTGCAGAATCAATTTCATTGTTATTCAGCAGTGTATTGCCCAGATTGTAGTATGAATTGACGTAATCAGGGTTTATTTTAATTGCAGTGATGTAACAGGCAATTGCTTCATCTGTCTTGTTTAAACAAACTAACAGGTTTCCCATGTTATTATAAGCTTCAACGCAATTAGGATCGATATTTATTAATTGCATATAGCAATTTATGGCTTCAAGATTATTGCTTTGACAGGTATAAACTTTTGCAAGACTGCTAAAATAATTTGCTGATTTACGAAGGTTTATAGCTTTCTTTATATAATTTAAGGCTTTTTCATACTCTTGCCTGCCGGTAAAAATGACGCCAAGAAGGTGTAAAGCATCAGGATTACAGGGATCAATCTCCAGTATTTCTTTGTATAAAGATTCAGCCTGTTGAATTTGTTCTGACTGGTGCAATTTTAAAGCTAAATTTAATTTTTCAGAAATGTCTGACATATAATTTTTGTTAAATTAACTAAGTTATTCAATTATAATATATTTAAAAGAAAGGTAATAATCCGAAAGATTAACTTTACAAAAATGGAAAGATACAGTCGAAATATCCTTATAGAAAAGGTTGGAGAAGAAGGGCAGCAAAAGCTGTTATGCTCGAAAGTGCTTGTCGCAGGCGCAGGAGGGCTAGGATCAAGTGTAATCGCCAGCCTTGCTTCTATGGGGATAGGGACACTAGGATTAATAGACAATGATCAGGTAGAACTGTCAAATTTAAACAGACAGTTTATACATAAATTTGAAAATATAGGAAAAGCCAAAGTTATTTCTGCAAAAGAGTGGATTAACAATTATAATCCCGATATTATTGTAGATACATATCAGGTCAGGCTGGATGAAAGCAACTGTGATGAAATTATAAACAAATATGACGTTATAGTCGACTGTTTTGATTCTTATAAATCAAAATTTATGCTTAATAAAGCTTGCATAGAAAACAATAAAATATTTGTTCATGGCGGGGTAACAGAATTTTTTGGCCAGGTAATGACGATTATTCCCGGAAAATCTCCATGCCTCAATTGTATATTTGATAAAGTAGATACGGATTATGGCATAAAAGGAATAATTTCTCCTACAGTAAATGTAATAGGTTCTTTACAATCAATGGAAGTTTTGAAAATTATTCTTAATATAAATAGTGTATTAACTTACACTTTTTTAAGTTATGATGGTATAAATCAAAGATTTAAGAACATCACCGTAAACAAAAACTTAAATTGCAGTGTATGTGGAATAAAAAGCCCGTTAACAAGCAAAAATATATAATTTTTTACATAATAATTAACAAGTAGAAAGAGAAAAAATTGAACATATTTATTTCTTCATCAATCAGGGAAAATGTAAAAGAATCAGTGGATCTTGCGCAAAAATTTCAAACAGGAATGGAAGTCTGCAAATTTGCAGAACCCGGGATTCTGGATGGTAACTTTGATACTGTATTAAATGAGTTTTCAGATGCTTTTAAAAATTTTTCAGGCGAAATTAGTTTACATGGTACTTTTTACGATCTTAATCCTGTTTCAAAAGATCCAAGAATTAGAGATATAACTGTATATAGATACAATCAATCCTTTAAAGCTGCAAAAATACTTGGAGCTAAAACAGTTATTTTTCATACTGGTTATAATGGCATGGTTAAATTTCCCGTTTATCACGATCTTTTTATAGAAAATACCATCTTATTCTGGAAAGAATTCATAAAAAGATTTGAGGATGAAGGCATAACAGTTGCTCTTGAAAATACTTATGAGGATACACCGGATCTTATTATGACTGTGCTTAATAATGTTGACTCACCTTATTTAAAATCCTGTATAGATACAGGGCATGTTAATATAAATTCTCCGTTTGAAGTAGAAGAATGGATTAACAAAATAGGTTCAAAACTTCATCATATGCACCTTCATAATAATTCCGGCAGTTATGATGAACATAATTCCCTGTTGCAGGGAACAATAAATTTTAAGAAAGTATTGGAAACAATCAGGAAAAATAATCTGAATCCAAACCTGACTCTTGAAATATTTAAATTTGAAACCGCAATCGAAAGTATAAAATTTCTTAAAGAAGAAATTTGCGCATCAAAAAATTGTATTTATACTAGTAAACAATAGTAAGGACGTAATAAAAACTACTTACGCATTTTTTATTACTAGTGAAATCTTGATGGGAGTATTGACGAATAGTTAAATAGCTCTTATTTTCTATTCATCAACACTCCCCTTAACAAAAGTAAAAAACGGCGGAAACGATCAGTTTTCGGCGTTTTGACACTAGCCGACGGGGACGTAAGATGAATAGAAAAAACGTAGTTTTTTGTATTCGTCAACAGTCCCTTGATAGACAGGAAGCAGTCTACAAAAACTCTTAGCCGTATAAGAACGATTAGAGCCTCTAATGCCGACTCAAACGCCGCCATTTCGGCTCGTCACTCCCGCTTCGCACCACCTTCGCGTCGCCGAAGAATTTTTTCCGCTGTCTTTACATAACATTTTAATTCTGCAACTTTTTCTTATAACTTGTTTTTAATTAATTGTTCAGATTAATTAAAAAAGTGATTACAGATGAATTTAAGTTTAAATACAGTAAATTTAAATACAATTCATGAAAGATACCGTCAGAACAGTTATTTTACCGGTAATCCCAAATCAGTAGCAACAGTTCCTCAAACATTGCAGCAAGATGTAGCTTCTTTAGGCGGGCTTCTGGTGTACTGTTTAACGTACATTCCCGGCAGTATAATTGCCAGCAAGATTTATAACAAGTTTAATCCGAAAGAAACTATACCTGACGACAAAGCCCTGTCGGCTACAGATAAAATGATACAGGATACAGATCTTCCGGGGAATGGTTTTAAGTATTTCGTTATTAATAAAAATAACAAGGAAGAAGTTCTGGATGAAATATATAAAATCGAGTGGGAGAAGGCTTCAAATATTAAAAAGAAACTTATAGGGCCGGAACGGTATAAAAGAAGATTAAGAAAAAAATTAAATAAAGCAATAAAAAGACATGGGGCTTTTTATTATCCCAGCAAAAATTATGCTCTGGCTCCGGAAAAAGGACAATGTTACCTGCCTCATGAAATAGGACATGCAATTGTCAATAAAGATACCGGACTCCTGCCGTTAGTTTCTGCAACAAGTGTATTGTCCAAATTGTTAATACTAATGGTTGCTTTATCACCTGCAAAGTCAGGGAAATCCAAATTTATCGTGGAAAAAGCCGAACATTTTATACAAAAACATGCTGTCGCATTAACTTTGCTTTCTTCAGTTCCACAATTAACAAGCGAGTTTACAGCTTCAAAGATTGCTCTGGATCACACAAAAGATACTCTGGATAAAGATCAGCAGAATTTGTTAAAGAAAAAATATATATACGCCTTTAGCACTTATGTTAACATGTCTATAATTTCTGCCTGTACTGTAAAATTGGCAGTAATGGCAAAAAACAAAATAACTGCGATGAAATTTAAATAAAGGAAGTATAAGTATGAATAATTTACTTGATGCAAACAATTCTTTGCTTTTAATAGTTGATGTTCAGGAAAAACTTATAAATGCGCAATTTGAAAAAGAAAAAATTATTAAAAATGTTGGTATACTTGCAGAAACCGCTAACATTTTAAATATTCCAACACTTGTTTCAGAGCAGTATCCAAAAGGACTTGGTCACACGCTTGATCAGATAAAGGAAAAACTTTCTGTCGATACTAGATTTATTGAAAAAACCAGCTTTAGTTGTTTGCGAGAAGAGGGATTTTCTGAGACAGTAAGAATTTTTAATAAAAAACAGGTTTTAGTATGCGGCATGGAATCTCACGTTTGTGTACATCAGACAGTAAACAACCTTTTAACTGAAGGGTACAAAGTTTATATCATTCAGGATGCAATTTCCTCAAGAAAAGAGTATGAATACAAAGTCGGACTGCAAAGAATGATCAACGAAGGTGCTATTCCAGGTTGCGTGGAAATGGCTTTATTTGAACTGCTAAAATGCGCAAAACATGCTAATTTTAAAACTATTCAGGGATTAATCAAGTAAGTATAATTATTTCGGTCTTTCAGTATAAAGTAATTTTTAGTATATCTTTCAGATTTATAATTTATATTTTTCTTTCTTAAATTCTTAAAAAATATTAATCATGTTGACCAATGTGCCTGTTACGAGAGATAATTATTACATTATTTATCCTGAATAAAGAACTAATGGGTGAGAAGAGTGATAAAACGTAAGATTTTAATAATGATATTTCTTTTATCTTTGACAAATCCCGGATTTGCAATGACAAGGGAAGCTTACAAGCATTATAACAATGCTAAAACACTTATAAACATAAGCGATCTTGATGGTGCAAGACAGGAACTGATATCTGCAATTAAAGAATCTCCAATGGATGCTTCTTTACATATAAAGCTTGCAGGTATCCTCTCCGAGCTTGGGCTATGGAAAGATTCTCTCAGAGAATATACCGAAGCAGCAAGAATTAAGCCTGATGATGCAGGTGTATATATAAGTATTGGCAATATTCTTCAGGAACATAACGATTATGACGGAGCATTAAGCGCCTACATGCAGGTTATGGATTTATTCCCCGAATACAGGTATAATTACCTGAACATTGCAACGGTAATGAACCTTAAAGGTAATAATGATGGAGCTGTTGATTACTATAACAGGTTTTTATACTATTACCCGACTCATGCTGATGCAAGAAAGAATCTTGCCTCAATTTTTCTTCAGAAGAACCAGCCTGAAAAGGCAATAAAAGAATATGAAATTGTTCTTCAGAACAGTCCTGATGAATTTAAAGAATATGCAAATTATGGCAAAGCTCTTATTCAGACAAAGAACTTTAAAAAGGCTGTTGAGGTCCTGCAAAGTGCTGTAAGTCAAAACCCGCAGGATGCAGGGGTGCATGCAGACCTTGCTTTTGTATACGTTAATACCAATCAAAAACAAAAGGCTGTTGACGAATATAAGACCAGCTTAAAGTTAAATCCGTTTCTCACAAGTATCAGGTTTGACCTTGCAAATCTTTTAGCAGACCTTAAACGCGATGATGAAGCAATAGAGCAGTATAAAGAATATTTAAAAGATGTACCAAACAATTCTGATGCACACTTTAATCTCGCTATACTTTACGAAAACAAAAAAAATTATGATGATAGCATCAAAGAACTTAATATAGTATTAAAATTTAAGCCAAACGACCTTGACGCAAAGCAGGAGCTTGCAAGAAGCTATCATCTTAATAAAAATTTTGACAAAGCTATCCAGTATTACAATGATGTTCTGGCAAATAAAACAAATGATCCTGATTTATACTATAATGCTGCACTTGCATATCATTCAGTAAAAAATTATGGAAAAGCCATTGATTTATATGAAAGATCACTTGTTTTAAAGTCTGATGATAAGGTAAAACAGGATTATCAAAAAGCGTTAACAGCAATGGGATACGATCTTGCATCAAATAAGAATTATGAAAAAGCTCTTGTTTATTATAAAAAAGCAACGGAGCAAAATCCTTCAGACTACCATGCTTTATCAGGACTTGCTGATATGTACCAGAAAACCGGTAAATCAGATAAAGCTCAGGAAAATTTTGAAAAAGCTTTGGTTCAGAATTCATCAGACAAGGATGTCTTTATTGCTTTCGGTGAATCTCTTGTGAAATCACAAAAATATGATGAAGCGCAGGGAGCTTTCCAGAAAGCTATTGAGATTGATCCAAATTCAGTAAACGCACATCTTGGACTTGCTAATGTTTACTATAAAGATGAAGATGTAAACAACGCTATAGAAGAATATAAGAAAATAATTTCCATGGATAAGCAGAATACTGAAGCTCTAATTAAACTTGGAAATATTTACAAGGAGCAAAACAATACGGCAGAAGCGCAAAATTATTATGAACAGGCATTAAAAGCAGACCCGGAAAATGCAAACGCTAAATTTAACCTTGGGTTAGTTTTATCTGATAACGGCAGTACTGAGAAAGCCAAAAATCTGTATCTGGATGTTATTAAGGCAAGACCGGATTTCCCTTATTCATATCAGGCTATTGGTTTAATTTATGAAAAGGAAAGAGATTATAAAAATGCCCTGTCAAACTATGAAAAATTTGTCTCCCTTGTTCCTGCCGGAGAAGATACAGCAAGTATTACCCAAAAAATAGACTGGTTAAAAACACGAATTAAATAGATAATATTAACAGCACTTACTAATTGATAAATAGATGAAAAAATTTTTAATACTTATTTGTACCTTTGTATTATTGCTTTCAGGATGTAAAAAAGAGGAAAAATCTGTTCTCTTGTTAACATCAGGACAAATTACGCCTGAAAACTATGCTGCAAAACAATACAAAATAACTTTTGGGGCTGATGAACGTATAGATTTTATTCTTTATAATCCAAAACCTTTAAAAAGTAATATTGTTAAAATACAGGTGCTAAAGCTTGAATCTAACGGGTTTGCTTCAGGTTATTCAATCTCTTATGCCAGAAGTATCCAGATAGATAATAATTTAAATTATGTAACAGATTATTTCTATGTACATCAGAAAGGATCTTTTGTGCTTAGAATATTTAGTACGGATGACTTTTATACTCCTGTTGCGGAGGCGCAATTTACGCTTGAATAATTATGGAATTCTGGAACTTCTTTAAAAAACCTAAATTTAAAAGATACGGCAGCTGCAAAAAATGTGGAAACTGCTGCAGAAATATTATTTTCCAGATTCAGGATAAATACATATCTACTGAAGAAGAATTTGAAAGACTTAAAAAATGGAAATCCAGATATAAACACTTTTATATTTCGGGCAGAGACGAAGATGGCTTGCTTTTATTTACCTGTAAATCCTTAAATGATGATAATACCTGTAAAAGCTACAAGTTTAGATCCCTTTATTGCAGACTTTATCCAAGAATAAGCACAGAGTTGCTCAGATCAGGAACAACAACTCTGGATGGATGCGGCTATTATTACAAAAGTTCGGTGGATTTTAAGGATTATTTAAAATAAGTGACCAATAAAAAGTTTTCTTCTTAAAAGAATAATTATAATTTGTCAGTTACAGGTTATTTAAGGACGTAATAAAAATATTTATGCATTTTTTATTTACTTGTGAAATCTTGATAGACAAGAAGCAAAAGGAAGGAAAAACAAATTTTCTAAGTTATGTAATGGTCTCGAATTTTAATTTTGAGTAGTTCTAAAATCTGAAGTCCCGTTCGCCATTCTCGATTTTTTCGAGATTTTTCTTTAGGATTCCTCTTGTTTTTTCATTTGGAACAGTTTCTATTTCTTTTTCAATCAACTTTTTCCCGATTGTTTTTGTTTCAGGTTTTGCATAGTCTTCCAGATATTCCTGCAAAGTTAGGATAGCATTAGGATGACAGCAGTTTAATATTTGTTTATTCTTGCACAACTGCATAAATCTGTCCCCTGTTCTGCCTTCTCTATAGCATGCAGTGCAGAAGCTTGGCAGATAACCTATTTCCATAAGCCATTTTATAACTTCATCAAGCGGACGTGTGTCGTTTACATCAAATTGAGAAGAATCTTCTTCAGTATAGTCATTTTCATCATAGCCGCCAACTGAAGTTTTTGATCCGCCGCTGATTTGAGAAATTCCTAAATGTAAAACCTTTTCTCTGCATTCTTTACTTTCTCTTGTTGAAATAATCATTCCTGTATATGGAACTGCAACACGAATACAGGCAACTATTTTCTGGAAAATTTCATCACTGATACTATTGTTGAAAGCTTCAGGATCAATATCGTCAGCCGGTCTTATTCTTGGAACACTAATTGTATGGGGTCCAACTCCAAAAACTGCTTCAAGATGTTCTGCATGCATTAATAAAGCAGCATATTCATATTTATAAAGTTCCAGTCCGAATAAGACGCCCAGTCCTACGTCATCAATTCCGCCCTGCATAGCCCTGTCCATTGCTTCTGTGTGGTATGCATAATTATGTTTAGGGCCGGTCGGATGCAGTTTTTCATAACTTTCTTTATGATAGGTTTCCTGAAATAAAATATAAGTTCCAATTCCGGCTTCTTTTAATTTCTTATAATTTTCAACTGTTGTTGCTGCAATATTTACATTAACTCTGCGAATTGCACCATTTTTATGTTTAATGCTATAAATAGTCTTAATGCTGTCCAGAACATATTCTAACGGATTATTAACAGGGTCTTCGCCTGTTTCAATTGCAAGTCTCTTATGTCCCATATCCTGAAGCGCAATAACTTCTCTTTTAATTTCTTCCTGAGTCATTTTTTTACGAGGAATATGTTTATTTTTTGCGTGGTACGGACAGTAAACACAGCCGTTAATGCAATAATTAGAGAGGTATAATGGTGCAAACAAAACTATTCTGTTGCCATAAAAATCTTTCTTAATTTGTTCAGCAAGTTTGTAAATTTCCTGATTTTTCTCTTCAACATCACATGCCAGTAAAACTGATGCATCACGATGGCTTAAGCCTTTTCTTTCTTTAGCTTTTTCAATAATACTATCAATCAATTCAGCATTATGCTTGTTTTTTTCTGCATATTCAAGAGTTTCAAGGACTTCTTCATGATTAATAAATTCTTCAGCTTTGGATGATTTTGGATTGTACATTTTTATCTCCCCCATAATATAATTTATAGCTCAAATAAAAACTATTATAAAGTTTTTTTAATGGATAGAATTAAGGACGTAATAAAAAATACTTGCGCATTTTTTATTACTTGTAAAATCTTGATAGACAAGAAGCAGACTACAAAAATTCTTAGTCGTACAAGAACGAGTTAGAGCCTCTAATGCCGGCTCAACGCCGCCATTTCGGCTCATCACTCCCGCTTCGCACTGCCTTCGCGTTGCCGAAGAATTTTTTCCGCTGTCCTTAAATAAACTGTGTTGACAAATCTATATCCGGTTTTTATAATTATTTTAGATTGTGAAAAGATCACATGAAGGGGTACACCACCTTGGGTGTAAGACTCTTTTTGTGATCTTTTTTAATGTGAAAACGAGGTAAAAATGGAAAATAATGACAGATTAATTATAGGCGGACATGAGTTTAATTCACGATTTATACTTGGTTCCGGCAAATATAACATTGAATTAATAAAAGCAGCAATCGAAAATGCAAAAGCTGAAATTATAACACTGGCAGTGAGAAGAGTAAATTCTGATTATGAAAATATTTTAAACTTTATTCCTGATGGAATGACTTTGCTGCCTAATACGTCAGGCGCGAGAAACGCAGATGAAGCTGTTAGGATTGCAAGATTAGCGAGAGAACTCTGCGGTGGGGATTTTATAAAGATAGAAATTATGCGAGATTCAAAATATCTGCTGCCTGATAATTATGAAACAATCAAGGCAACTGAAATTCTTGCAAAAGAAGGCTTTATCGTAATGCCTTATATGTATCCTGATTTAAATGTTGCAAGAGATCTGGCAAATGCAGGAGCTGCATCTATAATGCCTCTGGCTGCTCCTATCGGTTCTAACAGGGGTCTTTGCGTAAAAGATTTTATACAGATTTTAATAGATGAAATTGATTTGCCAATTATTGTAGATGCAGGCATAGGCAGACCTTCGCAGGCATGTGAAGCTATGGAAATGGGTGCTGCCGCAATTATGGCAAATACAGCAATCGCAACAGCCGGAAATATTACTTTAATGGCGCAGGCATTCAAAAAAGCAATAGAAGCCGGCAGAGACGCATACCTGGCAAAATTAGGCAGAGTTATTGAAAAAGAAGCTGTCGCATCATCTCCTTTAACAGGATTTTTAGCTAATTAATTACTTTAATTTAGGAACATAAAAATGGCAAAAACAAATCATATGGAATATATGGAAGGAATGGAAGTTATTAATTCCGACATAATGGAAAGAATCCAGTCTGAAATAAAAAATTATGACTATAACAAATATACAGACAGTGATGTAAAGGCTGCTCTGGCAAATGACAGTTGCTCTATAGAAAACTTTAAAGCTTTACTATCACCTGCCGCAGAACCTTTCATTGAACAAATTGCTGCTAAGGCAAAAAAAGAAACAAGAAAGCATTTTGGCAACTCGGTTTATCTTTTTACCCCGTTATATATAGCAAATTACTGTGAAAACTACTGCATTTACTGCGGATTTAATTCTCACAACAAAATCCAGAGAGCAAAATTAACTTACGAAGAAATTGAAAAAGAAATGCAGGCAATTTCAAATACAGGACTTGAAGAAGTCTTGATTTTAACCGGCGAAAGCCGGAAAATGTCAGGACTTGAATACATTGGAGAATCCTGTAAAATTGCAAAAAAATATTTTAAAATGATCGGACTTGAAGTTTATCCGATGAATACTGATGAATACAGATATTTGCAAAAATGCGGTGCTGACTATGTAACGGTATTTCAGGAAACATACGATGCTGATAAATACGAAACCCTGCACCTTGCAGGACACAAAAGAATTTATCCATACAGAATAAATGCACAGGAAAGAGCATTAAAAGCCGGCATGAGAGGTGTCGGGCTTGCGGCTTTACTTGGACTTGCAGATTTCAGAAAAGATGCATTTGCAACCGGAATGCATGCCTTTTTACTTCAAAAAAAATATCCACATGCCGAAATATCGTTCTCCTGCCCCAGATTAAGACCAATAATAAACAATGATAAAATTAACCCTAAAAATGTCCATGAAACACAGCTATTGCAGGTAATGTGTGCATATCGTATTTTTATGCCTTTTGCGGGTATGACAATTTCAACCCGAGAAAGAAAAGGCTTTAGGGATAATGTCGTAGGACTTGCTGCAACAAAGATTTCCGCAGGTGTAAGTACAGGAATCGGCAGTCATTCTGAAGAAACAACTGATAGAGGTGATAATCAATTTGAAATAGCTGACCCAAGAAACGTGGATGAAGTTTATAATGATATTAAAGAAAAAGGTTTGCAACCTGTTATGAATGATTATGTTTACGTTTAATACCAAGTTGCAATTGCGGAGCGGGAGCTTTTAAAAAAGTGAAACGGTCAGTTTTACTTTTTTAAAAGCTCGTTCGTTTAACAGATTATTAAGTATTAACTATCCAAATATGATTATAAATTGCAACAAAAGAGAAAGCTTTTTTCAGCTTTCTCTTTTGCTAAATAAAGATATCGTTATTTCTTAATTAAATTCTTTGTATTTATTACCAATATCCTCTTGTTGGTGCAGCACCGCCTGTTTTTACCGGTGTTTGAGCAGGTTTTACCTGTGGCGTTATTTGTTGAAACTGGGGTTCCGGGCATGGAGAACTGATCGGACAAGCTGCGCCTGTTGGTACACATGGGACAACTCCTACAGGATAAATTCTTGCAGCACCGCCGGTTATTCCGATAGGAGTAGCTGTTGGAAGCTGAGCAGCTCCGCCTGTAGCACATGGATTTGAAGTTGCACATGGATCACAAGGAGCCTTTGTAACGGGAGCTCCAACTCCTATTGCTGATGCGCCACCTGTAGTACAAGGATTACATGGGTTACAAGGAACACATGGAGTTACAGGACAAGCTGCACCTGTTGTTGTTGGACAAGGATTGCAAGGAACGCATGGAGTTACAGGACAAGCTGCACCTGTTGTTGTGGGGCAAGGAGTAACGCCAGGGCATGGTGCGGCAAATCCTGTTACTGCAGGAGAAATTTGCATCATCTGAACATTATCTTTTTCCCAGAAATGCTTTTTAGGCACCATAACAGGTTCTACTGATGAACTTACTGCAGCAGCTCCACCTGTTATTCCTGCACAAGGGTTACAAATTGATGCAGCAGCACCTGTTACTCCTGGGCAAACTGGCATGTAGCCTGTACGGCTTCGTTGCCACCAGCGTTTTTTGGGTATTTTAACTGGTTGTACGGTTGGAGCAACACTAGCAGCTGCGCCTGTCGGGATACAAAGTTGTGTAGTTGGTGTAGTACATGCAGCAGCACCTGTTGGAAGACAGGGTTGTGTTACCGGGCACTGGGCTAAAACCGGCTGGGATAAAAATCCTACTAAACTAAGTGTAACTAATACTTTTTTCATTTCTTTACCTCTATTCTTTTATTATTGTAACGAATTTAAATAAGGGAAAATTATCTTGTATTAATATTTAAATCTCAACCCCTACCAATATAGATACTTATTGCGATCCGAGCACGATTATGCCCTGTCATTAAGTCTAAAAAGCAATTATAGTTATAGTTTTATAATTTATAAAAATTTTCTTAAAAAAAGTAAGTACGTAGTAAAAAATACTTACGCATTTTTTACTACGTACTTATATGACTTATTTTTCTGCTTTGTTTTGGAACAGATACATAAATTTCAGCGTTGAAATATTCAAAACTTCTTAGGGAATGATGTTTTAAAAATCAGATTCAACGATTATTTCTATTTCATCTCTATAATTAATTAAATCTATATGTTGTTGACGAATTAATTCTCCAGAAATTAAAATCGGAATACCGGGCGGATACATGACTATTGTTTCTTTGCAGATTTTTCCAACCAAATTGTTTAATTTTACTTTTTTACCATTTTTATTAAATGCTTCTTTAGGTGTGTATATCATTTCCGGTTTGATAAGAGGAAAAGAATTAGTTTTATTTGTACAGTTTTCAAGTAAATCTACTGACTGAATAACTGATTCTGATAATTTTTCCAGTTTATTCGGGCTTGTACCAATACCGGTCAATGCCAGAACACCTTTATCATTATCAAGTTCTACTTCTATATTGAATTTTTCAAGCAAGAAATCTCCAAGTACCTGACCTGGTACGTCTTTAATACCAAAAAACAATTTTGTTTTATCTATTTCAAATCTCTCAGTATTTTTTAAAAAATTTATTTTTTCTGTTGATGTTAATTTTTTTCTGAAATTATCTATATTTTCTAATAATATATCAAGCTTGTTTTTTCCTGAAATTGAGTCTAAATACTCAATAGTTCCCTCAATACTAGCTAGAATTAAATAAGATGGAGAAGTTGTATTAATAATATTTAAAGATTGCTGTACTTTTACCGGATCTATTTTTGAATTTTTACCCAAATGCAAGATAGCACCCTGATTTAAACAGGAGGCAGTTTTATGGAGAGACTGGACAGATGCATCAACGCCCTGACTGATTGCTGTAGCAGGTAATTTATCTGAAAAATTCCACAATGCGCCATGTGCTTCATCAACAATTAAAAGTAGTCCTTTTTCTCTGCAAAACTGAACAATTGGTGAAATATCTGTAACTACACCTTCATAAGTTGGACTTGTTAGCCAAACTACTTTAATATCAAGATTTGCGGCAAATATATTTTGAATATTTTCTAAAGTTACACAGGTTGGTATATTCCAGTTATTATCCCATTCCGTATTAATCCATACAGGTTCCGCACCTGTTAAAATCAATGCATTTATTACTGATTTGTGGGCATTTCTGGCTATTAATACTTTTTCACCTGTTTTGACGGTTGCAAGCATTAGGGCAAGTATTCCTGAAGAAGAACCATTAACCAGATAATATGAATGTCCGCTCCCATAAATTTTGCTAGCCCATTTTTGAGATTCAAGAATTGCTTCTTCTGGATATTGTAGATTATCAAGACCTTCTATCTCAGAAAAATCATATTTATAGGCACTTCTTAGAAAATCCAGCCCATTCAGAAAGTCTGCCTCCTGACAGTGTCCGGGAGTGGTAAATAATACAGGTTTTTTGTTTATTACTTTGTTTAAAGCTTCAATTATGTGCACAAATTTATCTCTTTTATGGTTCTTTTAAAGAGATTATATCAAAATATAAGTTCTGCATTGCAACTTTATATTCTTTTAACTAAATTCCGGTACAGTTAAGCTGTAATCCGGTATATTGAATTTATCCTGTGGAGCGCCTTCTTCTGTCCATCTGGTGTAAATATCCATCGCAATATCTTTAGCATGATTGTAAATATCATCAGAAATAAGTTCTTTATATAATTTTGAACGTTCACCATTAAAATTACCCATTAGCTGTGCATATTTCAGGCAATCTTCCTTGTTTTTTCCGGCGCCATAAGCTTTAGTTTTGGCATCAGTACCAGAAGGCCTGATTTCAATAAACTTGTCTGAAAATTCAAGATAAGTGCCGTCACCAACAAATTTTAAATCTGTTAAATTATCAAAATTTAATGAAGGAAATGCTTCTTTTAAAATCAGTTTTGCCTTTGCGAGGTCCCCTGTTAAAGCCAGACTAAGGTAGAAAATATCGTTTAAAGTTCTCAATTTTTCGCCTTTTTCCTTTTCTGCCTGAAGTTTTGCCGGGTCGGCTTCATTTTCGTTGTAATAAACAACATCTTCTCTGACATCATATCTGCCTATGATGCTGTTTTCTTCAAAAACTGTTTCTAAATAATCAGAAAGCAAGGGAATATTTTCATTTGCAAGATTTGCAATAAGTGAGGAAGCTACAAATATAGCTTCTGTAGCACTTTTTTCTCTCATCGCTACAGCTTTTCTACCTGATCTGCTTTCAATAAGCTTTTCAGGTCCCATGATCATACCACCGCTCTCTTCCCCTGCAAATATTAATCTTGGATCGATGCCTAAATCTATAATTTTTCCAAAAATATCACAGATTTTAACAGATTTATCAGGAGTTTCAGCAATTTGTTTTTCAACTTTTTTCATTATTCCTGCAATTTCCTTGAACCCGACAGGAACATTTACAACTTTAACATTGTTATTTTTTGCCCATTCGTCCCATGCCATAGCAGACGCAGTAGTTTTAATCATAAATCTGTTGTGATTATTCCATTTATCTTCTGCTTTAAGCTGCTTTGCATAAAAATCCATAAGCATTAAAAAGCCCTGATTTGGCGTGTAAACTGTCAACAGGCTATTATTATCCAGCGGCATGTAATCAATGCCGAGAGATTCAAGTTTGTTTATCCTGGTTATATTTTCAATTTGAGCTATACTTAACCTGTCATGATCCGGATCGGTCATTAATATTACTGTGCCCACAGGTTTACCGGCGAGTTTTTCCCTGTACTGCATTGTTTCTATAACAGGAAATCTCGTTTTCCCTTCATGTTTTATTACAAGAGCTGCATCTACGCTGTGATCGTATAATTCTTTTTTTCCGTCCCTGATTTTTATTTCCTTGCCTATATTATGGAAAAAAGGATCTTCTTCCGTATTAAACCACATAAATTTATCGCTTATTCCAAGTTTTTCAAGAACTTTGCCAAGGGTTGCGTATGCGCATCCTCCAACATTTTCAATAATTATCCTGTTTTTAAGATTTTTTATTGATTCAAGATTAATATCAGTGGCAACACCGTGTCTTAAATATTCTACATACAAATCAATGCCGTTATTTAACTTTGCCATTGCGTCTTCTCTAATGAATTCGTTATTTTTGGATGCAACAGGTATTTTATATTCGCCTTTTTTATTAACTTCGTCAAAAATTTCTTCCATTTTTTTCACAAATTCAAGGGATTCTTCGGGAAGATACTGGCTACCCTGATTATTAAGGTCTTTTGTCGCTGTTTTTACACTGATGCCGTGGCTAGATGTAACGTATTCCCCTCCGAGCAGGTCAAGTTTAAATGCCAGAAAAGATACAAGCCAGATGGGAATGGTTTTTCTTTCGTAAGGTACATGTGTTGTTATTCCGCAGGCAGCCTGTACACGTGAGATTAAATCAATGTATGTATCTGTATTATATCTGACTTCTCCGGCTGCAAGTTTATGGAGCTGTTTTCCTGTATATTTTTCTTTTGCTACCATAGCTTTTGCTGCTGTAGCAAGTACAATACCTACTGTATTAATGGGAAATCTTGTATCCCATGGATAAAGGATATTTTGTTGCCCTCTTATTCCTGCTGTGGAGACGAGAGCTTCTTTTTTATAGTTATTAAACCATTTTCTTATTCCAAGTCCATTACGATTTGATCCTGGATTTTCAGGATTAAAATCTTTGTCGGCGTATTCTTCTAAATGTTCTTTTTTAACTGTAAGAAAAAATTTGTCAGGATTGCTGCTATCAGTAAGTAGGTTTCTTTTTATGTAATCAGGTGTTTTGTTATCGACCTGAACAAACAACATATTTTCTATTTCACTTTTTGGTGTCTTATCTGCAATAGATTTAAAACTTTTGCATGAATCTTTTAAAAGACAATGATTTGAATGCTCTCCCGAATTTTCCATATAATACCTTTATATTCTATGTTTTTTCTATTACTGGTTTTTTACTGATTCAATAACTATTAAGTATATCATTTATTTTTTTTGCAAGTTCAACAAGCCTTTTGCTGATTTCCCCCTGGCTTATTCCAGTTTCACTTGCAATTTGAGATTGTTTGTAACCCATAATGTACCGAAGATGAAATATATCGATATATTTTTTATCTCTTTCATTTTTATCTATTTGTTGTATTAAATTTCTTATTAATTTTATTTCATCATTTTTAATAAAAGATTCTTCTATGTTAATAGCAGGGTCGGGGATATTAATTAATATATCTTCCGGGTCATTATTATTATATGAGGTGGATTGTTGTGATATCTTAACATATCCTGATCTTGATCTTCGGAGCCTGCCTGAATCTTTAAGCACACTGAGTATAGCAGAGCTTGCAACCTTATTAAGGTACAATTCCAAGTTTTTCATATCACTTATTGAAGAAATAATATGAAAAGAACGTTTGAAGGTTTCACTGCAGAAATCTTCAAACAAATCCTCATTCCCATTTAGTCTAGGGTTTTTACGTACTATCCCCTCGATTAAATTACGATGTTCTTGTGTTAGCTCCACTTTTTAATCCACCAGGATAAAAACATTAATACTATTTTTATCTTACCATTTTGTGGGAAGATTACAAGTTTACTATTAGTCCTACCTTAATTAGTTTCTTGTTTGTTTGGATAAAGGGCAATTTAGTATAACTTAAAGTATTTTTAAGAGTTCGTAACACAATTTTATCTACCTGACCTGAACCACTACTTGTTTGGATTGTACTATCAATGATATTACCCTGTAAATCTAGAATAATCTGAATTTTTACCACGTTATTTGTTACTCTGTCAGTAGCTAACGTTAAATCTGTAGCCAGTGCACTTTTTAATGCCTGTCCGGTAACCATCAAATAATTTTTAAATACCGGATCAGATGCAAGAGATGCACTAACTTCCCAGGAAATATTTGTTATTTTAACCGGACCACTTTGATACGCTATAGCTTTTGCAATATCATCATTAAGATTACTTGAATCTGTTTTATTTACTTTTTTGACATAAGGTTTTACCGGTTTTGGTTTTGCAGGCAATTTATTAACTTTTTGGGCGGCAGGTTGTGGAGGTGTCTGGACTTTGGGTTTGATATCCTGATTTTTCAGGACAGGGAGTTCAGCTTTTTCAAGAGATGCAATATATGCCTGTTTCCAGAATACATAACCCACCAAGGATACACTTGTAGCCAGAATAACAGTAACCGCAATTTTAATAGGATTAATTTCTTTTTTAACGATGTTAAAGTTTACTACTGTTTCAGAATCACTCCCTTCTTTAGGTACAATATCAATATTGGCAAGCTTTCCAACAACTTCAATTTTATTAAAATCGCTTAAAAGAGTATCTACATTTGATTCTGATGTTGTATCAGATTCGTTAGAATCTTCCTGTTCACTATTTACAATATTTTCTGAAGTACCTTCCTGAATATTACTCTGTTCAACAGATCTTTCGGTAATATTATCCATTGATTCCGGTTTAACAAAATTTGAGAGATAAGAAGATTCTGCTGTTATTGGTTCCTTTTCTGCTTCGACAGTATCTTCAGTCTGTAACTGTTCATTTTCTGGAGATGATTCTTCATTCTCTTCCTGAAAATCTGATTCAGAAGATTCTTGATATAAATCTGAAATGTCTGTTGTTTCAGATGAATCTTCTTCCTGTTTATTATCAAGGAGTTCTTCCAAATTAACATCTGATTCTTCAATATTGTCTAAAGAAATAACAGTCTCTTGTTCAAAAGATTCATTATTATTACCATCTAAAATTTCATTAATATTAAATTCATCAAAATAGGCATCAGAATTATCTTCCGGCTCAGCCTGTTCTTCAACAAGACTTAATTCTTCTTCATTATTATTTAAAATTTCATTTTCCGATTCAATGTCACTGGTATCTAATTCTTCAAGATTAATATCCAGAGTATCTAATTCGTCAGAATTGTCTAAGAAGTCCTGTCCCAGAAGTTCTTCAGAATTACTTAAAATTTCATCTTCCGGTTCATTATTACTGGGGTCAAATTCTTCTTCAATATTTAATTCTTCAAAATTATCCGAAAAAGTTTTTTCTTCTTTAAAAGATTCTTCGTAATTATTTAAAGTCTCATCTTCCGGTTCTGCATTACTGGCGTCAAAGTCTTCAAGATTAATATCCAGAGTATCTAATCCTTCAGCATTATCTATAACGTCTTGTTCCGGAAGTTCTTCATTATTACTTGAATTTTCATCCTCCGATTCAATGTTACCGGCGTCAAAGTTTTCAAGATTAACATCCAGAGTATCTAATCCTTCAGCATTATCTAAAACGTCTTGTTCCAGAAGTTCTTCATTATTATTTAAAGTTTCATCCTCCGGTTCAATGTTACTGATATCTAATTCGTCAAGATTAACATCCAGAGTATCTGATTCGTCAGAATTATCTAAGAAGTCTTGTTCCTGAAGTTCTTCATTATTACTTAAATTTTCATTGTCCGATTTTGCATTACTAACATCAAATTTTTCTTCAATATTTAATTCTTCAAGATTATCCGAAAAAGTTTTTTCTTGTTCAAAAGTTTCTTCGTCATTATTTAAAGTTTCATTTTCCGGTTTTATGTCACTAATATCAGATTCTTCTGTATTTAATTCTTCAACATAATCTGTAACAATATTTTCCTGCTCAAAAGATTCTTTATCACTGGTAAGAATTTCATTAACATTAAATTCATCAATATGTGTATTTATGCTGTCTTCAGGATTGGGCTGATCTTCTTTTTCTTCAAAATTTAATTCGTCATTAAAGTTATTTAAAGTATCGTTTTCTGGCTCTATATCACTAATATTTAATTCTTCAGGATTAATATCCGAATTATTTTCTGATTTAAATTGTTCTTCTTCATTAATATTTGATATTTCAAAATTATCTGAAAAATCGTTTTCAGGTTTAAAAGATTCTTCATCGTTATTTAATTCCTGTTCTGCATCATTAATACAAAATTCTTCAGGACTAATATCAAAGACCTTTTCTTCCTGCTTAAATTCTTCCTCTTCAATATTTAATTCTTCAAAACTGTCTAAAAAATCTTTTTCTTCTTCAAAATACTCGTTATTATTACTACTTAGGATTTCATTCTCTGGCTCTGTACTGTCAATATTGGGTTTTTCAATATTACCGTTCAAAATATCTTCAAGAGTAAATACTTCTTCAACGTTTTGTTCTTCAAGATTATTTGAAATGTTTTGATCCAGAAATTCTTGATTATTAACAATGTTATTATTATCTTTCTGTTCAGACTGTTCTTCTTCAAAATTTAATTCTGTATTAAAGTTATTTAAAGTTTCATTTTCCGATTCTATCTTACTAACAGTATTTTCGTCAGTATAAATATTTGAATTATCTTCTGATTTAAGTTGTTCTCCTTCATCAATGTTCAGGTTTTCCTGATTACTTAAAAAAAATTTTTCTTGATCAAAAGGTTCTTCATTACTATCATTTAAATTTTCATTAATTTGAAATTCGACAGGATAAGTGTCAGAATTGTTTTCCGACTCAGGTTGTTCTTCTCTAAAACTTAATTCTTCATCTTCTGCATCGTTAATACAAAATTCTTCAGGACTAATATCAAAAACCTCTTCTTCCAGCTTAAATTCTTCTTCTTTTTCAATATCTGATTTTTCAAAACTGTCTAAAAAATCTTTTTTTTCCCCAGAGAGTTCTTCTTTATAAAAAAAATCATTAATATCAGTTTCATCAGTATTAATATCAGAATTATCTTCGGATTGCTTTTCTTCTGTTTCAATATTTAATTCTTCAAGACTATCCTGAAAGTTTTTTTCCTGTTCAAAAGTTTCTTCATTAAAGCTATTTAAAATATCATTTTCTGGCTCTGTATCACTAATATTTAATTCTTCAGGATTAACATCTGAAATATCTTCCAGCTTAAATTCTTCCGATTCAATGGTTGATTCCTCAAGATTGTCTAAAATATAATTTCCCTGCTCCAAAGATTCTTCATTATTAACAATTTCATTATTATCTTCCTGTTCTGTATCATTGACATCACATTCTTCAGGATTAACATCTAAAATATCATCCAGTTTAAACTCTTCTTCTCCAATACTTAATTTTTCAAAATAGTTGTATAAATCTTCATCTGTTTGTTCAGGTTCGGTGGCTTGTTCAGTAACTTTACTAATCTCTTCAGGTTTAATATCCGTAGAAGTATTGTCCAGATCAAAATATTTTGCTATATATTCATCAAGTGCATCGTCATTAAACTCTTCATCATTTGCAGAATCTGTAACATCATAGTCCAGTTTAAATTTATCTTGATTATAACTCGGATTTATTTCTTCTATATCATTATTGTCAACAAAGTCTGCTGCTAATGACTGTTCTTTTTCATAATACGGATTTATTTCTCCTGTGTCGCTATCATCAGTAAAATCTGCTGTTAATGATCGCTCTTGGCTGTAACCTGGATTTATTTCTTCTGTGTCATTATCATCCGTAAAATCTGTTGTTAATGATCGCCCTTGACTGTAACCCGAATTTATTTCTTCTGTGTCATTATCATCCGTAAAGTCTGCTGTTAATGATCGCTCTTGACTGTAATCCGGATTTATTTCTTCTGTATCACTATCATCCATAAAATCTGTTGTTAATGATTGGTCCTGATTATCTTCTATTATATCTATATCGTTATCTATAATTACCGGTCGTTTATTTGCCGGATTATTAATGCTTTTTGTTAAATATGACAGATCACCGGCTTTTTCTGATACGAGTGAGACTGCCATATGTTTTTTCTTTGAAAATAAACTCTTTATTTTTCCAAATAAACCAGTACGGCGAGAATTTTTACCTACTATTTTATAAACCATGGCACTATTTGCAGCATCAGCAGCTATGCTGCCTACTGCTACAGATGCGGCAACATCTGCTATTGATTCAGCAGTTTCTGCAAATAATGTATCTTCTAATAAATTGTCATTACTGAAATCAGATCCTTCTATAACAGGATGTTCAGGCTCTGTATCGTATTCTGATATTTCATCAAATTCTGACATTGTATCAGGCTCTGATTCATCAAATTCTGATGTTATACCATATTCAGGCATTGTATCGGGTTCTGATATTTCACCAAATACCGATGTTGCATCATATTCTGATATTGTATCAGGTTCTGATTCACCAAATTCTGACATTATGTCGTGTTCTGACATTGTATCAGATTCTAATTCATCAAATTCTGATGTTATACCATATTCAGACATTGTGTCAGTCTCTGATATTTCACCAAATACCGATGTTGCATCATATTCTGATATTGTGTCAGGCTCTAATTCATCAAATTCTGATGTCACACCATATTCAGGCACTGTGTCAGTCTCTGATATTTCACCAAATTCTGACATTATGTCATATTCTGACATTATGTCATATTCTGACATTGTATCAGGCTCTAATTCATCAAATTCTGATGTCACATCATATTCAGGCATTGTGTCAGTCTCTGATATTTCACCAAATTCTGACATTATGTCGTGTTCTGACATTGTATCAGGTTCTGATTCATCGAATTCTGATGTTACATCATATTCAGGCATTGTGCCGGGCTCTGATATTTCACCAAATTCTGGTATTATAGCAGATTCCTGAGTTATAACGGGTTCCTGAGTCTCTTCTTCTAAAATTGTAGAAAAAACTTCTCTTATTTCATCATGGTTTAATGGTAGAGAAAGCGTATAGTTTAAACCAGATAAAATATTAAAATCTCTTAGACATTCATTACAGTTTGAAAGATGCCTTATAAGGTATTCTTTTTCTATACTTGATATTTCATTGTCAATGTATGATAAAAATAACTCTTTAGTTTTATCATGTTCCTGTGGAAAAAACGCTTTTGGTTCTATATTTAATGTATTTAAACTGTTTATTAATTCTGATACAGGTTTTAAATCTATTGATTCAACAGTAATATAATTACTATTTCCTGATGAACTGTTAATTGCTGCTGATTCAATAAAACCGATTATTTCAGCACTGGTAGCATTACTGTCGATTCTAACGCCAATATAAAAGTCAGGAGTGAAGTTGTGAATTTTATGGTTCTTGGGTACATATATTTTAGTATTGTCTCCGATTATTATACGTACATCCAGTTTTGAATTGTTGGCTTTAATATCGGCTACATCAAATTCTTCCAGCAGCAAATGATTATTTGAGCAACAATCATATTTATTTGAACTTATATTATTATCTTTTAGAAATGTTTCAACAGTATTTATACCAAGTAAAGAGGCATAAGCCCTTTTTCTGGCTTTTGGATTTTTAATTTTGTCAACAATGCTTAAAATATCTTTTTTTGAATTATCAGATAATTCTAAAGAATAATTTTCCATAAAAAACTCTTATCCCCAAACCTCCATATATTATAATAGAGTTCACCGGATAAAAAATTATTCCGATTTTTTACAAAACTTAAAAAAGATCATTCAAAAATACGAATTTATTGAAATTATGTAATAGTACTATAATATTCTGTAGAACAGCTTATATATAGTCTCTTTAAACTGTTTACAATGTGTTTTGCCTGTTCTTAAGTTATAATATTGTAGTAATAAAAGTTTATTCCTGTTAAGGGGACGAGTTAAAGATATGAAAATGATAGATATAATTACCGGAAAACGAAATGGAAACAGGCATACTTTTGATGAAATAAACTTTCTTATTAAAGGCGTAACAAACGGAACTATTCCAGATTATCAAATTTCTGCCTGGCTTATGGCAACTTATTTTAACGGTATGGATATTGATGAAACTTCCATGCTGACAGATGCTATGGCTAAGTCTGGCGATATTCTTGACCTTTCCCGAATAGGAGAATTTGTGGTTGATAAACACAGTACCGGTGGGGTCGGCGATAAAACGACACTGATTTTAATACCTCTTCTTGCTGCCGCCGGCATACCTGTTGCTAAGTTATCAGGCAGAGGACTCGGCCATACAGGCGGCACTATTGATAAACTTGAATCTATTCCCGGGTTTAAAACTTCCCTTGAACTTGATGAGTTCTTATCTCAGGTAAAAAATATCGGTGCTGCGATTGCTTCACAGACAGCTCACCTTGCACCGGCAGACGGAAAATTATACGCTCTTAGAGATGTTACAGCAACTATAGAAAGTATTCCCCTGATTGCAGCTTCTGTTGTATCAAAGAAAATTGCGGCCGGTGCAAATGTAATAGTGCTTGATGTCAAATGTGGAAACGGAGCCTTTATGAAAACCTTGACAGAAGCTCAAAAACTTTCTAATACAATGGTTGAAATAGGAAAGAGATTAAATAAGTCAATTTCTGCTGTTATAACATCAATGGAACAACCACTTGGCAAAGCAGTAGGTAATTCTCTTGAAGTTATTGAATCTATCCAGACTTTAAAAAATCAGGGACCTGATGACCTGACAGAATTAACTTTAACTCTCGGTGCAGTTTCCCTGATAAAATTGAATATGGCGAAAAATATACAGGATGGGAAAGAAATTTTGGGACGTTATCTGAAAGATGGTAGTGCATACAATAAATTCAAGGAAATTGTAAAAGAACAGGGTGGAGACATACGTGCTATAGAAAATGTAGATTATCTTCCTGCTGCAAAATATAAGGTAGAAGTAAAATCAGACGAAAGCGGTTATATAAGCAGTCTTGATGCATTGGGTATTGCAAAGGCATGTAAGCTTCTTGGTGCAGGCAGGGAGAAAAAAGGTGATACTGTAGATTATTCTGTTGGAATTGTACTGAATAAAAAAGTTGGAGATAAAGCACAAAAAGAAGAAATTCTGGCAATCATACACGCAAATTCTCGGGATTTGATAGCAGAAGCTGTTAATATGGTAAAGAAAGCCTATACTTTTGCTGAAACAACTCCAAAAGAGCTTGATCTGGTTTATGAAATAATAATGTAAGTACATACATTTTTATTAATATTTGTTAACTTTTTATAATTTATTGTCAATAAAAAATTTTTACAAATTTTTAATAAATATAATTCTGGATTACACATGAAAAGGAGTTAAAACAAACAGGAAAGAAGCTTTTAGAACAAGATTATCAAGCAACAAATGCACTAATAAATAAAACACTTAATGGTATAGGAGTAGCCTCTACCGCTATTGGATCATATTCCTTGGGTAAAGGATATATGCCCGTTGCACTTTCAGGGTTTGCAAGTAGTATAATTGCATTTTGTCCTAGAAAAACATTTGGGGGAATTGCACAAAAATGTTATGATACCGGAAAAGTAGTAAAAAAACTGATAATTAGTAAAATAAGTTAGATTTAAAGTCTATTAAGGACAGCGGAAAAAATTCTTACTTTAAAAAGATAATATGTAATTCTAATTTGTATGAGAATCGGGGAAATTTGTTAAGAACCCCAATAAGGCGTTAATAATACTTTGGTAACGTAGTGTTACAAGCTGTTACTGGGTACAACGAACTTCAAATAATCACCTACAATTATTGCGGCCATTTTACATTTGCATAAAGCCCAGTATAATTGCGGTTCAGAAGACAGGCTGGATTCATCAACGACCAGTATATCAAAATGCAGGTCTTCAAACTCATTTGACAAGAAAGTCATATTTAAAGTCGTTCCAATCATTTTTGCGTTTGATAAAACATGGTTTGTAATTAATTTGAGCTGGGTGTCAATATCGGTAATTTTTGTTTTAATAGTTTCTCTTTGGGAAATTAAGCTATTGTATTCGTCATGTAATTTATTTTCTGTTAAATTAAACTTACCGAGAAATGCAAATAGTTCATTATGGATATTTTGCATAATATCGGCAATATTTTTCCTCTGTTTTTCCAGTTGTTCATTCCTGCTTTGAACATTAAACAACTCCTGATTTTTATTTGCCAGATCTCTTTCAAGAGCAGATAACTTTTTTTGCTCAGGATTAAAGCCTAATTTTGTAAGAAAAATGCTGATAAAGCCTGATTTGTTTTTATTTTTAAGCTTTTTTGATAAAAATTCCATCCTTTTTTTCTGTTTACTTAAATTTTTTTCTATATCTTTTATCTTCTGCCCAAGAATTTCTATTTCATCAGATAGTTGCTTTACTTTCTTGAAATCATTATCTCTCTTTTGAATTAATTCCAGTCCTCTTGCTAATTCAACTAAAGTATTATCTATATCTTTTATCTTCTGCATTAAATCTTTCTTTTCCTGATCAGAAAGGCCTTTTAATCTTTTTATAATTCTTTTTGGAATTATAAGTTCATGCCCTTTGAAAATATCATTACTTTCTTGTGCAACTTGATTGACTATTTTGCCGAATTTATAAAGGTTATCTTCTTTTAAAGATTCTGCAATACACACAGTAGCTTTATTTATGAATGTTTTTTTATTTGAAACCAGTAAAACTTTTACATCAGTCTTCATAAAAGCGCCGATTATATGTGCAAGCATTAGAATACTTTCGGGAAATACTATCCCTGCTGGATCAGTGTTATGTTCATTTTTCTTCTCATTGTATTCTTTTAACAGATTATCGAAGCCAGGCATTATGCTGGAAAATGAGCTGCTATCCCCATAACCTTCAAAAAAATGATTTGCCAGATGAAATTCCATATATTTCTTATTATCATAAATTTCTTTTATTTTATTTTTTAAGATTTCAAGTAAAGAGGTAAGTTTTATCTCGATTTGAGCATTTTTAACGTATTTACCTATATTACTTTCCAGGGAAATGTTTATTTCATGCTCAAAACACTGCGTTATACGTCCTTTAAATTTGTTATCTTCTACTATTAATTCGATTATAATCCCATCAACAGGATGAATAACATTGTCTAAGGCAAATTTATACATAAAATTTTTGGATTCTTTTCCAATAAACTTACCTTCAGAAATGAAAAAAACCAGTTTATTATTACTTTTAATATTTGAAGAAATCTCTTTTTCCAGCGATTTAATAAATCTTGGAATTAAGGATTCTTTGCTGCCTAATGCCACTATCAATCATCCTAACTTGAACCATATATTAAAAATAACCTATACTTTAAAAATTATATCACAGTTCAATAGGCTAATTAACTAAAAAACATTTAAAGATGTCCATAATTTATATATTTTGCAAATTACTGTAAATAATATTTGCGAATACCATTTTTTTATAAACTGATTTTTATTACTTTTTATAGTAAACGAACTCAATAATTATATATAAAAAATTTAGTTTTTCTGATTTATAGCAATATAAGGTTATTTCATTTTGAACCCAGTATGTTAAAACATGTTACAAAATTATAGCAATTCTGAATTTGGGAGCTTCTGAATGTTTTTATTTAAATATAAGACATTATTTTTTGTGGTTATAATTCTAGTTAATTATTTTTCGGAGGAAATTAGATATGACATCACTAGTAACATCACCAGTAACACCATCAGCAAGTTTATTTGCGGCGTCAGGGGCAGCCACAAAAAGAGATTTGCCTGACGTAACTGGAAAATCGGCAGCACTGTTTGATTTTGGAACTCAACCATCAAATGATAATAGTGGTGGTAGTAGTGGCAGTAGCGGCGGCATAGGTATAGGTTATGCATAGGCATAGGTTAAATTAACCGTAAATGCGCTAGACTTGGGTCAAATGGATAAGTAGGAGAATAGGTATGAATAAAAGAACTATTGCAGAATGCTTTATTGTAAGTGGTGTTGCACTTATTATTTCTGCTTTTGGTAATTTTATCACTCTGGTTAATACTTATAATAACTATGTTGAAAATTCTTCATCACATGTTGTATCTGCTTTTGATGGCTAAATATATTTTAAGTGATTTCTTTAAATTAATTAAAAAGAAACATCCTATTTGAAGGATGCTTCTTTTTAATATTCTGTTAATACAGTGATTTTAAATTGATAAAATTGCTCAACATCAAGAAAAGATATTGAAAAATTATCTTAAATATTAAATTATGTCAGTCAATTATACTGATGTCTTTGAATTTTCAAAACAGCTTTTGCAATATACCGGTTTGTCTTCAGAAGGTCTGAAAGGAACCTGTGTTTCTATTCCGCATTCTGAGCAAATAACATCATACATTTTTCTCGGTTTGTTTCTGCTCATGCGTTTTCTGTTATTACGACAATTAGGACAACGTTTTGGTGTGTTTGTAAGTCCTTTTGATTCGTAAAACTCTTGTTCACCAGCAGTAAACTCGAAATTGCAACCGCAATCTACACATTGTAAGGTTAAATCTTCGTATGCCATAACTCGGCCTCCATACGTTAACTGAATGATCCATTGATGAGACCGAGATAGTGAAAGGGAATGAGTTACTAAAAATAACTTTGTCTGCTGATAAGTAATGAGCCTGCCAATAAAATGTATATTTACTGTTTGCTCCACCATGCATTGCAGCTATTTTGATTTTTCTTAACTCCCGCTTTGCGTGGTCTATAACGGAAAACATCTTGGACATGTATACAATAGATATTGTACCATTTTAGCAATATTTTTCAAGGTAAATGAGTAATTTTTTTTAAATTATATTGTCACTTGATATATAAATTGTCAATTGCAAGTATTAACCCTGCTAAAGCAAACTAGCTGGTAAAACAGGAAAGTTCAGACTATACACCTTCTAAAAATATTCAAGACTTTAAAAAATATTTTTTTAAGAAATCTTAACGAAGGACAATTTTTAGTGTATTGAAAGGTTGAGATGATTATACATAAAATTGTATTATTAAGTTTGTTTACCATAAAACTTTGATTCCTTACCGGGATATTTCTTTTTAAGTAAAATAAATGTTTGCTTTGTTAACAAGGGGTATTGTATTATCGTATGATTTCATCTAACTTTTTAGCTAAAAAATATCTTTTTTATCGCTGAATAGTATTGTTTATGGCAAGTAATTTATGTTATTCTTAATGGATTGGCGTAAATTTAACAAAGTATGTATGAGTCTTAAATTTAATGTTGAACGTGAACAACAATACAATATGTGAAACCGTAAAGAAATTTGAAGGTAAAATCAGGCATTCTCAGGACTATTATAACAAATGGGGAACTCTCTGGTTTAAAACAGTAGATCAAATATATTCACAAAACGGGTATGAATTCTTAAAAGTTAATCACAAAGAAGGTTCGACTGTAAAAAGCTTAAAAATTACTGGACAGGAAATAAGAGCAGATGTCAGGAGTGCTGATGCTCACTTGCATGTTGTAAAAATTAAATTTAAACAGCTTGAAGAGAGCACAAAAGAAACTATTATAAATTTTATTACTTCAAATCCTTCAATTGCATTAGAAGTTGGGTTTGGATTATTCTCAGATGTTTTTATAAATTTATTTAATGACAGAAATTCAACAGTTTTTTTAAACAGTTTAGAAGATATTAATATATCCTGTTCATGCCGAAAAGGACATTGCTGCGAGCATGTTGTTGCTGTTTACAGGGCGCTGGAAAGAGAAATTAACAAAAATACTTTCCTGCTGTTTAGTCTGAGAGGTTTTCTTCCATCAAAGTTACTGGATGCAGCAAATTATGTAAATGGCCTGGATGAGAAAATCAGGAAAAATATACATAACAAGTTTATATCAATTCAGGATAACAGTATTACTTCTGAACCTGGAAATAATGAATACAAAAAACCCGTTGAATATTCTTTTTTAGCAGCTGATATAGATCCTTTGTTTGCCCTGCTTCCTTCCAATCCGATTTTTTATGAACATAAAGATTTTAAATCCAGATTAATGAGTATATACGAAGCTGTTGAAACGGAACTTGAGTCTATACTTGTTAAAGAAGATTTACCACCGCTTAGAAATACGGGATTTTATCTGTATTATACCGATAATAATGAGCTTAAAACTTTTATCAGTCCGGCAAACAGTTTTTTATACTATTTGAAATCAAAAGGATCACGTATAAGATACTCTAATGAAAGATTAACAATACCTTTATGGGATGAAGCCGAACAGAAACTTGTAACGAAAGACAGGGAAGGGATTACAACTCTGGCAGAGAATGTTTTTGATTATTTCCTATATCTTACTTTGAATGAAAATCAGGATGAGATATCTCCATCTTCAAAATTTTTAAGTGAAACAGCTTCTCTGGCAGTAGCTCTGGTTAAATCTGTTTCGTTTGTACCGGAAGTTTTCTTCCTTGATAAGGATTATTTTACTGTAAGATACGTTCCTCTTATGGACAAGTCCGATATTATTGATGCTGTAAACTATCATAAATCATTAATGCCAGTGAACTTTTTCTTTAAAGAAAAAGGAAACAAAGTTCTGGCACAAAAGGCGGCTTCTGATGTTTTATCGCTGTTTTTAACACATATTATCCATAAGCTGACTTTTTTAAAGGCTTCAAAAATCAAAAAAGGCGATGTTACAGCTATTTTCACAAAAGCTCAACTTTTTAATGCCATATCGCCTGATGGAAAAAATATTGCAGCCAGCATTTCTCACTGGCTTGATATACTTTCTGCAAAAAACAAAAGTGTTAGACCGGTTATCAGGGTCGAAACCTATAATAAAAGTAATGGAGACGGCAGTAATTTTGCAGTGTATGTGGATATTATCAATTACAAAAACAATGAAATTATACCTCTTTCCGAACTTTTTGAAAATGCAGAACAACTTTTCCCTGAATCTTTCAGCAAAATATTAGCTGACATATCAGGCCAACTTATAATATCAGCAGCTTATATGCCAGTATTGCAGGATATTCTTGATTCAAAAGGCAAGGATTTTTCTGTTATAACTCTTAATGAAGTACTGGAACTGATTTCTAACATTTCGATTATTATGAAAACGCTTGGAATCGAAGTTGTTATACCAAAAGAACTCAAAAATATATTTACTCCTCGTATCTCATTAAAAGCAAGGTTAAAAAATCCAAATATTGATATAAATTCTTTTTTTGATCCGGAAAATCAAACATCAAAAACTTTTAAGGATATTTTTGAATTTTCTTACGAAATTGCGGTTGGAGATCAGATTATTTCCAGAGAAGAGTTCCTTGAACTGGTAAAAGCAGCGGATAGCATTGTTAAATATAAGGATCAGTACATACTTTTGAACCCTGAAGAAATTAAGTCAATACTGGAAAAGCTGAACAAACCTGTACCTGACTTTATGTCATCAATGGAACTGCTGCATTCGGTTATTTCAGGTATTCATGACGGTGTTGATTTTAACCCTGATGAGGCATTTAAAAAGGTTGTAAATGATTTTATCAAAATAGAAGATGTTACTGTCCCTGCCAGTTTAAACGGTGTTTTGCGTCCGTATCAGGAACGAGGCTTCAGGTGGCTTTACTCAAACAGCCTTAGAGGCTTTGGCTCCTGTATGGCTGATGATATGGGGCTTGGAAAAACAATACAGGTAATAAGCCTTGTATTAAAACTGAAAGAAGAAAACAAACTGAGTAGGCCTGTTCTGGTTGTCTGTCCTACAACTCTTGTCGGCAACTGGCACAAGGAATGTGCAAAATTTGCGCCAACCCTAAAAACTCACATATATCACGGCATAGACCGTTGCATGGATCTTGAGGGTAAAGACCTCGTGATTACTACGTACGGACTTCTCAGGAATGATCTGAACGAATTTAAGGACAGGGAATGGGAAATCGTAATAATTGATGAGGCTCAAAATATTAAGAATCCTGATGCAGCCCAGTCTATTGCGGTAAAATCTGTAGAATCCGGCAATCATATTGCTATGACCGGCACACCTGTTGAAAACAGGCTCAGCGAACTGTGGAGCATATTTGACTTTACAAATAAAGGATATCTTGGAAGTATAGGTAATTTCCAGAAAAATTATGCAACTCCTATAGAAAAATACAGGGATACAGGCAGGATTGAAAAACTAAGACAGGTTACAGAACCTTTTGTATTGAGAAGATTAAAAAATGACAGGTCTATAATAAGTGATTTGCCTGAAAAAATTGTCTGTGATGAATACTGCTATCTTACGAAAGAGCAGGCTGCGCTTTATGAAAAAACACTGGAAAATTCCTTTAAGGAAATTGAAAATAAATCAGGCATTAACCGTAAAGGACAAATTTTAAAGCTTATTACTTCGCTAAAACAAATTTGTAACCATCCAGCCCAGTATAACAAGCTTGACAGGCTGTCAAAAGAACTTTCAGGCAAGGCAGAAAAGGCTTTTTCCATAGTAGAACAGATTTTCGAGCAGGATGAAAAAGCTATAATTTTCACCCAGTACAAGGAAATGGGCGATTTACTTGTCAAAATGCTAAAGGACGAGTTTGGTACTGACGTGCCGTTCTTTCATGGAAGTGTTACACGTCCAAAAAGAGACAAGATGGTTGAAGATTTCCAATCCAATAATGATATAAAACTTATGATTATTTCATTGAAAGCCGGAGGCACAGGGCTTAACCTTACGGCTGCAACAAACGTAATTCATTACGATCTGTGGTGGAATCCGGCTGTTGAAGACCAGGCAACAGACAGAACGTACAGAATAGGCCAGACTCAGAATGTAATCGTTCACAGGCTGATTACACTCGGAACTTTTGAAGAAAAAATTGATGAAATGCTGAAGTCAAAGAAAGAACTGGCTGATTTAACAGTTTCTACCGGTGAAAAATTAGTTACGGAACTTTCTAACGAAGAATTGAAAGAAATTTTCAGCCTGGCTAAATATTAACCCTGTAAAATACTCGTGCGAAGCGAAAGTTTGGCTTATGACAAACTCGTTCTAAATTTTTTTAAAACATAATGAACCTTTTTGGAATTTAGTTCGTTATTAATGTAGAATACATAAAAAAGGTCGGGAAAATGAGTTGTAACAGATTTGAAGAATTATTTGTAAAAGAATGTCAAAAAGAACTTCTTGAACATATTATGCATTGTCAGGAGTGCCGGTATGAATACGAGAAGATGCAAAAAACAGAAAAGGTTTTAAAGGAAGCAAAACCTTATTTTCAAAGACAAAAAATAAAGATGAATCACTTGAAAGCTGTTATTTGTGTAAGTATGCTTTTAATTCTTTCAGTATATTCACTGCAAAATAATTTTTTAAACCGGAACAGCAATGACTATTTGGCAACTCATAGTTCCGTTACTGTTGACTCGGACATACCTGTTGATGAATATGGGCTTGTGGATATTGATTGATGACGATTGAAAAGTTTATTAAACGTAACCGGAGAAACATTCAGGGTATAATAAGCAGGTTTGCTGATGAAGAAACATCTAAAGATATAGAACAGGAAGTTTATATAAAGATGTGGAGATTTTCAGCGCACAAAAAACCTTTTGGGTATATAAAAACACTGGTAGTCAATACTTGCAAGGATTTTATTAAATCAAAATATAACAAATGTTCACGGTTAAACACATCAGATGACGAAGAATTAATATTAATAAGAGACAATCATGAAACTCCTCTTCAAAAGACAGAAAGTCTTTTCAGACAGAAGACTATCGCAGATGCAATCAACAGATTACCCCATAAATTAAAGGAAGTGATTATTCTATACGATATAGAAGACCTTGACCAGAATAAAATCGCCCAAAAGCTAAATTGTCCGATTGGTACTGTAAAATCAAGATTGTTTAAAGCTCGCAAACTTCTTCAGGTAGAGCTTAAAGAATTTATAGAAGGAGAATCCTTATGAAAAAATTATTTGTTACTTTTTGCGCATTAGCAACATTGGCAAGCTTTTCCGGTTTGGCTTTTGCTGCAACTGATGAAGGAGCAGGCAATTTTCCGCCAGCACAGGGAAATCATGATAAGTTCCAGGGTTTTGGACCACACAAATTTTCACCGGAACAAAAAGCTCAAATGGAAAAAAGAAGAGCTGAAATACAAAAAAGGTTAAAACTAACTGAGGAACAGAAAGCTCAAATGAAAACCCTGCACGAAAGCGCCAAAGTTCAAATAAAACCTCTTTTTGATCAGTTAAGATCTGAACATGAAAAAATGATGCAACTCCGCAAATCTAATGCATCAACAGATGCCATTCAGGCTCAAAGAGAAAAGATCAAAGCATTAAGAGATCAGATAAAATCAATAAGAATGTCCCAAAAGAGTAAAATTGATGCTATATTGACCCCGACACAAAAGGAAGAATTCAAAAAAATGCACGAAGAATTTAAAGCTCAACATAAAGGTATGAAAGGACATAAAAAAGGTAAATTTGAAAAACAAAATAAACAATAAAAAATTAAAAACAAAAAAATGCCCTCAGTTATTGAGGGCATTTTTTTATGACTATATATCTTGTAGATATTTGCAGGAACTTATGATTACATCATACCGCCCATACCGCCCATACCACTCATATCAGGCATAGCAGGTCCTTTTTCTTCAGGAATATCTACTATAGCTGCTTCTGTGGTAAGAAGCATAGCTGCTATTGAAGCTGCATTTTCAAGGGCACTTCTTGTAACTTTTGCAGGGTCAACAATACCAACTTTAACCATATCAACATATTCATTGCTTTGTGCATCATAACCGACATTGCCACCTTTTTCTTTTATTTTCTGGGCAACAACTTCACCTGATTCTCCTGCATTAATAGCAATCTGTTTTAATGGAGCATCAAGGGATCTTAAGAGAATTTCTGCACCGGTTTTTTCGTCAGCTTCAAAGCTGCTTAATTTATCAGTAAGCACTTTTGATACCTGGACTAATGTTACACCACCGCCAGGAACAATACCTTCTTCAATGGCAGCTCTTGTTGCGTTAAGAGCATCTTCAATTCTAAGTTTACGGTCTTTTAATTCAGTTTCAGTAGCAGCACCAACTTCGATAACAGCAACGCCACCGGCTAATTTAGCAAGACGTTCCTGTAATTTTTCTCTGTCATAATCGCTGTCTGATTCTTCAATTTGATGTTTGATTACTTTAACCCTATCTTCTACGGCTGTTGAGGTTTCGTCACCGACTACGATTGTTGTATTATCTTTTGTAACTGTTACTCTGCGAGCTTTACCCATCATCTGGGTTGTTAAGTTTTCTAATTTAATACCTAATTCTTCGGTGAATAACTGTCCGCCTGTTAAGATAGCGATATCTTCAAGCATGGCTTTTCTTCTGTCACCAAATCCAGGAGCTTTAACGGCTACTGCTCTTAGTACTTTTCTCATTGTATTAACAACTAATGTTGCGAGAGCTTCACCTTCGACATCTTCAGCAATAATAAGGATTCCTTTTCCTTCTCTTGCTACCTGTTCAAGTACAGGAACCAGTTCTGAAATAAGGTTAATTTTCTTGTTAACGCAAAGAACAAATACATCTTCAAGAATAGCTTCCATTCTTTCAGCATCTGTTACGAAGTATGGGCTGATGTAGCCTTTATCAAACTGCATACCTTCAACAACTTTAAGTTCTGTTCCGATTGTTTTTGATTCTTCAACTGTAATAACACCATCTTTGCCAACTTTATCCATTGCATCAGCAATTAAGTTGCCGGTGAATTTATCATTCCCTGCGGAAATTGTAGCAACCTGAGCGATTGATTCTTTGGAATCAATTTTCTTGGCTGTCTTCTTGATTTCTTCAACAACAATTTCAGTTGCTGTATTGATACCTCTTTTAATACCCATCGGATTAGCACCAGCAGCAACATTTTTAAGACCTTCTCTAATGATAGCCTGCGCAAGGACAGCAGCAGTTGTTGTGCCGTCACCAGCAACATCATTGGTCTTGCTGGAAACTTCCCTGACAAGCTGAGCACCAGCATTTTGGAGACGATCCTGAAGTTCGATTTCTTTTGCAATTGTAACACCGTCATTAACGATTTGAGGTGCGCCAAATTTCTTTTCTAATATAACATTACGACCTTTTGGCCCTAATGTAACTTTCACAGCATCAGCAACAGCATCAATACCTTCCAGTAATGATTTGCGAGCTTCCTCTTCAAATACAATTTTCTTCGCCATGAGTATTTATTCTCCTTTTTTAATCTTTTTATTCCTGTTTACAAATCGTTATGAAAATCAGGTTTTCGATGAGTAAAAACATCAATAGCGAAAACCTGTTTAAAAATAAAATTATTATTCAATTACACCGTAAACATCTTTAACTGAAAGAATTTTGTATTCAACGTTGCTTACTTTAATATCCTGTCCGCCGTATTTAGCGAAAAGAACAACGTCACCAACTTTTACTTCCATTTCTTCTTTTTTGCCATCTTCAAGAGTTTTGCCTGGTCCTATAGCTAATACTTCACCTTTTTGTGATTTTTCTCTTGCCGAATCCGGTATGAAAATACCTCCCGGAGTTGTTTCTGTTTCTTCAATAACTTTTACAACAATTTTGTCGCCTAATGGCCTGATTTTCAATTCTCCTGCCATACTATACCTCCAATAAAATTCTTTCCTAAACTATGTAGGATTCATCATACAACAAACAAGATTTTTAGATTTAGAATCTTCATGTAATTAAATTTAATACAGGAATTTTATTATCGATATAAATTTAAGGAAATTTTAATTTTTTAACTTTCAGGTAAATAAATTCCATTTTTAGTTACACAAAACAATATTAAGTAACTCGAATTGCTAGTTATAGATGATATTATCAAATCAATCAATATAGATTCAAAACCGGGGCCACAAGGCAAATTGTCAGAATCAGAGATATTAACATTAATGGTATTACATCCCATCTTAAAACCTTTCTGTGATTTAAAGCGTTTTTCATAAGCGAATATTTGATTGTAGTAATGCAAAAGCTTGCCAATCTTAACAGTTTTGGACTTGTTGCAGACAGAACAACTGTATGTGTAATGGAAGCAATAAGAGGTAAATTTGCAAAAAGTTTCAGAAATGCCAGAAAAGTATACTCAACGAATAAAAAGAATTGGTACTTTGGAAACAGAAGTTCAAAGAAATGGCAAGAATTAAAGACAATGGATTGAAAATATTTTCGGTTTTTTAAAATCAAAACTCGGACTTGATAAAATCCGAGTTCGTATAAATGTCTTCTTTTTTAGTCAGGTTATATACCATTCTTTGCTGCTATAACCTGAAATTAGAGCTTAATTTATTTATCTAGCAATTTGAGTTAATTACATTAAATTTTTAAATATATTTCTCAATACTGCTCTGTAAATTTGATTTTTGCATTAAGCCTACCAATCTTTCGACTGCTTCGCCATTTTTGAAGATTAACAGGCTTGGAATGCCGCTTATGCTGTATTCCTGAGCAGTTTTAATATTTTCATCTGTGTTTAATTTTACGACTTTAATTTTCCCTGTATATTCCTGAGCAATTTCGTCAATAACAGGAGCGATTTTTCTGCAAGGTCCGCACCATGGTGCCCAAAAATCTACTAAAACAGGAGTGGATGAATTTTTAACTTCCTGCTCAAATGTTGCATCTGTAACTTCTATTGCGTTTGACATATAATTATCTCCTTCTAAAAATAAGATAATGGTATTATTGATTATACCACTCCCAGAATAAATTTTTAATTTTTTACAATAATCATGAAATGGTATGTGGTAACGGGAGTACTAAATTTTGAAAATCCTTCTGAGGAGAAATACGAAGTATGAGTGAAAGAATTTAAAGCGGATATGTTGGGCATTCGATTGAAATTCTGTAACTCGTTCTCAAGGAAATCCGAAATTTAAACTCGTTCGAGTTTATAATGCTTGATTTTATCATAAGATAAAAAATAGTACAGATTAGTGAGGAAAGATGGAAAGAGTTAAGATACTTGATAAATATATAACTAAACAGCTTATTGAAACATTTTTGCTGGGTATTATCATTTTTACATCGATCATGTTTGCGTCAGATACTTTTATAAATCTGGTCAAACAAATTTCAGCCTATGGAATACCTGCAAGAGTGGCATTACTTGTTATAATATTAAAATTACCATCCATTTTAGTATTAACAATCCCCATGGGGGTTTTATTAGCAACTATTTTAACTGTTAATAAACTTTGTCTAAATTCTGAAATATCAATATTCAGGGCATGCGGCATAAGTATAATGAGATTATCCTTACCTGTTTTTATTTTTGGCGCAGCAGCAGCAATAACCTGTTTTTTTATTAATGAGTTAATAGTTCCGGCAGCTAATATTCAGGCAAGAAATTTAACAATGCTGGCCATGACACAAAGAAACGTACCTGAAGGCAAATCTAATTTTTCTTTTAAAGAAATGAATGATAACGAACAACTTAAAAGACTTTTTTATGTTGATAGTTCTTATAACGGAAAATTGCGAGGCATTACCGTACTGGATGTTTCAAAAAAAGGTACAATACAGATAATTCAATCTAAATATGGTAATGCCACTCCTGATTTCTGGAATTTTGACCAGGGAGTGGCTTACACTTTGAATGAATCAGGGAAAATTAAAAGTAGTGTATTATTTGATAGATTACAACTTTTTACGAATTTTAATATTTCAGGAAAAATGAAAAGTCATAAGGCAAAAGAGTTTAATATTTATAATCTGTACAAGTATATTGAACTGCAAAGGGAAAAAGGGAATAAAAATCTTGCAAACCTTTTAATACAGTTGTATGAAAAAGTTGCCATTCCCATAACTTCATTTCTTATTGCCGTAATAGGAATCCCACTTGCCATAACTCCACCAAGGGCCAGAGTTAACAGAGGGTTTTTATTTAGTATAATGATACTATTCTGTTACTATTTATTAAGAGCTTTCTCAATTTCACTTGGGGAATCTCAGGTATTGGATCCGGCATTAGCGGCATGGCTGCCTAATATAGTTATTGGTTCTTTAGGTGGAATCCTTCTTTACAGGAAAGCTTATCTTATATAACGGTTTTAAGTTTCAATTTTACAAGTTTTCTTTTAATTCCTTATTCCTTTAAATACCATTAAATATTAAGACTTTGCCAATTTACTGTATAAATTCTATTAACTCTTCTTTTTTATTACATCATAGAGTCCATTGCATAACAAGAAAAAACAAATTTTCTAAGTTATGCAATGGTCGACCCTTGAAAAGGTGAAATGCCGTGACGGCGGCGAGGAGTGCGGCAGCGAGAGTGCAAGCGAGCCATAGCGGAAGCGATGAGCTTTCGGCTTGGCTCGCATATCTCGTTCATGCCGGCGACACGGCATTGACACTGGATTACACAAAATGCTGTTTTTTTGAAGTTATGCAACAGTCTTTCATATTTTAAATCACTAAGCAGGTCTCTATATTCAAACAAAGCAGAATTGTTAAATTATGTTTCATTTTTTTAAAAAAAGCCTTTAAATACTAAAGGAATTTTTTAATATTACCGATACATTATGTGTAGAAAAAATTGGATTAACAGATTTTATTCATTCTTATTACAGCTAAGCAAGTGATTTTATAAAGGAATATAATTATGGAAAGTAAACAAATACCGGCAACAACAACATCAGATGCTGTCGCTTTTCTTCTAAGGGGTGCACAAAAACGCAGATCAATGGCTCTCGCAAAAGCTAAAATGATACAAAGCGAGCTAGGTGTTATACCTCGTTTGATAGCCATTAAGTAAACGGACGTAGTGGAATATGTAAAACCTGCTCTTAGCAGGTTTTTTATTTTGAAAAATTCTGATAAATGAGACCATTCATTTTCTATTTTTGTAATTTTGACACTAGACGGCAAGAGAACATTAACAAATAGAAAAATGGATTCTTTGATTATGTCAATAATCCCATTTTAATGTTTAATAACAACCAGAACTTCATTTTTCCCTACCATTTTCAAGTTATCTCTGGCTAAAGCTTCAATACCTTTGGTAGAAGTGTAATTTTTAAGCTGATCTTTAAGTTGGTTATTTTTGTCTATAGCATCAATATTAAGCTGTTCAAGCTTGCTAAGTTGCTTATTTAAGGTCACATATCTGGCAACATTTAAAAATATACCCCTGAATATCTGAGTAAGACAAATAAGCAATAGTATAGTAACAAACAGGTAATAAATCCTTTTCTGGTAAACTTTTCTAACATTCTTCATGTTATAAGTATATTTCTTTTCAAGAGGTATGTTATTTTGGGCGGATCTTACAGACATAGTCTAACCCTCTCGTAGTTAATATTGCAGAGTAACAAACTATTTATTTGACGGTTTTAATTTTTTATATTGATTACAATTGTAAAAAATACATTAAATGATGTCCAGTTATGTTACAAAATAATAAAAAATAATAAAAATTAGTAAAATAACCGGTTATTTTAAGGACGTAATAAAAAATACTTACGCATTTTTTATTACTTGTGAAATCTTGATAGACAGGAAGCAACCCACAAAAATTCTTAGTCGCCGCCTTCGCGTCGCCGAAGAATTTTTTCCGCTGTCCTTATTAAACAAAATTTAATTCATATTAACAACCGCAATTTGAAGGAGATTTTGTTCGAAATATTAAATAAAGTTTATTACATATTCAATTAATAATATTTAATTCCATTTTCCATAATAGCTCTACTTGCACAGGTTGAACCAACCCAAATACTTGTATTTGATGAACTGCATCCTGTAAGAGAACTGGTATCAGTATTACCTGAGTTTCCGTTTGTAATTACATTATGGTCATTCACCTGAATAATAAAAATATCTTTTCCCCATGTATTGGGTGGTTTTACTCCATTTATATCAATAAAAACTACTCCACATGCTTGCGGTATGCCATTTACCACATAATGATTATCTTTACAAGAAGATGATTGTAGTTGAAAAAAATAAACAAAACCGTCACTGGTGACAATTTTAGGAAGCCCAGAATATGGATAAGGACTAACATCTGCAAGAATTTTTCCTCGAAGATTATACATATCAGCAGAATTACTTATATAACAGTTTTCTGAATCGGTTTGATCTTTGCAAAATTTTATATAGTTCATTTTGGTTGCAAATAAATTTGCTAAATCTAAATTGGTATTAGCTACTCCTGCCATCCTGCCGCCATTTTCCATTCTGACTAAATTTGCAGCATTCTGTATGACAGATACAGCTTTTAGCAGCCGGGTATAGTCTTCCTGTTTTTGGGTATCTGCAATCAACCCGGGAATAATTAGAGAAGCTACTATTCCAATAATTAACAGGGTTATTAAAACTTCTGCAAGCGTAAACGCAGTATATTTTTTATAATTCAATAGAAACATGTTATTATCCTTAATAATACTTAATACCACCTTCCTGTATGGCTCTTCCTGCACACGTTCCACCATTCCATATATCTGCTGTGTTAGATAAACGACACTCGGAACTTGGACTAGGACCTCCTGGGTTGCCATATACAATTATATTACTATCATTTACTAAAATTAGAAAAATATCTTTTCCCCAGGTATTAGGAGTTTTTTCCCGTTTATATCGACAAAAACAACTCCACAAGTTTTTGGAACTCCATCTAATTTATAATGTGTACCTTCACAAGAAGATGATGTGAGTTGGAAAAAATATAAAAATCCATCATTAGAAATAATTTTAGGTAACGATGAATACATATATGGGCTAGCACCTCCAATAGGTTCATCATGAAGGTTATACATATCATCAGAGTTCTTAATATAACAATTTTCTGAATCAGTTTGATTTTTGCAGAATTTTATATAATTCATCTTAGCTGCAAATAAATTTGCAAAATTAAGACTAGTATTAGCTACCCCTGCCATCCTGCCGCCATTTTCCACCCTGATTAAATTAGCAGCATTCTGTATGACAGATACAGCTTTTAACAGCCGGGTATAGTCTTCCTGTTTTTGGGTATCTGCAATTAACCCAGGAATAACTAGAGAAGCGACAATCCCGATAATTAATAGGGTTATCAAGATTTCTGCTAAAGTAAATGCAAATCGTCCTTTATAAATTGTTAAATAAAGAGATTTTGAAAATAGTAAACTATTTAATGTTTTATTCATATTAATAATACTTAATCCCCTTTTCTATAATAGCCTTACCTGCGCAATATCTACCATTCCATATATCTGTCGTTCCTGATAGTTTACATCCTACTGTTGGATCATTTCCCTGTGCATCACCAGCTGCCATTGCATTATGATCATTTATATTAATTCGAAAAACATCTTTACCCCAAGTATTTGGTGGTTTAATTCCATTTATATCTACTAGAATCCAGCCACAATTCTGTGGATTCCCATTTACTATATAATGATCACCCTGACAAGTAGATGACATAAGTACAAAAATATAAATAAAACCATCATTAGTAACAATTTTAGGAGAAACTGAATATGGATAAGGGCTTAAGTTACCCACAAACCCTCCATTAAGTGTATACATGTCAGCAGAATTGCGAATATAACAATTTTCTGAATCAATAGTACTAGCGCAAAATTTTATATAATTTAATTTAGGAGCAAATAAATTTGCAAAGTCTAGACTAGTATTAGCTACTCCTGCCATCCTGCCGCCATTTTCCATTCTGACTAAATTTGCAGCATTCTGTATGACAGATACAGCTTTTAGCAGCCGGGTATAGTCTTCCTGTTTTTGGGTATCTGCAATCAACCCAGGAATAATTAGAGAAGCTACTATTCCAATAATTAACAGGGTTATTAAAACTTCTGCAAGCGTAAATGCAATACGTTTTTTGCAATTTATTAAAAAATTGAGAAATATATTATTATTCATATTAATAATATTTAATTTCTCCTTCCATAATGGCTCTACCTGCACATGTTCCACCATTCCATATACTTATACTTTCGGAATCGCATCCTGTAAGAGGGTTTGTCCCTTTTGAATTACCATATACAATCGCATTATTGTCATTTATTAAAATAGTGAAGATATCTTTTCCCCAAGCATTAGGATGTTTAACTCCATTTATATCAACAAAAACTACTCCACATGTTTCTGGAATTCCATTTACTACATAATGACTTTCTTTACAGGAGGAGGATAAAAGTTGAAAAATATACACAAAACCATCGCTGGTAACAATTTTGGGATGAACTGAATATGGATAAGGACTATAATTACCAACAAATCCTCCATTAAGCGTATACATATCAGCAGAATTACTTATATAACAGTTTTCTGAATCGGTTTGATCTTTGCAAAATTTTATATAATTCAATTTAGGAGCAAATAAATTTGCAAAGTCTAGACTAGTATTAGCTACTCCTGCCATCCTGCCGCCATTTTCCATTCTGACTAAATTTGCAGCATTCTGTATGACAGATACAGCTTTTAGCAGCCGGGTATAGTCTTCCTGTTTTTGGGTATCTGCAATCAACCCAGGAATAATTAGAGAAGCTACTATTCCAATAATTAACAGGGTTATCAAAACTTCTGCAAGCGTAAATGCAATACGTTTTTTGCTATTTATTAAAAAATTGAGAAATATATTATTATTCATATTAATAATATTTAATTCCTCCTTCTATAATAGCTCTACCTGCACATGCGTCACCATTCCATTTATTTGTACTAGGTAATTGACAATGTAAGCTTGGATCTACTCCTCCTGAATTGCCATACACAATTGTATTGTTGTCATTTATTATAATAATGAAAATATCTTTTCCCCATGTATTGGGTGGTTTTACTCCATTTACATCAACAAAAACTGCTGCACAGGATTTTGGATCTCCATTTACTATATAATGGGTGGCTTGACATGTGGAGGATAAAAGTTGAAAAGTATATATAAAACCATCACTTGTAACAATTTTGGGATAAATTCGATAATAATAAGGACTTTCATCTGCAACAGGATTACCTTGAAGGTTATATATATCGGCAGAATTGCTAATGTAACAATTTGGCGAATCGGATTCATCTTTGCAAAATTTTATATAATTCATTTTAGGGGCAAATAAATTTGCCATATCAAGATGAGTATTCGTCAATCCTGCCATTCTACCGCCATTTTCTACCCTGATTAAATTAGCTGCATTTTGTACAACAGATACAGCTTTTAATAGCCTGGTATAATCTTCCTGTTTTTGAGTATCAGCAATTAGTGCCGGAATAACAAGTGATGCAACAATGCCTATAATTAACAGGGTTATTAAAACTTCTGCAAGCGTAAATGCTACCAATTCTTTACAGTTTGCAAGCAATGGAAGTTTTGAACTAAATCTACTTTTCAATAATTTTTCTGCATTTTTATTTAAAATCATAATTGTTCTTTTTTAAACTTTTAAACTTACAATAAGTATACAAAATTACTGTATTTGAAACAATATGTATTTTTTGCAAATTTTGAATAAAGTTAAATTTTATGATTTTAAATAAGTTTCAGGATTTTTAGGAACTCCATGCAGCATTACCTGAAAATGAAGGTGAGGTCCTGTTGCTCTGCCGGTTGTGCCTATTTTGGCTATTTCCTGTCCAGAATCCACGTATTCTCCTGCTTTTATAAGTAATTTTGAAGCATGGGCATACAAGGTTTGAATACCATATCCATGGTCAATGATGATACATTGTCCATAATTACCTTTCTGGCCCGCAAAAGATACAACACCTGGTTTGGCTGCCTTGATTGTAGCCCCGTATTTACCGGAAATATCAATACCCAAATGTTTTTTTGCACCTCTTAGTCCAAAACCGGAAACAATTTCATGGCTATTTTCAGTTGGCCATCTGAAATACCTGTCCTGAGAAAATCCAATTGAAGGAGAAAATCCTCTGGATGCAAGTTTATATCTGTGATCCCTGTTAGATACAGTTACGGTTTCAGGAATTACTAATTTTTCTCCGCATTTTAAATTAAGAAAATCAACTTTAGGATTGGCAGATATCAGTTTTTTTAATGAGATATTAAATATTTTACTGATTTTAACCGGGCTGTCTCCTTTTTTTACTGCATATGTTTTTAAATTTTTTGGAATGATTACAAGTGGCTGCCCAGGTTTTATATTAGGCAGATTATCTGTCAAGTTCTCAGAGACAGGATTAATGCTGCCCGTGTTTAAGGGGACTAATGTTTTATTATTTTTACTAATGCTAATAAGCTGCTGTTTTAGTTCATTTGGTACAGATATTGCAGCACTGTGAGAATTTATATAACTTCCTGTAACAGACAGTACAACAAACATTATAATTAACTGTTTTCTTGATTTAGAAAGACAATTTGATATTTCTTTTACAGACTCGCTTATAATATTATTTTCTTTGCAAAGATTGCAATTTCTGGCTTTTTTAAAGGCCATATTAACACTCCTGCCGGTAGTCTAATAATCTATTTGAAAAATCTTTATTAAATACTCAACTTAACTTTATAATTACTTGCCATGAATATAATGTTAATAAGATATCATTAACTTACAAAAAACGTCAACCCTGCAAGTTTTTCTCTAATTAACAGCTATAATTGTGATATACAGTTAAAAACCATATGAATAATAGCTATAATCCAGAAATTTATTGCTATTTAGACAAAGTTCTCTTTTTTAACAAGAGTTTTACTGGTCCAGAATTTTTTTTGTAACAATTAGACCGATATACTCTATGCTGTTATAATAAGAGAAAAAGCAGATGAAAATCTTGTTAAAAGTCTTGATATTATAGGCTATTATTAGTCGTGTTATATGAATTTGAATAATATATGAGTAATATACTGGCTATAACTCCAATAAGTATTGCAGGATCATTAATTATAAACGGTCTTGTAAAAGGATTTCAGGAACTGGCACATAATGCTCTTGTTTTTGATGTAAGAGAAATTGATCCTGATTCCGTAAAGTCGTTTAACCCTGATTTTGTTATAGGTTATGATTACGTACACTTTGTTAATCCTGAGGCTGAACGGATTATTTCAGGTTTAAATATTCCTGTTGTGCATTATTTTGCAGATGATCCAAACGCAAATTTTGCACATTCCGGTGATTTAAGTCTTTTTAAAAAACTGTCAGAATCAAATGGCATTGTATACTGCTGGGACAGGCAGTATTTAAATGTATTTAAAAATAAATCCTGTTATCTGCCTCTGGGAGTTGACCCTGACCTTTATAACATAAATACTGACATGGCTGACATACCGGAAATAGTATTTGTCGGTAGACCTCTTACCGATACAAGGTTAAATATTCTGTGCGAAGTTATTAAAAATTTCCCCGGCAAACTTGGCATTTATTCATACAAAAAACATTTCGATACAAGTGTAAAAGAAATAACGGAACGAGATATGTTAAATTCTGATCTCATAGAAAAATACAAAAGAAGTTACATGGGATTTCTTAAGACAGAAAAAGAAATAGCTGAAGTTTACAGCGGAGCTAAAATTGTTCTTAACATAACAATGGATCAGGGTTTGAGCAGTATGAATTACAGGGTTCTTGAGGTACTTGCATCAAAAGGATTTTTGCTGACAGATTTTAAACAGGATACAGCAGATTATTTTGTTGATAATTTTGAACTTTTGTTTTATAAGGATATAAAAGAACTAATTGGCCATATTTCAAAATATTTGAAAAAAGATTTTTTAAGAGAACAAATAGCTGAAAACGGTAGAAAAAAAATAATGCAACATCACACTTTTAGGCAACGAGCGACGGTTATACTATCAGGATTAAGTGAGCTGATAGAAAATATTTAATGCACGTTATAATCCTTCACTAGCGTTGCCCGTACAAGCTTAGTTGGAATAATTCTGGTAGTAGCTGTTTTTCTTGAATATAAACAATTTTATATTTTAAAATATTATAAACAAATCTGAGTAAAACAAGTTTGAAGGAACAATATAGTTGTAACTGTTTTGCAAAATTCGTTAACCCTCTTATTAGAAATTTTAGATCAGGAGAAAATAAAATGCAGACTGAATTAAATATTTGTCCCTCCCAAAAATTATTAAATTTACCCGTTTATATATTTGCAGAATTAGATGAATGGAAAGATGAAGCCCGTTCAAGAGGCATTGATATAATTGACCTCGGAATTGGTAACCCGGATGGCCCAACACCTGCACCTGTTGTTGAAGCAGCAGTAAAAAGTATTCAGAATCCCAAAAATCATGGATATCCAAGTTTTAAAGGAAAACCCGAACTTAGAAAAGCAATATCAGAATGGATGTTAAGAAGATACAACGTTGAAATTGATCCTGAAACTGAGGTGCAAACTTTAGTTGGCGCAAAAGAAGGTCTGGCACATATTGCAATGGCATTTACAAACCCTGGAGATATAAATATTGTTCCTGACCCATACTATCCTGTTCTTTCCAGAGGAACATGGATTTCAAGCGGTGAAGTTTATCATGTCAAACTTGAAGAAAAAAATAATTACCTGCCGGATTTAAAGAGTATTCCAGAAGAAGTTGCAAAAAAAGCAAAAATATTTATTGTTAATTTCCCGAATAATCCTACCGCAGGAATTGCAACACCAGAATATTACAAGAAATTGGTCGATTACTGCACAAAATATAATATTTTACTCTGTACCGACCTTGCTTACGGCGAAGTAGTATACGATGGCTACAGGCCGCCAAGTATTTTTTCAGTTCCAGGAGCAAAAGAAATTGCCATAGAATTTCATTCTTTCTCAAAAACATTTAACATGGCCGGCTGGAGAATAGGTTTTGCAGTTGGCAATAAAAAATATATAAGTGCACTTTTTGCAATGAAAAATAATGTTGATTACGGAACATCAACTATCGTTCAGGATGCAGCAATTGCGGCACTCAATCTTCCCCAAAAATACATTGATGATATTATGCAAAAATATCAAAACAGAAGAAACTTTATGGTTGAAGGCTTTAATAAACTCGGATGGGATTTAAAACTGCCAAAGGCAACTATGTATTTATGGTTGAAAGTTCCTGAAGGTTATACTTCAAAGTCATGGTGTAAAATGGTGCTTGATACGACAGGTGTCGTGTTTACTCCTGGAATTGCTTTTGGCGATTACAGTGATGACCATTTTAGGGTATCTCTTGTTGCACCTGATGAAAAGCTTAAAGAAGCTTTATGTAGACTGGAATCAGCTAATATTAAGTTTATGTCTAACAGGTAAAGTTCGTAATAAAGGGTGATAAAAAATCACTCATTAAAATGATACATGTATTTTAAAGTAAGATGTATTATTAAATTAAATAACAAAATTGCTAGGAGAGTATTATGTTTAAAAGAAATAAAAAGAAGGGGCAAAGCCTTGTAGAGTACGGTTTAATTCTGGCTCTGGTTTCAGTTGTTGCAATTGCAGTATTAACAACTATGGGCGGTCAGATAAAAAATACCATTAATCAGGTAAATACCAAATTAGAAAATGCCGTTCCCGCAAATGAACAATAGTTTTTATGTAATTTAAATAAAAAGTAAAAACATAGATGAAAAGGAAAAAAGGTCAGGATATTACAGAATGGGCTATAATTGTTGCTTTAATATCAGTGGTGACTATGACAACAATGTTTATGTTCGTACCTAGAATGACCAATATTTTAGATTACATATCAAAATCTATTAGTAACGTTGCTAATCAGCAGTAATAAAAATCATTTTTAAAAGTAAAAACATTCACCTTTAAAGGTGAATGTTTTTACTTTTATTGATTAACATACAACAAAAAAAATGCCGAGCAGTGCTCGGCTTAAATAGCTGGATCGTGTCTGGGTAAGAGTCGAATATATATGCGTGTATGGTATTATAAAACCAAGTTTGAATAAAAATATAAATTCCCCACATGGGCAGTCTACTGGTATAATAAACAAATGTTGGTATACCATTCTTAAAATAAATTTTGAATACTAACAGGCAATCGTAAAATGGTATGTAAATGAACCAGAAGAGCTTTTGTATAAAGAGTTTATAAAATTCATTTTAGGTATATTATTGTTAATCCAGGTTATTGAAGACTTATGAAATTATTTTTTATAAAACTTAGTAGATTTGTTCGAAATACTACATCTATAGTTATATTTTTGTTGGCAATATTGCTTATTTTCCTTTATCATAAATGGGTAATAGTCCAGATACATCATGTTCAGGCATTTTATATTGTATGGCAGGCTGATACAGAATATAAAAAAGGTCATTTTCAGAAAGCTATTGAAAAATACACATATGCAATAAAATTGTACCCGGAGCATTATAAAGCTAATTATAATCTGGGGAATATTTATGTTGCGTATGAAGACTATAACAAAGCTGTTGAATATTATGAAAAAGCATTGATAGCAAATCCTGATTATTATAATGCACGAATTAATATGGGTATAGTTCTGGCGCAAAAAATACTCGATCTGGACAGAGCAATGGTTGAATACAAAAAAGTTATTAATGCCAGACCATTTTTAATAAATATTCCTTTTATTTACAATAATAAAACTGCTGTCTGGCACTGTAAAGCTATAGCATACTATAATTTGGGACTTGCATATAAAGATAAATCTTTATTATATACATTTAACAGTCCACCTTCCAGAGGATACCTAAGACAGGCAGCTAAAAGTTATAGAGATTCCATAAGTATTGAACATAACAGTTATGATTCACATTATAATCTGGGATTAACTATGCAGCTTTTAGGCGTTCTTTCTGATGCTCTTCAGGAATACTGTAAGGCAATAAATCTGGAACCTATGAATTACGAGGCACATTATAATCTGGCAATTTTATTAAGGCAGAAGTTATTATACACAGAATCTATAAATGAGCTTGAAAAAGCTGGCCTTTTACTTGATGCCAGAGGTGATGTTAACAAAACAGCCTATATTTATCAGATATTAAGTGATGTAAGCCAGCGCGCTGCAATCAAGAGACTTACTCCGGGAGAATATATATCGGAAAAGCTGAAAGATACACCATCAAAAACTTATAATCTTGTATATGTAAATGGCAGAGTTACTGCTACAGATGACCTTGACAAGGCAATACTGGAAAATATGAAAACATGTTCCGCCTGTAAAAACGATTCAAAGTCAAAATAGAGAATTATTTTAAATAAATTTAACCAAATAGAATTAAAAATGTAGTAAAATTAATTGGAGAGATATATTGTCCGGAATTTTGCAGGAGATTTTGTAAGTTGATTGCTGTCGGGTATGTTAATTCCTACAGACTTCAGGAGGTTGAAAGATCTCTTGAAATTAAAATTCAAAAGGAAAAAATTCATGAACTTTGCAAAAAGCACGGTATTGAACTGCTTAAATTTTATGAAGAACCTGCGGAAAGCAGGCCGGATTACAGACCGGAATTAATAAAGTTAATCAATGATGCTTCAAAAAAAGAATTTGAAAAAGTAATAATCTTAAAATTCGACAGATTTGGCCATGATGATACAATGCGAACCTGGGTTATGGGTGAATTAAAAAAGTACAAAATAGAAACTATCTCTTTAACTGAATCAAAAGTTCAGTCTGAAACTGCAACAGAAGCATCAACAATGTCCAAAGCTGAAAGAATCAGGCTTAAGGTAAGAGATATTCCATCTTTGCCTGAAATTGTAACCAAAGTAATGCAGATTGTTCAGGATCCGATGTCTTCGGCATCCCAGCTAAGCATGGTCATATCTCATGATCCCGGGCTTACATCAAGAGTTTTAAGGCTTGTAAATTCTGCTTACTATGGATTTCCAAAACAAATAAGTTCTATTCAGCATGCTGTCACTATTTTGGGTTTTACAACAATGAGGGGACTGGTTTTATCTTCAAGTATCTTTAAAATATTTGCACCTAAAGGTGATTTAATAAAGACTCTTGATTATAAGAAATTCTGGAAGCACTCTCTTGTTGCTGCGATTGCGTCAAAAAAAATTAACAATTATCTCAAATTTAACGAAGAAGATGATATTTTCAGTGCTGCTATACTCCATGATATCGGAAAAATTATTCTGGATCAGTACGATCATGAAAACTATATACAGGCTCTTCATGAAGCTGAAAATCCGCTTTTTAGTGATAAGGTGCTGGAGGCAGAGGAAAAATACTGTGAAATATCTCATCAGAATATGGGCTATATGGTTGTTTATGGATGGAATTTGCCAGAGAGTCTTTCTGATGTTATTCGTTATCATCACAATCCGTTTGGTTCACTGGAAAATAGAAAGTTAACGAGCATTGTTTACATGGGAAATATATTTTCTTATATAGCTCTTGATTTAAACATTATGGATACTAATTTATTTGACAGGGAAGTGCTTGAATATCTGGGGTTGAACGAAGATGACCTGTTTGTTATTAATTCACAAATTGTTGAAGAAATTGAAAACGTTGGAGATCTTGAATCATTCTTCAAATAGGAGGAATTTTGCAAATTTTTAATGATTCGCAAAGAGTTATAGGATTGACTTTTCTCTGGGAATTATCCAGAGCTTTAAATGAAAATATTTCTTCTGAAGATTTAATAGAATCTATCAAGTCGATTTTTTGCATTTTCTTCAAGATTAATTACTTGAAAATATACATATACGATGAATATTCAGATGGCTTTATGGATTTTGGAAACAACTGGAGTATCCCAAATCAAGCTGTTAATCAGGGAAAGTTAATTAATTTTTATAAAGTTTTAGCTGCGTATCAGGGAAAGAGTTTTCTTATAAACGATAGTCTGGTTAAATTTGACAATAAAGAAAAATTGTTAAGGGCTGAAATAAGCAAAAATATTGAAGATAATAAAGCTGTAGTAATTCTGCCCGTAACTGACAAAAATTCAGTAGTCGGGTTAATTGAACTGCAAACGGATGAATTTACACCGGATTGCCAAAATATTGATTTTATAATGAGCTTAAGTATAGCCGCAACTCAAATTTCTACAGCTATTATTAATAAAAAGCTAAATTATTTGACCCGACAGAATGTTGAATTCTATAAAGCAATGAAAGATATTGCAAAGCTTATTGAATTACAATACGAATCAGGTTACATCATACCGTTAATAGGTGAAACAATCGGTAAATTTATTACTGACAGGCAAATTTCCCTTTTCTATAAGGATGAAGATGGTAAATATGTACTTGTGTGGCCGGAAAAATATTATATGGAAAATTTAGACGGATATCTTGAAAAGAGTACAGACCTTTTAACATATAGTATTTCAGAAGACGGCTTTGTCGGAATGTTTCCACTGGTAAAAGCAGGTGTAAATACAGGAATTGTTATAGTTAACGGTATAAATCATAAATTAGCTGAAAAAGATATTTTTTACATGGAACAGCTAACCCGTCAGGCAAATATAACTGTAGAAAAAGCAGAATACTATGCCAATACTTTAAAACAGGCTACCATAGATGCTTTAACCGGTTTAATCAACAGAAGGCAGTTTGAAGTAAGAGTCGAACAGGAAATTAATATTGCTTTGAGAAAGAAATCCCAATTATGCTTTATGATTATTGATATAGATTACTTTAAAACCATAAATGACACATTTGGACATCTGGTTGGGGATCAGGTACTGTATAGTGTGGCAAAAATAATGGGAGACGAACTGCGTACCTATGATATTGCCGCCAGATACGGAGGTGAAGAGTTTTGCCTGCTGCTCCCGGATACTTCAGCTCAAAAAACACTGTTGATTGCAAATAGATTGAGGGAGAAAATTGAGAAGTTTAAATTTGATATTTCTTCATCAAATTTAGCTAATATTAAAAACATATCAATAACAGTAAGTATAGGAATCAGTGAACTTGATCTGTCCAGACCTGATTATACAAAACTTTTTAATGAAGCTGATAGTGCTCTATATAAAGCAAAACAGAATGGACGTAACAGGGCAATTTTGTATTAGAAGAATAATGTAAAATTACGGAAATTTCCAAAAAATGGCTTGATAGGGAGAAAGAGTCTGATAACCTTGATTTAAGAGGTGTTTTTATTGAGGATTTATGTTTTGATTTACAACAAAGTGTTGAAAAATCTTTAAAGGCACTATTAATATTAAAAGGGGTAGATTTTCCAAAAACTCATTCGATTTCAAAATTATTAAATTTATTAAAAAATAATTTTGTTCAAATACCTGAAGAAATTATGGATGCTTCAATATTATCATTATATGCTGTTATGACACGATATCCTGCCGAATATAGAGCTATAAATTTAGAAGACCATAAAGAGACAGTAAGGACAGCGGAAAAAATTCTTCGGCGACGCGAAGGCGGCGGTTAATACGAACGAGCTTTTAAAAAAGTAAAACTGACCGTTTCACTTTTTTAACGCTCCCGCTCCGCACATACCAATTTCAGACTTTTTGTTATTTTACTTCATTAATTGCAACTTGGTATAAGAATTTTTGTAGGCTGCTTCTTGTCTATCAAGATTTCACAAGTAATACTGGCCGAGAATGTTTATCGCTGGGTTAAGGATCAAATATTAAATTAACAAAACGTTTATTTTTATAAGTCTTAGTTATAGTTTTATTAACTCAGCCTTTAATTTAATGGTTGTCTATGATAAAACATGTGTTAAGAAAAAGATTCATAATCAGATTGGAGTAAAAAATTGATTACTTTAAAAGAAGTTGAACACGTTGCAAAATTAGCCAGACTGGATTTGAGTGAGGCTGAAAAAGCCAAATATGCTGATCAGTTGGGTAAATTGCTGGAATCTTC